>Ga0105103_10001587_pt1 | contig 12313 bp, 11 predicted proteins | sample PPLLaktember2015_2_FD_79107 | JGI IMG/M metagenome (GOLD analysis project Ga0105103, IMG submission 79107) | Freshwater sediment microbial communities from Prairie Pothole Lake near Jamestown, North Dakota, USA - PPLs Lake P7 Core (6) Depth... | ecosystem: Environmental > Aquatic > Freshwater >...
ACACGAACATCCTGGTTTCCAGGCTTCTCAAGCACGCCCCTGTGGGGGCGGAGAATATTACGACAACCAATGATGTGACACCCAGGCCATTTCCTGTAGCGCAGGCCTCGCCACTGGCCATCGTTCTTTTCGAAGCCATCGAGAACGCGATTCAGTATGCATTCGAGGATACATCCCGTGTGAACTACCTTCACATCACACTCGGACCCGACCGGGCCGACGATCCAGATGCCAACTTCAGGCTCGTCGTGCGAGACAACGGACCGGGTATTCCGCCCAATATCGACCCGATGTCGGCACCGTCATCCGGGCTCTTGATCGTCGCGTCCATGGCACGGAAACTCCGGGGAACAGTCCGTGTGGTCAATAAAGACGGTACCGTGTTGACTCTCGTTTTCCCCCGGGACCCTGAGCAGTGACCAGACCCGCGTTGCCTCCATCGGTGATCAGTTACCGCTGAACCGCGGCGGCCGCTTCTCGCGCTGGGCAGCTAGCCCTTCCCTGAAGTCGGCGGAGCCCGCACACAGCGCCGTCAGCTCCCTGACCTGACCCTCGTCGACAGCTCCAGCCAACACCTGGCCCAGGACGTTCTTCATGGATCGCACTGCCAGGGGCGCCAGCCCCGCTATCTGGTGGGCCAGCTCACTGGTGGACGCGGTAAACTTTCCGGGCAGCACCAGGTAGTCCAGGAAACCGATCTCCAGCATGCCCCCGGCATCAAACTCTTCAGCCGCCAACAATATTCGGCGGGCAACATTCAGGCCCAGACCCTGCACCAGGCGCTGCACACCACTGGACGGGTAGCAAATGCCTATAGCGGCCGCGGGAACCCGCATGCGACTACCTTCCACCCCCAGCCGAAAATCGCAGCTCAGGGCAAGCTCCACACCCGCCCCGAACACATTGCCATTGAGTGCACATATGGTCGGCACTGCGAGACCCGCCAACCGGGCTGTCGTGGCCCGGAAGCAGTCGGCGCCAATTGCCCCGGCACCCAGTTCCTGCAGCGACGCACCGGCGCAGAAGGTCTTGTCTCCTGCGCCAGTCAGTATCAGCACCCGCACCTGCCGGTCGGCGCTGACGGCGTCCAGATGCTCCTGGATGGCGACCAATTGCTCTGCCCCGAGCGAGTTGTGGCGCTCGGGCACATTGATGGTCAGGCGACCCACGTGGCCCTCCCGACTGTACAGGACTGAATCCGCCATCTCTTATCCCCCGACCAGGTTCGACGCAAAGTGTCGCACAGGCCAGTAGAGGCCGCCAGCGCCAGGGCCGCCTGCAGCTGGCCGCCCGCAACTAGACACGCCCCACACAGGCCACGATACTGTGCACAACATGGAGATTCCAATATGCACAAACGCTGTACCTGGTGCGGCACCGATCTACTCTACGTTGAGTACCACGATAACGAATGGGGGATCCCGACCTTCAATGACGCCAGGCTTTTCGAGATGCTGGTGTTGGAGGGTGCCCAGGCCGGGCTCGCCTGGATTACCGTTCTGCGCAAGCGCGAGGGGTACCGGGAGCTGTTCGACGACTTCGATGCCAATCGCATCGCCCGCTACACGGATCGCAAACTGGAAAAGTTGTTACTCGACCCGCGGATCATCCGCAACCGCCTCAAAGTCTACGGCACCCGCCAGAACGCGCGCGCATTTCTTGCGGTCCAGGATGAGATCGGCAGTTTCGCCGACTATATCTGGCGTTTTGTTGACCACAGGCCCATCCAGAACAACTGGCGCTCCCTGCGGGACGTTCCGGCCACCACTGCGGTTTCCGACCAGATCAGCAGGGACCTGAAGAAGCGCGGATTTACCTTTGTGGGTTCGACCATCGTCTACGCGCATATGCAGGCTACCGGCATGGTCAATGACCACACCACCGACTGCTTCCGTCGCCGCGAGTGCAAGCAAATCGCGATGGACCTCACAGCCGTATCCTGATCCGCCCGACTTTACCCGGAGTCCTTTAACTTGCCCGCATCCTCGCCCGCCCAACGGCCAGTCGTAAGTCACAGTGTCTGGCGACTGGCCTGGCCCACGATTATCTCGAACCTGTTGTTCAACACGGTGGGGTTCCTGCATATCAAGATCGTCGCCGGGCTGGGCACCAGCGAAGTGGCTGCGGTAACGACCGGACACCGGGTATTCTTCCTCATCCAGGCCATACTGATGGGGGTGTCCGTCGCTTCCACCGCGCTGATCGCGCGCAGTTGGGGGGCCGGTCGCATACGCGAGGCGGCGCTGGTCAACTGGAATGCCATGCTGCTTTGCCTCCTGCTGGCGGGCCTGCTGAGCCTTCCCATACTGTTTGCGCCCGAGGCGATCGCCGGCCTGTTCCGCCTGGACGAGCACACCACCACCTCCGCCGCCGGCTTCATTTTCTGGCTCGGCGTATTCAGCCTCGCCGCCGCCGCCAACCTGGTTCTCTCCTCGGATTTACGGGCCACAGGTGATGTCATCACTCCCCTCGTGTTCCTGTTCTTCAGCTCACTGCTCAATGTCATATTCGCCTACGTGCTGGCGTTCGGGCTGGGGCCGTTTCCGCAACTGGGGGTGTCCGGGGTGGCGCTCGGCGGCAGCTTTGCGGGGATGATTGTCACCTTGTGCTTCGTCGCCCTGTGGTGGCGCGGCAAGTTCAACCTGAAGGCGACGAAACAAGCCCGTATTGACCGGGCCACCGTTCGCCAACTGGTCAGGATAGGCACGCCCGCCATGCTTGAGCAGGGGCTGGTGCAGGGGGGGTTCCTGGTTTTTTTCGGCATCGTCGCCCGCTATGGCACCGAGGCCTATGCGGCCTACGGGATCGGCATCACCCTGGTCGCCTTTGCCATCGTGGTCGGCTTTGGTTTCGGCATCGCGGCCGCCACCCTGGTAGGGCAGCAGATAGGTGCCGGAAGGCCCGACCTGGCACTGGCGGCGGGCTGGCGCTCACTGCGTCTGGCGCTGATCACGATGGGCGCCATGGCATTGGCCCAGGTCTGGTATGCGCGGGAGCTGGCAAGCTTCATGATCGCTGATCCCAAGGTAGTAGATCTCACCGTGACTTTCATCTACATGCTGGCGGCCTGTCTGCCCATGATGGCTTGCGACCTGACCCTGGCCGGTGCCCTGCGCGGGGCAGGCGATACCCGCTTCCCGCTGAAATCGACGTTTTGTGGCATGGTGTTCGGGCGCCTGATTCCAGCCTCGATTTTCCTGTCGCTGGGGCTGTCCGTGTACTGGATTTACTCGGTGATGCTGCTGGACTACAGCATCAAGGCGTGCATGCTCGTGATGCGCTATCGCTCCCGCAAATGGCTGGGGCGCGGCGATCCTGACACCTACCCCCCGGAATCGCCCGCAGTATAGACAGCGACAAATAAAATACTTAAAGTTCAAAACTTGGAATCGCCGGTAGGTACACGCTCGCCGGCTCATCCAAGCCCTTTTCCCAGCGCGGAGTTTCAAGGTATGGCAGAAGACAGGACTTCCGCCCGGCACGCAACGCCGTCGCCTTTCAATCGCACAGTGCAGCACGACACCAAGCGGCTGGCCATCCTGTCCCAGGCCGCGCGCCTGTTTAACTCCAAGGGTTCCCGCGCCACCACGCTGAAAGACATCGCGGAAAACCTGGGGCTGACCAAAACCAGCCTCTATTACTACGTAAAGACCAAGGAAGAGCTGATCTACCAGTGTTACATGGCAGCACTGGGTTACCACCACGGTATTCTCGACACGGTGGAGGAGCGCCATACGGCGCCAGCGGAGAGGATATCGGCCTTTTTCCTCCTGCAATTCGACAACTGGCTGGCTGCGTTCGAGGGCCGGGGCCCTCATATCGCCGCGCTGCTGGAGATCGCGTCCCTCCGGGGCAACCACCGGCAGGATGTGGAAGCCCAGTACATCGCGATGTTCAAGCGCCTGCGGCAATACCTGCGCGACGGCATTGCGGACGGCTCGTTGCGCGCACTGGAACCCACCGCCACAACCCGGGCGCTGCTGGGTTCGATCGACTGGGCATTTTCATGGCTGCACAAGATACCACCCGAACAACTGAGCTCAACCGCATCGACGGCGGTAGACATCCTGGCGCACGGTCTTTACGGGGGGAAAGGCGAATATACGCCTTCCACGCTGGACATGGAGGTGTCGGGCAATCGCCCACCGGAAGGATTCAACCGGGAGCAGCAGAATCGTCTCAAGCAGGATGCTTTTTATAAGACCGGTACCTGGCTCTTCAACAAGAAAGGGTTTGATGGCACCTCGCTGGATGAAATTGCGGAACAGCTCCAGGTCTCCAAGGGAGCCTTTTACTACCACATTCGCAACAAGGAAGACCTGCTGTTCAATTGCTACAGTCGCTCCATTGACCTGGTTGAGAATATTCACGCACAGGCCGCCCGCAGCCAGGGCACGGGTCTGGAAAAAGTCGAACAGACCTGCCGCCGGATCTTTTACTTGCAGAATACCAGCGAGGGGCCACTCATTCGCTACAACTCCATTACCGCCTTACCGATGGCGCGCCGGCGTGAGATACTCAAACGCACCGATGCCGCCAACGAATGCTTTGGCGACTTTCTGCGCGCGGGAATGGAGGATGGCAGCGTGCGCCGGACAGATCCCTTCATCGCCCAGAACCTCATCGCCGGCGCGGTCAATGCCTCCATGGAGTTAAACCTCTGGCGCAAACTGGATAACATCGACGCCGCCGCCATCGATTACTTTGATATTTTTGTCAACGGCCTGCTACCCGGAAAGTAGCGACGTCCTGTTGGCACTGCCGGAGAACTCCCTTGTCCACCGATCTGGAAAAACTGCTCTCCTACCTCGAAGTCAAAGCCATCGACAAGTACCTGTTCATCGGCAAAAGCCCCAGGCGGCCCGCGCGGATTTTCGGCGGGCAGGTACTCGCCCAATCTCTCAACGCCGCGATACAGACGGTAGCCGAGGATCGCACCGCCCATTCCATGCACGGCTACTTCCTGCGCCCGGGTAACCCTTTGAAACAGATTGTCTACGAGGTAGACCCGATTCGCGACGGCAACAGTTTTACCACCCGCCGGGTGGTCGCCAAGCAGGATGGCTGCGCAATCTTCAACACCGCCGTCTCCTTCCAGGTCAGGGAGGAGGGCCTGTCGCACCAGAGCACGATGCCGGAGGTACCGCCGCCCGAGCAGCTCCCTTCCGAGCAGGAGGAACTCGCAGAACTGGCGAAAAAATACCCGGACAAGGTAGCGGCATGGAATTTCGGGCCGATAGAGCGGCGCCGGGTGCTGCCCCGGGATCGCATCAACCCGCAGCCGCAGGCACCGCTGCAACACATCTGGTTCCGTGTTGCCGGCGAGCTGGGCGATGATCCCAGGCGCCACCAGACCCTGCTGGCCTACATCTCGGACTTTGGCCTGCTGGGCACTGCACTGTATCCTCACCCGATTTCGCCGCACAGCAAACGCATCCAGGAGGCTAGCCTGGATCACGCGCTGTGGTTCCACCGCGCCTTTCGCATGGACGAGTACCTGCTCTACAGCCTCGACAGCCCCAACAGCAGTGGCGGTCGGGGCTTCAGCCGGGGAAGTTTTTATACCCGTGAGGGCACACTGGTGGCGTCGTCGGCACAGGAGGCGCTGCTGCGACTCAGGGAGAGCTAGGCACTAGTTGATCACCGTGCGCATCTGCGCGCCCAACTCAACCAGCTCAAGGCCGCCGTCGCCGCGGCGCAGATGGGTTATGGAACCGTTGTCGGGCCAGCAGCACAGGGTTGTCGCCGCTCCCTGTATCCGCCCCACCACTGCATTGATCACCAGGAAGTGGGTGAATACCACGGCGGGTGAACGCAGTGCCAGCAAGGCCTGGGTGGCCCGATCGCGCCACAGATGCAGGCTTTCGGGCTGTTCGTCCCAGAGCTGCTGCATGAACTGCCTGAGCCAGGCCTGGCGCTCCGCCAGCGGCACCGGTGCACGGATTTCCCGAAAGGCCTCATTCACCCGCACCGCCAGGCCAAGCTCCGCCGCCAGCGGCGCCGCCGATTCCAGGGTGCGGGCCAGCGGGCTGCTGATCAATTCTACGGCGCGGGTCGCCAGCCTGGGATGGAGTATCCGCGCGGCCGCCCTGGCCTGCTCATGGCCGAGTTCACTGAGGCCGGGATCCGGCGCCTGGGCCCAACTCGCCGCGGCCTCACCGTGCCTCACCAGGTAAATATCCATCACAGCCCCCGTGTACTCAGCGGTAAGTCACCAGGTTCTCGCCCGAGCCGGCACCCAGCAGGTGCAGCCATGATCGATCATTAAAATACGACAGTGAGGTTTTGCTGCCGCTGTAGAAAATCTGGGTGACCGAGCAGTTGAATACGGGCTCGTAGAACTGGTAGGTCTGCGCGCCTGACAAGCCCAGCACCTGGGCGACAACGGTGGCTATGGTGCCCCCGGAGGTAAAAACGCCGATGGTCTTGCCGCTGCCCTGGCTGGCCATCAGCTCCTGCAGTGCCGCGCGTACACTCCCGGAGTAGTCGGCCCAGCTCTGTATGCGCGGTTCATTGCAGTGCGGGGACACCCAGTAGTTGAAGACCGCGTCGATGACCTTCTGGTAGTCCTTGCTCGACTTCAGGCCCCGGTCCACCAATGCCCGCAGGCGCGGGTCGCGCTTCACCAGCTCGGGCAGCAGGTACTCCAGCTGTTCATCGTTCCTGATCTCGTTGAAGCGCGGCTCGATGTGATGCTCCACTGTCCCGGCTTGGCTGGCGATAGCCAGTTGGGCAGTCTGTCTCTGGCGCAGGAGGTCGCCGCTGAACGCCGCATCCAGAACGATACCGGTGTCGCGCAGGTATTGTCCCAGCAGGCTTGCCTGGCGCTCGCCCAGGGGTGAGAGCCTGTCGTAATCCGCCGCCCCGAACGACGCCTGGCCGTGACGAAAGAGATAGATCGTGGCCATCAGCCCCGGGCCTCGATAGCCTGGGGCTGGGCCAGCCCGCGATCAAACCTCAGCTTGCGCCGGTAGGGAAAGAAGTCCTCGATATAGCCATCCCGGATGCGCTGCTGCAGGCGCTGCCAGAAGGAGGCCTCGTAGAGGTCGCCATGCAGGCGATCAAACACCTTGCGCGCCCGCTGGTTGCCGGAGAAAAACAGGCGGAACTCTTCCGGGAATATATCGTTGGGCCCCACCGTGTACCAGGGCTGGCCAGACATTTCTTCCTCCTCATTGCGCGGAGGCGGGATAGTGCGAAAATTACAGTCGACCAGGGGCACGATCTCGTCATAGTCGTAGAACACCACCCGGCCGTGACGGGTCACACCGAAATTCTTCAACAGCATGTCGCCGGGAAAGATGTTGGCAGAGGCCAGCTGCTTGATGGCATTGCCGTACTCATCCATCACCGCCACAACCTGCTCATCGGTGGCATCGTGCAGGTACAGGTTGAGCGGTGTCATCCGCCGCTCCACATAGACATGCCTGATCACCAGCGCCTTGCCATGCTCTTCGATCATCGAGGGGGCGACCTTGTGCAGTTCCTCCATCAGTTCGTCGGAAAAGCGCTCGCGGGCAAAGGCCAGGTTGTTGAATTCCTGGGTGTCGGCCATGCGCCCCGCACGGTCCGCACGTTTCACCATGCGATACTTCTCCCTGACCTGCTCACGGGTCATTTCCTTGGGCGGTGTGAACCTGTCCTTGATGATCTTGAACACGAAATCGTAGGACGGCATGGTGAACACGCACATGACCATGCCCTTGATCCCGGGAGCGATCATGAACTTGTCGGTGGTTTTCTCCATGTGCCGGTAGGCGCAGCGGTGGTAGTAGGTCTTGCCGTGCTTGTTGTAACCCATCGAGCTGTAGATCTCGGAGATGGGCTTCGCCGGCATGAGCTGCTGCAGGAACAGCACATACTGGGAGGGAATACTGACATCCACCAGAAAGTAGGAGCGGGTGAAACTGAACAGTACGCTGACCTTGTCGGAGCCGAACAGAACCGTATCCACGTAGACCGCGCCCATCTCGTTGTTGAGAATGGGCAGCACGATGGGCATGGAGTCACTGCCGCTGATTATCCTGCCGACGATATAAGCGCCCTTGTTGCGATAAAAGTGGTGCTCCATCACCTGGAACTCGACACCTTCGCGGGTAATGTCAAAGCGCGGAGCCAGATAGGAATTGAACACATCGACGATATTGCGGATGTCCCTGGCTTTATCCTCGTAGGGAATACTGAAGGCATAATCATCGAGCAGCTTTTCAAACAATGCCTGCAACGAGGATTCAAGGCGATAGGTCTTGTACACCTTGCTGACATCGGTGGTGGGCATATCCCCGTGGGGAGAGAAGACGAACACGTACTCGTTGCGAATCTTGCGGTGCTTGAAAACGGCGCCGTAGATGGAATTGAAAAACGTCTCGGCGATCTCGAAATTGCGGTGGCCTTCGATCATCCGGGAAAAAACTTCCCGCGCCTCGCGCCAGAACTCCAGCTCATGCAGGTGTTCGCCGGCAATCAACTCTACATATTCATTGACGCGAGCGGTGTGCTCCTTGTAGAGATCGATCCGCCGGGTCGCCGCCCGCTGGATACCGTGCCAGTCGGCATTCTCAAACCACGACCTGGCAGCCAGGGTGATATTCTGGAACTCGGCAAAATACGCCTCAAATCCATTGAGTATCGTTCGCGCGAAGCGCTCTCTTCGTTCCACCTGGCGCCGACTTCCTGTGTAAGTGAATTCTAGGGTTGCGGTGGGCCGAAGCGGCGACGCAATTTTCGCATGCCTCCCAACCAGCGATCATAGTCATCGGCCTTGCGCTGCCGATAAATCGCCACTTCCTTGTGCGGGAGAATCAGGAACTGCTCCGCCGCCAGGCCAGTGACCACCTCGTCCGCAACCTGCTGCGGCGTCAGTACGCCGTCAACTCCTGCGGTACCACCCCCGCCGTCGCCGACGCTGCCGATCATCCGGGTCGCGACCGCCTGCGGGCACAGCACCGACACGCCGATCCCATCATCCCCATGGGTTATCGCCAGTGACTCGGCGAAACCCACCGCCGCGTGCTTGGTGGTCGAGTAGGCGGCATCGCCTACCTGGTTGAGCAGGCCCGCCGCGGATGCGGTATTGAGGAAGTAGCCGGCGCCGCGCGCCAGCATTCCCGGCAGGCAGGCCCGGGCCGCGTAGACGTGGGACATCACATGAATTTCCCACATGGCCTGCCAGGTCGCGTTGGGCGCAGACGTGGCCCACCAGGGCTCCCCATCCAGCGCGATGATACCGGCGTTGCTGCAAAACAAATCCACCACGCCATAGCGTTGCTCGACCGTCGCCACCATCGCCTGGATCTGGCTCTCGTCGCGCACGTCCACCCCGAAAGCATCGCCGTCGATGGCGGCAGCGACGGCAGCGGCGCTGTCATGCTCCAGGTCGGCGACAACTACCTTGCGGGCACCTTCCCGGTGAAAGCGCTCGCACAGGGCCCTGCCGATACCATTGCCTCCACCCGTGACAACGATGACCCTGTCGCGCAAATCCACTAGAGGATTTCCCGGGCCATCAGCTCAAGCACGACCGGGTCCTGCACACTGAGCAGCATGGTGCCAATCTCTCCCCGCTTCGCCGCTGCCTTCCAGGGCCCCAGGCGCTCGGCGATACGGCCCGCCGGCCCGATCAGTGCCACTTCGTCCAGCAGCGCGCTGGGCACCAGGGCCTCGGCTTCCGCTTTCTTGCCTGTGAGGTAGAGGTCCTGGATGCGCGCGGCCACATCGCCGTAGCCCAGCCGGGTGGCGTAATCCGTGTAGAAGTTCTTGCCTTTGGCGCCCATGCCACCGATATACAGGGCCATCCAGGGACGCAGGGCATCATAGGCGGCGTTGAGATCGTCGTTCAGCATCACCATGACAAAGGGGGCCACGTCGAAATCCGCCAGCGATTTGCCGTTACCGGCCGCGGCAAAACCGGCCTCCAGGTGCTCGCCCAGCACGGCATATTTGTTGGGGTCCATCCACACCGGGAATACGCCATCAGCCACTTCCGCGGCGCAGCGCAGTCCTGCGGGAGTGATGGACGCGGTGTAGATCGGGATATTCGGATTGCCCTGGAGGATGGACTTCAGGGGCTTGCCCAGCCCGGTGGTGCCGGCGCCCTTGAGGGGCAACTGGTAAATCTCCCCGTCAAACTCAACCGCGCCCTCCCGGGCCATGATCATGCGCATGATCTGGATGTATTCCCTGGTGCGGGTAACCGGCTTGCCGTAAGGCACACCGTGCCAGCCCTCCACCACCTGCGGACCGGATGCCCCCAGGCCCACGATGAAACGCCCGCCGGAGAGCTGATCCAGGGACATCGAGGTCATGGCGCACATGGCCGGGGTGCGGGCGGGCATTTGCATGATGGCAGTGCCAACCTTGATCTTGCTGGTCTGCGCCAGCACCCAGGTGGCGGCAGTCACGGCATCGTTGCCGTAGGCTTCCGCCGTCCAGACTGAGTCGTAGCCCATGGCTTCCGCCTGCCTGATCAGGTCGATCGGGATATGTATTTGCTTGCCGGAATATCCCAGCAGAAAGCCGAGTTTCATCGCGTTGCTCCTGTCGTGTTGTTATAGCGTAGGGAATTGAATTGTGCCTGGTGATAGTCGCCGTTGCCGAAAGTGGTATTGATCATCATCAGGCGCTTGGCGAAATGCCCGATGTCCAGTTCATCGGTCAACCCCATGCCGCCATGCAACTGGATCGCCTCGCTGAAAACCCGCTTGCCGGTCTTGCCAAGCAGTGCCCGCAGGGCGTGGACGGCGGTGGTGGCATCTTCCTTCTCATCGCTCAAGGCGCACACGGCTCGGTAGAGCAGTGACTTGGTCTGCTCATAGTCCATAAACGTCTCGACCATGCGATGCTGCAGGGCCTGGAAGCTGCCGATTGCCACGCCGAACTGCTTGCGGGTCCTGGTGTACTCCAGGGTCTTGGCGTTCAGCTGCTCCATGATACCGAGGGCCTCGGCGGCGAGCGCAATATTGGCCTCCAGGATGACGCCCTGCATCAGTGCAAACCCGCGGTCCGGCTCACCCACCAGGTTGGTCGCGGGCACCTCGACAGCCTTAAGTACCAGGTTGGCTACCCGCTGCCCGTCCATCATGCGATAGGATAGCCGCTCCACCCCGGGGGCATTGGTGGGCAGCAGAAACAGGCTGATGCCGTGCTCGTCATTCTGCTTGCCGCTGGTGCGGGCGGACACAATCACGTAGTCCGCATTGGCGCCGTTGAGTACCACCACTTTCTCGCCGTCCAGGCGGTAGCCGCCGGCAACCGCAGTGGCGGTGGTCAACACATCGGCGAGCTCATAGCGACTCTGGCGTTCCAGGTAGGCAAACGCCCCCAGGCAACTGCCATCGATGATTTTCGGGATATACCCGGACTGGAGCTCAGCGCTGGCGCCTCTTGCCAGCAGCCCGCCGAACAACAGCACCGTCGCCAGGTAGGGCTCGAGCACCAGGCCCTTGCCCAGCTGTTCCATTACCAGCATGACATCCACCGCGCTGCCGCCAAAACCGCCATGCTCCTCAGCGAAGGGAATGGATAGCCAGCCCAGCTCGGCGAAGGTGTTCCAGTTGTCCCGGCTGATGCCCTCCTCCGATTTGGCGATGGCCTTGCGCACATCGAAACTGTAATTGTCCTGGATGAAGCGCGCGACACTGTCGCGCAGCATGAGTTGCTCTTCCGAAAATTGAAAATTCATGTCAGATACCCTCGATACCGGCTGTCAAAGACCGAGCACGGCCTTGGCGATAATATTTTTCTGGACCTCGTTGGATCCGCCGTAGATGGTCGCGGCTCGCCCGTACATAAACGCCTGGCGGGCCTTGCTGCCGAACGCATGCCCGAGCTGTTCGGCGTTGAGGTCATTGGGCAGCACCCCCTGGTAGTAGGCGGCAACGTCCATGGCCACTGACTGCACCGCCTGTTGCAATTCGGTGCCCTTGATCTTGAGCAGCGAAGACTCGGCGCCCGGGGCACCGCCGGAGGCGACACTCGCCAGCACCCGCAGCTCGGTGAATTCCAGTGCCATCAATTCGATCTCGATATCCGACAGGCGCGACTGGAACAGGGGATCCGCCAGCAGCGACTTGCCACCGTTGATCTCCTGCGCCGCATATTCGCGCACCAGGCCGAGACTGCGCTTGGTATCGGCGACGCCGGCGATGGAAGTGCGCTCATGGGCCAGCAGCGCCTTGGCATAGGTCCAGCCCTTGTTCTCCTCGCCGATACGGTTGACGACGGGGACCCGCACCTCGTTGAACTCCACCTCGTTGAGGCTGTGGTGGTTATCGATCGAGACGATGGGGTTGACCTTGATGCCGGGGGACTTCAT
>Ga0105103_10001588_pt1 | contig 12311 bp, 10 predicted proteins | sample PPLLaktember2015_2_FD_79107 | JGI IMG/M metagenome (GOLD analysis project Ga0105103, IMG submission 79107) | Freshwater sediment microbial communities from Prairie Pothole Lake near Jamestown, North Dakota, USA - PPLs Lake P7 Core (6) Depth... | ecosystem: Environmental > Aquatic > Freshwater >...
TTCTTACTCAAGCGGGATATATCGTCCATAAATCTAATCCCGTTAGGTAATCCCAGTATCCAACGAACTGAGCTATTATTAGCAGATGCTATTCATAATCGTTGAATGTTTTTCATACCAGCCCAATTTATAAAAAAATTGAGTGTTTTTTCAATTTCAGCATCTATTTTATGAAAAAATAAGATAGAAATAGGGTGCAATCCCAAGTTCAAACCGCAAACCTTATAAGAGGATGGAAAGCAAGCGCTTATTAGCGAATGAGTATTAAATCATGTAGGTTGAGATCATCTCAAACCGTAGTTGATCAGATTGAAAAATATGCAGTTTATTTGGAGTATTATTCATGAATCTTAGACAACCAAATGCAAACGAGGCAACCGGAACGGTGAACCGTTCAAGGTCTGTAGCTCCGTCATCGGGTATCTGTACCCGGTGCCTTGACGGGTGTAAGGGCAGTTGTGAGATCTGGTTATCCTCCTTCCGGGGAAGGGAGGTTTTGTATCCCGGCCCATTCGGTGAGTTGACAGCAGGTGCCGATAAGAACTACCCGATTGATTACTCTCACCTCAGCATACAGGGATACGCAGTTGGTGCACAAGGACTTCCCGAAGGAGTCGAAGCCGGTCCGGATACAGCGCTCTTTTCGAAGGTTGATACCGAAACTGAGTATGGGTGGGACAAGAAAGTCAGGATGCGCCTTCCTATCTTCACCGGCGCCCTTGGATCAACCGAGATTGCCCGGGTAAACTGGGAGCACTTCGCCATCGGTGCAGCGATCTCCGGTATCACGATTGTCTGCGGTGAAAATGTCTGCGGTATTGATCCGGGACTGAAACGAGATGCAAAAGGAAAGGTAATCGAGTCTCCCGAGATGGATCGCCGCATCAACATCTATAAAAAATTCTATGATGGCTATGGTGAGATGCTCGTCCAGATGAATGTCGAAGATACCCGGCTTGGGACTGCAGAATATGTGGCAAGCAAGCACAATCTTGATACCATCGAACTCAAATGGGGTCAGGGAGCCAAATGTATCGGTGGCGAGATCAAGGTCAAGTCGCTTGAACGGGCAATCGAGCTTAAGAAAAGAGGTTACATCGTACTACCAGACCCGACCCTGCATGAAAACCAGGTAGCCTACAAGGCAGGAGCCATCAAGGAGTTTGAACGGCACTCCCGGCTTGGTTTTGTTACAAAAGAGGGATTTTTGGAAGAGGTGGATCGTCTCCGTGATATCGGGTTTAAACGGGTAACTCTGAAAACCGGAGCGTACTCCATGGTCGAACTCGCCATGGCAATCCGCTACAGTGCTGAAGCCAAAATTGATCTCCTCACCATTGATGGAGCAGGTGGCGGGACCGGTATGAGCCCGTGGCCGATGATGAACGAGTGGGGTATTCCCACGTTCTACCTGCAGTCGCTTGCGTACGAATTTGCCTGCAAACTGGACAAAAAAGGCTACCGTGTGCCGGATCTGGCGATGGCTGGCGGGATCTCCGACGAACCGGGGGCATTTAAAGCACTCGCGATGGGAACCCCCTATTTCAAGGCAGTCTGCATGGGCAGAGGACTGATGATCCCCGGTATGGTGGGAAAGAATATTGAAAAATGGATCAAGGAAGGTGACCTTCCCAAGTCTGTCTCCAAGTACGGCAATACAATCGAAGAGATATTCGTCTGCTACGAGGAACTTAAAGAGAAATTTGGTGCCCGTATCAATGAGATCCCGATGGGTGCAGTCGGTATCTATACCTATTCACAGAAATTCAAAACCGGTCTCCAGCAGATTATGGCAGGGAGCAGGAATTTCCGTCTCTCAACAATGTCAAGGGATGACCTGATGGCACTCACTCCGGAGGCTGCAGAAGTATCAGGTATTGATTACGTCATGAGTGCCAGGTATGATGAAGCAATGGTCACTCTGCTCGACTAAAAATAACGTCGGGATACATATCTGCAACAGGGGGGATCCCCAAACTCTTTTTTTTAAAAAAAATCAGGATAACAGAACATGTTTTATCCGGTCGTTGACAAATGGATGAGAGCTTTTACGGGGTCATGTTCTGAAATGCCACAAGTATCCATATCCATGAAAAGATATCCGATCGCGCATTTTATTGTCTCCCTATACAATTTCTCTTAAAAAAAACGGTTATTAATTATCCATGATAACACAAAACAAACAGGAGACCAGCACTATCTTCCTTTCTGCCCGACTATGGTAAACGACTCCAGAATCTGATGGGTAATCTGCGTCCCGAGAGTCGGCTGGATGACTTCAAGCCAGAGAAAAAAACCTACCTTCGGCGGTGTCGGGCGTTCAAATTTGAAATGACCATCTTTTGCCTGGATCATCTTATGGTACTCCTTCTTCTGTCGCGAACGAAGGTAGATGATCAGTTCATAGCCGGGAAGATCGGTTGCTATTACTGCCTTTGAATAATATTTTGAAAAATCTTCAAATTCGATTTTCTTACTTTTCACCGACAATCCATAGGTGTCACATAGCAATCTGACAGACTGCGGAAACAATCCGCCATAAAGTACCTTTTTGACGATCTGGCCTGTCTGGGTTGTGATTTCGGGATGTTTTCTTCCTCCTCCCTTTGATACATCAGTGAAAATCCGGGTGCGTACTTCGTCATGATAGCGCTTATAATCAAACAGGTTTTTCATCGGGAACGTGGTTGCTGAAACTAGCTTGGGATGATTTTCCGGGTTGTTATAGATGATCCTTGGACGATAATGCTTCAGGATTGATTTGATCTCCTCGCAGGAAGTAGTATGGATAATCGCATTGGTCTTATCTTTGGCCAGTCGTTTAACCACTGAATAGTTGGAGAGGTCAAAGGATGAAATGAGGAGAAAGGGGGTGATATTCTGGCCGTAAAGATACCCGAGAAGGCGCTTCTTGAATGCGATCTCCTCTTCAAATTCTTTTAGATCGGAAGGGGATGTTACAACCTCAGCAAATGCTATGTGGTTATCCGCATCAACCAGAAGCATATCGAATTCCGCGAGATCCTGCCCATTTCCCCGAATGGTAATATCCCCGTATTTTGAATAGAAAAGGCCGTTCTGGCCGAGTTTTACATCCTCTCGTTTTCTTGGGGCATCTGCACCTTTCCGTGCAAGATATTTTATCCGGTCCGATTTTCTTGAAATATCGAGAAACATCTCGTACACGATTGCTTCGAACCACCGTCCTTCAGCAGTCCGCATCGGTTCAATATCCGGAGAGAATAGTTTTTTTCGCTCGATCTTGTTCATGTGCCGCGTGGCATTAAGCGCGATGGCTGCATTTGGTTTAAAACTTTTAAAATTGAGAGAGAGCCACGGAATCATGATACAGTATAGATCTTCTGTCATGATTGTAAATAACAATCTGTTTTCGTCCTTATAGATAGTTATATATAGCATAGAAAGATATTGCCTTCGTACCCTGAGTAGTGTGTAAAACACATGACAAGGGGGATAAGGAAATCGAGGGGGTCTTGGAAAATGCCAAAAGTCAAGAAAATAACCGGCATGGCTCCGTTGCCGCAATATATAATGCCGGATGCTTCGGAACCTGAATACGAGCTTATTCTGGAACAGTTGCAGGACTATCGCCAATCGTTGATCGGCGCCTCATATTATTATATCAAAGCCGGGGATGATCGCTGTTGCCTGTGCCGAATCGTTCACGGCGGGGGGAAGGTCTTTTTCCACGAGCTGGTGGATCACAGCAGGCATGGCATCAGTGATGATGACATTGAAGAGTCCGTCCGGCTGGATACCGGTTCTTTTTCCTTACCGGGGTATTACCCAATCTCGTCGCTCATTGAACAAAAGCTGCGCATTTTATACGATTAATCCATTTTTCAGGATTACAAAATAGATCCGGACTGATGAGAATATACAAGGGGGAGTGACTGAATGGTGCTGACAGGCAACCAGAATGACGGACCCGTGACAAAAGCGGCAAAGGAATCTCTTGAGAGCGGTAATGCCAATCGTATCCTGATCTGGATCCCGGAAGAATCGGAAAATACCCTGAGAAATCTATTGGAAAGAGCCTGCTGCGCACGCTCTACCCGGCAAGATGGGCGTAATCGTACTGCCGATTGGTATTTTGAGACCGTCAACTGCCTCCATGTTACGGGTCACGGATCGAATAATCTGAGCATTTCTACAAAAACACCGGAAGAAAAAGCGATAATCCTGCTGGTGCAAAGAGCATGTGAGAGTGGCAATTTTGAGGAAATAGCCATACATATACCAGATACTCCTACCGGAGAATTGCGACAACATTTTGAAGACCTTATGAAAAAGAGAAATAGTTATTGTGAGGAAAATTGTGTTGCTGGCCGCAAGTACGTTTCAGCGTTTGTTGATTTCATCACTTTTGTGAATAACCTTCATCCAGGATCTTCTGAGAATCAGGTAAATCAGCGGCATTGAAAAAATTATTCGGTTGATTTTCCCAAAATCAGCTTTCCATTTCTCCTGTCCGAATCCTGATCGATTTTTCTACCGGCAGGATGAATATCTTGCCATCACCGATTTTTCCGGTCCGTGCCGCTTCTGTTATCGTTACGACGATGGTATCAACATCTGAGTCCCTGATGACAATTTCCAGCTGGATTTTTGGCAGGAGATCAACCGTCATCAAACCTCCCCGGTACTGGAGGGCAATGCCTTTTTGTTCCCCCCTCCCCTTTACTTCTGATATCGTCATCCCGATGAATCCTTTGTCTTCCAGGGCTTTTTTTACGAATTCGAAACGTTCAGGTTTGATAATTGCTTTTACCATTTTCATAATTTTTCCTCCGGTTAACACCGTTCTCCGTGCTGGGAGATGTCAAGACCGACATATTCTTCTTCCTCAGTGACCCGCAGGCCGATTGTTTTGTCAATGATAACTGCAAGGATGTAGGTAACCACAAACGCATAGATTACTGCTGCAAATGCCCCGATAGCATTAGCAATGAACTGATGAACATTACCCTCAAGCAGGCCGGTTGCACCGTTCACTGCCGCAACCGCAAAGATACCTGTCGCGATTGCCCCCCATAATCCTCCCATGCCGTGGATAGCCCAGGCATCAAGGCTTTCATCAAGTCCTTTCCTGATACGGAAGAGCAGCATGCCATAACAGAGCACCCCGCCAATTGCACCAATCAGGAGAGCTGCCATGGGGGTTACATAACCCGCTCCCGGAGTGATTGCAACAAGCCCGGCCACTGCCCCGCTGACAAATCCCAGCGAGCTCGGTTTTCCATGTATCCAGCTGACAAGAAGCCAGGCCATTGCACCAGCTGCAGCTGCGGTGTTGGTCGTTACGAACGCACTGGCTGCAAGGCCATTGGCACCGATTGCACTCCCCGCATTGAAACCGAACCAGCCAAACCAGAGGAGTGCAGCACCAAGGATGGTCAGGGGAATGTTATGGGGTTCCATTGCATACTTGCCAAAGCCGACACGTTTTCCGATCACCAGTGCAAGGGCGAGGGCAGCGAACCCGGAACTGATATGAACAACGGTCCCCCCGGCAAAATCAAGTGCACCGAACTGTGCTGCCCATCCCCCGCCCCAGACCCAGTGAGCAAGCGGGTCATAGACGATCGTTGTCCAGAGAAGGGCGAATACCAGGTATGCACTGAATTTTATTCGTTCAGCGAATCCTGATGTCACTATTGCCATCGTTACCGTAGCGAAAACGAGCTGGAATACCATATACAACAGCCCGGGTATCGCAGTGCTGAACGGACCCGGCTCCATCCCTACGTTGTTCAGGCCCAGATACTGCAGGTTCCCGATGAACCCGCCAACATCAGAACCGAATGCGAGTGAGTACCCAAACAAGACCCATTGAATACTGACCAGTGCGAAGGCGACGAACGACAGGGTTATCATCGAAATGAAATTTTTCCTGCGAACGAGTCCGCCATAAAAGAATCCAACTCCCGGCGTCATGATCATGACAAGTGCCGTTGAGGCGAGGATCCATGCTGTTGCTCCAGAATCAATTGCCATTGTACACCTGCTTTTTTTTAGATCTGCATTGGGAACTGTGATGCATTTGACCTTTTGGATTCGGAATGCCGTTTTTATGTGTGTTTTTCCAATCCGGTCACCTGTGCACCGCTCCCAGATCCCGATGCCGGATGAAAAGTCCGGGAAATCAGCATCAGATACGCGGTCCAGGTGGCACAATCATTTTGTTTTGTTGGAAGGAAGTTGCATTCCTATACTTATAAATTTAACCATATCGAAAAAAAATCAAAATTGAGTAATGTTCAGGCACGCTCACCATGCTGACAGATATCGAGGCCGACATACTCTTCATCTTCAGTGACCCTCATCCCCAGGGTTCGATCGATAACAAACGCAATGCAATAGGTCATCACAAAAGCAAATATGAGTGCTGCAACTGCGCATACGGTATTTACTGCAAACTGCCAGGCATTGCCTTCAACCAGTCCGGAAATTCCGCCAATCGCTGCCGCCGCAAAAATGCCCGTAGCAACGGTACCCCAGAGACCTCCCATTCCATGAATTGCCCAGGCATCCAGACTTTCATCACATTTTTTCCTGACCCGCACAAGCATCATACCATAACAGATAACACCCGCGACACCCCCGATAAGAAGCGAAACCAGTGGGGTGACAAACCCGGCAGCCGGAGTTATTGCCACCATGCCGGCTATGGCGCCGCTTACCATACCCAGTGAACTGGGTTTGCCACGATACCACCCCGCAAACATCCATGCCAGAGCACCGGCAGCGGCTGCCGTGTTGGTTGTGACGAATGCGTTGACGGCAACACTGTTTACTGCAAGAGCACTTCCCGCATTAAAACCAAACCAGCCAAACCATAACAGGGCAGCGCCGAGAAGAGCCATGGGGATATTATGGGGCTCCAGTGCGTACTCCCCGAATCCTGCCCGGTTTTTTATCACCAGGGCAAGAGCAAGAGCGCCAAAACCTGAACAGATCTCGACTACGGTCCCCCCGGCAAAATCAATGAGTCCCAGCTTCGATGCCCATCCGCCACCCCATGCCCAGTGTGCAAGCGGACAATAGACAAGGGTGAGCCATATGAGAACAAATACAATAAACGAGGAGAACTTGATGCGTTCGGCAACTGCCGATGTCACGATGGTTACCGTGACTGCAGCAAAAAAGAGCTGGAACACCATGAAGACGAGTGGGGGATAGGCCCCCGATCCTGCATCTGCACTGACCCCGTTAAGCCCTACAAAATCGAGGTTACCGATAACCCCCCCGATATCCTGACCAAAGGCAAGAGAATACCCGATCAGGATCCAGTGCACACTTACGAGTGCAAGCACCACGAACGAGAGGGCAATCATCGAGATGAAATTCTTCTTCCGTACCAATCCGCCATAAAAAAACCCGACACCAGGGGTCATCAGCATCACCAGGATTGCAGAGACCATAAGCCAGGTCGTAACACCGGTATCCAAAGCCATTATTTTCACCGTTGATAGCTTTTTATGTACTGGCGTCACTCCGGAAGTTGGACCAATCCGCCCGTGGTCTGGAATGTACCGTGTTCCACGGACCCGGGTACGTTTTGATACCTTACGGTCATCCAACCTTTTAACTGTGCCAGAATGATCGACAGTATGTTTACCGGATTACAAGTCCGTACATTGCCGATAATTTATAGTAAAAATTTTTTGATCAGTATGTTGCAAGATACCTGTCAAGTTCCCATGGGTGAACTGCAAGCCGGAAGGAATCGGTTTCCATCTGGGCAATACTTGAAAGATTCGATACAACATGTTCGCCGAGGGTCTTACACAGCACTTCATCCTTGACGAGCATTGCATTGGATTCCATAAGGCTGCCCGGGAGCATATCGATATGGAGTCGTTTCCGGGCTTTTTCATCGAGATGATAGATATTGGTATTCGTGCTTTCAGGTGGCATAACCTTGTTCCTGATACCATCAAGTCCGGCTGCAAGCATACAGGCAAAGGTAAGATACGGGTTGCACATCGGGTCCGGGCTTCGGAACTCTGCCCGGGTGCTGTTACCCCTTGCTGCCGGAACGCGAACCAGCGCGGAACGGTTGGCTGCACTCCAGGAGATGTAACAGGGGGCTTCATAACCGGGGACAAGGCGCTTGTAGGAGTTGATGGTCGGGTTTGCAACACGGGTTATCGCCTTGGCGTGTTTCAGGATACCGCCTATATAGTACATTGCGGTATCGGAGAGCTGATTTTCTCCATTGGGATCATAGAATGCATTCTTCCCGTTTCTGGCCAGCGATCCATGGGTGTGCATGCCGCTGCCATTGATGCCTCCTATCGGTTTTGCCATAAAGCTCGCGTGCAAACCGTACTGCAGCGCGATTGACTTGGTTGCAAATTTGAAGGTAATAACCCGATCTGCAGTAATGAGCGCATCACCATATTTAAAGTCAATTTCATGCTGGCTGTCAGCGACTTCATGATGGGATGCTTCTATCTCGAATCCCATATCACTGAGCGCAAGGACAACATCGCGCCGGACATCCTCTGCAGAATCGGTAGGGGCGAGATCAAAATACCCCCCGCGATCTTCAAATTCTGTTGTCGGAACCCCCTCATACATTTTAAAGAGGAAAAACTCGAGTTCGGGACCGGTATTAAACGTGAATCCCATCTTTGCTGCTTCAGCAATGGTTTTTCGCAGGATGTAACGAGGATCTCCGTCAAACGGTTTATTTCCATAGGTCTGGACGTCACAAATAAACCGGGCAACCTTCCCCTCCTGAGGTCTCCAGGGAAGGACCGCATACGTAGACGGGTCTGGTTTGAGCATCATGTCGGATTCTTCAATGCGGGCAAATCCTTCTATGGATGAGCCATCAAACCAGATACCCTCAGTAAGGGCTTTTTCTGCCTGAATAACCGGAATCGAGACGTTTTTCGGCTGACCCTGGATGTCAGTAAACTGAAGTCGGATGAATTTTACCTTGTCCGCCTCAATTTTTTTGAGGAGTTTTGTTACATCTGCTGACATATTGGAAGACATGTTCCACCCATTTGTATTTATACTTATTCAACCAATCTGATTGAACGAATGTTCCCTTGTGCAATGAACATATGTTCATCAGTACAACATCATTCTGTATTGTGATAATATGTGTGGTATCATAGGTGTCCTGGATAAGCGCCGCGGGAGCGTGGATGGTGCAAAAATCAAAGAGGCACTTTCCATGATGAACGAGCGGGGGAGTGGCGAAGGAGCCGGTTACGTAGCGTATGGGATCTATCCTGAATACAAGGATTATTTTGCGCTGCATGTTTTTTTTGACAATATCCGTGAAAACAAGGCTTCACTCGATACGCTCCTGGAAAAATGGGGGACCATCGTCCATGATGAACAGATCAAAACGTACGAACAGCCCAATATCCGGAAAGTCCATACCCCGTGGCGTTATTTCTTCCGTCCTGACAGGAGCCTGATGCCCAAAAGTACCACACCTGATGAAGATATTGTCACCCACCTTGTCATGAAAATCAACGCTGAAAAGAACGGGGCCCTTATCTTCTCATCCGGTAAAAATCTGGGGGTATTCAAGGCTGCAGGCTGGCCCGAGGATGTTGCCGATTTCTACCGGATCCAGGACTACCAGGGATACCTCTGGCTGGCGCATAACCGGTACCCGACCAATACTCCCGGCTGGTGGGGAGGAGCGCACCCGTTCAATCTCCTGAACTGGAGTGTTGTTCACAACGGGGAGATCACATCGTATGGTACAAACCGTCGTTACATTGAAAGTTACGGATATAAGTGCACCATGTTTACTGACACCGAAGTGGTAGCCTACCTGGTGGACCTTCTTATCCGTAAACACGGTCTCTCGGAAAAAATGGCTGTCCGGGCACTTGCCCCCCCGTTCTGGGAAGATATAGACCGGATGCCGGTTAAGGAACAGGAACTCAATCGTGCGATCCGGCTGGCCTATGGATCCGCACTCATGAATGGACCGTTTGCCATCTGCGTTGCCAATGAAAACACACTTGTGGGATTTACCGACAGGATCAAACTGCGTCCACTCGTAACCGGTGAACTTGGCGACCGGCTCTATATTTCCAGCGAGGAAGCAGCAATCCGCAGGATGGAACCTGATGTTGATAATATCTCCATGCCAAAAGCTGGCGAACCGGTTATCGGGAGGGTCATCGCATGACCATAGGGAGTATCCCTCTCAGGTTTAAAGTGGAGATCGATCCTGACCAGTGCATGCTCTGCGGACGTTGCATTGAAAACTGTTCATATGGCGTGTTTCGTAAGGAGGGGGACGCTATTTTCGTGAACTCCCGGAACTGTGTTGCATGTCATCGCTGTTCGGCCTTCTGCCCCAGAGATGCGATAAGCATCTACGAGAAACCCACGGATTACCGAAGTCATCCGGTATGGACCCGTGAAATCCGCGAGGCTGTTTTCAACCAGGCAAAAACCGGGAAGATCATCCTGGCCGGGATGGGAAATGCACTTCCTTACCCTATTATTTTCGACCGCCTCGTGCTCGATGCCTGCCAGGTAACCAATCCGAGTATTGACCCGCTCCGGGAACCGATGGAATTGCGAACGTATCTTGGCAAAAAACCCTCGTCCCTTTCCCTTAAAGAGTCAGCGGATGGCACTGTTGAACTGATAACAAAACTCTCCCCAAATCTCCAGATAGAGACACCGATCATGGTCGGGCATATGAGTTATGGTGCCATCAGCCTGAATGCACAAACTGCGATTGCCAAAGCAGTCAGCCGGATCGGCACCTTCATGGGAACCGGGGAAGGAGGGCTTCACGAATCGCTCTACCCTTACCAGAGTAATATGATAGTTCAGGTGGCCAGCGGAAGGTTTGGGGTAGATATCAATTATCTCGAACGTGGTGCGGCGATAGAGATCAAAATAGGGCAGGGTGCAAAGCCGGGAATAGGAGGGCACCTGCCCGGTGAAAAAGTCTGCGCCGATGTATCCTGCACGCGGATGATCCCGGAAGGGAGTGATGCCATAAGTCCCGCTCCCCATCATGATATCTATAGTATTGAGGATCTCAAGCAGCTCGTGCGTAGCCTGAAAGAAGCTACCGAATGGAAGAAACCGGTCTTTGTGAAGATTGCGGCAGTTCACAACACTGCTGCAATTGCCGCGGGTATCGCCCGCTCATCGGCAGATGCAGTAGTGATTGATGGCTTCCGTGGCGGTACGGGTGCGGCACCAAGGGTATTCCGGGATCATGTTGGTATACCCGTAGAAGCAGCAGTGGCAAGCGTTGATGCAAAACTCCGGCAGCAGGGAATAAGAAACCAGGTCTCAATTATTGCTAGTGGCGGGATCCGCGAAAGTGCGGATGTGGCAAAGATCATCTGCCTTGGGGCTGATGCTGTGTATATCGGTACTTCAGCCCTCGTTGCCATGGGTTGCCGTGTATGCGGTACCTGCTACCGGGGGCAGTGTGCATGGGGCATTGCCACGCAGAAACCGGAACTTACAAAGAGGCTGGATCCTGACGTAGAGTCTGTACATGTCGAGAACCTCATCCATGGCTGGACACTTGAACTTGCCGAACTGATGGGGGCTGCCGGCATCAACAGCATCGAGAGCCTGAGGGGAAACCGCGACCGGCTGCGTGGCTATATGCTTGACGAGGGTCTTCTGAACGTGCTTGATGTGAAGACCGTGGGGGCATGAGCATGAAAACAGTCCGTATTGATGCCAAAGATCTTCATTATACCCCCCTCAACATGAAGATCCGGGCTGCTGTAGCTGATGGTGTAAAAGAGATCGTCATCGACCATGTCCTTGGCCAACGGTTTATTGCAGATGGATTGCGCGGCGATGATGTGACCATCACAGTTAATGGTGTGCCCGGTGGGGACCTTGCCATGTTTATGAGCGGCCCCACAATTATTGTTCATGGAAATGCTGACCACGCACCAGGTAACACCATGGACAAGGGAAAGGTCATCATACACGGAAGCGCCGGTGATGCAGTCGCCCACAGCATGCGGGGTGGCAAGGTGTACGTACGCGACAACATCGGTTACCGTGGTGGTATCCATATGAAGCGGTACCGGGAGAAGCACCCTATTCTTGTAGTCGGCGGCAGTGCCCGCGCTTTCCTCGGCGAATCGATGGCAGGCGGAATCATCATTGTCCTCGGGCTCAAAGGTGTCCATCCGGTTTCAGAACAGGGTGTGGGCAGCGGGATTCATGGGGGAGAGATCTTTGTCCGTGGTACAATTGACGATCTCTGTCTCGGAGGCGGAGCCAGACAAGCGCCGGTCACCGAAGAGCAGAAA
>Ga0105103_10001592_pt1 | contig 12302 bp, 9 predicted proteins | sample PPLLaktember2015_2_FD_79107 | JGI IMG/M metagenome (GOLD analysis project Ga0105103, IMG submission 79107) | Freshwater sediment microbial communities from Prairie Pothole Lake near Jamestown, North Dakota, USA - PPLs Lake P7 Core (6) Depth... | ecosystem: Environmental > Aquatic > Freshwater >...
CAGCCAGCGGCCGCGCGCGACCGCGAGACGACACGTGTTGCCGGGAAATGACAGGTGAAAATGCTTCCCTGACCCTCGACACTGGTCACGTCCATGCGCCCACCGTGCCGCTGTAACGCGTGCTTCACAATTGCGAGGCCGAGGCCGGAGCCCCCGAGCTTGCGGGAGCGGCCGGCATCCACCCGATAGAAGCGCTCGGTGAGGCGAGGCAGGTGCTCGGCGGGGATGCCGATGCCGGTGTCGCGGACCTCGAGGTAACCGCCCTTCGCGTCGGTCCACCAGCGGATATCCACGCGGCCATCGGCGGGCGTGTATTTGACGGCGTTCGACACGAGGTTGGCGAAGATCGAGTGCAGCTCCGTCTCGGAGCCCTGCAGGAGCGCGTCACTGTCGAGGTGCAGTTCGATGACGTCCGGGCGCTGCGGACGCGCCAGGGCGTCCTTGCGGATCAGCGCCAGCATCCCGCCCACGTCCACCTCGGTGGTCTCGGCGTCGCCGCCGTGCGCCTCGAGCCTCGACAGCTCCAGCAGGTCCTGGACGATGCTGCGCATGCGGTCCGACTGCCGTCGCATCTCCTGCACCGGATCCTGCCAAGTGGGGTCGAGCCCGGGCTCATCGGCCAGCGCGTCGAGGTAGCCGCTGATCACGGTGAGCGGCGAGCGCAGCTCGTGCGAGGCATTGGCAACGAAGTCCTTGCGCATGGACTCGAGCCGGGCCTCGCTCGTCACGTCGCGCAAGATGAGCAGCTGCTGGCCCGTGGCGTTGGTGGTCACGAGCCGCACGAGCAGCCAGCGGTCGCCGCTCTTCGGCAGGTGGATCCTGGGCGGTGCGGACGTGCCGCGGCGGTCGAGGTACTCGACGAAATCGGGGTTGCGGACCAGGTTGTCGATGCGGATTCCGTAGTCGAGCTTGCGCTTGAGGTCGAGCCAGCGGCCCGCGGTGCGATTGAACCAGAGGATCTCGCGATTCTGGCCGAGCAGCACGGCGCCATCCGGCATCGCCGAGGTCATGCGGCGGAACTCGCGCAGCAACACGAGCACGCGGCGCTTGTGGAATACCTTGCGGCGGTAGAGGCGGTTCGTGGTCGCGAGTACCTCGCCCCAGAGCCCCTGCATGTTGGGTGGGGCCTCGGAGGTACGGTGGCTGAGCCAGTGCTCGAAGCGCAGCAGGTTGCGCACCTCGTAGGCGAGTGCCGCGGCGAGCGTGATCGCGACGAAGAGCAGCGGATGGCCAAAGGCCCAGCCGAGCAGCGCCGCAACCAGCAGCGCGGCGGCAATCCACACGAGGTGCTGCGTGGCGGGTCTGGACAACTAGAGCCGCCCTCCGCCCCGACTCACTCGGGACGGGTCGAGTAGCGGTAGCCCGCGCCCCGCACGGTCTGAACCAGCGCATCGCGCGCGAACGGCTCGAGCGCCTTTCGCAGCCGGCGGATGTGCACGTCCACGGTGCGCTCCTCGACGTACACGTTGCCGCCCCAGACGCGGTCGAGCAGCTGGCTGCGCGAATAGACGCGCTCGGGATGCTCCATGAAGAAGTGCAACAGGCGGTACTCGGTCGGCCCGAGCGGAACGCTCTGCCCGTCCACCGTGACCCGATGCCCGGCGGCATCGAGCTCGAGGCCCCCGGAACTGATCGTCCCGCCCGTCCCTGACGCCGAGGTGCGGCGCAGCACGGCGTTGATGCGGGCCAGCAGCTCGCGCGGACTGAAGGGCTTGGTGACATAGTCGTCCGCCCCGCCCTCGAGCCCTGAGACCTTGTCCTGCTCGTCGGCGCGGGCCGTGAGCATGATCACCGGCATGTCTTCGGTGTCCTTGTTGCGCTTGATGGCGCGCGTGAGCTCGAGGCCGCTCTGGTCGGGCAGCATCCAGTCCACCAGCAGCAGGTCCGGCCGGTGATCGGCGATGCTGGCGCGCGCGGCGGAGCAGTCCTCGGCCTCGCGCACGTCGAAACCGGCCCGGCGCAGCCCGAACGCGATCATGTCCCGGATCGGCTTCTCGTCCTCGACGATCAGAATCTGCTTGCCAGTCATGACGCCCCTGAAAATGGCAGTCCCGTTGCAGCAGAATTACAACGGTTAATTATTGCATTCACGTGACTGGCCTGCCCGGTGGCCGGGCCACGTCGTCACGGACGTAGACCGGCAGGGCCTGGTCCGCCGGCAGGCCCTCACCCGCCGCGAGCATCCGTGCGCCGAGGCGAGCGATGGCATCGGCGCGTGGCAGCAGCCCTTCGTGCAAGCGCAGGCCCAGGCTCCGGAGGCGTTCGGCCAGGAGCGGATGGCGGGCCAGGGCATTGCCGGCCGCGTGGCTCAAGAGCGCTGCGCCTTCGCCGACTCGATCGGGTGGCGACACCGAGTCCTGCAACAGCACCGTCACGGAACCGTCGGCTTCGAGGCGAAACACGCCCCAGTACACCTCGCCCATCCGCGCGTCGTTGCACACCAGCACCGACTCGCCGGGCACGCCGGGAACCTGCGCCGCCACGGCCGCGAGACTCGACACAGGTGCGACCTTCAGGTCGGCCCCGAACGCGAGCCCCTGCACGACGCCGGCAGCGATCCTCAGGCCCGTGAAGGCACCCGGTCCGCGCCCGAAGGCGATGCCGTCGAGGTCGCCGAGCGTGAGCCCCGCCTCGGCGAGCAGCTCGTCCACCATCGGCAGCACCAATTCGGCGTGGCTGCGCTCGGTGATCTCGGCACGCAGGCGCATCGCCCCATCGAGCAGCAGCGCGACGGAGCAGGACTCGGTGGAGGTGTCGAGCGCGAGGATACGCATGCGGGAGGGGACGGGACGCCGGGACCGAAGGACAGTGTAGCGGTCGCGCCCGAGAAGCCCTATCCGTCGAGGCGAACTGCGCCGCAGCGGGTCGGATTCGTCCAGGACGGAGCGGCGAGCGCACTGAGGAACTGCCGGGTCGATGCTTCCCAGGAATGCTGCAACGCGTGGGCGCGGCACGCCGCGGGATCGAGTCGCAGCGCCGCGAGGGCGGCGCGCTGCAGGTCCTCGTCCAGGATCCCGGTGACGCCGTCGACGACCACGTCGATCGGCCCAGTCACGGGGTAGGCTGCGATCGGCAACCCACAGGCCATGGCCTCGAGCAGCACGAGGCCGAAGGTGTCGGTGCGACTCGGAAATACGAACACGTCGCAGGCGGCAATGTGCGCGGCAAGGTCGTCGCCGTGGCGATAGCCGGAGAAGACGGCGGCCGGATACCGCCGGCGCAGCGACTCGCATGCGGGACCGTCGCCCACGACCAGCTTCGTGCCGGGCAGGTCGAGGCGCAGGAACTCCTCGATACCCTTCTCGACTGACACCCGGCCGAAATACAGCCAGATTGGCCGAGGGAGGTCGAGGAACTGGCGGTCGCGCGGACGGAACAGTTCCGTGTCGACGCCGCGGCCCCACAGCGCAAGGTTCCGCAACCCACGCGACTCGAGCAACCGCTGCATCGACGGGGTCGTGACGAGGGTGCGTGCGGCGCGACCGTGAAACCAGCGGACGGCCGCATAGCTCCACGCGACGGGAATCGGGAAGCGCGCACGCACGTACTCGGGGAACTGCGTGTGATAGGCGGTCGTGAACGGCCGCTCCCGACGTACGCACCAGTTGCGCGCCGCCATCCCGAGCGGCCCCTCCGTCGCGATGTGCACCGCGTCCGGTCCGAGCGCTTCGAGGCGCCGTCGCACGGCGTGACCTGCGAACACCGACAGGCGGATTTCGGGATAGGTCGGGCAGGGAACGGTGCGGAAATCCGCCGGCGAAATGACGACGACCTCGTGCCCTGCCCGCTCGATCTCGTGAACGGTGTGACCGAGCGTCCTGACGACTCCGTTGACCTGCGGCAGCCACGCATCCGTGACGAGCGCGAGCCTCATGCCGCCGGATCCAGTGCGACTGCACCGTCCAGCAGCGGCACCGCCTGCGAGCCGACCAGCACCTCGACCGCTTCCGTCCAGCGCAGCAGGCTCAGCCGTCCCTGGAAGTCCTCGACCAGCGTCGTGCAGCTCTCGACCCAGTCGCCGTCGTTGCAGTAGGTGATGCCGTCGATCTCAGTGATCTCGGCACGGTGGATGTGGCCACAGATGACGCCGTCCATCCCCCGGCGTCGCGCCTCGACGGCCAGGGCCCGCTCGAAGTTCGCGATGTACTTGACCGCGTTCTTGACCTTGTGTTTCAGGAACGCGGCGACCGACCAGTAGGGATACCCCAATCTCTGCCGCGCGGCGTTGACGTAGCGGTTGAGGCCGAGGGCGGCGGCGTAGGCGCGGCTGCCGAGCGACTCGAGCAGCGGACTTGCCCGTACGATGCTGTCGAACTCGTCGCCGTGGAGTACCAGGAAGCGGCGACCATCCGCCGTCTCGTGCACCGCCTCGCGGCGGATCTCCACGTTGCCGAGCACCAACCCGTCGTGGTCGCGGAACGGCCGGTCGTGGTTCCCCGGCACGTACACGACGCGCGTGCCGTGCTTGGCCTTGCCGAGGATCGTGCGGATGACGTCGTTGTGCGACTGCGGCCAGTAGAAACTGCGCGTCAGGCTCCACACGTCGATGATGTCGCCGACGAGGTAGATCTGCTGGCACTCCACCCTGCGCAGGAAATCCAGCAGGAACTCCGCTCGACACCCCTTGAACCCCAGGTGAACGTCGGAGATGAAGACGCCGCGGAATCGCAGGCTCGGTCGCGTCGCCGGCATCTCGTCCATGCGCACCCCGTCAGCGTGGCCTAGATGCCACGGGATGCTGGCGCGCAGCGGTGACCGGCACGTGAAGGAATTGCGACGACGCCGTGACAGCGTCAGTGGTGGTGGAGTAATGCCCCGTTCCGTCCGGACTCGACGTCGCAACATTTCCGTCACATTCCCGGCCTATGCTCGGTCGTTCGTTTCCAAACCCTTCCCAATGGCTGTCGATCGCCTCATCCAGCGCACCCTGGCGACGTTGCGAGACCTTCGCGACCGGGCCGTCGGCTTTGCCGAAGAGCATTCGCACGAGGTCGATGTCGTCGAATCGCGGTACGCAAACAGCGCACTCAACCTGTTGCACTACCTCAGCATTCGACAAACCGACATCCGCGAGCTGCAGCAGGATCTGCACTCGCTGGGGCTGTCTTCGCTGGGCGTCCTTGAGGCTCACGCCCTTGCAACCTTGAACGCGGTCATCGGCAATCTCGAAGTGCTGGCAAACGTACCTGCCAGCGTGCCGCCGCCGCCACCGGTCGATTTTCGGACTGGCCGACTCCTGCTGCGTGACCACGCGCGACGCCTGCTCGGACCCGTTCCTCCCGACCGGTCGGTGCGCATCATGGTGACGATGCCCAGCGCCGCCGCCGACGACCCGCGCCTGATCGAAGACCTGCTGCGCGCCGGGATGGACCTGATGCGAATCAACTGCGCGCACGACGACGTCTCCGCCTGGCGGAAAATGGCGGCCCACTTGAGGCGGGCCGAGCAACTCGTTGGACGGAGGTGCGCGATCCAGGCAGACCTTGGCGGGCCGAAGCTGCGCACCGGCAGCATCGAGCCAGTCGGGCACTTCGTTCGCATCAAGCCGAAGCGGGACGCTGCCGGGCGACTCACGGCGCCAGCGCGGGTCTGGCTGACACCCGCCGAGGATCGGGAACCCGCGCCGCCGGGTGTGACGGCCGTCCTGCCGGTGACGGCAGGCAGTCCGCGATCACTGCGCGTCGGCGATACGCTGCTGATCAGCGACCTGCGCGGTCGCGAGCGCACGCTCAAGGTCGTCGAACGCGCCGGACGCTCCGCCATCGCCGAGGCGGAGAAGACCATCTACGGCGCCGCGGGCGATCGATTCAGCGTGGGCCGTCGCGGCGCTCACGTCGGGGCATTCGAGATCGGGGCGCTCCCCGGGGTGACCGCGCCGATTCCACTGCAGGTTGGCGATACGCTGCTGCTCACGCGTGATCCCGCGCCCGGCCGCCCGGCGCTGAGGGATTCGGCCGGGACGGTCCTCGCGCCGGCCCGGATTCACTGCACGTTGCCGGCGGCCTTCGAGCACGTTCGCGCCGGCGATCGGGCCTGGATCGACGACGGCAAGATCGGTGGCTTCGCGCGAAGCAACGACGGTGCATGCATTGCGGTGGAGGTCACGCAGGTCCCGCCTGCCGGCGGCCGGCTGCGGGCGGAAAAGGGCATCAATTTTCCAGACACCGAACTCGGGCTCGCTGCGATGACCGAAAAGGACGTCGCCGACCTGCGCGAGGCCGTTCAGTTCGCCGACATCATCGCGCTATCGTTCGTGCGCTCGCCCGAAGACGTCATCGAACTCGGCAAACGGCTGCGCGAACTCGGCGCCGGCCAGATCGGCATCGTGCTCAAGATCGAGAACGCCGCGGCCTTTCGCAACCTGCCACGCATCCTTCTCAGCAGCCTGCGCACCCCACCTGTCGGCATCATGGTGGCGCGCGGCGATCTCGCGGTGGAGATCGGATTCCAGCGGCTCTCGGAAGTGCAGGAAGAGATCCTGTGGCTCTGCGAAGCGGCACACGTTCCGGTGGTCTGGGCCACACAGGTGCTCGAGGGACTCGCGAAAGGAGGAGCTCCGACCCGCGCTGAAGTCAGCGACGCGGTGATGAGCAGCCGCGCCGAGTGCGTGATGCTCAACAAGGGTCCAAAGGTCGTAAGCACCGTCGCGTTCCTCTCCGACGTGCTCGCACGCATGGAGGAACACCACGACAAGCGGATGGCACTGCTGCGACGACTGTCGGTGTCGGAAATCTAATCGACGATGGAACTTGCCGGACAGTTGCGCCGCAGGCGGGTCGGCTGCCAGGGCGTCAAAGGGTTACCTCAGGGCTCGCACCCGGCCAGCCGCTCCCGCAGAAAGTTTTGCACCTCGTCGAGCTCCCGCGTCCGGCGCATCGGCGGCAGGCTCTGGATGAACGCGCGGCCGTAGCCGCGCGTGACCAGCCGGGTGTCGCAGATCATCACGACGCCGAAGTCGCCCGGGTCGCGGATCAGCCGACCGACTCCCTGCTTGAGCGCGATCACCGCCTGCGGGACCTGCTCGTCGAAGAACGGGTTGCCGCCCTGCACGCGGATCGCCTCCAGCCGCGCCTTGAGCAGCGGGTCGTCCGGGGCGGCGAACGGCAGCTTGTCGATGATCACGACCGAGAGCGCCGCGCCCTTCACGTCCACGCCCTCCCAGAAGCTGCCGGTGCCAAGCAGCACGGCGTTGCCGGCCTCCCGGAAGCGACGCAGCAACTGGTCGCGCGCACCGTCGCCCTGCACCAGTAACGGCACGGGCGGCGCGTCGCCCCAGGCGCGGCGCAGCGTCTCCGCCGCCTCGCGCAAGGCGCGGTGGCTGGTGAACAGCAGGAACGCGCGTCCACCGCTCGCCTCGAGCACCGGCAGCGCGGCCTCAATCACGGCGTTCGTATGCCCCGGTGCGCCCGGATCCCCGAGACCCTTCGGCAGGTAAAGCAGCGCCTGGCTGGCGAAGTCGAACGGGCTCTCGAACCGCACGGCGAGCGCACGCGCGAGGCCGGTCCGCCGCTGGTAGTGTGAGAAATCCTCGCCGACGGCGAGCGTTGCCGAGGTCAGGATCCACGCGCAGGCCTGCGCCTCGATCAACGCCGCGAGCTGTGAAGCGACGTCCACAGGCGCATAGTGGCAGCTCACGTTGCGCGCGCTCGTCTCGGCCCACCGGACGCCGCCCTCTGCCTCCTCCGCGGTGAGTGCCTGCAGCCGCTCGGTGCCCTCCACGAGCCGCTCGCGCAGGCGCGCGAACGCGCCTGCGCCGCCGTCCGCCAACGGCGCGAGCACGTCGGCCAGCTCCTGCGCCCTCGCTGCGAGTCCGTGCAGCGCCTCGATGAGCCGCTCGGGCCACTGCGAATGCTCGAGCCGCGCCTCGATCCCGGCCGTCGCCGCGATCACGGCGGCGACCTGCGCGTCGAGCCCGCCGAGCGCGGCGTCCACGCCTCCGCCCATCTGCTGCGCAAGCAGCAGCTCGCCCGCCACGTCCTTGGCGATCGAGGAGAGCTGGCGCGTGCTCACGCTGTAGCCGAGGAACTGCGCGGCGACGTCGGGTAGCTGGTGTGCCTCGTCGATGACGATCGCATCGGCCCCTGGCAGCAGGTCGCCGAAGCCCTCCTCCTTGAGCACGAGGTCGGCCATCAGCAGGTGGTGGTTCACGACGACGATGTCAGCGGCCTGCGCCTCGCGGCGCGCAGCCAGCACGAAGCAGTCCTCGTAGAGCGGGCACTCCGACCCGAGACAGTTCTCGCGCGTCGAGGTGACCCAGGCCAGTACGGGGTCGCCCTCGCCGAGCCCCGGCAGCTCGGCCACGTCCCCGCGGCGAGTCAGGTGCGACCACGCGCGCACCTTCGGCAGTGCGACCGCCACCTCGCGCCGCAGGCCGCGCGCATGAGCCTGCTCCTCGGCCAGGTCGAGACGGTGCCTGCACAGGTAATTGGCGCGGCCCTTGAGCAGCGCGACGCGCGCGGGTCGACCGAGCGCACCGCAGATCGCCGGCAGGTCGCGATGGTAGAGCTGGTCCTGCAGCGCCCGCGTGCCCGTGGAGAGGATCACGCGGCGGCCGGAAAGCAGCGCGGGCACGAGGTAGGCGAAGGTCTTGCCCGTCCCGGTGCCGGCTTCGACGATCAGGGTCTCGCACGCCTCGAGCGCCGCGGCGACGTGCTCCGCCATCGCCAACTGCTCGGGCCGCGGGGCGTAGCCCTCGAGGCCACGCGCGAGCGGGCCTTCCGCGCCGAACAGTTCTGCGAAGTCGCTGCGCACGGGCTCAGCGGAAGGTGGCGCGAAAGCGCAGCAGGGCCGTGGCACCGGCGGGCAGCGGCCGCCGCAGGGACCAGCGCACGTGCGTGAACTCGGTGGATTTGGGCTTCGCGAGGAAGGTGGCACCGCCGTCTGCAGAGAATTCCACGATGCTCGAGGGCCCCGCAGCCGAGCCGGCGATGAACTGCAGTCCCTGCGGCAACCTCTTGGTGACCTGCACGTCCGTGACCGGCGCCTTGCCGGGATTGGTCACGCGGAGGGTGTAGTGCACCTCGTCGCCAGCCGCGAGCCGGCTGGCCGGCACGAATCGCCCCGCGTCCCGGCCTGGTTGCGCCGGGGGCTCGAGCCTCTCGACTACGATCGCCGTCTCGAGCAGGTCGCTGCCCGTCGCGATCGCGGCCCCCGTCGCCGTCATCTCGGGGTCCGCTGCCGCGGCGGGCGCAGCCGCGGCGGCAACGAGCAGCGCCGCCCACCCGGCGACGAACGGCGAAACGCGACTGCTCCGGAGGGCGGGAATCATGCGCGTGCGACTGTGCGGGAGGTCCGCCGTCCCGGCAACCCTCCTCATGGGCGGCTTCCGCCGAATTCAACCGTTTGCGGCCGCACGAACGGGCTTCCGTACTAGACGCATTTGACAGTTAGGCCCTCCGGAGCTATTGTGCAATGCAGCAATGCTGCGCTGCAGCAGCCCAAGTCGTGAGGAGCAACTAATGATCAACCAGATGCAAGAATTCGTCGCTGAGCAAGCCGCGGCCCTCGGCAGCCAGGTCGAAAAGATGCGCAAGGGGTCGATCGAGACCGTCCGTGAAGCAGCGGTCGGTTCCGCCTCGAACCTCAAGTCGCTCAAGTCACCGGTGCGCACGCTTGCGCGATCGGGCATCAAGGTCACCGCCGTCTCGCAGACCGCCGTGGCGAGCCTGATCGAACTGCAGTCCGACATGCTGACGTCGGCGATCTCTGCGGCGGCGCTGCGCCTCGAGCGCGCTTCGCGCGCCGATAACATCGTCGAGCTCGTCCGCGAGCAGTTCGAAATGATCCCGGCGACGCGCGACCGCCTCGTCGAGGACGCGAACCGCGCGGCACTGATCTTCAAGCACGCCGGTCGCGACCTGCGCGGCGTCGCGACCAATCTCTACGAGCGCGTCGTCGAGACGGCCGAGGAGAACATTCCCGAAGTGACGGTCACCAAGCGCAAGGCGAAGCGCGCCGTGCGCAAGACGAAGACGGCCGTGCGCAAGGCGTCGACGCGCGCCCGCAAGACGGCGAAGAGCGTTCGCAAGACGGCGGCCGCCGCCTGAACGAGGCCCCGCACCGGACACTTCCAAGTACCGATCTCCCCCTGATTGCCCCCTCTTCGGAGGGGGCTTTTTTTTGTCCCGCGGCGGCAAGTTCACACGTCGGATTGCGTCCAATGCGCAGGGCAACCCGTGGCCTCGCGTGGCTATAATCCAGGCAGCAGACAGAATCAACGCCCAGGATGCCGGCCACTTGTCGAGCCGGTGCGGACGCCGACGAAGGAAGCCATCCCAATGACCACTACGAACGCCGCCCTCCGCGACTGGGTCGCAGAGACTGCCAGGCACACCCAGCCCGACCGTATCCACTGGTGCACGGGTTCCGACACCGAGCGCGATGAACTCACCCAGCTGATGCTGGCCAGCGGCGACCTCCTCGAACTCGACCAGGCAACCTTCCCGAACTGCTACCTGCACCGCTCGCACCCATCCGACGTGGCGCGGGTCGAGCACCTGACGTTCATCTGCACGAAGGACCGGGACGACGCGGGCCCGAACAACCTCTGGATGGATCCGGCCGAAGCGCACCGCAAGGTCGACGCCCTGTTCGAAGGCTGCATGAAGGGCCGCACGATGTACGTCGTGCCCTACTGCATGGGACCGATCCTCTCGCCCTACGCGCGTTGCGGGGTCGAGATCACCGACAGCCCCTACGTCGTGCTCAACATGCGCATCATGACGCGCATGGGCGCGCAGGCGCTCGCCCGCATCGAGCGCGATGGCAACTTCGTGAAGGGGCTGCACTCGATCGGCGACCTGAGCCCCGACCGCCGCTTCATCATGCATTTCCCGGAGGAGCTCTCGATCAAGAGCATCGGTTCGGGCTACGGCGGCAATGCGCTGCTGGGCAAGAAGTGCCATGCGCTTCGCATCGCCAGCTGGCAGGCACGCACCGAGGGTTGGCTCGCCGAGCACATGCTGATCGTCGGCATCGAGAACCCGCGCGGCGAGGTGCACTACATCGCCGCGGCGTTTCCGTCGGCCTGCGGCAAGACCAACCTCGGCATGCTCATCCCGCCGGACACCATGCCGGGCTGGAAGGTGTGGACCATCGGCGAGGACATCGCGTGGCTGCACGTGGGCAGCGATGGGCGACTGCGCGCGATCAACCCCGAGGCGGGATTCTTCGGCGTGGTCCCGGGCACCAGCCCAAAGACCAACCGCAATGCCTACGAGATGATCCACCACGACACGATCTTCACGAACGTGGCCGTGACCGCCGACAACCAGCCCTGGTGGGAAGGCCGCACCAGTGGCGCACCCGCCATCGACTGGCAAGGTCGCCCCTACGACAAGGCGAACGGCCCGGCTGCGCACCCGAACTCCCGCTTCACCGTCTCCGCGAAGCAGAACCCGGCTTACAACCACCTGATGGAGCATCCCGAGGGCGTGCCCATCTCGGCCATCCTGTTCGGCGGACGCCGGCGCGAAGTCGCCCCGCTCGTCTTCGAGGCCCGCGACTGGGCCCACGGCGTGATGATCGGCGCCGGCATGGCGTCGGAAACCACCGCCGCCGCGGTCGGACAGGTGGGCGTGGTGCGTCGCGACTCGATGGCGATGAAGCCGTTCTGCGGCTACAACTTCGCCGACTACTGGTCGCACTGGCTGTCGTTCCAGGACCGCGTCAAGCAGCTGCCCAAGGTCTATCACGTCAACTGGTTCCGCCAGGACAAGGACGGCAGGTTCCTCTGGCCGGGCTTCGGCGACAACCTGCGGGTGCTGTCCTGGGTGATCGACCGCTGCGAGGGCCGCGCCCAGGCGCACGAGACGCCGATCGGCTTCCTGCCTCACAAGCAAGACCTCGACCTCGCCGGACTCGCCCTGCCCGAGGGCACGCTGCACCAGCTGCTCGACCTGGACGTCGACGCCTGGCACCGCGAGATCGACGAAATCGGTCGCTATCTCGAAGAGTTCGGGGATCGGCTACCGGGCGCGCTGCGCACGGAGTATCAGCGGGTCAAGCAGGCGCTCGGCTAGGAGGCGCTCACTCCTCGAGCTGGTAGCGGATCGCGTCGGGCGAATTCGCGCCGGGCAAGTGGCCGAGGCCGATCAGGCCCCGGCCCTGCAGCGTCACCGAGTCCCGGCGAACAAAGGCCTCCCGGCCCTCTGCCGTGGTGACGAAGGAGCCGTTGGTGCTCTGGTCCACCAGCACGACTTTGCTGCGCCCCATCTCGATGCGGGCGTGTACCCGGGAAATCAGGTTGCCCTTCACCACGATGTCGTTGTCGTCGCCGCGGCCGAGCGTGAGGCTTTCCTTGC
>Ga0105103_10001593_pt1 | contig 12299 bp, 7 predicted proteins | sample PPLLaktember2015_2_FD_79107 | JGI IMG/M metagenome (GOLD analysis project Ga0105103, IMG submission 79107) | Freshwater sediment microbial communities from Prairie Pothole Lake near Jamestown, North Dakota, USA - PPLs Lake P7 Core (6) Depth... | ecosystem: Environmental > Aquatic > Freshwater >...
AAATGGTAGGCCTACTTTTTCAAACGGTAGGCCTACTTTTTCAAACGGTAGGCCTACTTTTCCAAACGGTAGGCCTACTTTTCCAAACGGTAGGCCTACTTTTCCGGCCGGCCTGCACATTAAAAACGAACGATCAGGTTTTATCCCCTACCGCCTTATTACGTCTTGATCAAAAAGCTGCAGCGTTGGCTCCCTCGAAGAACTGATTCCATAATGACCACCTCGACAGGCTTTTCCAGTACAGTCTCAAACATCTGCATCTGATAGCCTTTGGAACAGCTGCAAAAGGATGTTGCGGTCTCACCGACTTTAACAAAAGGACAGACACAGCGACCTGTTTCGCGGCTGAACAGCATAATTTCATTTTTTTCAGAATGGTATTCAGCCTTTTCAAGCCATTGTCCGGTCATTTCTGCCAATAACCCCTCGACATTGTTCTTGAATTTTATATAATGGGATTCCGATTCCTGAGCACAAGACCTTCCCATTGCTTCTAATAGTTTATCCCGGGTTTCTTCATCGACGGCACTCTGTACCTGTCTAATAAAGATATTGAAGCGTTTCTGCATGAAACCAACACGCCAATCATCTTTCGATTCTTCCGTTTCGGCTTGGGCAGCAACATTTTCATTCGACAGCAGCGTCAGCCCAACACCGGAGCAGATACCGCAACACAGATGTTTGAAAAACGCTTTGCGATTCATGATGGAGTATCTCCATTTTGTATGATTGTGAACAATTTCATTGTCGCCAAAAGCTTCTTGCATTCGCATCATTTCGCCTTTAAAATGGCAGCCCATTTGCTGTCGATATTTACAATCAGTTTTTGGTCAAGGCTATTGATGATGTGGCCATTAAGCAAATCCTCATATTGCCGAGTACCTGCTGCGGGCAGTTCGATAGCGGCCGCCACAGATGAGTTATTCAATACGATGATGATTCGGCTTCCTTCATATACCCTTTCAAATACCAATAAATCCCGCTCATCGTCTGTCAATAATGATCGATAGCTGCCAAACTGCAATTCCGGATGGCTGTTACGGATGGCGATTAATTTCTGATAATGAGCAAACAGATCCTGATTGGGTCGAACATGATCCTGTCTGCGGGCGACCCCATCCGGATCAAAAGCCTCATCAACAAATTCAATATCATCCCAAATCATGGGTTTACGGCAGTCGGGATCGTTGGCGCCCCACATTCCCACTTCATCACCATAATAAATCATCGGTGCGCCGACGGCGGTCATCTGCATGATGACAAACAACTTTTGCAGCTTTAGTTCCTCTTCATTCGGCTTGCGCACCTGATACTGAGGATTCTTGGCCGCCTGCGATAGTCCAAAATATTGGCTCCAGTCTCTGAAATTGCCAATGCCGCGATTGACAATGTGGGATCCAATGCGATTGGCATCATGGCTGCCGAAAAGATTTTGAGAAACAAAAGCGACACCCGCCGGATACATTTCGATTGACTCCTGCAATCGCTTATTGAACTCAGACGCCGTAATGCGCATTGGGGGAGGATTGATAAAAAATTCGGCACAGCTGAAAGCAAAATTATAATTCATTTCGCCGTCAAATTCATCGCCCTGCATATAGGGCTTGACATTCTCCGGCAGGTCGATGAGCTCGGCAGTCAAATAGGCTTCCGGATTAATGGAGCGTACATGTTTGCGCCATTTTTTCCAGAAAGGATGCCCGATGCAAAAGGCGACGTCCAATCTCCAGCCGTCAATTCCATATTGAATCCCTTTGTTTTTCGGGTTCATCCAACGCTCAGTGGCCTTAAAGATATAGTCACTCGCTCCCTGAACGATCCCCGCCTCGTCCTCCCGCAATTCCGGCAGAGATTTGATCCCGAACCAGCCTTCGTAATCAAAGGTTTCACCGCGCTCAGCATGATCCCAGGATTTGATATAAAACCAATCTTTATAGGGAGAACGTTGTTGATTTTTCAAAACATCTTGAAACGCAAAACTCTTGATTCCCATATGATTGAACACGCCGTCAAAAATGATGCGCATCCCGCGATGATGCACTTGTTCGATCAGCGCCAAGGCTAGCTCATCCGCTCGCGTCCACACCCAGGTAGTCGGATCGATGGGATTCTCCGTCTGCATCAGACGACGATCCCCAACAGGATCCGGACCAAAGTTGGGATCGATGTGGTGATAACTTGCACCATCGTATTTATGCAGCGAAGGAGAATCAAAAACGGGATTCAGGTAGATGGCGGTGATGCCCAAATCTTTCAAATAATCGAGTTTATCGATGATTCCCTGGAGATCACCCCCATAGCGCCTGCGCAACAGATGTTTCCAAAGTTCGGGTTCACCGTTTTGTTTTTCAAAAGGCTGCAGCTCATACCAATCGCTTCCCCAGGGATGAACCTGCCAATGATTGGGCGGCTCATGAGGATCAGCGCCTCGAATATCCTCCATTGTCGGGTTGTTCGTCGGGTCTCCATCCCGAAATCGCTCAGGAAAAATCTGATACCAGACAACCGTCTTCGCCCATTGCGGGACAAATTCGGTTGACCTGGAGTTTGTCTCACTCATTCTGACTATCTCCTTTTGACCGCAAGGTGCAATGAACGGCACTATCAATATCCCGAAAAAACATTTTAGCCATCGTTTCATTTCAGCGCCTTTTATATATTGGTGTCATCTATCTCTGCAACGTGCCTATTGTTTACCGAAAAAGACAGAAAAATCAACCCATGGGATAAAGGGAAAACCATTCTCATGCAGCATTTCATCGACAGTCAACAGCGCCAAATCAACAGCAAGCCTTTCGCCGAAAAAGCGCACGCCGCCGGAAAACACCACATTGGTGTCATCACCACTGAGAATCCAATTTTCTGAAATTAACTTGACGCTGTTTGATACCTGTGATTCGCCGCCGATCATCAGAATAAAACCTGGCGGCGTACCGCCGCCAAAGGGAACTCCGGCGCCCAGGGTCATGCTTTTGCTGTCGCCGCCATAGGTCACAACGGAATAGGCCAATTGTAAATCCTTTTGTTCCGGCACGCCAAGATATAGAACACCCGCTGCCAAGCCCAGGTTTGGCGATATTTCCCACGTCAATTTAGGAGCAAAATACACAATCTGTTCATCTGCTCCCGGCAGAATTGAAAACCCGCCGCTGAGGGAAATGACATCCGTTACACCATACGCCAATGTCGGCAAAAAAACATAATAATCGGCAAAATAACCTTTTTTCGCATCCAGACGTTTACCTGTGGGAGCGAAAAAGAGCCGTGAAGTGTTCGGATCAGTTCGGTAGAATCCGCCCGCCAGAGCCTGTTCGCGCAGGGATATGACTTCAGCAATCTGCTGATCGGGAATCTTGATGGATATGCCTCCCCACGTCTGCACCACCAAGGTGTCGGAAATCGCTCTCTGCAGAAGCACAAACAGCCGACTGCCGTCACGAAGAGTGACTTTTTTGGTCACTGAAGAGTCTGCCCACTGACGATCAGCAGCCGTTAAAACAGGAACATCGGATATTTTCCCTGCATTCACGTCATGCATGCGAATGGAGATTTGATTGCAAAGCAAAGTGAAAGACTCTGCGGTCAGATTTTGGATGATCATCTGGGCGCCGATGCGACTATTGCGCAACAGGTGCAGCTGATAATCGTTGTCATCAATTGAGTAAACCTTGGCAGCAGTGAATCCGCCGAAATCCTGAAATAAATGAAATCGATGGTTCTCTTGAGAGTCAATCATGATCCCCAAGGAGTCATGGAAAGGACGAGCAATAGGCAGATCAAATTTTTCAGCACCGGCAGATGTGCTGAGAAAACAGCAAACCGCCAGAACGATCAAAACCAGAGCTTGCTTCATTCATTCTCTCCCTTTGTTCAAGGCAAAATATACAAAAAAAAACAAAAGTAGAACAAAAAAGAATCCTCACGATCGTCAGATTATCAAAAAGTTATCTCCCAATTGAGCGACTTTATGAAAAGCGGAAAAAAATGGCTATATTCAGGCATAAACTTTTGTGTCGGAAATTGAGATCGGATGAGAATCGCTGATCGCGGCAAAAACCGGTGGTAAACAGCAACGATGACTTGCCCGAAAGGAGTATAATCTTGCGCGCAGGACATAAAAACAAATCAATCCGTCGTGACGTCAATAATCGAAAATCCTTTCGTGATCAGCCGACATCAGGATCATCTCGACCGGTTTCTGATTTTTATCGCTTGATTTCAGAGGAATTATCGCACCAAGGCGTCTCTTCAATCTTGGAACTCACCTATGACCAGGAAATAAGGATCAAAAACTCCGCTATCCGGCGCTTTTTTGAACAGCATCAGCTGCCCGGCGCAGGTGAAACCATCATTCCTTCTCCCCTGCCGCGTCACTATCGTACCACCAGCAAGCGCCGCATTGAGTATCGCCAAAATCAGGTGTTGGCCGGACTGGACAATATTGAACTGGAGGCGTTGCCTAATCAGGAACATCTTTATCTGCTCGAACCCGAGTCACACCGCTTGATTTACGATTTTATTCTCTCGTTCCTACAAAAATCGGCTTTTCTCACATTCGCTAAACATCTCAATTACCTCATCATTCGCAGTGACGGAAAGCGTCACTCGATCATTTTTAACGTCGATCGATTCGAAGGCGAAATCATTCATAAAGCAAAGCTTCTGGCAAATCATCTGCGGGAAAGCGACCTTTCAATCCTTTCAGTCTTTATGTACTTGGACCCCTCACGGTCGGATTATTTTTTAGAAAGCCGCCGACCTCATGCAGCCGTTGATTTTAAAAAGCTCTACGGACCAGACAAACTGAGCATCGAGGTCTCGGACAAACGATTTGATTATGAGCCGACCGCTTTCTCGCAGATAAACCTTTCCATCCTTCCGGAATTCATCCGGGTCGTGAAGGAGCTGTTACCCGTCGATGAGGGTGGGCTGCTGGTCGATCTTTACTGCGGTTATGGTTTGTTCTGTCTGCATCTGGCTGACAAATATCGCTCCGCCCTCGGCATAGATTCATCAGCCGCTGCCGTTCGGGCAGCCAAGGATAATCAGCGTTTTCTCCTTCCTTCAAGCGATATCTCTTTCTACCAGGCAACGATTGATAAACGGGCTCTCCAGCGGTTTTTACCCGCTCCAGGTGCAGCCAAAGAATATATTCTCCTCGATCCTCCTCGTCAGGGCGTCGCGCACGGAGTGATTCAGGCATTGGCAGAGCGCAAACCGGCTGCTGTACTGCACATTTTTTGCGGCATTGAACAGATACCAAAGGAGGCACCGATCTGGCTTCGGTCAGGTTATCAGCTGGAGCGCATCGTACCTTTAGACCTTTTCCCCGGAACGGCTAATATCGAGACCTGCCTGCTGTTTAAACCGAAATCAGAACTTTCAGGCAACCCAAGGAGATTTGCGAGCAAACCAGGCTCTCAGAAATTGAATGATCAGAGTCATACAGCGAATGGAAAAAGAATATACGGTGGAATTCGAGCGAATCGACAAAGGACAGATGGCAAACTCAGAACAGGAAAAACGATGCCTGCCAAACGGGCGCCGGGTCGAAAAACATTGCCTCAATAATTGATCAAGATGGACGGATGGAGATGCGAGCGATGAATTGTGTCCTGATGACCATATCAACGTCTGCCTGGGGAGAGCCAAACATCAATCCGACCGATCTCGCACGATCGGGTGAAAATCGATCTGCTCAATTCCCTTCCAAGTGAAAGACCTTTGATTTCGACAATGTGGCCATTCTTTTTCGTCACTTGAATTTTGGCTTTCGGCGAGAGATGATAGACGATGGGCGTCTGACAAAGCGTGAAAGCCAACTTACCCTTGCCTAAGGACAAGCATTGTCGAGTCTGCGCCTGATCATAATAAATGAATTCATGATCAACCTGCAGAAATTCCCGTCGCTGCAGCCAATGAGGTTGAAAGACAACTTCTCCATTGCGAACAGCCACCCCCAATTCGCAGGATCGAGTCAGAATATCTTCTTTCACCTGGCCGGTCATTCCTGGTTGTTGTGCGCCGCAATGACCAGGTGTGTGAGAATAGGGATCTGTTGGGAAAGCACCGTAAAGTGCCGGCGACTTGTGTACTCCGATGCCGTCGCGAATCTTGTCATAGTGAGAAAACAGACGCTTTAAAAGGGTCGCCGGTTGACCATCGTTGACCGCTCTTTCTGTGGTTTCCTGTACCGCCAACTGCAGTTTGGATACCATATGCCAATAAATAGAACCGAGACCTTCATATTTGTAAAATGTGCCGGATCGCCCGGTGAAGGACTGATGATCAAACATCCGTTCGTAAATTTCCAATATCGTTTTCATTTCTGCCTGCACCATCTTGGCCAGATCGTGCTCAGGTAATTGCTTCAGCGCCTTTTTCAGCATCGCCGCATTTCGGAACGTCGCATTAAAATGAAGCCCGCCGTCAATGTCCTGCACGATAATTCGCCGATCACCGATCTTTGCCAGTTTTTGTAACAGTTTCGATTGTGCGGCTTCACCAGCAGGGATGTTGTTTTTTTCAACAAATCGAGGCAATCGACGGTTTGGATAGAGGATATAGCTGTTTTGATCTCGCCGATACAATGCGCTGCTTGCCAACGAGTCGAGAACCTGTAATGATTGCTCTGACGATAGAAAACCGGAGCTTAATACCGCTGCCTGCCCTTCCAGCATCTCGTACAATCGTCGAATGACGACCCCATCCCCGTCCACCCTCATCAAATTATAGGCATGATAGAGATGATCAGGACGTTCGTTGGCGCGGATTGAGTGATCGATAATGTGCAGCGCCAGATGGTGGAAATCGATCAATTTATAAAAAGAAATCTCGACACGTTCACCGCTAAATCCATCACGGTATACTCTAGCCCGATACTCACCCGCAGCATGTCCCAATTGATCCAATATCTTTTTGCGCTCTCTGTCGGTAAGCGGTCTGCTGAACAGCTTGATATTGCTTTTAAAAATGTCAAAAGTGGCAGCGAACTGCGCCCCAACCTCAGCAGATATCAGAATGGAATGCTCCCCTGCTGACTCGAACAGATCACGACAAAATGTCACAAATCGACGAAGATAATAAAGCGTGACCATTGAAACACCATACCCAACCAAAGCATTATTGGCGTCATTCCATTCAGGACGTTGAGTGTTCATCCAAATGCCTGCTTCGGGAACGAAATTTGCCAATTTCGCCAGGAGGGTGACCAATAGTTTCTCTGTCAGATTAACAAAGATGATACTGCCATCGTCAAAGTAGTGAAATTTGCCGTCTGTCCCCATCTCAGAAACACGTTTTTCGATTTTTCGCTGCAAATCCAAATCAAAATCAATGGTATTATGTGGATGCTTCAATAATTCGTCATATGGCTTGATGCGATAAGGCACATTGGCATAAGCGAAAATATCCCTCCCCAGGAACTCTTGTATTTTTTGCGGGTGGTAGAGAGAAGAGAGCTCAAGCAATTTTAACAGATAGATGATTTGATGATCACCCCAATAACCGATATATGACCAGGGATCATGAGGATCGAGTACTTCCCAGTCAAAACCATCACGAGTGACTCGATAGGGATTATAACCATCAGCAGTCGAGGCATTGACAAACTTGCAGATCATACTCTCCACATAGTCCGGAAAACTGGTTGCCAAGGCTTCCCAGTTCTGAAAAATATCACGCCAGTTGCCCTGATAATTGAGTATTTTCCCGCCGTGGGCATCCTTGATATCAATTGAAAAGATATTCCATGGACGGCTGGGATCGCCATGTCTGCGGCTAAAAGTCAACGGTAAATATTCATAACACAGCTTTTCCAAAGCACGGTCGTTTTGCCCCTCAGCCTTTTCGAGCAGTTCAGAATGATAAAATTTTTCCGGAAGGGCGGCAAAGAAATCCTGTTGACGAGCAGCGAATTTATTGGCCTGATTGATGAAGGAAAGCAAATCGGCTTTTTCGATGAGATAATTTTGGTCAAAAATACCGCCGCGCATCACATTAAACAGCACATTGGAAAAGTGACGCGATGCATAGAGTTCATCATTGGTTTTTTGTAGTCCATCAGCATTGGCGATTATTTTAACCAAATGTTCTGTTCCATCGGCAACATCCTTCAGAACCTGCGGCAAAAGCGTTTTACCCGCTCTTAACATCTTTTCAATCGCGATAACTTGGGCGCGATCCTGATTGACATCAGCAGCGATGATCCATTGTTTTTCGCCATGGCATTCCAAATCAAAAACCGCATTGATGAAATAAGCGCCGCGCTGCGCCCGCACGTCGGTCTCCTGGCTTATCGATTGACCACGCTCAAAAAGGGATAATTGCCGCGATGAGATTAATTTATTCGATTTGCGCAAACCTGCAGACCAAACAACGGTCGCCTTGAGCGATTCACTGGGCTCTGCCTTATCCACGGGAATTGAACTGAGGCTGTACAGCGCTAATCCGGAATCCGGCTGCAGCTCATTTTTTTTATAGCCGTCAGCCAGCGTGCTGTATTCCATCTGAAATCGTCGTTCAATTCCAGCGGGGAGAATATTCTGAATGCCATCCAATAAATTGATGGTGACTGGTTTTTTCCCAAAATTGCTGATCAGGGAATGTCGGATAAAACCGAATTTTTCACTGGTCAACCATGCCGTACGGAAGACGATTCCCAGATCGAGATTGATCTCTTCAAAAAGCAGTTTGTTGCCGTAAACATTTTTATATAGATTTTTTTGTACACGGTATAATCCCGAATGATGGGGCGAAAACGGTTCCCAAAGAAACCTTTTTTCTCCATTCTGAACATAAATAATCGCTTTGCCGCCGGAAATATCAAGTTGATCGTGAATCTTGTCATCTGTGTAATAGGGAAACAGCGCATTATCAGGGTTCTTACGGCCGGCAGTGCAGGCTCCATTGCTGGAAATAAACATCCAGTGATCGGAACTGCTCACTAAACTGATAAAAAACGGCGCCATCTGGTCATAATTTGCGATCTGGTAATATTTTTCACCGTTCAGCTCCACATACTGTCCGCTTACCGGCTCTGTGTTAAGCGTCAGCTTGGATGTGCCGACATATAATGCGTGTTCGTTCATCGTCTTTCCCAAATTGGTGACTTTACTGTTCCTATTGTTGTTCGTCATAACCGGGGCTTGTCGGACCATCAGGCATCAATTCCGGATACCACGGCTGCATTGCCAATTTCGCTTTGCGATCAACGGTAAAGAGTCCCCAATGACCTTCGGTGCCTGTCCCCTTCCACGGTTCGTCAAAGGCTTCAAAATAAAATACATTGACATTATTATCTCTGGCCCAGGAAGTGATCTCGTTAAAATATCTGACCTGCTTCTTCTCATCACCGGCCCGCGGAGCGTGTGCTTCACCGACGGTATAGCTCGCCCATCCGGCTTCCGTAATGACAATGGTTTTGCCGGGCAACGCATCACGCACACTATTCAAGTGTTCGATGGTAACCTCCAATGCGCCGTCGATATCCTGGCCGCCCCATATTGGATAGGTATGTATAGCGACAAAATCCACAACATTGGCCAGTTCGGCGCCCCTTTCACGCCAAAAGACGAAGTCATCAGCCACTGTCACCGGCACACGCGTCGCTTTTTGCACCTGCTTGACGTATTCGATGGTTCTGTCTAATGGAACTTGGTGATTTGACCAGGAGGCGAGGATCTCATTGCCGACATTGACGGCAACGACAATATCCGGAAACTCGTTGGCGAGGCGAATGCAGGTTTGGATTTGTCCCGCGTTCTCCGCTTCGTGGTCCGGTTCTCCATCCAGCCAAGCTCCCAGCATTACTTTTAAATTGATCTTTTCCCGTCTGATGACATGCAATATATCCTGACTGTGCTGGTCTGAGCCGTAGGTGCGGATTAATCTCCAATGCCTTTCCAGTATCTTCAGGTCTTCTGAAATCTGCTCCTGTGTTGGATAGGTTTGAGTCTGGGGATTCTGCCCTTGCCGATAACCTGAATAGCAGATGGCGTTGCCGATCCAGCTTTTTTGTGACAGATCGATCGGCTTTTCTTTCGTACAACGCCCCGCGAATAACGAGAACAGCGCTAAAATGGCTGAAACAAGGTATAGAACAGATTTCTCTTTCATGGTTGTTTCCTCATCAGGATAACATTCAATAACAGATATCAATTTTAGAACCGTTTTTCAGACTTGGCAATGCTCTGATTCTGGCCGAGTTTTTACGCTTCCTTCTTTCGCAAAGTCAGCTCATTCTCAATTTTTTTCATAAAAGGTTCATCCAGCGTATAAAACAAAGCCGTAAAGGCCGCAAGAGCGCTGCCGACAGCCGGAATAATGCTGATTAACAACCGGATCCCGTTCTGTGTGGCTTCGGTCTGCACCACATTCGCCTTGAAACCATAATAGGCGAGCAGCCACCCGGCCAAGGCGCCGCCGATGGTATAGCCCATTTTTTGTGCAAAACTGGCTGCAGAAAAAACCAATCCCGTCGCTCGTCTGCCCGACTTCCATTCTGAATAATCGGCAGTATCGGCATACATCGCCCAAATCAGCGGTGCTGTCGGCGCCAAGACGAAAGAAATTACAATATGCATGGCAAATATCAGCACGATTTGGTCTTTGGGGATAAAATAAAACAAAACCGAAAACAGAGTGGTCAGCGACATGAGGATGATATAGAGGTTGCGCTTGCCGAATTTTTGAGAAAACCACTTGGTCGCCATGACGCCCACAATAACTGCCGCGGTACCGCTCATCATGAACGTGGAGGTCAATGCTGCATTCCCAACAAAATATTTAAAATAGTAGATGATGGCGCCGCTGCGAATACAATTATAGGTCAGCGCAAAGATGCCGATGAGAAACATGACCAACCAGGGCCTGTTGTGCATCAAGTCTTTGAGGTCATTCTTAAGCGAAGTGCCTTGATCCTTGGGCGGATGCACTCGCTCGCGCGTGAGAGCAAAGGTGGTGACGAACAAAGCAATAGCGGCTACAGAATATACAACCATCGTCCATTTGAAACCTACCTGTTGGTTGCCCTGGCCGAACAGCTTGACTAACGGCAGTGTCGCACCTTGAACGATAAATGCAGCAACAAACGCCAGTACAAAACGATATGACGAGATGCTGGTTCTATCCAGAGAATTGGGAGTAAGTACACCCATGAGTGCCGAGTAAGGAATATTGACGACGGTATAAGCCATGATCATCAAGGTATAGGTGATATAAGCATAAATGATCTTGCCGTTCATACTAAAGTCGGGTGTGGTAAATGTGAGCACGCCGATGATGCCGATGGGCAGTGCGCCCCACAACAGCCAAGGTCGGAACTTGCCCCAGCGTGTGTTGGTACGGTCTGCAATCATGCCCATGATGGGGTCATTGGCTGTATCCCAAATTCGCACGACCAAAAACATGGTTCCTGCAACTGCGGCGGAAATTCCGAAAACATCTGTGTAGAAAAAGAGCAGAAAGTTCATGAACATCTGCCAGTAAAAATTAGATGCAGTATCTCCCAAACCGTAACCGATCTTTTCCTTGACCGAAATTTTAAACGTTTCTGATTGCATGTTGGCCTCCCTGGCTAAGTATGGATGAAGATATCCAAAAGCTGATACCGGCGCATGTGAATTCATTCGATATTGGTGTGTAACCGGGATGAAACACACGTGAGAGAAAAGTAGAAATAAATAGCCCGATAGTCAAGTTTAATATTTCCCATAAAGCTTGATTCGAATACCCAAGGCGGCCAGATGAGCCCTAAAATAAGAATGGATTCAAGTGATACCGGGATCGAAGCATTCTATCAATGACTAATGAATGAAAAATGAACATCGATGGTGAATGAACGGCAACATGTATCCATCAAACATCGGAGGAACAGAATGAATCGCTTTGAACGCTTTATTTGTTGGGCTCTTTCAAGTGCATTCTTTGTGGTTGTGCTGTATGCAAAGGATACGGCGAAAAAAGAATTGAATGAGGCCTATATTTGGACATCTTCCCAAGAACCATTGACGCAGCTTACGGCTCACGATCGCCGTGCATTCGAGCCGCTCGATCAGCCGGATGAAAATTATCCGACGATTTTCATCGATCCCAAAAAGACCATTCAAACGATAGAAGGTTTCGGCTGCGCTTTTACCGACGCAGCTTCGGCAACATTCAGCAAATTGCCACCCGCCAGGCAGGAAGAATTTCTCATTGCCGACTTTGGCGAAAAAGGAAATGGCTATAATCTCTGCCGCACCACAATTCACAGCTGCGATTATTCGGGTGAGATGTACACCTATGCTGAGCAAAAAGGC
>Ga0105103_10001595_pt1 | contig 12285 bp, 5 predicted proteins | sample PPLLaktember2015_2_FD_79107 | JGI IMG/M metagenome (GOLD analysis project Ga0105103, IMG submission 79107) | Freshwater sediment microbial communities from Prairie Pothole Lake near Jamestown, North Dakota, USA - PPLs Lake P7 Core (6) Depth... | ecosystem: Environmental > Aquatic > Freshwater >...
AGATCAGCCTGATATTGATAAATACATAGGTACCGGGCCTCTTTCGATAGAATGGAAAAAAGATCTTCTGGGAGGAGTATTGGTAATCAACGGCAAATGGTCCGATGGATCTCCCCTGGTGGCAATTCCGAATTATGCACGCAATAACCGGAACACTGTAAAATCGACAGATAAGCCTGAAAGGCCGAATCCTGGAGATGGATCAAATGTATGGATCAAAAAAGATGAGGGTTTCTAAAAGCACTTTGTGTCCTTAGTGAATACCTTTGAGTCCGTTGTGGTAAAATTCTGAGATCCTTAACCACAAAGGACACAAAGGACATCACAAAGTCGCTCAAAGGAAAAGCAATTGAATTGCTGCTTTTGAGACAGCCTCATAATTACAGAAGTGTAATCAGGAATAATAAAAGACCTGCTATCACTAAGTAGAGATTAATTTCGGATACCTTAATTTTATGTTTTGTCATTTCACTTTATTAAGGCAGGAAAGCTAAAATGTTTGTTGACAACCTGACGAAAACCACAATTAATATGAAGAGATCATTTCTGTTTACCGGATTTCTGTTTGCCGGATTACTGTTTTGGATACAGCCATGCTTTCCCCAGCAGCAATCCTTCACCCTGAACAAACTGGAGTATTTCGAAAGAGGCGGTGTCAATGTCATGGCTTTCCAGGATATTTATCCCGAAGGCCACCAGGGAGGTGTGGCAGTGATAATGCACGGAAACCGGCTTGCAACAAATGGCGACATCCGGCTCGATGAGACACCGGGGCAATGGCAGCCTATCCCGAAGCAGCTTGAAAGGAAGATCGACTCTGCCGGAAATTCGATTACAGTCAGGCTTGCTTACCCTGATCCTGCAATAAACCGGAAAGGGTTCAATCCGATCGAATATCCCGACCTGAATCTAAGCTATACAGTCAATGTAAAAGCTCAGGGCGAATCCATTCTGGTCACTGTCGATCTCGATAATCCGGTCCCAAAGGAATTCATCGGGAAAGTAGGCTTTAATATGGAACTTTTCCCGGGAGTGCTTTTCGGCAAGAGCTGGTATATGGACAAGCAGACCGGAATTTTCCCAAGACAGGCTAACGGACCTGCCATGGAAGACAGCAAAGGCGAAATTGTTGCGGCTCAGCCGATGGCAACCGGCAGGAAACTGGTCGTGGCCCCTGAAAGCGACCTTTTAAGGATGTCGGTCGAGTCAAAAACCGGGGATCTCCAGCTTCTCGACGGAAGATATGTTCATAACAATGGCTGGTTTGTAGTGCGGTCGGTTGTTGCGGAAGGAGCTTCAAAGAATGCGGTTGAATGGATAATCACACCAAATTCAGTACCGGGCTGGAAGAGCGCCCCCGTAATTCATGTTTCACAAATAGGCTATCACCCTAATCAGGAAAAGGTTGCCATTATTGAAACAGATAAAAATGAAACCAAAATAACAGATCCGGTCCTGGTGCGTATTGGCGAAAACGGAAAAAACACACCGCTGACTTTGGGCAAGGCTTCTTCATGGGGCTCTTTTCTGAGGTATAATTATTTGAAATTCGATTTTTCATCTGTTAAAGATGCCGGTCTTTACTTTATTAAATATGGCAATGAACAGTCGCAACCCTTCAGGATTGCGCCGGATGTATTCAGCCGCAATGTATGGCAGCCAACACTGGAGTATTTTCTTCCGGTTCAGATGTGCCATATGAGGGTGAACGAGAAATATCGTGTATGGCACGGGTTGTGCCACATGGATGATGCAAGAATGGCTCCGACTGACTATAATCATTTTGACGGATACATCCAGGGCAGCTCAACGCTTACCGGTTTCAAACCTGGCGATCATGTTCCCGGACTTAATGCCGGAGGCTGGCACGATGCCGGTGACTATGATCTCAGGGTCGAATCACAAAGTGGCGAGGTTTATATTCTTGTAATGGCTTATGAAGCATTCAATATTGATTATGATGAAACTTCAATAGATCAGAAAACCCGGATTGTTGAGATACACCAGCCCGACCGAAGACCTGACCTGCTTCAGCAGATCGAGCACGGGGTCCTTTCTGTGGTTGGCGGCTACAAAAGCCTCGGAAGGCTTTACAGAGGGATAATTTGTCCGGAAAAAAGGCAGTATGTAATGTTGGGTGACGGATCGACAATGACCGACGGACTTGTCTATTACAAGGAACTTACAGCCGGGGCTCGGACCGGTACATCTTCTTCCGTTCCTGATGACCGGTGGGTTTTTACGGAGAATAATCCGGCACGCGAACTATCGACTGCGGCTCATCTGGCAGCTGCATCAAGGGCTCTGAAAGGATTTAATGACACTCTGAGCATTCAGTGCCTTGATGTTGCCAAAGCCATATACTCGCATGACTATAAGCTTACAGGGAGGGCAATAAACTCAAAGATCCATGCTGCATCGGAACTTTTGATCACAACGGGCGAAGAACAATACAGGAATTTTATCATTCAGAATGAAACGTCCGTGATCAGGAGTATCCGTGATCTTGGCTGGCTTATCGGAAGAGTTCTTCCGGAATTAAAAAGTAACGAATTCACAACGGCTGTGAAAAATGCAGCAAAGGGCTTATCGGAAGAAATAATGAAGCAGGCATCTGAAACACCCTTCGGGGTTCCCTACCGACCCAATATCTGGGGAGCCGGTTGGGATATCCAGTCATTTGGTGTCAGGCAATACTTCCTGCACAAGGCATTCCCTGATTTATTCCCGTCAGCCCCTATCTTCAATGCACTTAATTTCATACTGGGTGTTCATCCGGGAGAAAACACATCCTCCTTTGCTTCAGGTGTGGGGGCAAGGTCAACAATAGTTGCATATGGTGTGAACAGGGCCGACTGGTCGTATATTCCGGGCGGTGTCTCATCAGGTACCGCCCTGATCCGACCCGATTTCCCGGAGCTTCTCGACTGGCCATATCTCTGGCAGCAGCAGGAATATGTGATGGGAGGAGGTGCGACTAACTTTATGTTCCTGGTCCTTGCAGCCGACAAACTTTTAACAGAAGGCTCTAGATAAGGATCATGAGGGCAGTTTTTAGATTGACTCAATGATAGCATGTTTCAAAATTCTGCAGGAATAATGTAGATTTGCCACTGATGTCAGCTACTCGTATTTATGGAGAAAAAAAATGTAGTAAAATATGCAGAATACATTTTTTCCGGAGTTTTTTTTGCCGGAATATTTGTCTTTTTTACATTCTTCTACAACAGCCATCTCCATTTTGAAGAACAGTTTCAGCTTTTCCTTCTGACAGACAGCTATTTTTTTGAAAAGATGGGTTTCCCCGGAGGCTTTTCTGGCTGGATCGGAGGATTTCTTACCCAGTTTTATTACCTCTCCTGGGCCGGACCCCTTGTTATTGCCGGTTTGCTCTTTGCTCTGCAGCGGGTTACCAGGCAGCTATTAAATACAATCAATTCAAATCCTTTGTTGTTTCCCCTGAGCTTTATCCCATCCCTGCTGGCCGGATTGATTCTTTGCAACGAGTTTTATCCTTTGTCAGCCATTACAGGATTCCTTCTTGCAATGCTTGCAGGGCTTGTATACATCAAAATAATTAATGTCACGAACAGATTTATAGCAGGACTTATCCTTATCCCCCTTACTTACTGGCTGGCAGGCGGTTCATTTATAGGCCTTCTGCTTTTGATGCTTACATATGAATTCCTGCTGTATCTGAGATCACGCAGAAAGAGAACCCTGGATCCTGAACCTTCACCTGCACACAACATTAAGGGATTGTATTCCATTGCCTTCATCCTTATTGCTGCAGGGATCCCTCTCCTTGTAAGACAATTTCTTATTCTTCAGCCTCTCATACCGACTTTCCTGAGCGAGTTTTATTACAATATCCGTACAGCTATACCAACTGCCGCACTTGTCCTGTTTGTTCTTCCAGCTTTCCTCATGCTGATTGTTCATTTTTTTTCAGTGAAAGAAAAATACAATAAACCTCTGCTTGCCGGTCAGGTTGCGCTATTTGCGGTATTGTGCTGGCCGGGTTTTATAAGCTTTGTAAATTTTGAGGCCGAGGAAATTATGACCTATGATTATCTGGCAAGAAACGAAAGGTGGAATGATGTTATTAAATATGCGGACAAGAATCCACCTCGAAATTATCTTTCGCTTGCTATGCTTAATCTCTCCCTGGCCAGGACGGAACAGCTGGGCAACAGGATGTTCTCTTATAACCAGCATGGTATCAACGGACTTTTTCTCCCCTTCAACAGGGAATATGTGGCCGCAATCATGGGGAATGAGATACTATTCCACCTAGGATTGACTAACGCATCACAGGAATATGCCTTCGAAAGCATGGAAACCATACCCAGTATGGGGAAGTCGGCAAGAGTTATAAAAAGGCTGGCTGAAACAAATATGATCAACGGGCAGTATAAAGTGTCAGAAAAATATTTGAGACTACTTGAGAAGACTATTTTTTACAGGAAATGGGCTCGGGAATCCACGCACTTCCTTTACAATGAAGAAAAGATGAATAATGATCCCGTCTGGGGAGAAAGAAGGAAGTTTATGGTCAGGAATGACTATTTTTTTCATGTAAAGAATATTGAGGCTGCGCTTACCAGGATGGTCAAGGAAAATCCCGGGAATAAAATGGCCTTTGAATACCTTATGGCCTTTTACATGATAAACAAGGATCTAAGGAATTTCGTCAATCTGATCCCGGTAATGGAAAAGATGCAATACAAAATGGTTCCTGTTTCTTACCAGGAAGCAATAATGTACATTATCGGCCTTAATAATGAAGATCCCATGACCAATTCACCTTCTTATGTGAGCCAGGAAACAAGGCGGAGAATGAAAGCCTACAGTGATATTTATAATGCTTATCCCGATGCTCAGGAAAGACTTGAGAAAAGGTTTTCAGGCACCTACTGGTATTACATCCATTTCAGGGACGCCGAATTAAGCCAGGTGGAAGAGAATAAAAATAATACGGGATCGACATGAGAAGGGCAATATCATTAATTTTTGTTTCAGCAGCTCTGCTGATCTCTTCCTGCAGTAAACCAGCCGGGAATGCGAAGGAGGTTGAAACCCTTCCTCCGATCTTCCCTGATTATTGTGATGTTGTCATCCCTTCGAATATTGCTCCCCTGAATTTCAAGCTGACCGCGGAGCCTGAAAAGATTGAAGCATTAATTGAGGGAACTAATGAAAAGATAATGATAAAGGGGAAGAGCAAGATCATAATTCCTCTGATGAAATGGCAAAAGCTTCTAAAGGATAATTCCGGAAGCAGTCTCACCGTGACACTTTTTGCACTTATGCATGGGGAATGGATAAAATACAAGCCATTCAGCATCCGTATCAAGGGTGACCCGGTTGATCCATGGATAGTTTACAGGCTTATAGCTCCCGGGTATGAAACATGGAGCGAAATGGGGATATACCAGCGCGATCTGACTTCATTTGATCAGGATTTCATCATAGACAACAGGCTGCTTCCGGGCTCATGCATGAACTGTCATTCATTCCAGGCGAATGATCCCGGCAATATGATGTTCCATCTGAGGGGTAACATAGGTGGTACAATCCTCGTACAGAACGGGGAAACATTAAAACTAAATACAAAGACAAATGAGACAATCTCAAACTGTGTTTATCCCTACTGGCACCCATCGCAGGATTTTATTGCATTTTCCGTCAATAATATTCAGCAGGTATTTCATTCCGTAAAGGAAAAACGGATTGAGGTATTCGATTCAAGATCGGATATTGTTGTTTATGATATCAGAAATAATAAGCTTATAACCAGCAGTATAATATCTTCTGATGAGAGTTTCGAAACATTTCCAGCATTTTCTCCCGACGGCAAAAAGCTCTTCTTTTGCAGTGCAAAAAAGGGAGTCCAGCCTGATCAGTACGACAGGATAAAATATAGCCTGTGCACTATTGATTTTGATGCCTCTTCAGGTACCTTCGGGAGTAAAATCGATACCCTTGTAAGTTCATTCCTGACAGGAAAGAGCGTCTCATTCCCAAGGATGTCTCCTGACGGGAAAAACCTTGTGTTTACACTTTCGGATTATGGCAATTTTTCGATATGGCACCGGGAAGCGGACCTCTGGCAGCTCGATCCGGTTTCAGGTAATTTCCGTCCTATAGATGCAATAAACAGTTTCGAGACTGAGAGTTATCATTCATGGTCATCAAACTCAAGATGGCTGATTTTCAGCAGCCGGAGGATGGATGGTTTGTATACCCACCCGTACATTTCATTTGTTTCGGAAGACGGTTCTTTCGGCAAGCCATTCATGTTGCCTCAGAAAGATCCGGATTATTATGAAGAATCACTCAGATCATTTAATGTCCCTGAATTTGTGACCGGCAAGGTTGGTACAGATGGCAGGTCAATCCTGAAAACTATTGGTTCTCCGGCAAAAGATATTAATTTTGAGCTCAAAGATTGATTTTTTATGTTGAAGAGGTATATAGTATATTATCCGCAGGCAAGCGGTAGCATAGAGGAAGAGTGGGAGCAGTGCAGGGTTCAGATATTTAATGATCTGTCGTTAGGTATCAGGCCAATTAAGCTGAATATCTTTGTGAACCGGCCGGATTATCCTTCATATGTGCAAATAAAGAAATTCATCTCAGATTCGGTGACCGGAACTTTCGGTGACATTTGTCCCGCATTCAACGTATCGGTCCATCCGCCTGAAAAGCCAGGTAATGTGGCTGTTGAGGCTTTGTTTATTGAAGAAAACCAGGCAGGCATTACAACCAGGTATTACGGTTCTCTGCCTTATGTTGTCATCGAAACGGATTCGGTAAAGGAGGTCTGGGCCGCCGGAATGGGTGACGATAAGCACATGGATGATACCCGTAGGGCAGCTGCGGCCGCTTTCGAAATGGTGCTGGAGATTCTTCGCAGGGAAGGCCTCACGCTTGATCATATTGTGAGGCAATGGAATTTTATCGGGGAGATACTGAAAATGAAGGAAGGATTTCAGAATTACCAGGTATTCAATGAAGTAAGAAGCGAATATTACAATAAATTCAGAACCGTTTCAGGATACCCGGCTGCCACCGGGGTCGGGATGAAACATGGTGGGGTGTTTCTTGATTTTTGTGCTTTGAAAGCAGATGAAACTATAAAGCTGAAGGCTGTTAATAATCCTGGCCAGGTTAATGCCTACGAATACGGACAACAGGTTTTAAAGGGAATGGCAAATTCAACTTCAGCACACAAGCATCCCCCTCAGTTTGAGCGCGGATTGCTTTTGGCCAACCGGACAAGCAATACCCTCTTTGTATCAGGTACAGCATCAATAATAGGCCAGGAGACAATCGGAAAGGGTGATGTTGAGGAACAGGCACTGGTGACAATCGAAAACATAAGAAATGTGGCTGACTTGAAAAGGATCAGGCATTTAACCGGGAAAGATGATATCGGTCCCGGAAAATTCTCACTGCTCAGGGTTTACATAAAGAAACAGGAAGATTTTACAACTGTTAAGCACATTTGCAATGACCACTTCCTTGGTTCACCCGTCATATTCATCGAAGCCGACATCTGCAGGGATGACCTGCTTACCGAAATAGAGGCTGAGGTTTCAATTTAGAAGAAAAGTTTATTTCATTATATACTTGTCAAGGAGTTTGTTTTTTTATTCTTCTCCTTAGTGTCCTTTGTGATTTCCTTTGAGTCCTTCGTGGTTTTCATTTTCTTGTTTTAACACAAAGGCCACCAAGGTTGCTCCAAGGGACACAAAGTTTCAGTCAACGCCTGTCCGACACTGCAAATTCAACAGTTTTATAAAGTTTTAATATCTTCCGGGTAACTTTTGTCAATAGTTTCCGATAATCGATTAATTTTATTACAGATTTTATTCGATTCCCTGACATTGGTTAATCCAGATCAGGTAGTCTAATTATATTCTGTCAAATGAGAAGGTTTTTTCCATTTATCCCCATAACGGTAATCCTTTTTACAATGTGCTCTCAGACCACATGGGTAAAAACGGATAACGGGGTGATAATCAGGCTCAGATCTGTGAGTTCAGATATCCCCAGGCAAATGAAGCTTGAAATTGCTGACGAGGATGTCATTCATATCCTGGCATCGGCTGAGAAAGGTTTCTCTGATGAAAAGAGCCTTTGCGTGATTGACCATGATTTCCCTGTACCGGACTTCCGGGTAAAACAGGTGCTTGATACACTTTTGGTATCAACTTCAAGGATCATTGCAAAAGTATCTCTTGTGACAGGACAAGTTATCTTCTGCGATGAAAAGGGAAGGGTAATCCTTTCTGAACAGACGGGCGGCGGGAAGTCTTTCGCCCCTGTAACCGTTGAGGGTACCTCGGGCTACTCACTGGGCCAGCTATTTGATTCACCTCCCGATGAGGCATTTTACGGACTCGGACAGCATCAGTCGGATGAATTCAATTACAAGGGACTCAACGAAAGCCTTTACCAGTACAATACAAAAGTGTCGGTTCCATTCATAGTCTCGAACCGTAATTACGGACTGCTCTGGGATAACTATTCCCTTACAAAATTCGGGGATCCCCGCGATTATTCACAGATGGACCTTTTCACACTGTATGACAAGGATGGCCTTGAAGGCGGACTCACTGCAACCTACTATACCGGCTCCGACACGTCAAACATCTTTGTTCAGCGCAATGAATCAGCAATAGATTACGAAAACCTCGAAACCATAAGGAAATTTCCTGAAAAGTTTCAGTTTTACAATTCCACAATTACATGGACCGGTGAGATTGAACCTCAGGAAACAGGCATTTATTTTTTCAAACTATATTATGCCGGATATACAAAGCTCTGGCTCAATGGCGAACTTGTTGTTCCTGAACGATGGAGGACTGCCTGGAATCCGAATACGTATAAATTCAACAGGAATCTGGAGAAGGGCCGAAAGTATTCCGTCAGGCTTGAATGGAAACCCGACGGAGGCGTCTCCTATATCGGGCTCAAAGCTTTGAGCCCCCGGCCGGTAAAAGACCAGGGATCGTTATCCCTGACCTCCGAAATGGGTAACCAGATTGACTACTGGTTTATCCGGGGCAACAATATGGATGATGTTATCGGCAGTTACCGGATGCTCACCGGAAAAGCACCGATAATGCCCGTATGGGCTCTCGGATACTGGCAGAGCAGGGAACGGTACAGGTCGCAGGATGAACTTCTTGGCGTGGTTAAGGAGTACAGGAAAAGGAAGATTCCTCTTGATAATATTGTGCTCGACTGGTCATACTGGCCGGTCGATTCATGGGGATCCCATGAATTTGATCCTAAATTCTTCCCTGACCCATCCGGGATGGTTGATTCCGTTCACAGGCTTAATGCAAAAATTATGATCTCGGTATGGCCGAAATTCTATTATACAACCGATCATTTCAAGGAATTTAACAGCAAAGGATGGATGTACAGGCAGGCTGTAAACGACAGTGTGAGGGACTGGATAGGAAAGGGCTATATAGGGTCGTTCTATGATCCTTACAGTCAGGGCGCCCGGGACCTCTTCTGGGAACAGATGAGGGAGCATCTGTATACTAAGGGATTTGATGCCTGGTGGATGGATGCATCAGAACCCGATATCCTTTCAAATGCCAGCATTGAATACCGCAAACTTCTTTCCACCCCGACTGCTTTGGGACCTTCAGCGAAATATTTCAACACATATGCCCTTGTCAACGCCCAGGCAATATATGAAGGACAGAGAAGCACCGGGCCCAACCGGAGGGTATTCCTTCTGACGCGGTCGGGATTTGCCGGATTGCAAAGATATTCGACCGCAACATGGAGCGGAGATATAGGGACAAGGTGGGAGGATATGAAGGCTCAGATACCGGCAGGCCTTAACTTTGCTCTTTCAGGGATACCATACTGGACATTTGATATAGGCGGATTCTGCGTGGAGAACAGATACACCCGGGCCGCGGAGGGATCGGAGGATCTTAGTGAATGGAGGGAGCTTAATACCCGCTGGTTCCAGTTTGGATCATTCTGTCCTCTTTTCCGCAGCCACGGCCAGTATCCTTACAGGGAGATATTCAATATTTCACCATCCGGAAGTCCTGCTTATGAAAGCATGGTTTATTACGACAGGCTCAGGTACCGGCTGATGCCATATATCTATTCCCTCGCAGGGGCGGCATACTTTAACGATTACACCATTATGAGGGCAATGGTGATGGATTTTGGTGGTGATAAAGCTGTTAAGAATATTGGTGACCAGTACATGTTCGGTCCCTCGCTGCTAATTGCGCCGGTCTACATTTACAAGGCAAGGACGCGCGATGTTTATTTCCCTTCCTCATGCGGTTGGTACGACTTTTACTCGGGCATCCATATACTTGGCGGGCACCGGATTCAGGTGGATGCACCTTATGGGCAGATCCCTCTTTTTGTCAGGGAGGGCTCCATAATACCCTTCGGACCGGAAATTCAGTTTACCGGCGAAAAGCCGCCCGACCCGGTCACACTTTATGTCTACACCGGAAGGAACTGCACATTTACATTATATGAGGATGAAGGGACCAATTATAATTATGAGAATGGTGAATGCAGCACTATAAAATTCAGTTATGAAGAAACGGCCGGCGAACTCACATTTGGCGAAAGGATCGGAGAATTCAGCGGTATGCTGAAGGAAAGAACCTTCAATATAGTATGGGTAACCAGGGACAACCATGTTGCATACGATCCGGAGATTGTTCCTCATGAAACCGTAAGGTACAACGGGGAAAAGATTGTGATCAAAAAATCAAATAAATATATATCATCACCCGGAAAGCTATGAAAAAAATATTCTTTCTAATCACGGTATTCGCATTAATCTTTCTGATAGGATCTTCAGCCGATGCTCAGATTGCATCAGTGAGAGACTCTCTTGGCGGCGCTCCTGTTCCTCCCGAAATCGAGGATCCGGAATGCATCGGAATTAACAAGGAGCCTGCACATGCAACTCTTATGCCATATGCAAACCTTAAGGAGGCTCTTGCTGCAAACAGGCATGCATCGACATTTTGCAGAAGCCTTAATGGGATGTGGAAGTTCAACTGGGTATCCTGGCCGCAGGCACGTCCGGTCGATTTTTACAAGACGACATATGATGTATCGGGCTGGAAAGAGATACCGGTTCCCTCGAACTGGCAGCTGCTTGGTTACGGTACTCCCTATTACAGAAACCTGGGATATACATTCAGACGCGATTTTCCCAGGGTGATGAGCACACCTCCCAAAAACTTCACAGCTTATGAAGAGAGGAATCCAGTCGGAAGCTACAGAAGGGATTTCGAGGTGCCTGCTGACTGGAAGGGACGTCAGATATTTATTTCATTCGACGGAGTGGATGCAGGTTTCTTCCTGTGGGTCAACGGCCAGAAGGTGGGATACAGTGTAAACAGCCGGAATACGGCTGAATTTGATATCACGAAATATGTCAAGCCTGGAAGGAATATGGTCGCTGCCGAGGTTTACAGGTACAATACCGGAAGCTATCTTGAGGACCAGGATATGTGGAGGCTTAGCGGGATATTCAGGAACGTTACGATATGGAGCTCACCCACTGAGCATATTCGCGACTTCTTCATAAAAACCAATCTGGATGACAAATACGTAAATGCCACCCTTGATGTTGTGGCTAAAGTAAGGAACTATGGGAGCAAGCCGGCCAAACCATTAAAACTCTTTGTCACCCTTTATGATGGGGAAACTGTTGTGGCAAGATATTCAGCAATAGACGGAGTACCGGCTCTTAAACCCGGAGAAGAGGTTCCTCTAAGACTTTCATTTCCTGTGGAGAATCCTGCCAAATGGACTGCAGAGACCCCAAAGCTCTATACTACAGTGCTTACTCTCCAGAGAGGGAACAAAGTGATTGAGACACTGTCTGCAAGGACAGGGTTCAGGGAGGTTGAGATTAAGGGCAGGGTATTTCTCGCCAACGGGGTTCCTTTAAAGCTGAAAGGCGTGAACCGCCATGAAAACTGGCCCGATGTCGGTCATGCGGTCACCGAGGCACAGATGATCCGCGACCTGGAGCTGATTAAGCAGGGAAACTGCAACCATGTCCGGACATGCCATTATTCGGATGATCCCAGGTGGTATGAGCTGTGTGATGAATGGGGAATATGGCTTGTAGCCGAGGCAAACGTAGAATGTCATGGTAACTCGAACAGGTTTAATGAGGAACCCACAATGAAGGCTGCCATAATCGACAGGAATGTAGCAAATACGGAGAATTTCAAAAATCACCCTTCAGTCATAATA
>Ga0105103_10001596_pt1 | contig 12281 bp, 15 predicted proteins | sample PPLLaktember2015_2_FD_79107 | JGI IMG/M metagenome (GOLD analysis project Ga0105103, IMG submission 79107) | Freshwater sediment microbial communities from Prairie Pothole Lake near Jamestown, North Dakota, USA - PPLs Lake P7 Core (6) Depth... | ecosystem: Environmental > Aquatic > Freshwater >...
AAAAAGACGCCGAACACATAGCTATCAATTTGTGGTGACCCTTATGGCAAAAGCATTGAACTTACCCATACGAGTTTTTGAGGACTTAACTAAAGTGTCAGAGGAGTTGTCTTTGATGGCGAAGAAACCCATTTCACTTCCGATGACCGTTGATTTGCTTATGGAAATTTACCGTGCTCACTTCAACAACTCTTGCGCACTTGACAGTTTTAGCCAGCAAATTAAAAGCTTAAACATCATGGCGCCTGAAGAATTCGATAAGTATTGGGATGAACCAGCAGAAACTCACGCTACAAAAAAGAAAAAACCTAAAAAATCATAAGCATAATTTGTTTCCGTCAACTCTCCATCACTCATAGATACCTGAATGCAACTCAATAAGAGTCCACAATGCACTAACATCTCGTATTGTGACTTCATCTATTACACGTTTTTCTGCAAATTAGTTTTTATTTCACCGCTGAGCTTAATTAAGCGGTAAAAATGGGTGCAGTAACAGATAAAACAGAGATTTCGAAGAAGCAACGCATTTTGAAAGCACTGCTCTTAATTGCAGGAACCATATGTTTAACTTTGGGGGCAATTGGCATTTTTGTGCCTCTTCTACCTGCGACTCCTTTCTTGTTGATTGCTGCAGCTTGTTACATGCGTAGTTCCGAGCGTATGTATAATTGGCTGCTGAACAATCGGTGGTGTGGCACCTATATCAAAAACTACCGTGAGGGAAAAGGTATCCCGTTGAAGACAAAGATTATTGCAATTGCGTTTCTTTGGGCGGCAATTCTTTACTCCACGATTATGGTTGTTAACGAAGTTTTGGTTGCGCAACTTGCTTTATTTATAATAGCTTGCGTCGTAAGTATCCACTTAGTTAGGATACCAACTTTTAAGAGAACCTGCAAGATTGATTAAAATGAGGAAGAGAACTTTTTTGCGGTTGATGTCGTATAGTTGTGATAACCCACTACTGCGCACACGTTGATGACTGAGAATATGATTACAATTGCTGAAAGTCAAACATTGTTTTCAAAAATCATCTGCTGTTGGTTTATGATATAGTTTCGTTCCCATAATCTGCTAGCTATTTATTTGAGTTATGCGAAACAATAAAAATTAGCAACACCATTGATTCACTGACTTATTGGTGAATTGCTTGAGCAACAACTACGCACCGTTAGTAGGAGACAACTATTGCCCAGAAAAAATCCGCGTCATCATACCTGTAGGTGGAAAAGCCACAAGGTTGCTGCCATTAACTGCGGAAACCAGCAAAGCATGTCTACGTTTACTGAATAGGCCATTGGTAGAGTTTTCGCTTTTGTCGCTAGCAAGTCAGGGGATAAGGAACTTCATCTTCGGTGTTAAAGGGTATACTAACTACCGCGACCTCTACGAATATTTCGAGTCGGGATATGGCTTTAGTGCGCGTTACGACATTAAACCCCGGGTCCACATAAAGTATCAGCCGAATGTTCCTGATTTTGGTAGCGCTGATTCCGCCCATATTAACATGGATTATTATGAAATTAAAAACCCCGTTTTTGTCGTGCAAGGAGACAACATCTTCGACATTAAAGTTAAGCAGTTGCTAGATTTCCATCGCGAAAAAGGCGCCGCGTTAACAATTGTGTTGCGTGAAGTTCAAAATGTGGAGGGTTTAGGTCTAGCCGACATCGACAAGTGTGGTCGCATACAACGCTTCGTGGAGAAACCTGAGCCCAAAGACGCTCCAAGTAACCTTGCTAACACTGGGCTATACGTCATTTCGCCTGAAGTTCGCAAGATCTTCAAAGAGAAAGGCGTCCAGCAAATAATTAAAGAAAAAAACCGCTTAGATTTCGGCTACGACTTTATACCCTACGTTATATCCAGCGGGCGACCAGTGTATGGCTTCACTTTGAAAGGAAGCTGGTTTGACGTTGGTACACCGCGTAACTATTTGGAAGCGATGAAGGATCTTCTTAACGGTGGTTTCAGCACGCTCAAAGATTTCGGCGGGCGTCTCAACAAGGAGGAACCCATCTGGGTGCAGGGTGATAGCAACGACTCCGAGAAGGTACGGCAAGAAATCATCGATAAAATTAAACACAAAAAAATCGAGTTAGAAGGCGCCGTTCTGATCGGGCGGCACTGCCAAATCGAAGACGGTGCTCGTATCGTTAACTCCTGTATTGATAACTTTACGCGGATAGGCAAAGATGCGGTTATAACGAACTCGGCGATTATGGATCGCGTTATAGTCGGCGAAAAAGCCGAAATTCATGACAGCATTATCGGGCGTCATGTTGTGGTGAATTCAAGTTGCCAGAAACCCACTCGGATCACTGCGATCTCGGTAGTAGCGGATGACGTTGTGTTTGAAGAAGGCTGCCAGTTAACCGCCACGAAGGTTTACCCGCATCAATACATTCGAGGAGAATTCCAGAACCAAACAATACTTGCAAATTAAGCCTTAAACCATTTAAACATCAGATACCGTGTTTCCTTCGCTGCCAAGTCGGGTACGGCTATGATGAAGCGTTTCCGCACCGTCGTCGCTAACCTGCCGTTCTTGACGATTTCTGTGGCAGTTATGTCGCTGCCTGCTTTCTTCACGGTGACCATGAATGGCGCGTGCTCCACTCCGGGGCCATATTTATAGACGGCGAAGTCCACGCCGAATTTGATGCCCGGCGTCACAATTAAACCGCTGTCGCGGAGATCGCTGTAGACGGCGTATTTTTCCTCGAATTCGTCGTAGAGTTGTTTGGCTTTGACGCGGAGGTTTCTTAGGCTAACTTTGTTTTCGCCGGGGTTTTGGTAGATCTCGATTTTTTCTTTTTCTGTGAGGTAGAGTCCCTCCATGAGATCCAAGACAAGCGGCACGTCGAATTCTGGGATTTTCGGTTTGGGGATACCGACGGGTTTGCCATAGTAGGCGTTTTTATAAAGGATGGAACCTTCCTTGGGGTTCCACACCACAAGAAAGTTTTCGATGAGTTCCACGGGGATTCTGGTTGACATTGTAGGGGCTACATTATAAATGAAATCATTCGTGCTACGTCCGCCGCATCTTCGGCTTTGTCAGCGGTGTTTTCCAGCAACTGCAATACATCCCTCAACAAAAGCAGTACTGGGGTGTCTAGTTTACTGGATAATGCTTTTATGGTAAGTTGCCGGTAGAGGTCGTCGACTATGCGTTCCGCGATTTCCACATCTTTGGCGCGTTCGAGAGTTTTCTGTGACCCGTAGTTGAGCACCATCATGGTTTCGCGAAGTTTCAGCACAGAGTCAAGCATTGCCAGTGATAATTTCATCAGGTCTTTTTTGACGTCTGAGGGGATACTCCAGTTGTGCTCCATGATTTCAACAAGGTAATATGCGATGCCTTCGGAGAAATCCGCGATTTCGCTTGAAAGGTTAGTGAACCGCAGGAAATCTTCGCGGGCGAAAAGAATAGCGCCGATTTCGGCGAGTTCCTGTGAGACCATGCGGCGGGCTTTAACGACTTCTTCTTCGCCGGCGCGTATTTCGCTTAGAAGTTTTTTGGCGTTTTCTTTGTCTCCACTTGCGAAGAACTCGACTAGTTGCGGGATTTTTCTTGTCACATCCATTACTTTGCGTAGGTTGTCTTGGCAAGCGTTAAGTGCGCGCCTCTTCACGCGCTCTTCGGTTTCAGATGGCAGTACCATGCAATTTATCTCCCGCTATAATTATCCGTTTTTTATTAAAGTAAGTTAACACCTATGTATTAAAAAAGGTATAGCTACCTAACTTGAGATAATGTTCCCTAAGTCTTGGAAATTAATTTTATATTCGAAGTATTGGTGCAACAGTTTTGGGACGTCTTTGATTTTTGTGCGGACCTGTTGCCAGCTGTCGCGGTCCCGTATGGTTATTGTGTCGTCTTCTAAGGTGTCGTAGTCGATTGTTATGCCTAATTGTATGCCTGCTTCGTCTGCGCGGGCGTAGCGTCGTCCAATGGAGCCTGTTTCGTCATATTCGGTCATGAAGCCTTCGCATGATAGCATCTTTTGAAGTTCTTTGGCTTTGGTGTCTAAGCTGTCTTTGCTCATCAACGGGTAAACACCGACCTGAACCGGCGCGATATCTCGTGGAAAACTCAGCACAACCCGGTCGTCTTTGATTCCGTAAGCATATTCTAACGCGACGTAGAAGAGCCTGTCGCAGCCGAAACTCGGTTCCACCACATGGGGAACAAACCGTTTTCCCCGTACAACAGTTTTTTGTTTGCCCACTTCGACTTGTTCTTTGAAAATTTGGTAGCCGTCAACCATAATGCTGCCATCTTTTGCCAAGGCGTCCGCAACTTGCTGCGCGGGAAGTTTGGCAACTGCCGCGGCGACTTTACCTGCCTCCCCTTTATAGACGGGTCCAAGTTTCGCCATGATTGTTTTAACGGCGAGCTCCTCGGTTTCCAGAGGGGTCTCGTATTCTCTGTAGACGGTCATGTCGACGCCGCTGGCTTTCATATGACAGGACAAGTCGAAGTCGGTGCGGTAAGCGTGACCGGAAACTTCCACCCAGCCCCAGCGCTCAACTAGCACTTCTTGGTCGAAGCTCTGGCTGCTATAATGCGCTTTCTCCCACGTGAGCTTCTCCAAGAAACGCTGTTTGCTCACAGGAACGCCGAGTTCTTCAAGTAACCTTTTGGCTTGAGCCATAAAGTAGGCTTGCCACTCGGAGCGGATGATTTTTTTGTCCAGCGCTTCGCGGACGGTGAAGTTGGTTACGTCTTCGCATTCTTTTAGGCGGGTGTCACAGAGCAAAATGGGCAACACCTCGTTTTCTACCTCGGATAGTTTGTCACAGACGGGTTCTTCGGGGTCAAAGAAAAATTCCAAATCCGCGATAGTGAATTCCCGCAGACGGATTAAGCCTTGCCTCGGCGAAATCTCATTGCGCAATGCCTTGCCGATGTTTATGCATCCAAAAGGCAGCCGCTCCCGCGCGGCAGTGTAGAGGCGGTTGAACTCCACGAAAATGTTTTGCGCCGCTTCAGGTCTACCGTAGCCTGTTGAGCCTTGGTATGGTCCAATTGTTGTTTGGAACATAGTTAAGTAGCGTGTCGGGGCGCCGAATTTGCCGCCGCAGTCCGGGCAAACGATGACGTGACGCTCGATTTCCTCGGCAACTTCTTCAAGGTTCATTTTTTCTGCTTCGGCGCTGCTGATACCCTTCTCTTCAAGCAGGTGATCTGCTCTGAAGCGTGTCTTGCATTTTTGGCACTCCACCATGGGTTCTTTGAAGTGGTCCACGTGTCCTGATGCCTCGAAAACTTTGCCGGGCGCTATTACGCTGGATTCTATTTCGTAAATTCCGATTTTCTTGATGAAAAGTTCGCGTAGCTTGGCTTCGACGTTTTGTTTTAAGCGTGTACCCATTGGACCGTAAGTGACAAAGCCGCCGCTGCCGCCGTAAATCTCAAAACTGTTCCAGAAAAATCCACGGCGCTTCGCTAACTCGTTTATGGCAACGAACTTGTCACACTCTTGCTTGCTGCATTTAGCTTCGCCTCTCAAAGTTGATTACCTATTTTACTGCTTAGAGGGCACAGACATTTAAAACATTACCTTAACAATTGAAAGTTTGATTATCTCAGTAGTTTATGTTACACTTGGTCCAACGGCAGATGGGGTTATGCATTATCTTGCGGTTGGATTAAGAAAATTATCTAAATCCAAGTTAAACGTAGAAGTCATTTCAATATATATACCCTCATGTTAGCAACAAATAAAAGCGCCTTGCGCTGTATCGCACATCAAGAGGATGTTTACATGTCTGAACGATTTGCAAAAAAATGGGAAACCCCCAAACAAGGAGACTCATACATAGATACATTAAAAAAAACTGTGAGCCCGCCTGCTCCGCTTAAACCCCGCCTCGACATGGCTACACGCAGCTTGGATCTTCAAATCCAGAAACTCGACCAAACTAACGAACGCTTCACCCAGAAAGACAAAGCTCTCTTCGCCAAACTCGTAGATGCCTATACACACCATGACCAAGCTCATGCAAACATGTATGCCACTGAACTTGCCGAAATTCGCAAAATGAGCAAACTCATAATGAACGCCCGACTCGCGCTTGACCAAGTCTCACTACGAATAAAGACCGTAAGCGAATTAGGCGACGTTGTCGCAACACTTGGGCCATGCGTCGGTGTGCTACGCAGCATTAGTAACGGATTAGGCGGCGTTTTGCCCGAGGCAGAAGGCGAATTAGGTGAAATCGGTAACATGCTCAGCGGACTCATGTTTGACGCAGGCAGCACCAGCGGCATGTCACTCAACTTCGAAAACGTCAACGAAGATGCCTCAAAAATCCTTTCAGAAGCTGCAACCGTGGCGGAGCAAAGAGTTAGCCAAAACTTCCCTGATCTGCCAACAGGTATGCTTGGCACTGCCAAGAAAACTGAAACCTAAACGAGTTTTCTTCCCTCCTTTTCTTTGTTTTTAGGTTTAGTCGCCCCTGACTCGCAGCAAAATTGTCGTGGAGACCGTAACTGAACTAAATGTTGCCAAACCTAACATTTCTATGATAGTATTTCGGTTTTCGTTTTTCTTCAAGTAAGAGTTATATCGATATCTCAACAGTAGAATTAATGACCTCTATGGATAAAGTCCGCCTTTGCCCCGATTGTTACATAGACATGGTAGTTGAATGCGACGCTAAAGGGCGAATCAAGTACCATAAATGCCCAAAATGCGGCATGCAGATCCTTTTTACCCATTCAGGTCATTAGTAGACCCTGTTCTAAAGCTTGGTAGTATATGGTTTTAGCTCCGTCTCCGGAGGGTAAGGTCCAATTCTTTAAGGAGACAGGGCTTTCCCAGGTTTCATTGCTCCACGTACCGTTATTGCTTAGCCTAATCTGGAAGACACCTGAGACCGCGTCGGAACTAATCAAGTTCAAACTGAGCGAGGTTGTATTGAAGTAGTATCTTCCGTTCACGGTAGTGATGGAGCCTATAGGGGGCGCGCGCGACGAAAAACCCTTTGTGGAAGTGCAAGATGCCGATTTAGGCATAAGTTACCGTTTTGATTCAGCCAAATTCACTTCCGAAAAAGCTAAGGAATGGGTGCAAAAGCGAACCCACAAAGACTGCCCAGTGATGCACAAGGATGCAAGAAGTTGGCTACATGACGGCAGCTCAACGACTCTACAAACAATATGGCGCTGACGTTTTGGAAGTAATTGAAGGTCACAAATTACCTTCCACAAAAGATGCTGATGAAAAAGCTGCACAGCAAAAAGAAGAATTGACCAGCAACGTTATCCAAGCCAACAAAGCAGCAATAGAAAACCTTCGTCCACTCTTAACGATCTTTGAAGCTTCATAGTTACCCTTCAGCTCTGTCCTCAAAGTCTATCGAGAGAAAAGTGTTAAATCAAAGTTGCATCAATACCTGAATTGGAGGAGAAGGCATTTGAAGGATAGGTTATGGCTTTTGTTTGCGTCTTTACTTTTTGCCTCAAGTTTTATGGGGTTAGTTAGTGCCCAAACGGGGCAGGTCTATTTTAAGGAAGATTTCAACTATTCCAGTTTAGATCAGATGCAGGCTGCAGGCTGGTCTTTTACCGCCCCGCAGGCATAAGCCTATCCGGAGGCGCGGTGACTTTGGATGGCACAGGAGGAGACTGCGCCATTAGTCGCGCGACCAGTTTCTCCGACGACGGTTTGAATTGAAAAGCTGAAGTCAAAGCCATGTGGTTGGGTCAGGGGCACAGCGTCCTGAGTGTTTTCGTGTATACTGTGGAGCACTCGTATGGTTGGGCAGCTGACGGCTATTATAAGGAGTTCTCCTTTTATCGAGATAGCCAAAAAATCCTTCACTTTGGCAATTACGCAGAGAAAGCCAATGAGTATGTCACATTGACGATGGTTAGAGATGGAAATATTTTCTCTTTCTACTTCAATGGCAACCTCATTAATACCTACACCGAAGAAGACACTTCACCGTCTAAGGTTACAAGTCTGGCTTTGGTTTCTCCTTGGAGAGGAGACGCAAAATACGCTTATTTCCAGATGAGCGAGCCAAACGCTGTGGTTGTGCCCTCAAACTCTTCCGAAGTTACTAGTGGCTTTCCTTTGGTGCCAGTTCTAATTGGAGGCGGAATCACAGCCGCAGTTGTAGGCGGTGTTGCGGTGTACTATTTCTTCATCGCGGGAGGTTCGAGCGCTTCTGCAGGTGAAAGTGCTGGTGGTAGTGTAGGTTCTGCGGGTGGCGAAGGTACCGGCGGCTCAAATGAAGGAGGAGGATCCGTCATTCAGGAGCATCCAATAAGTCCTCTAAGTGGAGAAACGCCAGTAACAAATACACTTGCTTCTTTAGGAGCAAGTGAAGGTGCCAATGCTGCGCAAACAAATAAACCACATTATATTGATTCCGTAAGTGGATTAGCGCTTCTTAAGCCAGAGTACGCTCTCAATCCGGATCCTAATGGTATTCACGCGGATCTTCATGACCCTACGTTGGTGCCGGAAAAATACCATGGTACCATTACGTACAGTCCAGAAGAAGCAGCAATTCTCAAGCCGCTTGTAACTATCACAGCTACTAATTTTGGCGATCCTAATAGGCCAGAGAGTCCTTCTGGATCAACCCCCCCTGTCGAAAATGCACCCAATCCCCAAAGTTCTCCATCAGGCACAGTGCCCGGTCAATTGGTAACCATAACAGGCACTGATTTTGGGAAGCCTCGGAGTGCAAACCTAACGAAAGCACAGACGGATTCAAAGACTAAGCAGACAGAGGAATCTTCTGAGAGTAAATCGACGAGTTAAAAGAACAGAATATAAAACCGAAGTTTTCTATTTCGAAATAGCAGGTTTAACTCTCAAAGCCATTAACGAAACCGGAGAAAAAGAGCCTGCTCATAGTCAATGATAGAACAGCCCATCAGTCTAAACTTGGTGCTTCTGATTGCTGCTTCAATATTTTTTTATTGGTTTGGTTTTAAATTTTAATCTTTCTCTCTTTAACTGCACTATACCTGCGCTATAGACTAATTAAGATGCCTTACCGTTTAATAGAACAGAGTACAGGGTGTGTTTTTGTGCCAATACCAATCGGACTATTGTTTAGACAAATTGTCGAAGTATTGAAGACAAAGGACGACAATCCAAATAGCTACTTAAATAATCCAAACAGCGGCTTTTACAACCCAAATTACGCCATCAACTATCCCTACAGCAGAATCAACAATAAAGATAGTGGAATTAACAATGCATCAAATAACCAATACAACAAGGAACTGCGAAGGAATGCTTTGCGAGAACTGATTCGGATGTATCTGTCGGACTATTTGTCAACTGAACAGACAGAGCAGCTTGTTATTGATTATATACCCTAACGTCATAAGGTCTTTGGCCGAGCGCGTTGTATTAATGGTGAAAGAAGGAAATGGATTTGGAAAAGCTTGAAAAGATGGCTAAATTGTTTCTTAAGGAAACACCCAGGGGACGTTCACTTCTGGTATATAGAACGGGGGCTGCAGCAAAATTCCGTGACCTGATGGAGATGGCGTCTAACGTCCTACCCGACCATCAAGCGTTGTTTATATCGACTGTTAGCAGGATCAATGTTTCGCTTACTTTGTCTGATGCTGATTCCATCACGTGGCGTCTCTTGGCTATTTTGGAGACAGAGAAATATCGAACGAGATTAGCACTAAAGACATGATGGACGGCTGAGTCTCGGAATCCAAGCTTTTCTTTGGTTTCAGGTATTTAGCAAACAATAGCGCTTCTTCGATTTCTCGTACAGGGCTCTTGACTAAACTTAGTTAAGGATTGTTGACTAAAAAGTTAGAGTGCTGGAGTTCTCGGAATCCACTCTTTCCTTTCATTTCTCAGATATTTAGCAAACAAAAGAGCCTCTTCACTAATCAATGTATCAACAGTCTGACTGATTCCATACACCAACAGGATTCACGAATGAAAGTAAACCTGGGTTTTACCCATATGTTTCGTCTGTTCCAATTACAATGGGCAAACCCTGAGCAGCCATTAACAGACGAGAGAATAATCTACAAAATCATTATCGACAACAACAAATTTGTGTACTCAAAATAGTTACGAAAAAGAGGAATATAGTTGCTTCTAACAAAAACAACTAATTATTCGCTTACTTTTGACCCACAGGACTCGCAAAAACGGGCAGAAGAACCGATTTGAGCCCCACAATTTCCGCAGAACTTTGGTTTGGGTTTGGATACATTTACCGATTTGGGAGACTCAATGGAAACACCACAACAACTGCAAAATTTCGCCGAAGAATTTATGGGAGTTCTACAGGAAGGACAATTTGGGGTAGAAGCGTTTTTTGGTTGAATTGGATTGGATGGTGGAGGGGTAATTGTTGAATTCGAAAAAGTTGGGGGTGGGGGAGGATTATTTGTAGGCAAGGGATTGAGCGGGGGAACTGAAATATTTTGGGGTGGTGGTGAGTGCAGATTCATTTTTGCTGAATTAATTGCAGCAACCCAATCCTCGTTTTTAGAGACGCCGCTTCCAAGTATGAAAGAATGTGAGGGTTTTATGTTAGAACAATTGTTGTCAATTCTAAGATAGGAGGAACCGAAATGTCGTGCTGTTTCAACGCGAGTTATGTTTTGAATTGGAATAGAATAGCTTCCAGAGTAGTTTACCACATCGTCTAACTCGGCTTTTGAAATTCTTTTCTCAGATCCCCTAGCAGCAAGGGCACCACCCAAAGCATACACTGCTGCTCTAGCTGCTCCCCCCTTGTTAATGTATACAAATCTTTGATTAGTCAGAATGATTGTGCCTACATCTGCAAATGCTCCAGCTTTCAATCCAAAAGATGGAGGATGCTCACCTTCATAGGCTTTAACACCTGATTCATTCTTGAAAATTATTTCTGTCTCGGACATAACCTGGTTTCCCCTAATTTTAATTAGAGCTAAACCGTTTTAAATGTATTTAAGAAAACAGAAAGACTAGTTGAGTAACCAAGCAAAGAGGAACCAATATTGGTGGACAATCCTTTAATGAAAACTGTGATATTTGGATTTTTGGTCACAGCTATTGGCATATTGATGATTTTTGGACCTGGATTTGCAGGAATAGACGGTTTTGATGGAGGATACGCAATTTCTTTTACTGGACTGTTCATAACAATTTTAGGATTGCTAGTAGCTGGATTTTATTATCAACAAGCAAACATCTTAGATAAGATTTTGCGTGGAGAAGGATTGTTGGCTCACTGGACATTTGACGATCAAATGTGGCAAGAATATACACGAAAAGAATACGTTGAGGAAATAAGTGAAAAGAAAGGTCTGTTTTTAGTTGTTTCAGTTTTTGCTTTGTTCTTTGGGTTTTTGTTCTGGTTTTTAGATAACGAAGCAGGTTTTGTTGTTTTCCTAGTAATGTTGGGTTTAATTGGTCTGGTGGGTTTCACATGGCGTTTCTCAGCATGGTATATGAGAAAACAAAACATTGAAGGCGTCAAAGAGGCCTACATTGCCCGAAGCGGTGTTTACATTAATCAACGCCTCTATACTTGGCGGTTATTTAGCGCTAAATTGTTGGGTATAGAAATAAAGAATTACAAAGCCTTGTCAGTTCTAAAATTCCGTTATACTGCATTTACGGTTCCTGGTCCACAAACCTACACGATCAGAGTGCCCATTCCAATCGGTCAAGAAGAAACAGCAAAAACCATAGTACTGCAACTAAATTCATAATGTCCAAACTGAAGTGTGCGTGTGAGAGAGAAAGATTAGAAGCGCGCGCGAATTTCTGTCATTCCATCATTTTCAAAGGAGCTGGAAGAACCCTAATTTTTCTCCAGCATATTCCTCGAGAACATCCCAATCCTCAATAATATTTACCACTTGATTACACCTAAAACTATGTTGCACCAGCAAAATAAAGGAATTCTGTGCCTCGCAAAGAACAGGGTCTGAAAAATTAAATTTGTGTTATTCGGTTGGTTGATTGTTTATCTGTTTTTGCTATTTAGGGCGCAAATTTGCTTAAATCACATTTGAGGGTTGTAGCACTTAGATTGGTGACCGAATTGGTTACGGAGCCTCTTTCCAAAGAGTGATACGCAAGTCTACGTGCGAGGTCTAAAATGATATACATAGTCATTTTGCCAATTATTCTGATAGGTTGAAAGTTATGCCGAAATGTCCAAATTGCACAGCCCACATGAAAGAACCTAACAAAGAATGGAATTTTGGGCACTTCCGAATTAAAATGTATAAGTGCACTAAATGTGGAAACCAATTTAGGGAATTTTTCAAA
>Ga0105103_10001597_pt1 | contig 12279 bp, 9 predicted proteins | sample PPLLaktember2015_2_FD_79107 | JGI IMG/M metagenome (GOLD analysis project Ga0105103, IMG submission 79107) | Freshwater sediment microbial communities from Prairie Pothole Lake near Jamestown, North Dakota, USA - PPLs Lake P7 Core (6) Depth... | ecosystem: Environmental > Aquatic > Freshwater >...
CGAGGCCGATCACGGTGATCGGCTCCCGCGCGGGAAGCGAGCGCACGAACGCCGCGAGGTCGTCGCGATCGGCGGGGACGTACAGCCGGTCGGCGCGGCCGCCGGCGCGCCAGGTCGTGTGGCGCGCGAGCGGCGCGTCCTGCGCGAGCGTGCCGCGCAAGGCGATGTGCGAGAGCGGCTCGTGCATCATCATTCAGGAACCCGCCGTGAGGAGCGCGGGCACGCCACCCACCGAGCCCGCGCCCATCGTCAGGACCACGTCGCCGTCGCGCGCGAGCGCGCGGATCGCTGCCGGCACCTCGGTGATCGTCTCGACGAACACGGGCTCCACCTTGCCGGCGACGCGCACCGCGCGGGCGAGTGCGCGGCCGTCCGCGGCGACGATCGGCGCCTCGCCCGCCGGATAGACCTCGGACAGCACGAGCGCGTCGACCGTCGACAGCACCCGCACGAAGTCCTCGAACAGGTCGCGCGTGCGCGAGAAGCGGTGCGGCTGGAACGCGAGCACGAGGCGCCGCCCCGGAAAGCTCTCCCGCGCGGCGGCGAGCGTCGCCACCATCTCGGCCGGGTGGTGGCCGTAGTCGTCGATCAGCGTGAACGCGCCGCCGCCCTCGAGCGCGACCTCGCCGTGGCCCTGGAAGCGCCGGCCCACGCCCTTGAATCCGGCCAGCGCAGCGGCGATCGCCCGGTCGGGCACGCCGACCTCGCGCCCGATCGCGATCGCAGCGAGCGCGTTCTGCACGTTGTGGACGCCGGCGGCGGCGAGGTCGACGGCAAGGTCCGGCGCGTCGTTCGCGCGCGTGACGAATTGCATCCGACCGCCCGCGTTGACGACGTCGACCGCGCGCAGATCGGCGTCGGCCGCGAGGCCGCAGGTCACCACCGGCTTCGCGATGTCGGCGCGGATCTCGCGCACGTTCGGGTCGTCGATGCACAACACCGCAACACCGTAGAACGGCAGTCGCTGCACGAAGTCGACGAACGCGCGTTTCAGGCGCCCGAAGTCGTGGCCGTAGGTCTCCATGTGGTCGGCGTCGATGTTGGTGACGACGGCGATCACCGGGGAGAGATAGAGAAACGACGCGTCGGACTCGTCGGCCTCGGCGACGAGGAAGTCGCCGCGGCCGAGGCGGGCGTTCGCGTCGGCCGCGAGCAGCCGCCCGCCGATCACGAACGTCGGGTCGAGTCCGCCCTCGGCGAGCACCGAGGCGATGAGCGACGTCGTCGTCGTCTTGCCGTGGGTGCCGGCGACCGCGATGCCCTGCTTCAGGCGCATCAGCTCGGCGAGCATCAGTGCGCGCGGCACCACCGGGATGCCGTGCTCGCGCGCCGCGGCGACCTCGGGGTTGTCGGTCGGCACCGCCGTCGAGACGACGACCGCGTCGGCCCCCGCGACGTTGCCCGCCACGTGACCGATCGCGATGCGCACGCCCATGCCGGCGAGCCGGCGCGTGACCGGGGACGCGGCGAGATCGGAGCCCGAGACCTGGTAGCCCTGGTTGGCGAGCACCTCGGCGATGCCGCTCATGCCGGCCCCGCCGATGCCGACGAAGTGGACGCGCTTGACCTTGTGTTTCATCGCGTGGCGAGCTCGAGGCAGAGTTCTGCCACCCGGCGCGTCGCGCCGGTCTTGCGCAGCGCGCGTGCCGCGACCGCCATGCGCAGCAGGCGCCCGCGGTCCTGCGCGCCGAGCCACTCGGCGAGCCGCGCGGGTGTGAGGTCGCGCTGCAGCCACATCTCGGCGGCGCCATGGCCCTCGAGCACCCGCGCGTTGTCGACCTGGTGGTCGTCCGCCGCGTGAGGGAACGGGACGAGCAGGCTGGCGACGCCCACAGCCGCGAGTTCCGCGACCGTGGTCGCGCCGCTGCGGCAGACGACGACGTCCGCTTCGGCATAGCGGCGCGCGATGTCGTCGATGAACGGCATGCACTCGGCGGCGACGCCGGCGCGCGCGTAGGCATCGCGCAGCGCGTCGATGTGGCGCTCGCCGGCCTGGTGCGTGACGAGCGGACGCGATTCAAGCGGCATCAGCGCGAGCGCCTGCGGCACCGCCTCGTTCAGTGCGAGCGCGCCCTGGCTGCCGCCCACGACCAGGACCTTGAGCGGGCCCGCGCGTGCCGCGAATCGCTGCTCGGGCGGCGCGGCAGCCTCGATCTCGCCGCGCAGCGGATTGCCGACCCATTCGACGCGCGGATTGCGGCCCTCGCCGAGCACGCCGGGGAAGCCGGTCAGCACGCGGTCCGCGCCGTGCCGCAGCACCCGGTTGGCGAGACCCGGCCGCGCGTCGAGGTTGTGAATGAGCAGGGGCACGTTACGCGCCACGGCCATCAGCGCCCCGGGGAACGAGGCGAAACCGCCGAAGCCCAGCACCACGCCGGGCGCGCGACGCCGGAGCACGCCGAACGCCTGCCGGCAGGCGCTCAGGATCGCGTACGGCCCGAGCAGGAGGCGCTTCACACCCTTGCCGCGCACGCTGCCGAAGGCGAGGCCCTCGAAGTCGACGCCGTGCCGCGGCACGAGCCGCGACTCCATGCCGTCGTTCGTGCCGAGCCAGAACACGCGCGCGCCGCGCCGTGCGAGCTCGTCCGCGACCGCGAGGCCCGGGAAGATGTGCCCGCCGGTGCCACCGGTCGTGATCATCACCGTGGCCACGCGATACTCCGCCTCATTCGGCATACCCCCTGAGCAGGCGTCGATTCTCGTAGTCGACCCGCAGCAGGATCGCGATCGCGATGCAGTTCGCGACGATGCCGCTGCCGCCGAAGGAAAGCAGGGGCAGCGTGAGCCCCTTGGTCGGCAGCACGCCCATGTTGACGCCGATGTTGATGAACGCCTGCACGCCGATCCACACGCCGATGCCGTGCGCGACCAGTGCGGCGAACGGGCGCGACAGGCGAGCCGCCTGGCGCCCGATCGCCCAGCCGCGGAACAGCAGCCACACGAACAGCGCCAGCACCGCAAGCACGCCGGCGAAGCCCAGCTCCTCGGCAATCACCGCGAGCAGGAAGTCGGTGTGCGCCTCCGGAAGGTAGAGGAGCTTCTCCACGCTTGCACCGAGGCCCACGCCGAAGAACTCGCCGCGTCCGAAGGCGATCAGCGAATGCGACAGCTGATAGCCCTTGCCGAGCGGATCCGACCAGGGATCGAGAAAGGCCGTGAGGCGCTGCAGGCGGTATGGCGCGGCGACCAGGATCGCGCCGAGCGCGAACGGCAGCAGCACCGACAGGCCGAGGAACAGCCGCCAGTCGAGGCCGCCCAGGAACAGGATCCCGAACGCGATCGCGACGATGACGACGAACGCGCCGAAGTCCGGCTCGAGGAGCAGCAGGCCGCCGATCGCGACCATCACCGCGAAGAGCGGCGCGAAGCCGCGGGACAGTGTCTGCCGGAGCGGCTGCTCGGCATGCAGGAACCCCGCCTTGCGCACCGCGTAGCTCGCCGCGTAGAGGACCACCGCGAGCTTCATGAACTCCGAGGGCTGCACGTTCACGAACGCGAGCGGCAGCCAGCGACGCGAGCCGTTGACGCTCTTGCCGATGCCGGGGATCAGCACGAGGACGAGCAGCACCACGCCGGCGACGAACAGCCACGGCGCGAGCCGCTGCCAGGCCTTCATCGGCACCTGGAAGGCGATCGCGGCCGCAGTGAGCCCGACGACCAGAAACAGCCCGTGGCGCAGCAGGAAATACCACGGCCGGAAGCCCGTGTGGCGCGAGTCCTCGGCCATGGCGATCGACGACGAGTAGACCATCACCAGCCCGAGCGCGAGCAGCAGGAGGGCCGACCACGCGAGCGACACGTCGAGCGCGAGCATCGTCCGCGGGTTGCGTGCGCGACCATCGAGGAACAGCCCCGTCAGCGCGACGTTCGCCGTCTCGGTCACGCGCTTGCGCACGGGCTGCCCTCCCTCAACCGCTCGCGAACCAGCGCCGCGAAGCATTCGCCCCGCTCCCCGAAGCTGCCGAACTGGTCGAGGCTCGCGCACGCCGGGGACAGCAGCACCGCGTCGCCGGGGCGCGCGATCTCGAACGCCCGCGCCACCGCCTTCTCGAGCGTGCCGTGCTGCTCCATCGCGGCCTTGCTGGCGGCGAGGCCGTGCTCGACCAGCGTCGCGTCGCGGCCGATCAGCAGCACGGCCCTGCAGGCGCGGTCGACCGCGGGCCGCAGCGGAACGAAGCTCTGGCCCTTGCCGTCGCCGCCGGCGATCAGGATCACGGGCCGGCCAATTCCGGCGAGCGCCGCCTCGGTGGCGGCGACGGTCGTGGCCTTCGAGTCATTGACGAACAGCACGCCGCGCGCGTCGGCGATGCGCTCCATCCGGTGCGGCAGGCCGCGGAAGGCCGCGAGGGCCGCGAGCACGCCCGGCGTGACCTTGGCCACCGATGAGACGAGCGCGAGCGCCGCGAGGGCATTGAGCGCGTTGTGCCTTCCGACCAGCGCAAGCTGCGACGCCGGGACGAGCAGTTCGCCGCCGCGCGCGAGCCACTCCTCGCCACCGCGCCCGACCAGGCCCCACTCCTCCTCGGAGACCGGCACGCTCGCACCGAACGTCTGCACCGTGTGTCCCGGCAGCCGCATCAGGCGCACGATCGCGTCGTCGCGGTTGATCACCTGCACCGCGGCGCGGGTGAAGATCCGGGCCTTCGCCGCCGCATAGTCGACGACGCCCGCGTAGCGGTCGAGATGGTTCGGCGAGACGTTCAGCACCGTCGCCGCCGCGACGTCGAGCGACGACGTGGTCTCGAGCTGGTAGCTCGACAGCTCGAGCACGAACAGGTCCGGCCACGTTGCGCCGCCCTCGTGCGTCGCCAGCACGTCGAGCACCGGCGTGCCGATGTTGCCGGCCATTGTCGTCGCGAGCCCCGCCGCCTCGGCGAGCGCGCCGGCGAGCGCCGTCACCGTCGTCTTGCCGTTGGTCCCCGTGATCGCGATCACCTTCTGGCCGACCGGCAGGCGCCGCGCGAAGAGCTCGACATCGCCCACCAGCGTCGCGCCGGCCGCCACGGCCTCGGCGATCGCCGGCTGGTCCTTCGCCACGCCGGGGGAGATCGCGATCATCTCGGCGCCGTCGAACGTCGACGCGACGAAGGGCCCGGACTCGAGCCGCACCCCGGGCAGCGCCTCGTGGAGCGCGCTCGCGGCAGGCGGCGCCTGGCGCGTGTCCGCGACGCGCACGCGCGCGCCGTGGCTCGCGAGCCAGCGCGCGAGCGAGAGCCCGGTCTGTCCGAGACCGAGCACCACCACGTCGCGGCCGCGCACGTCGCCCGTCATCGCAGCTTCAGCGTCGACAGACCGAACAGGACCAGCAGCATCGTGATGATCCAGAAGCGGACCACCACCTGGTTCTCCTTCCAGCCCTTGAGCTCGTAGTGGTGGTGGATCGGCGCCATCCGGAACACGCGCTTGCCGGTCAGCTTGAAGGAGGCGACCTGCACCATCACCGACAGCGTCTCCACGACGAACACGCCGCCCATGATGAACAGCACGATCTCCTGGCGCACGACCACCGCGATCGTGCCGAGCGCCGCGCCGAGCGCCAGCGCGCCGACGTCGCCCATGAACACTTCCGCGGGGTAGGCGTTGAACCAGAGGAAGCCGAGGCCCGCGCCGGCGATGGCGCCGCAGATCACGGCCAGCTCGCCCGCCCCGGGGATGTAGGGGAACTGCAGGTACCTCGCGAACACCACGTTACCGGACACGTAGGCGAACACGCCGAGCGAGGCGCCGATCATCACTGTCGGCATGATCGCGAGGCCGTCGAGGCCGTCGGTCAGGTTCACCGCGTTGCTCGTCCCCACGATGACGAAGTAGGTGAGCGCGATGAAGCCGAACGCGCCGAGCGGGTAGCTGACCGTCTTGAAGAACGGGACGATCAGGTCGGCATTGGGTGACAGGCTCGCCGAGAAGCCGCTCGCGACCCAGTCGGCGGCGAGGCGCAGCGACTGCACGGTGTCAGGCGCGGAGATGGCGAAGGCGAGGTACGTGGCCGCGACGATGCCGATCAGCGACTGCCAGAGGAGCTTCGCGCGCGCCGACAGGCCCTTCGGATTGCGGTAGACGACCTTGCGGTAGTCGTCGACCCAGCCGACCGCGCCGAAGCCCGCGGTAACGATCAGCACCGCCCAGACGAAGCGGTTGCCGAGGTCGCCCCAGAGCAGCGTCGTCACCAGGATCGCGACCAGGATCAGCGCGCCGCCCATCGTCGGCGTTCCGGCCTTGGCGAGGTGCGTCTGCGGACCATCGTCGCGCACCGACTGTCCGATCTTCATCCGGGTGAGCCAGGCGATCATGCGCGGCCCGATGACGAACGAGATGACGAGCGCCGTCATGCAGGCGAGCACGGCGCGGAGCGTCAGGTACTGGAAGACGTTGAACGCCCGCACGTCCTTCGCGAGGAGCTCGGTGAGCCAGAGCAGCACGCTAGTGCCCCCCGCGTTGCGCCGTGCCGGCAAGCGCGGCCACGACGCGTTCCATGCGCATGAAGCGCGACCCCTTGACCAGCACGGTCGCGCCGCAGACGGCATCGGCGGCGAGTGCCGCGGCGAGGGCATCGACGTCGTCGAAGTGGCGCGCGCCGGAGCCGAAGGCCTCCGCGGCGAGCGCGGACTGGGCGCCGGCGGCGTAGAGCCGCTCGATGCCACGGGCGCGCGCGTAGGCACCCACCTCGCGATGGAAGGCCGGGCCCTCGGCACCGACCTCGCCCATGTCGCCGAGCGCGAGGATCCGCGGGCTCGCGGCGCGCGCGAGCACGTCGATCGCCGCGCGCACCGAGTCCGGATTGGCGTTGTAGGTGTCGTCGATCACCACCGCCCCGGTGGGAACGACCGAGGCCGCGAGTCGGCCGGGCACGGCGCGAAACGCCTCGAGGCCGCGTCGGATCGACGCGAGATCCGCGCCGGCCGCGAGTGCGGCGGCCACGGCAGCGAGCGCGTTCTGCGCCATCGGCAGTCCGGGCACCGCGAGCGCAATCGTCGTCTGCCCCGCCGTCGTGGCGACCCGCAGCGTCGACCCGGAGGCGGCGAGCGCAACCTCGCCCCGCACGTCGGCACCTGCGCCGGTGCCGAAGCCGACGACGCGGGTTCCCGCGCGCGCTGCCGCCTCGCGCCACACGCCCGCGTGCGGGTCGTCGGCGTTGATCACCGCGACGCCGCCCGCCGGCAACGCGAAGATCGCGTCGGCATGCTCTGCGGCGACCTCCGCGACGTTGTTCATGAACTCCTGGTGCTCGCGCTGCGCATTGTTGACGACCGCGATCGTGGGCTTCGCGATCGCGGCCAGCTCCGCGGTCTCGCCGCGGTGGTTCATGCCGAGCTCGATCACTGCCGCGCGATGCGTCTCCCGCAGCCGGAGCAGCGTGAGCGGCAGCCCGATCGCGTTGTTGAGGTTGCCGATCGTGGCGAGGACGGCGCCGGCGCCGTGACGCGCGGCAAGCGCCGCGGCGGTCATCTCCTTCACCGTCGTCTTGCCGTTGCTGCCGACGACAATCGCGAGCGGCAGGTCGAAGCGCGCGCGCCATGCACCGGCGAGCCGCCCGAGCGCCTGCTGCGGGTCGGGGACGACGACGAGATCGCCGGCAAGGCTCGCCGCCGCGGGCTCCGCGACCATCGCGGCCACCGCGCCATCGCGAAGCGCCTGCGGCACGAACGCGTGGCCGTCGAAGCGCTCGCCGCGGAGCGCGACGAACAGGTCGCCGTCCTCGAGCGCGCGGCTGTCGGTCGTGACGCGCAGGAAGGTCGGGTTGCCCCCGATACGGCGGCCGCCGACCACGGTCGATGCCGTCGCGAGGTCCATCACGGAGTGCTCCATTGCGCGAGGGCCGCGGCGGCGTGCTCGGCGTCGGCGAACGGCGTGCGCACGCCGTTCGCCTCCTGGTAGTCCTCGTGACCCTTGCCCGCGACGAGGACGACGTCGCCCGCACGTGCCGCCGCGATCGCCAGGTCGATCGCCTTGCCGCGGTCGACCTCGAGCCGCCAGTGCCGGTTGCCCGCGTCGCGGACGCCTTCGGCGATCGCCATCGCGATCGACGTCGGGTCCTCGCCTCTCGGGTTGTCGCTGGTCACGACGACGCGGTCCGCGAGCGACGCCGCGATCCGTCCCATCTCGCGTCGCTTGCCGGCGTCGCGGTCGCCACCGCAGCCGAACAGGCACACAAGCGAGCCGCCGGCGCCGACCGCGGGCCTGAGCGCCGAGAGCACCTTCTCCAGCGCGTCGGGGGTATGCGCATAGTCGATCACGACGAGCGGCGCGCTCCCCCCGCCCAGACGCTGCATGCGCCCGGGCGGCGGCACGAGTGTCGCCATGGCCTCGAGCGCGTCGGCGAGCGGCACGTCGCTCGCGAGCAGGACGCCGAGCGTGCCGAGCAGGTTCGAGACGTTGAACGTCCCGACGACGCGGGTCTCGAGCTTGCCGCTGCCCCACGGCGTCGCCACCGAGAGCGCCATGCCGTCGGCCGTCGTCGCGATGGCGGTCGCGGTGAGGTCGCCGCCGTTCACGCCGTAGCAGAGCACACGCGCACCGCGCGCACGCGCGAGGCCCGCGATGCGCTCGCCGAACGGGTCGTCGGTGTTGACCACCGCGACCGCGAGTCCCGGCCAATCGAACAGCCTCGCCTTGGCTGCGCCGTAGGCGGCCATCGTACCGTGGTAGTCGAGGTGGTCGCGCGTCAGGTTGGTGAACAGCGCGACGTCGAAGCGGGTGCCGTTGACCCGGCCCTGGTCGAGCCCGATCGACGACACCTCCATCGCCACCACCGTCGCGCCGGCCTGCTTCAGACGCGCGAGCGTCTCCTGCAGCACCGCGGCGTCGGGCGTGGTGTGCGGCGCGGGCACCAGCGCGCCCGGGAAGCCGTTGCCGAGCGTACCGATGACGGCGGCGCGGCGCCCGACCGCCGCGAACGCTTGCGCGATCCACTGCGAGCACGAGGTCTTGCCGTTGGTCCCGGTAACGCCGACCATCCACAGCGCCTCCGAGGGGCTGCCGCAGATGAAGTCCGCGATCGGGCCGAGCCGTCCGCGCAGGTCCTCGACCGGCAGGTGCGGCACCTCGTGCTTCGGGTCCCACGTCCAACCCGCGGCTTCCCAGAGCACGGCCGAAGCCCCACGGGCGATCGCGTCGCCGATGAACGCGCGACCGTCGACGCGCGCGCCGGGATACGCGGCGAACGCCACGCCGGGCTCGACCGCGCGGCTGTCCGACGTGATCCGGCGCGGCGCGACGCCCAATCGCGCCAGCAGCGCGGCGACGTCGAAGTCCGTGGTCGCGGCAGCCACTACGTTTCCTCACCAATCTCGACGGCGTCGGCGGGCAGGATCGCGTTGGTCGACGGCGCGTCGGAGGGCACGCCGAGCAGGCGCAGCGCGGCGCCGGTGACGCTCGAGAACACCGGCGCGGCGACAGCGCCGCCGTAGTACTGGCCGGCCGACGGCTCGTCGATCATCACCGCGACGATGAGGCGCGGATTCGACACCGGTGCGAAACCGACGAACGCCGCCACGTACTTGTTCGCGTAGTTGCGGCCTTCGAGCTTGTGCGCGGTGCCGGTCTTGCCGGCCACCCGATAGCCGCCGACCTGCGCCTTCGGTGCGGTGCCGCCCGGCTGGGCCGCGAGTTCCAGCATGCGGCGTACCGCGCGCGCGGTCTCGGGCTTGATCACGGGACGTCCCGCGACTGCACCGGTCGCCTTGAACAGCGTGACCGGCTTCAGCTCGCCGTCGGTCGCGAAGATCGTGTAGGCGCGCGCGAGCTGGACCAGGTTGGCCGAGATGCCGTGGCCATAGGAGATCGTCGCCTGCTCGATCGGCCGCCAGCTCTTCGCGGGACGCAGGCGCCCGGACACCTCACCGGGAAAACCGGTGCGAGGCACGGCACCAAACCCCGCATCCGACAGCGTGCGCCACATGCGCTCGGCGGGCAGGCCGAGCGCGACCTTCACGGTGCCGACGTTCGACGACTTCTGGATCACCTGCTCGAACGTGAGCGTGCCGACCGGATGGGCATCGCGGATCGTCCTGCCGGAGATCGTCAGCGAGCCGGGGCCGGTGGCGATCATCGTGTCGGGCCGCACGGCCCCGGCCTCCAGCGCTGCCGCCGCCGTGAACGGCTTCATCGTCGAGCCCGGCTCGAACACGTCGGTGAGTGCGCGATTGCGCATCCGCTCGGGCGCGACCTTGCCGTCGCGGCGATTGGGATTGAACGTCGGGTAGTTGGCGAGCGCGAGGATCTCGCCGGTGGCGACATCGAGGACCACCAGCCCGCCGGCCTTCGCACGATGCGCGTCGATCGCGGCCTTGAGTTCGCGGAATGCGAGGTGCTGAATGCGCGAGTCGAGCGACAACGCGAGGTCGCGCCCCGCCTGCGGCGCGCGGATCGACGCGACGTCCTCCACCACCTCGCCCCGGCGGTTGATGATCACCCGCCGGCTGCCGACGTGGCCGCCCAGCCAGGCCTGCTGCGCGAGCTCGATGCCTTCCTGCCCCGCGTCCTTCGTGCCGGTGAAGCCGACCACGGGCGCGGCGATTTCGCCGGCCGGGTAGTACCGCCCGTACGTGGTCTCGTCGTGCAGGCCCTTGATGCGCAACGCCAGCGCACGTTCCGCGACCTCCGGCGGCACCTGCTTCGCGATGTAGACGAAGTCGTCGGCCGCGGCGATCCGGCGCTCGAGCGCGACGCGGCTGGTTTCGAGCACGCGCGCGAGCTCGGTCAGCTGGACCGGCGTCATCTCGAGGCGGTCGGGAAACGCCCACAGCGACTTGACCGGCGTCGAGATCGCCAGCGCCTCGCCGTGACGATCGAGGATCCGGCCGCGATGCGCGGGCATCTCGATGTCGCGCGAGTGGCGCGCCTGACCCTGCCCCTGCAGGAACTCGTTGTCGATCCACTGCAGGTAGAGTGCCCGCCCGCCGAGGCCCGCGAAGAGCAGGATCAGCGCGCCGAACACGATGCCCGCGCGCATGCCGGGCGGCTCGAGACGCGGCGCCGCGCCGCGCGCTGGCGACGCCGTCCTCATCGCGGGGCCTCGGGCATTTCGACGACGACCACGCGCGCCGCGGCGGGCGACTGCAGCCGCTGCTCCCGCGCGAGCTTGTCGACCCGCGCCGGCGTCGCCCAGGTCGACTGCTCGAGCGTGAGCCGGCCGAACTCGACGTCGAAGGCGCGCGCCTGTGCCTCCGCGCGCGACAGTTCGGTGGTGAGCTTGCGCGCCTGGTGGCGCGACGTCACGAGCGAGAGCGCGCATGCGACGAGCACGACCAGCAGGACCAGGTTCACGCGCGTCATCCGTTCAAGCCGTCGCCGGCGCGTCGAGCGCCGCGGGCCAGGGCGCGTCAGTGCGCGCGGCGACGCGCAGGATCGCACTCCGCGCGCGCGGATTCGCGGCCGCCTCGTCGGCAGTCGGCTTCTGCGCCCGGCCCACCAGCGCGAGCGGGGGCGGCGGCAGCGTACCGTCGCGAAGCGGCAGGCGGGCGAGGCGTACGTCGCCGCCGTAGGGGTCGGACGCGCGCACGAAGAAGCGCTTGACGATGCGGTCCTCGAGCGAGTGGAAGGCGATCACGGCCAGGCGCCCGCCGGGCGCCAGCCGGGCGGCGAGACGTGGCAGGGCCCGCGCGAGTTCGCCCATCTCGTCGTTCACCGCGATGCGCAGGGCCTGGAAAGTGCGCGTGGCCGGATCCTGACGCCAGTCGCCCCGTGTCCGCGCGCCGACGGCTTGGGCAACGACGCGCGATAGCTCGAGCGTGCGTGTGATCGGGCGAACTTCGCGTTGCGCCGCAATTGCCGCTGCAATGGATCGAGCAAGCCGTTCTTCACCATAGTCGCGCAGCACCTCCGTCAGTTCGCGCACCGAGGCGCGGGCGAGCAATGCGGCGGCACTTTCGCCGCGAGCAGGATCCATCCGCATGTCGAGCGGTCCGTCGTGCCGGAACGAGAAGCCGCGCTCCGGATCGTCGATCTGCGGCGAAGAGATGCCGAGGTCGAGCAGCGCGCCGTCGACCCGCCCGATGCCGAGCGTGTCCAGCACACCCGGAATCTCGGAGAACCACGCGCGGCGGAACGCGAAGCGCGGATCGTCGAGCGCACGCGCAGCGTCCTCCGCCGCAGGATCGCGGTCGACCCCGACGAGGCGGCCGCGCGGCGAGAGCCGTCCGAGGATCGCGCGCGCGTGGCCGCCCCGGCCGAAGGTCCCGTCGACGTACGTGCCGTCGGCATCGTGCACCAGCGCGTCGACCGCGGCTTCGAGGAGGACGGGAACGTGTCCGGCATCGGTCATCAGAGGCTGAAGCCGTC
>Ga0105103_10001599_pt1 | contig 12271 bp, 7 predicted proteins | sample PPLLaktember2015_2_FD_79107 | JGI IMG/M metagenome (GOLD analysis project Ga0105103, IMG submission 79107) | Freshwater sediment microbial communities from Prairie Pothole Lake near Jamestown, North Dakota, USA - PPLs Lake P7 Core (6) Depth... | ecosystem: Environmental > Aquatic > Freshwater >...
AATCGCGGAGAGATTGCTGTGCGCATCATGCGCGCCTGCCGCGAGCTGGGCATCGAGACCGTGGCCGTGTACTCGGACGCCGACGCGCGGGCGCCGCACGTGCTGGCAGCCGACAAGGCGGTGCGAATCGGCCCCGCGGCTCCGCGCGAGAGCTACCTGAACACCGAGGCGATCTTCGAGGCGGTGCGCGCGACCGGCGCGGACGCGGTACACCCGGGCTATGGCTTCCTCTCGGAACGCGCGTTCTTCGCGCGGGCCTGCGAGGAGCAGGGTGTCATCTTCGTCGGCCCGCCATCCACGGCCATCGAGCGGATGGGCTCGAAGGTCGGGGCTCGCCGACTGATGCAGGCCGCCGGCGTGCCGGTCGTACCCGGCGAGACGCCGACCGACGAGTCGGACGCCGCCCTCGTCGACGCCGCCGAACGGGTAGGCTACCCCGTCATCATCAAGCCGTCCGCTGGCGGCGGCGGCATCGGGATGAAGGTGGTCCGTAACCCATCGGCCATGGCAGAAGCCGTCGCAGCCGCGCGCCGTGAAGCGCAGGCCTCCTTCGGCGATGGAACCGTCTACGTCGAGCGTCTCGTCGATCGGCCGCGCCACATCGAGATTCAGGTCTTCGCCGACGCTCACGGTCATGCCGTGCACCTCTTCGAGCGCGAGTGCTCGATGCAGCGCCGGCATCAGAAGATCATCGAAGAGAGCCCGTCGCCTGCCCTCTCGCCTGCCGTTCGCGCGCGAATGGGCGCTGCCGCCGTAGCCGCCGCCCAGGCGGCCGGCTATCGCAACGCCGGCACGGTCGAGTTCCTCCTCGAAGGGTCCGGCGACGAGGCGCGGTTCTACTTCCTGGAGATGAACACACGTCTGCAGGTGGAGCACCCGGTGACGGAGGCCGTGACCGGCATGGACCTCGTGCATGCCCAGCTCCGAGTGGCGTCTGGCGAGCCGCTGCCCTGGTCGCAGGAGGCGCTGTCGCAGCGCGGCCACGCCATCGAGTGCCGCATCTACGCGGAAGACCCGGCTCAAGGCTTCCTGCCGCAGGCGGGCCGGCTGCTGCTCTATCGCGAGCCGCAGGGGCCAGGTATCCGGGTGGACAGCGGCGTGGTGGAGGGCGGCGAGATCCCCGTGCACTACGACCCGATGGTCGCGAAGCTGATCGTCGCCGGAGAAACGCGCGAGGTGACGCGGCGCCGCGCTCTCGATGCCTTGCGGCGCTATCACGTGCTTGGAGTGCGCACGAACATCCCGTTCCTGATCACGCTGCTCGAACACCCGCGATTCGTCGACGGGGCGATCGACACCGGTTTCCTCGATCGGGAAGGTGACGAGGTGAGACAGCGCATGGTTCTTGACGTACCGCTCGCCGGCTTTGCCGCCGCGGCGATGCACCGGCCCTCTCGCGTGGCCGCACATGCGGGCGCGGCCGCACACGTGGCGGCGGATCCGTTCGCGACGCTCACCGGTTGGCGGGGCTGATGACCACGATCACCCTTCGCCTCGGCGACCGCACCGTCTCGGCCCTTGTCGACGCGGCTGGTCAGGTCCGCATCGACGATGACACGTTCACCGTCACCACGGCGGCGCCCGGGCTGTATCAAGTGACCAACGAGACGAGCCGGTGGCAAGTGGCCGTCGCCGACGCCGGCGACACCCGCTGGGTGTCGGTCGACGGTCACGTCGCCGTGTTCGACGTCGAGAGCGGCCAGTCCCGCGGCCTGCGGAAGAAGACCGCGCGCCCCGACGCGATGATGGCGCCGATGCCGGCGACCGTGGTGAAGCTCCTCGTCGCGCCCGGACAGAGCGTCGCCGAAGGCGACACCGTCCTCGTCCTCGAGGCCATGAAGATGGAGCTGCCGGTCCGCGCGCCGCGGGCCGGCGTCGTCAAAGCCGTGCACTGCGCGCAGGGCGAGCTGGTTCAGCCGGGCGTCGCTCTCGTCGATCTGGAGTAGCCGATGGCACTGCCCGCTCGCGTCACGATCGTGGAGGTGGGACCGCGGGACGGACTGCAGAACGAGGCCGGCGTCGTGCCGACCGCCACCAAGATTGCCTTCGTCGATCAGCTCTCCGCCGCCGGGCACGCGGTGATCGAGGTCTCGGCCTTCGTCTCGCCGAAGTGGGTGCCGCAGATGGCCGACGCCAGTGAGGTGTTTGCCGGGATTACCCGCCGAGCCGGCGTGCGCTACACGGCGCTGGTGCCGAACCTGGCCGGCCTCGCCCGCGCCGAGGCCGTCGGCGTCACCGAGGTCGCCATCTTCGCGGCCGCCTCCGAGACCTTCAGCAAGCGCAACATCAACCAGACCATCGACGAGTCGCTCGTCACCTACGGGGCGGTGTGCGACGCCGCGCTCGGCAAGGGCATGCGGGTCCGCGGGTACCTCTCCACGTGCTTCGGGTGCCCGTTCGAGGGACCTGTCCCCCCATCACGCGTCGCGAAGGTCGCGGGACGCCTGCTGGACCTCGGCGTGTTCGAGGTCGCGATCAGCGACACCATCGGCGTGGCGCACCCGGGACAGATTGCCCAGGTGCTGGATGCGGTGACCGCGCGCGTGCCGCTGCCGCAGATCGCACTTCACCTGCACGACACCAGGGGCACCGCGCTGGCGAATGTCCTGGCCGGACTGCAGTACGGCGTCACCACCTTCGACAGCGCCGCTGGTGGCCTGGGCGGCTGCCCCTATGCGCCGGGGGCATCGGGAAACCTGGCGACCGAAGATCTCCTCTACATGCTCGACGGGATGGGCATCACGACTGGCGTGTCGCTCGCCGGAGTGGTCACGGCCTCGCGCGCCCTCGGCCAGGCCATCACCCACCCGTTGCCCTCGCGGTATCTCCAGGCCTGCCGCGACTAGGGTCGGCGCGGCAGCGTCCGAGGCGGAGTGGCCCGTGACGAGCTCGTCGACGGGAGCCTCGAGCGGCCGGGGGCCCGGGACGTTGCGTGTAATCTAACGGTATGGTCCCCAGTCGGCGGCAGTTCGTCGCCTCGACCACACTCGCGCTCGCCGGGCTTGCCCTGCCGTCTATCTCCAGCGCGCAACCGGCACGGTCGTCGCCTGGGCGCCCCCGCGCGCACGAGTTCGTGTTCGCTCGTCTGCGCTACGACTCCGGCGACTGGGACTACAACCCCAAGGTTGCGGCGAATGTCCTCAATTCCATCGTGGAGTACACCAACATCCCGGTGTACAGCGAGGAAGTCGTCATCACCGCGGACTCGGAGGAGCTCGGCGGCTTCCCGTTCCTCTTCATGACCGGTCACAAGCTGGTCCGCTTCAGCGAGAAGGAGCGCGAGCGGCTGCGCGAGTACGTCGAGCTTGGCGGGCTGCTCTTCTCCGACGACTGCAATCACGACGTCGCGGGTCTCTACGCCACCTCGTTCGAGGAGGAGATGCGCCGCATCTTCCCAGGTCCTCGCACGCTGGAGAAGATCCCGAACAGCCACGCGCTGTACCGCGCCTACTTCACTTTTCCCAAGGGCCCGCCGCAGACGGCACACGAACTGAACGGCTGGGGCGACGACCTGGTGCACGACTACCTGCGCGGCGTCGAGCATCGTGGCCGACTTGGAGTGATCTACTCGAACAAGGACTACGGCTGCGAGTGGGACTACGACTGGAAGAACAAGCGCTTCCAGCGCGACGACAACACGAAGTTCGCCGTCAACATCGTGAGCTATGCGCTGACGGCGTAGAGGGTTCGACGTTCGTGGCTTCTGGGGTCCAGGTTCAGGGTTGCGGGCTCTCGGTTCCCGCGCTCGAGAGCTCTCTGGCCGCGGCCTGCCCTGCCCGCGGATCTGATCGGCAGACCGGGCGGTCGGCGGCAGGACCGTTGGAGCCCGGCCGACTCCCGACCCCGACACACGCTCCGTCAGCGCCAACCCGGCATGTTTGAGCGCTCGGACGCGGGCGAGTTTGCCCGGGCGCTTGTTCGACTGACGGTGCGTGTGTCCGGCCGGGCGACCGATCCAGCTGGCGACCGCCCGACCTGCCCGAGAAGCGGGCGTGACATGCGGCCGCGCGGTCTGCCTATGCGCAAACGCGAAAGGCCTCGCGCCCCATCCACCCGGCGGAATCCTCGATCCTACCGAGCGGCAAAGCCGCGAGGCCTACGGAGCGGCGCACGCCGCTCCGCCTACGAATACGCCGCGCCGACCATGATCCGCCGGATGCGACACCACGGCGAGCCGTGGGAGGGGTGGTTGATCTGCACCGGCTGCCCCTTGGCGTCGCCCGTCGTGCCGTACATCTCCCAGTGCTCCTTGCCCGTGATCGCGTCGAGGTTCTGCCAGAAGTCCGTCGTGATGGCGTTGTAGGTGACGTCACTCACCATGCGCGTCTTCTTGCCGTTCTTGATCTCCCAGAACGCGTCGCCGCCGAACTGGCCGTTGAAGCGCTGCTGGTCGATCGAATAGCTGCCGCGGCCGTCGATCAGCACGCCATCCTTGGTGTCGGCAATAATCTCGTCCGGCGTCGGCGATCCCGGCGGGCCCGCATCGACGTGGACGTTCGGCATCCGCAGGAACGGATAGTTGCGCCAGGACGTCGCGAACGTGCAGCCGCGCGACTCCTTCTCGCCGATGTAGTGCGCGGTTTCGCGGTTGGTCTGCAGGCCCACCAGCTTGCCCTCGCGCACCAGCGGCCACGATTGCGACTTCACGCCGTCATCGTCGTAGCCGACCGTGCACATGCCACCGGCCATGGTGCGATCGGCGGTCACGTTGAACAGCTTCGAGCCCATGATGCGCTTGCCGATGTCGTCCATCTTCACGAAGCTGGTGCCGGCGTAGTTCGCCTCGTAGCCGACCACGCGGTCGAGCTCCGTGGGATGGGCGACGATCTCGTGAATCGTGAGCATCGCGTGGTTCGGGGTCATGATGATGTCCTTGAGCCCCATCCCCACCGGCGGCGCGGTGCAGTGCTCGATGGCCTCGGCGCAGATCCGCTCCACGTTCTCGAGCATCCGGCCTTCGGTGACCACCTCGTAGCCGGCCGTTCGCGGCGCCACCGTGAAGGTGCGGGACTTGAACTTCCCATCTTTCATCGCCGACACGGTGAAGTTCGGCGCGGTCCGCCAGATCTCCTGCTCCAGGTACGACCCTTCGGACGTGGCCAGGTACTTCCACTCGAAGTCGAAGGCCATGGACGACTGGACGCGGATGATGCCGGGCGTCTTCAGCGCCGCCTCGTTGATCTTCATGAGGAAGGCGATCTTCTCGTCCAGCGAGACGTCCTCGGGCTTGACCTTCACCGGAACGGTCCAGTAGTCGGTGTACGGCGGCACCGGCGCCAGCTTCACCTCGAACCGCTTGCTGATCGCGCTGGCCTTGGCCACGTCGGTGGCCTGCGCCGTCAGCTTCTTGATCTCGTCCTCGGTCACGAACGGGCTGCTGGCAAAGCCCCACACCCCGCTGTGGATGACGCGCACGCCGAAGCCCGCGCTCTCCTCGTGCCCGCCCGAGCCGAACCCGAAGCCATCGGTGACGATGCGGTCGCGCACCGCGACGCTGTCGTTGACGTTCCGGGTGAACCGGATGTCGGCGTAGGAACAACCGAGCCGCTTGGCCTCGCCCAGGGCGATGTCCGACAGGCCCTTGAATCGTGACTGGAGGACCTGCCCCTTCGGCGACTGGGCCAGCAGGTTGCCAACGAGGTCGCTGGCGTAGAGGGCGACGCCCGTGGCGCCCAGCGTCTTGACGAAATCGCGTCTCTTCATGGTCTACACCGCCGGCGAAATGGACGTCATCGTGAAGTCTTCGAGCTTCATCGGCGGAACGAGCGCCGTGCCCGGGTTGTCGTAGGCCTCGCCGGTGTGCATCGGCACGGGACGGCCCAGCATCGAGATGTTGTTGAAGCTCACTGCCGGCGATTCATTCCACCGGAAGTTCTGCACCGGCCCGACGATCTCGCCGTTCTCGATCAGGAACAGGCCGTCGCGCGTCATGCCAGTGTTGAGCAACGTCATCTGATCGACGGGTCGGATGTACCAGAAGAACGACACCAGCAGGCCTCGCTTCGTGGACTTGATCATTTCCTCCACGGTGGCGCTGCCGCCTTCCATCACCAGGCTCATGCCTGGGGTGGTGCCGGTCGGATCCTTCTTCTGCTTCTGCGCCCAGAAGCGATCGTAGAACAGGTTCTGGACGACGCCCTTCTCCACCCAGGTGACGCTCTTCGCCGGCAGGCCGTCCTGGCCGATCGGCGACTGGCGCAGCACCGGGTTGCCGATCTCGCTGCGCAGCGTGAAGTTGTCGCCGAACAGCTTCTCGCCCAGGCGGGTCGTCCCGCGCTCTTTGCCACTCATGAAGCTGCGGCCCTCCTCGGCGTTCCGCGCGTTCAGGGCGTTGAGCATCAGCGAGAGATAGCGCGCGGCCGGCCGCGGCTCGAGGATCACCGTGTAGTTGCCGGGCTCGATCGCCCGCGGCTTGGCCGACCTGATCGCCTTCTCCGCCGCCACCTCCGTCAGCATGGCGGCATCGATGTTCTTGATGTCCTTCACGCCGGTGGTGCCCGCCCAGCCCGATCCGGTCTGGTCCTTGGTGCGGCACGTGAGGATGAAGCTGGCGTCGGCGTAGTGGAAGTACGTGAACAGGCCTTCCGAGTTGGCGCTCGCCTCGACCCAGTCGAACTTCGGGATGTAGCCCGCGCCCAGCACGCCCTTCTTCTCGCAGATGTCGGTGCTCGCCTTGACCATCTGCGCGCGCTCGGCAGGGCCGAAGTTCACCGCCGACGGCAGTGCGGCGTCGATCTCGAGGTACTGCTGGGGTGGCTTCACCAGCGGCATCACCTCTGGGTTCTCCGGCTTGCGCTGCGCCAGCGCCTGCACCGCCTCGATCGTGCGCTTCAGCGACGCATCGTCGAACTGATGCGTCGTCGCGGTCGCGGTCTTCTTCCCGTAATAGACCGTAATCTGCACTTCCTGATCGTGCTCGATGAGGTTGGCCGTGATGCTCGAGTTGGCAAACCGTGTCGCCGATCGCTCTCCGCCCGAGAAGTCCACCTTCACGGCGTCGGCCTTGCACATGTTGAGCACCTTGTCGGTGATCGCCTTCACTTCATCTCGCGAGTAAGCCATAGGGACAAGATCCTTGTCAGTTCCAGGTTCAGGAGTTCAAGAGTTCACAGTCGGAGTTCAAAGTTGACCTTTGAACTCTTTCCGCTACGAGTACGCCGTTCCGACCATGATGCGGCGCAGCAGCATGGGCGAGGACCCATGCGATGGCCGGTTCGACTGCACCGGCTGCCCCTTCGCGTCGCCGCCCATGCCGTGATGCTCCCACGTGGCCGGCGGTCCCAGCGCGTCGAGGTTGGCGAAGAAGTCCGTCGTGATGGCGTTGTAGGTGAAGTCCGTCACCATCCGCGTCTTCTTGCCGTTCTTGATCTCCCAGAACGCGTCGCCGGCGAACTGCCCGTTGTAGCGCTGCTGGTCGATGCTGAAGCTGCCCTGTCCGTCGACGAGCACGCCGTCCTTCACGTCCGCAATCATCTGATCCACCGTGGGCGACCCGGCCGGCCCCGGTTCCATCTGCACGTTCGGCATGCGGAGGAACGGGTAGTTCCGCCAGTGGTTCGCGAAGGTGCAGCCACGGGACGAAGTCTCGCCGATGTAATGCGCGGTCTCGCGGTTGGTCTGCAGGCCCACGAGCACGCCTTCGCGTACCAGCGGCCAGCGCTGCGCCTCCACGCCGTCGTCGTCATAGCCCACCGTCGACGCGCCGCCCGGGTGCGTGCGATCGGCGTAGACGTTCATCAGCTTCGAGCCATAACGCAGCTTGCCGATGTCCTCCAGCTTCACGAAGCTGGTGCCCGCGTAGTTGGCCTCGTAGCCGACGATGCGATCGAGTTCCGTGGGATGAGCGACGATCTCGTGAATCGTGAGCGCGGAGTGCGACGGCATCAGGATCAGGTCCTTCAGCCCCGTGCCCACCGGCCTGGCCGCGGCGTGCTCCGCGGCCTCGGCGGCCACCCGCTCGGCGTTGCCGCGCATGTTCTTCTCGGTGAAGAACTCCCAGCCGCGGGTCTCGGTGCCCGGGTTGTAGGTGCGCGACTTCACCTGTCCATCGCGCATCGCGGTCGCCGTCATGCTGGCCGCGGTGAAGTACGACACCTGCTCGATGAACGAACCTTCGGTGGTCGCCAGGAACTTCCACTCGTAGTTGAAGTTCACCGCCGCCGTCGCCATGAACACACCCGACGTCTTCTGCATGGTCTGGGTGATCAGGACCAGCTCGTTGACCTTGTCCTCGAGCGGGATGTCCCAGGGGTCCACCTTGATCGGAGTCTGCCAGAACGTGTCGTAGGCCTTGACCGGCGCCAGCCGCACGTCGAAGCGCTTGGCCGTGGCACTGGCGCGGGCGACCTCGGTGGCCTGAGCTACCACGCGCGTGACTTCTTCGGGTGTGACCACCGGGCTGCTGGCGAATCCCCAGACGCCGCTGTGAATCACGCGGACGCCGAAGCCGAACGTCTCCTCGTCGCCGAACTGCCCGAAACCGATGTTGCCGGAGTTGGCGATCAGGCCGTTGCGTACCGCCACGCCATTCGAGCGGTTGAAGGTGAAGCGGATGTCCGCGTAGGTGCACCCGAGGCGACGCGCCTCCTTCAGCGCGGTCTCGGACCAGTTGCGGTACTTCGGGTCCTTCACCTGCGGGACGGGCGACGTGGACTGGCGGGCGAAGACGACACCCGGCGCGAGGCCGATGCCCATCGCACCCAGCCCGACCGTCTTCGCGAACGCGCGGCGCGACCACGGCACAGAAGCGTCTCGACGAGGCATGGTCAGTAATGTATCACCGCAGGCCGCCGCGTCGGCGCAGCCACCACTCTCCTGCGAGACAGGCCACGAAGGGCAGCATCCACCAGAACGAGCGCATCGGATGGCGCATCTCTGGCGCGCGGTCCGTGGCGCGACCGGCACGCAGTCCCTCCACCACTCGCGACAGCTCGCGCTCCGCCACCACCATGCCGCCGGTCCGTGCGACGACGTCGGACAATCCGGCCCCTGTCCGACCCGCCACCGGGGCATCCGATGACACCTGGACCTCGGTTCGTCCCTCTCCCACGCCGGCCACGCGGGCAGTGACGACGCAGGTGGACGACTCCACGTCGGGCCGAGCGCGAGCATCGAACGTTCCCGAGCCGCCGGTCGGCCATAGCCGCAAGGGCATGGCCTGACCCGTGCCGCACGTGAGGTGTGCCGTCGCGGTCCAGTCGGTGATCGCACGAACGGTGCGCGCACTGACCTGAACGGCCACGTCCTCACCGGGCCGCACCCACTTTGGATTGACGGTCACGCCGACTGGTGGCCCGGCCTCTTCCGCCAGCCTGGCAATCGTCGCGCGCCAGAAGCGATCGAACGCCTCGTCGGTCCCGCGGTGTCGCCACGCGTCCATGGCGCCCACCACCACGACGCGGCCCCTTCCTGCGGGCGTCAGGACGACGGCCGGTCCGGTCTCGGAGGCGACAATCACCTCATCGAAGGCGGACACGTCTTCCGGCATCAGCCACTCGCTTGCCTTCAGTGTCCCTGCCGATTCAGGCGCCTCGGTCAGCCGCTCGCGCCAGCGCTGGTTCACCAGGCGCAGCACGGCACCCGAAAACGGGCGGTCCGGCACCAGCACCACCGACCCGCCGCGCTGTCTGACGAATTGATCGAGGCGGTCGACGTCGCGTGCCGTCAGCGCCTCCGGTCCACCGACAATGACGACGCGTGCGCGATCGAGTTGCGCATCGTCGAGGTATTCGGCGGCGGGGCTGTCAAGAGCGCTGACCTGGGGGGCGACATCGGTCCGCGCCGCCACCGTCATCCGAGGATCGTCGGCCAGCGCCCGCCGCACGAAGGTCGCGGCCCAGGACGGCCGCCGCTCGTGGACGACGACCGGCCAGCGCTCATCGGCGACCTCGACCACGACACGCGCGTGATTGTCGACCATCGTCTGGTCGTCGCTCCCTTCGCTGTTCGCTTCGGCGCGCAGCGTCCGCGTTCCGGACGCGAACGGCCACCATGGCACACGCACCTCGGCATCCGACCCAGCGGCCCACGTGTGTGCCGCCTCGCCCACCACCGCACCGGCGTCGAGGAGACGCACGCGCGTCTGACGTCCCTCCACTCCCTCGCCGCGCAGGTGGATCCGTGCGACGCCCTCCGCCGCAGAGTGTGTGGCCGTGACGTCCATGGCCCGCACGGCGACATTCGGCGACAGCGTGTCGCCGACCGTGACCAGGAACGTCGGCCCGCGACGGTCGGCGGGCGGTCGCACGGCAGGCTCCGGCCCGCTGACAATCACGCACGGCTGGACCGCGTCGCAGGGCACCCGCAGCGGGTCGTGCAGCTCGTGCACGCGCACCTCGCCATCGGCGCCGAGCTGCTCGACGAGGGTCCGGCCGGCCTCCGTCACACGTTGTGCCACGGTGACCGGGGATCCGTTTGCGGCTGGCATGTCGTCAAGGCTGGAACGCACGAGCACGAGATCCGCCGTGACGGGTGGCAGAGGGGCAACCACCACTGGCGGATCGAGCCAGCACAGCAGCGCGATGGCGATCGCCGTCAGGCGCAGCAAGCCTGCCAGCCTCACTGCGGCCTCCGCACGCGGACTTCGTCGGCCCACCACCCGCGCAGATCGGCCGCGCGGTCCTGTTCGCTGCCAGCAGCGGACGGCGCCAGCTTGGTGCGAGCACGCGCCGCCACCAGATTCATCATGGTCGCCGCCGCCGCGCGCCGATCGTCCGCGGCACTGGCGCCTGCCAGCGCGGTGAGCGCACGTCGCCAACCCGGGTCGGTCGCGTCCACCAGCGCCAGACGCGCCAGCAGCGCGGGCGGGGCCGCCTGGCCGGTTTCGGCCAGCGACACGAGGTCGAGCATCAGCGCCCGCTCCGTCGCCACGGCGTCCCCGGCATCGTCGGGTGACGGGCGCGTGAACGACTGCGCCTCCCTCCGATCGCCGCTCAGCCGACGTGAGGTGTCGATGCGGGCGCGCTCGGGCATGGTGCGGAGGAAATACCGCCGCCGATCGAAGGCGCGCTGCAGCGCCGTCAGCGCGGCCCGCTCGAAGACCAGCGCCCCGGTGGTGTCACCGGCATTCAGCCGCGCCTCGGCGCGTGACATCTCGTTGATGGCGCGCAGCATCTCGGCGCGGCCCGCGTTCTCCAGCCGCCCCTCCTGCAGTTCGTGGGAATGCGCGGCTTCTTCGACCTCGTCCTCCACCTCGCCGCCGCTGAGGAACACCACTTCGGACCGCACCATTCGCTGCTCGATGGCGAGGAACCGCGTTTGCTCGGCCCAGTCCGCGGCGGAGCGTCCGCCCCGCTCCGCCTGCAGGCGCTCGGTCTTCATGATGACCATCTGCTGGCTGATGGCATAGCGGCGGTCCTCGTCGGGCACCGCGAAACCGGCACCCGTGAACTCCAGGCGCTTCCCGACGTCGATGGTGAACGACTCGGAGGGTACCCAGGCCGAGGCCGGATTGCTGTCGCGCACCATCGCGCGGTACACCAGCGAGTCTCCGTCCCCGAGACCGATGCCCGCCACCGACCACATCGTCCGCGCCGTCCACTGACCCGCGCTCGTGCGCGTGATCTGAACCGGCACGCGCCCTTCCGCGAACTCGAACGACTCACCCGAGCCCGACATGCGGGTGTAGCGCAGTTCGAGGTTCCGCAGCCCCTCAGCGTCATCCGCGGCGATGATCACCTCCACTGTCTGGTTCGGCATGGTGAACGCGAGATCGCGTCCTGGCTTCTCGATCCGCACACGAGGCGCGCTGTCCGGCACCACGGTGACCAGCAGCAGACGCGAGTGCTCCGCCACGCCGGTCGTGACGCCGGCGGCGAGTGCCACTGCCCCAGTGGCCTGGGGACTCCACTCGATGACGAATGGCCCGTCCTCGTTGCGGATGAGGGGGCGCGGCCCCAGCGAGGGATCCTCGATCCACGCCAGCGGTGTTGAGCCCGCGACTTCGATGCGCAGCATGCTGCCTGCGATCATCGTCACCTGCTCGGGGTTCTCGAACGACTCGGGCTGGCGCTCGAGGTACGCCGGAGGCGTGACGGTGGCAGTGATCCGGTTGAGCGCGGCGACCGCGCCGGCTGGCGCCGGGCGCGAATCGCTGCTGCGAGCCGCCGGCGCCAGCAATGTCCACAGCAACAGGCCGGTTCCCGTCGCCACCAGCAGCAGGATGACTGCGGGCCGGTTCAGCGGAGCCACGGTGGATGGCGACACAGCGACCGCGCGCGCCGCGGCCTGCCGCTCCACCTCGGCGCGCATCCGCGGCGACGCGCGCTCTGGC
>Ga0105103_10001601_pt1 | contig 12260 bp, 6 predicted proteins | sample PPLLaktember2015_2_FD_79107 | JGI IMG/M metagenome (GOLD analysis project Ga0105103, IMG submission 79107) | Freshwater sediment microbial communities from Prairie Pothole Lake near Jamestown, North Dakota, USA - PPLs Lake P7 Core (6) Depth... | ecosystem: Environmental > Aquatic > Freshwater >...
GCGGAAACCTGGTCAACAACGGAACGTTCGACCTTTCCTATGGCTATGGCGCAGGCGTGTGCAATACGACGCTGAACAACAAGACCGGAGATCAATCCATCAGTGGCGCAGGCACCACGACCCGGTTCCGGTTGGTGACGCTGGACAAATCCGCCGTGGCGAACAAAGTGAATGCATCCATCAACGTGGCCGTTTCGACGATCACATTCACGGCCGGGACGTGGGAACAGAGTGCAGGGCGATTGACGACGACCTCAACGGTCCAAGTGGGAACGGCGGCCGCCACCACCGCCCTGAACATCATTGCCTCCGGAAGCGCGGCCATCGGTGGAAATCTGAATGTGTACGGCTCGCTTCTGGTGAACACGACCGACTCTCTGCTGGTCGGCTCAGGTGCCAGCAAGATCGACCTGACGAATGTGGTCGGCGCCGTGGCCACATTCACCAACGGAACGGTGGCCGTTCTTGGGAAGATGGCCATTGCCTCCGTCTCCAACGTGACGATCAATGGTGCGAACATCTTCATCGATCCGAAGGGATTCACGGCGACAGATTATGCCTTCCGATATACGACCGGGACGGGAGGCGTCAGTCCGCTCACATTCACGAGTGGAACCGTTACGATCATGAATCCTAATCCCACGAGCGGCGCAAATCCGGAACTCGCAATGTCTTCCTCGGTCGCGATGGTATCTTCCGGTGATGCGACATTCATCTTAGGACAGGGAGCCGGTACGACGGCGAGTACGGCGGGATTCCGGATCAACTTGAATACGACGAATAAATTGAACAACCTCACGGTCAACACCGGATCGGTCGGCGTCACTCTTTCGGCCGCCCTCACGGTCAACGGAACATTGACGGTGACAAGTTGCGGAACGTTGGGCGGCGCGTTCACGTGGACTGCTTCCCGGTACGTCTTCAACGGCAGCGTCGCGCAGGTCACCGGAACCATCATGCCGGCGACAGCGAAATACCTGGAGGTCAATAACCCGGCAGGCGTCACATCATCGCAGGCGCTGGCGCTGGACACGCTCCGGCTGGTTTCCGGAACGCTCTCGGGTCCATTCACGGCGACAGTCACCTTGTCCGGCGGTACGGACGTTCCGGTGGACGGCGTCGTGATTCCGCAGGAATTCTCGATGTCTCAGAATTATCCGAATCCGTTCAATCCAAGTACAGTCGTCAGGTATCAGGTGCCAGGAGTCAGTATGGTTGACCTGCGCGTCTTTGATCTGCTTGGACGCGAAGTGGCGGTTCTGGTGAACGGCGTCAGGAATGCGGGAACATATGATGTGTCCTTTGATGCGTCGTCATTGCCCAGCGGCGTGTATCTCGCTCGCATCGCGGCGGGAACTTTCACTGCAACGAAGCGGATGGTTCTGACGAAGTAAAGGGAATGCACTGTTCTGCCATGGACCGGAGCGGACATCCTTCGGTCCGTGGCATACGTTTCGGTCGCCCCGGGCAACAATGCTCACGCAAGAGGATTATTCATGATTCAATCACGACGTGACTTTCTCCGCACTACATCGCTCGTAGGGTTTGCTTCCCTCGCCGGGGTCGCATCTCTGAAACAGGCATTCGCCCAAACATTTTCGGCAACCGTCACGCGGAGGCGAAAGAATGTGCTCTTCATCGCAGTCGACGATCTCCGGCCGGAGCTCGGGTGTTATGGCCATCCGATGGTGAAGTCGCCGAATATCGACGCGTTGGCGAGCCAGGGTCTTCTCTTTGAACGCACGTATTGTCAACAGGCGATCTGCGGACCAACGCGCGCCAGTCTGTTGACCGGCAAGCGTCCGGATACGACCAGGATCTATGATCTGAAGACTCATATCCGCACGACGATGCCGGATGTCGTCACGCTGCAGCAGCATTTCAAGAACAACGGCTACACTTCGATCGGAGTCGGGAAGCTGTTCCATGTGGGAATGGAGGATCCGGCCTCCTACAGCGTTCCCCACAACAACGGTAACGGAAGCGCCTACGCGCTCGAGGAAAATCTCAAGCTGTTGAAAGAGGGAGGAAAGACGACCAAGGATGGAGCGGCCGAGGATGGCTCCCCCGCATCGACCCGCATGCGGGCGAACGCGACGGAGTGTGCGGACGTTCCGGACGATGTATACCTGGACGGAAATATCGCGCAACTCGCATTGGAGTCCCTTCAGCAGTTGGCCCCGAAGGCAACAGCGTCCAAGGATGGACAGCCGTTCTTCCTGGGCGTTGGATTCCGAAAACCGCACCTTCCGTTTTGCGCGCCAAAGAAGTATTGGGATCTGTATGATCGCTCAAAGATCTCCATGCCGTATTCGGAGAAGCCGAAAGATGCGCCGGATATCGCCTTTACAACGTGGGGAGAACTCCGGTCTTATTCGGACATCCCGGACGTCGGACCATGCGATGAAGCGAAGACGAAGGAACTCATCCACGGATATTATGCTTGCGTGAGCTTTACCGATGCGCTTGTCGGCAAGCTTCTCGCGGAACTTGACCGGCTCGGCCTCCGGAAGGACACCATCGTCATCCTCTGGGGCGACCATGGGTGGAAGCTGGGTGAGTATTCCGCATGGAGCAAGCACACGAACTTCGAACTCGATACGCGCGTTCCGATGATCCTTTCTGATCCGGATGCACCGAAGGGGATCCGGACGAAAGCGCTCACGGAATTCGTGGACATCTATCCCACATTGAGCGACCTGTGCGGACTGCCGGTGGCGAAGGACCTGGAAGGCGTCAGCATGGTCCCCCTATTGGAGGACCCGAAACGGCCATGGAAGAAGGCGGCATTCAGTCAATATCCGCGGCCGAAGAAGATGATGGGATATTCCATGCGGACCGAGCGGTACCGCTACACCGAGTGGATCGATCAGCAAACGAACGAAGTGAAATACCGGGAACTCTACGACATGACGAACGATCTTCTCTGCAAGGAGAATATCGTGTTCAAACCGGAGAACGGGACGCTCGCGGCATCGATGCATGAAATGATGAAAGCCGGCTGGCAAGGCGCGAAGCCGTGATGATCGTGCCGTGATTCAATCGATGTCTAAGGGAATAGACGAAGAAATGAACATGTCGAAACAGGAGGGTTACTTTCCAAGGGCGATCTTCTTGTGTGTCTTCTTTCTCTGCGCCGTGGCACTTGTTGCACCTGGAGGACCACAGCAGCGAAAGAACACGCGTCCTGATTCGCTTGGCTTCGAAAACGAATACGTCCGGGTCGTTCGCGATACGGCGTCTGCCGGGAAAGCGCATTCACCGGGTGTGGGAACGCGTGTGGTCGTGGCGCTCGCGAAGACAACCGTCCAGAGCAAGCGTGGGAAGGTCGAGTTGGAGCGAGGACAGGTCGCTGCGTTCACGGCCGATGAGTGGTACGAAGTTCCCGCCGGGAGTTTCTTCGAGGTGGCATTCAAGCTGGAACATCCTCCCGTGTTGGGACCGGAGCAATGGATCGAACCGACGGGAAATGCGACGGTGTATGAAGACGCACAGATCCGTGTTTTTGAGGAACGCCTGGAAGGAGGCGGCGAGCGTCCGCTTCATAGCCATGCTCAACGCGTGGTGGTCAGGCTGAATGAAGTGCAATTGACCGATCCGCGTGTTCACGCAACAGGGCGTCCCGGTTCGGGAATTCAAGTCCCGAACACGGTCCGGTTTGCTGAACCGGTCGTTCATGTAGTCAGAAATCTCAGTACAATCCCATTGTTCAATATCGTGATTGAATTCAAAAGGATACCCCTATGAATAGAAGAGCCTTCATGAAGGCCAGCGGGTTGCTTGCGGGTACGTGTGCTGTCGGAGAGCGAGCGTTGGGTCGAGGATTGTCCTCGCTCCTGCGGGGACCGGAGAAGAAGCCCAATATCATCTTCATCCTTGCGGATGATTACGGCATCGGAGAGGTGGGGTGCTACGGTGCTGACAACTACAAAACTCCCCATATCGACAAACTTGCCAAAGGCGGCATTCGGTTCACCCATGCGTACACGCCGTCGCTCTGCGGACCTTCTCGGGCTTGCATCTTGACCGGGCGATACGCGTTTCGCACTGGTGGGACGAATCAGGACAAAGTAGGACTGCTCAAACCCGCCGATGAAACCATCATGCCTACGATCCTGAAATCGGAGGGATACGCGACGATGATGGTGGGGAAGTGGAGCCAAATGCCTCTCGAACCGAGTGATTGGGGTTTCGACGAGTATCTTCGATTTCAGGGGAGCGGACTGTATTGGAATACGCAGGCGAAGGCGAAGGCCTACACTATCAATGGCAAGAAGACGCCATTGCTCGATGGCGAGTACCTGCCTGACAAGATGCACGACTTCGTCGTCGACTTTCTTGCGCGTCATACGAACGATCGATTCTACATCTACTACTCGCTATCGCATATCCACAGTGACATTCTTCCCACACCCGAGAGTGGGTCGGACAGCAAGAACATCTATGCCGACAATATTGCCTATATGGATAAACTTGTCGGGAAGCTTGTCGCCGAACTCGATCGCCTCAAGTTGCGGGAAAATACCATGATCGTCTTCTTTGGCGACAACGGCACGGCCAACAAATATTCGGATCAAGCGACGATCGGCGGCCGGCGTTTGATCGGTGCAAAGGGCTCCATGCTCGAAGGCGGCAGCCTCGAACCGATGATCGTGAACTGGCCCGGCATGGCCCCTGCAGGAAAGGTCTCTGACGCGATGATCGATTCGACGGATTTCGTGCCGACGTTCGCTGAATTGGCTGGTGCGAAGCTACCTCAGAACAGAACCATCGATGGGCACAGTTTCGCCTCGCAGATTCACGGTGACCGGGGGAAGCCGCGAGAGTGGGCCTACATCCAGCTCGCTGGACAATGGTATACTCGTGAAGCCGGATGGAAATTGAACCAGAAAGGAGAGCTCTTCGACATGAAGAACGCGCCATTTGAGGAAATTCTCGTGGCAGTGAATACGACAGATCCTTCAGCGATCGCCGCACGCAAACGCCTCCAGGCTGCTCTTGATCTGTTGAATCCCGCCGGCGGGATCCTGGACGATGGCGACGGCACAGGCCGCCACGCGAACAAGCAGAAGGCGAAGAAGAAGAAGTAGCGCAAAGAGAATCAATCCAAATCGACTATCTTCTGCGCGGGCATGCCCGCCGCATGAGAGCTAGTGAGGCAGGCGGGCTTAAGCTTGTCCAACTCCTTGTGAATCGAAACGCTGGTCTGAAAAGGCCGGCGTTTTGTGTTTCTGTAGGTGACCCTGCCCCATTGGTGGTGTCAACCAGATTCAGCCTCCTGTGGTCATGGCCGCATCTGACGAGGCCGTCCCGTGGCGAATATTGGTCAAGATGCGAATGAGAGACAGGAGCAGCGTGTTTTCCTGAGACCAGCCCCAAAGAATGTCATAAAACGAGTGTGAATATCCTCGTGTGTCTGGCACGGAACGTGCAACCATACGTACGGTGCATGATGGACGATCGTGCCAAGCGGTCGGACGGCAACGTGAGACTGGCGAGCAAACACGGATTTCATATTCACTAACGGAACGCTGAGGGTGGTTCAATGAAGACAAACATACTGCTGGGTCTCGCATGCCTGGTTGCACTGGGGCTTCTCTCAACGCAGTTGAGAAGTCAAACGAAGATCCAAGCTGGGATCTTTGCGACGAACAATGTCCTCGAGGTGCGCGCGAAACCGACTGGAGGATCGTTCTCCGGCGCGGCGTTCTCCGGCTTCAGAGTAACCCTCCGATGGCTCACATCGTATGGAGTCACGCTCTCCGAGGCGACAACAGTCGTCTCGTCCTTCAGTTCCTCTCCATCGATACTCAAGTCGGGAGGTGTTCTCACCGATGGTGAGTATTCGTACCAAACGTACAGCTGCACGCCAACGGGCCCAACGATCACCTGGACCCAAGACACTGAGTATCCTCTGTTTACGGTAACAGTGACCGGCAATTCGGGCGTTGGTTTCTTCGAAATTCCGATTTGGGATGAGTTCATTCTGTGGAACTTCATAGGCTATTACGTTGAGGTCGGAGGGTCAGATGTTACGGACTACATGAATCCTTCGTACGCATACGGCACGGATTGCGCACTCCCCGTCGAACTCACATCGTTCTCTGTTACCGCCGACCGACTCAATGCGCACCTTGTATGGTCGACGGCAACGGAAAGGAACAATTACGGATTCGAGGTCAAGCGCAGGTCGTCGGGAGATGCTCCTGCACGATGGACGAACGTTGGATTTGTGCCCGGGTCCGGGACGAAGGCCACACCGACGGAGTATTGCTATACCGAGAACGGCCTCGCACCGGGACGCTACGCATACCGGATCAAGCAGATCGACAACGACGGTGCGTACACTTATTCGATGTCGTCCGAAGTCGAGATTGGAGCGGCTGAGAAGGCACTGAGCCTCTCTGACAATTATCCGAATCCGTTCAATCCTTCAACGCTGATCGAATTCTCTCTCCCGAGCAACGGCTTCGCGACCTTGAAAGTCTTCAATGCGTTGGGCCAGGAAGTGGCGAGTCTGTTCGACGGCGAGGCACTGGCGGGACGGATCATCCAAAGCCGCTTTGACGCGCAGGGTCTTGCGACGGGGCTCTATTTCGCCCGCCTGCAGTTCGATGGCAAGACGCTCCTGAAGAAGATGACGCTTGTGAAGTGAGAGAATGAGCCTATGAGCCTATGAGCCGTTGAGCCTAGAGCACAGAGCGTAATGAGCCTCAAGCCGATGAGCCTGGAGCAGGGAGCCTAGAGCTTTGACTTATGCCTTATGACTTGATATCATCCGTGTTCGTCTTTCATTCCACGAAACGCTGGTCCACACAGGCCGGCGTTTTGCATATCTGGGGGCCGGGATGAGTCGGCGGTCACGGGGGGCTTGATTATCTCAGATAATTGAGTTAATTATCTCAAGATAATGAGATAACGAAGGTGCATCGATGTATGAACGAGATCATGTCGACCTTCTGCGGCGACGGCTGCTCGAGCCGCGGAGATTCATCCAGGCGCTCACCGGTCCCCGCCAAACCGGCAAAACAACCATCGCGCAGCAAGTCGCCAGTCGATTGCCCCTTCCTGCGCATTTCGTCAGCGCGGACGAACCCAATCCGCATTCAACCGCATGGATTCGGGAACAGTGGGACATTGCCCGAACTCTTGCGGCTCGCGCGCCGCAGACGGGAGCTCTTCTGATCCTTGACGAGGTGCAGAAGATATCTGACTGGTCGTCGGCGGTGAAAAGCCTGTGGGACCGGGATGCGCGCACGCATGCCAATGTGAAGGTTCTCCTCCTTGTGTCCTCCCCGCTTCTCCTTCAGCGCGGATTGAAGGAAAGTCTTGCCGGCCGATTTGAGGTGACGCCCGTGAGCCACTGGTCGTACGGGGAAATGCGGTCGGCGTTCAAATGGACCTTCGACCGGTATGTTCTCTTCGGAGGATTTCCCGGGGCAGTCCCGCTCCTGGACGACGAGCACCGATGGAAACGCTACATCGTCGAGGCATTGATCGAGACGACGATCGCCAAAGACGTCCTGCTGCTCTCCCGCATCGACAAACCCGCGCTGCTGCGGCAACTGTTCCATCTCAGCTGCTCGTATTCAGGGCAGATCGTTACATATCAGAAGCTGGTCGGTCAGTTGCAGGATGCAGGGAATACGACAACGATCGCCCATTATCTGGAACTCCTCGATCATGTCGGCATGATCACACCGTTGGCGAAATACTCAGGTCAGGAGATCCGTCAGCGGGCATCGAGTCCTAAGCTGATGGTACGCAACACTGCGCTTCTCACGGCATTGAGTTCACTGACGCCGGAAGAGATCCGGGCGACTCCCGAGGCCTGGGGCCGGCAGATGGAATCGGCAGTTGGCGCTCACCTGGTCAACTCTGCTTCCACCGGCACCATTCGGATTCACTATTGGAGGGAGGGACCGTATGAAGTCGATTTCGTGCTTGCGAAGGGAAAACACGTCACAGCCGTTGAAGTGAAGTCCGGAAAGCGGAAAAGCAATCTCTTCGGAATGGAACTCTTCTTGAAGCGCTATCCGCATGCGCGGACGATCATCGTTGGCCCAGAGGGAGTGGACCCTGCGGAGTTCATGAGCCAGCCGGCAGAGGAGTGGATGTAGGTGAATCCTCCTGACCGATTTTCCCGTGTGATTCCTCGCGGGCTCTTTCAGAGAATCGGATGCCTCTTTCTCATTCCATCAGCATCAACTTCTTCGTCTCCACAAATTCACCCGCCTGCATCCGACACAGATACACCCCCGATGCCAGTCCGTTGCCGTCGAATCGCACGGCGTGGTCTCCCGCGGGCATCTCTGCGTTCACAAGCACCGTCACCCGCTGGCCCAATGTGTTGTAGACCGAAATATGGACCGACGACCGTTGCGGCAGGGCGTACCGGATGGTCGTCGTCGGATTGAACGGGTTTGGATAGTTCTGGCCTAACTGATATCGCTTCGGCACATCGTTCGCCTTGCCATCGGACGCGGATGTTGGGGAACCGAGCGCCGGATGCTTTGGGTCCGGATACTTATCCGTGTGAAATGCGGCAGGGAAGTCCTCCGACGTCTCATTGTGCCCGGAGATCCCGTTCCCCCCGCTGGCGGACTCGGTATGCTCCAGCGCGTCGACCCGGTAGGCCATGTATGAGACCGCGGGGGGTGCGGCCGGGAGTTGCAGGTTGACGGACACGTCGTTGAGATACACCGACCCGTTGACGTTGACGAGCGACTTGTCGACAAAGTTCGTGGTCGTCGATCCGTAAGCGACGTAGTCCACATCCTGAACGAGGTTCGACGACCCGTCCCAGGAGAACAACACCAGCATCTCGCCCCCATTCGTCAGTCCGGAAGTCGACCATGCCGCCGAGGCGAACGGCAGGCGCATGTCCGGCGAGGACCCGGAAGTGGCGACGGTCCCGAATTCGTAGTCGGGATACCTCGCGTATGAAGTGTGGAAGACGTCGCAATTCAATGCCACGTATTGAGTCACGCCCGGAGCGATGGTCGCTCCATCCGGGAACCGAAGAACGAAGTCGGACGTCGCAACGGAGAAGGAGCCGGAGACGACCGTGTAGTACAGGTTGAAGTCCGACACATAGTAGTTGGACAGGTTGACCGTCGAAGCTGTGGGATTATGGATCGCGAGATACTCGAACTCCGTGGGGGTCACGCAGAATTCTGCGATCAGCAGGTGGTTCGTCTGCGCCCGTGCAACTGCCGCGGAGACAAAAAGAGCCACAATGAACAAAGCAACGTGTTGAACGCGGCGTGTGATCATGGTGTCCTCATCCCCAGTGGTTGTCGATGGAGGAGTGTTGCGGCTTATTTGACCAAAACGAGCTTTCTCGTCTCCACAAATTCTTCGGTCTGCAGTCGATAGAGATACACCCCGCTTGCCAGCGCCGTCGCATCGAAGCGCAGCTCGTGATACCCGGCATTCATCTCACCATCCGCGAGTGTTGCTACTTCCTGACCCAACGGATTGTAGATCCTGAGCGAGACGTGCGAAAGCCGGGGCAACGCGAAGCGAATGGTCGTCGAGGGATTGAAGGGGTTCGGGAAATTCTGACCCAAACTGTACGTGGTTGGCAGCTTCGCATCACTTCCTGACGAAGTCACCGTGGCGACAACAGAAAAACTCCGAATATCAGTGTGATCGTACGTGTACGAACTCTGATTTCGCATGTCGATCGTCGTAGCCGTTGAATTGTCACGAAGCATCAAACTCACAGTCGTCGGAACGGTGTTTTGGAGGGCCTGCGCGTCCCAGCGAAGAGTGACCGCTCCATTGTCTGTTGAATTGATGAAGAAACTCCACGTTGGGAGATCAGTCGGAGCCACCACATTCCCAATGAACTTGCTGGCGAGCACGGGCGCCCACGTCGGCTCAGAGTAGTACGATTCGATGTATGAAGTCACGGGGGCTCGAGGCGCTTTCGGAACATCATAAGCAGGATCAAACCCTGCTGATGCCGCCTGATTTATTCCGAAGAACAAGCCCTGATCCTTGACGTTCCCGAGTTCAGCTGTCAGACCAAACAGCCAGTCGTTCACTGCGCTGTGGGATGCAAGCACAACGGGAGTGGGCAACAACGGCGTTCCTGAATGCATCGGTGGTTTCACGACCATATCTAATCCATCCACGAGCACTCCAATCCAGCAACCTTCCCTCATCTTCAGCGTGTCGGTGATTTCGTAACTGGACAAACTGTTGTTGTATCTCGTCAATCCCGCTGCGATCCACCCGCTATCGAGGGCAGTTTGATACGTGCGCATCGCCCCGTTTCTTCTGAAGAGCAGGGACGATGTCGACACATCGACCACGAGTGGATTGGAGACGATGTTGAATCCCTGCTCGAGCGGCACGACGGCAGAGTCCGTGGTCGGACGGCCAACTGCATCGACTGTTTGTGGCGTCAGAAGTCCAAGCCAGTAGCCACGACCATGATCAAGCACGGTCGGTTTCGTATATCCTGCTGCCCGCGAGTAACCGAACATATAGAATGGCTCTGCGATGTCATCGCCGAATACCGCTGCCACTGTCGAGTCACTAGGCTTTACCGCACTGCCCACAAGGTTCCATCCTGCAGCAAAGGTGCCCGCGATGCTGTCTCCGCTTACGGTGAACGGAGATTGACTGGCGATTCTTGCCGTATTCCCCATACTGTCCGTTGCGACGATACCGAAGCTCGCCTGATGGTTGAGATACACCTGCGGCACTGTCCAAGTGTAGCTTGAAGGATATCCATACAGTGTTGAGACCGGCGTGTACGAAGCGCCTCCGTTCAATGAATATGACAATCGTATGGAGTCAAATCCCATTCGATCAATGGCGATCCATTGCGTCAAATAGTTTGCTGATGCGCGGAGTATTTCTCCGCCATTTGGCCGCGTGAGCGTGAGCGACGGAGCCGTACTGTCACCGATGAGAAGCTCAAACTGACGAATTCCTCCGATCCCGCTGTTGTATGAATAAGACATCCCGCTCGATCTCAGGTTCTTTCGAACTCCAGAAGCAAGATCCTTCAACATCACTCCAAATCCTTGCGGCATCCTGCTATTTGGCTGGAACAAGAGTTCGACGGTCGTGTCTGCGATGTTTGTCTTCACTTCAAAGATCCATCGGATCACGGTATCGGCCAAGGCCTTTTCTGCACGGTAATCTTCAGCGAAGTTATCGCCTGTGGGCTGAGCGTATTCAGGGTGTGGAAAATACAGCTGCACGAAATCACCTGATGGCTCAGGAGGTTCCGGCACATCGAACTCGGCATCGAAACCGTCCGTTGCGATGTCACCGATACCAAGATAGTTTGAGGAGTCTGTGATCGTTCCTATCGAAGCCTGCACCTGCATCTGCCAGGCAATGTACTCCTCTCCTTGGAATAGAAGCCTGACGTCTTGCTGCCTGAGCGCCCATCGATAGATGCTGATATCGTCGATTCGGCCCCGGAAGAATCTCCATATCGTCCCGTGATCGTTATCCGCCCCGATCAGCAGGGGATTGCTTGAAGACCAAAGCCTTCCCAGTTGGCTTGTGCTTGCCGCCAGAGTTCCGTCGATGAACAGTTTGCCTCCTGCGGCGCTGTCTTGTGTGAAGGCGACATGATGCCAAGGTCCGACGGTGATGTTTCCTCTCGGCATGTTCGCAAAAAGGGGATAGGCATTCGTCCCTGCGATCACCGAGTCTTTATACATCCAGACAGCATAGTTGTCCTGGTCAGCCCTTGTGGGTGTTGGAGCTTGATAGAACCATTTTGTGACAAGGCCTTGGTAGTTGGACGCAGTTTCTGTTGCGCTCATCCAGAATGAGATCGTGATACCCGGCAGATCGCTGAGATCTGGAGCATCCTCGACCTGGATATACGAAGTCGTTCCATCGAACTCGTATGCTGAGTTCGGAAGGCCAGCCCTGTTGGGGACCAGCGCGGCTTCGTGGACCGTCCCGTGATGCTCATTTCCGCTCAGATCATCTGCATTGCCATTGAACGGATAGTATGCGATTAGGCCGTACGCGAGAGGATTCACGATCGCGCATGCGGCGTAACTCATCGCACTTTCAAATCCGCTTGAATCCTGAGCAGATATTCGGAAGAAATATGGACCGGTGGGTAACCCTGCAATGGTGTACGTGTGGTTAACGGTCGAATCGATCAGCAAAACATTGACAGAATCTGTTCCCTGATAAATGAAGTACTGCTTCAACGGTGCCAATCCTCCGGCGTTGCCCCATTGGATGTTCACCGTTGTTCCTTCCACGGTGGA
>Ga0105103_10001602_pt1 | contig 12257 bp, 9 predicted proteins | sample PPLLaktember2015_2_FD_79107 | JGI IMG/M metagenome (GOLD analysis project Ga0105103, IMG submission 79107) | Freshwater sediment microbial communities from Prairie Pothole Lake near Jamestown, North Dakota, USA - PPLs Lake P7 Core (6) Depth... | ecosystem: Environmental > Aquatic > Freshwater >...
GCTCCAACAAGTCCCCCGCGGTCGAGGCAGAAGACAACATGAAGATTCTGGAGTGCAACGTCATGGATAACCTGGTCGTAGGCCCTCTGTATAAATGATGAATAGATATTGCAGAAAGGGATCATTCCCTGTGTGGCAAGCCCGGCCGAAAAGGTGACTGCATGCTGTTCGGCTATACCTACGTCATATGTCCTGTCAGGCAATTCTTTCATCATGATACAGAGCGAACTGCCCGAAGGCATCGCCGGAGTAATACCGGTTATTTTTTCATTTTTCTTTGCCAGCTCGAGAATTGTGTGTCCGAATACTTCCTGGTAAGAAATTGGGGTATTTTTCCCCTGTGTGGTGATGATCTCTCCTGTCTCTTTGTTGAATTTGCCCGGAGCATGAAAAACAGTCTGGTTCTCTTCTGCCTTTTTAAAGCCTTTTCCCTTGACTGTCAGGCAATGAAGGATTTTCGGCCCGGGGATCCTCTTCAGGTCCTCAAGTACATTTGTAAGATGCATGATATCGTGTCCGTCGATAGGCCCGAAATACCTGAAATTCATACCTTCGAAAAGGTTGCTCCGGTCAAGGATAGTGCTCTTGAATCCTGCCTCAATCTGTTTTGCCAGGGTACGAGCATCGGGTCCTATTTTCCCGAATTTGCCCAGAACATTCCATATCTTGTTCCTGAACCGGTTATAGGTCTTGCTTGTGGTGATATCGAGGAGGTACTCCTTCAGCGCCCCGACATTCGGGTCAATTGCTATATTATTGTCGTTCAGGATCACCAGAATATCCGATTTTCCGATACCTGCATTGTTCAATCCTTCAAAAGCCTGTCCTGCCGTCATTGCACCATCGCCTATAACTGCTACAACCTGCCTGTTCTCTCCCCTGCTTTTTGCGGCAACAGCCATACCAAGAGCAGCTGAAATGGAGGTAGATGAGTGGCCTGTTCCAAATGCGTCATATTCACTTTCCGACATCCTGGGAAATCCGCTGATACCTTTGTATTTTCTGTTTGTTGAAAACGACTCCCTTCTCCCTGTGAGTATTTTATGCCCGTAGGCCTGATGGCCAACATCCCAGATGATCTTGTCATATGGGGTGTTAAATACATAGTGAAGGGCAACGGTAAGTTCAACGACACCCAGACTGGCTCCGAAATGGCCCGGGTTGTTACTGACCACATCAATAATGAACTGACGAAGCTCAGAACTGACTCTGATCAGGTCGGACGGATCAAGTTTCCTGAGATCCTCAGGAGATGATATTTTAGATAACAGACTCTCCTCTGTGGTCATTAAAAATCGCAAGTTTAACCTGTGGTGCAAATATAACAATTATTATTCGCGGATGTTTGCTGAAGCTTCAGCGGGATTTCTTATTTTTGTTCCTAAGCAAAACAGCCCTGAAGTTTAAATACAGGAGCAGAAGTCGTTATAGTAATATAGTCCAAACCATGAAGAGATATTATGTTTTCACAGTTAAACTAATTCTTATTGTTACTTTTTTTGTTTCATGCGTTCCGGGAAAGAAATTCAGGGATCTGCAGACAACAAACAGGCAGAACATGATGGAGAGAGATGATTTCAAAGCTGAGAACATAACCCTGTCGATGTCAAACAGGGAGATGGAAGCTGCAATTGCCAGGTTTGAGAAAGAATACGGAACGATAAGGAAAGATCTTGAAAGTACAAAGCTTGAAAGAGACAAGGCTGTTGAGGAGTTAAATGTAATAAATGGAAGGTATAATGATCTTCAGAATGCCCAGGAGGAACTGATCAGGGGCAATATTAGCGAAACGAAAAAGATTCTTACCCAGTTACAGCAGGCACAGGAAAACCTGAGGCAGAAAGAGGAGATCATGCGTCAGCTGGAACAGACACTCGATTCTAAAAGGGCATCACTTGATGAGCTAACATATGAACTTGAAAAGAGAAATGCCAGGATGGCTGAGCTTGAAAAGATCCTTGATTCACAGAAGAAGATAGTCCAGGAACTGAAGAACAAAGTGTCTGATGCCCTTCTCGGTTTTGAGAACAACGGACTTACCGTAACCATGAAAAACGGTAAAGTATATGTTTCGCTCGATGAAAAACTGCTGTTTAAAACAGCCAGCTGGGATATCGATGCCAACGGCCGCAATGCTCTTAAAAAGCTGGCCGGGGTACTTGAGAAGAACCCGGGGATACAGGTAACAATAGAAGGGCACACTGATAATGTACCGTACAGGCCCGGAAGCGGCCAGCTCAGAGATAACTGGGACCTCAGTGTAAAAAGGGCAACAACTGTTGTAAGAGTATTGCTAGAAGGGTCGAAAATTGATCCAAAGCGACTTACAGCATCAGGACGGAGCGAATTTCTTCCCGTGGAAGCTTCAAATACACCAGAGGCACGCCAGAAGAACAGGAGAACCGATATAGTTCTTACTCCTGACCTCACTGAGCTCTATGAGCTGATTGATAAATATTAGTTGCCATCGCCGGAATACTCCTGCAGTCGTACTTTCATATTCTTTAGAGCCTGAATCAGGTTCTCTTCGGGTTTAAGAAAATCCTGGTTTTCCCAGAAAACATGATCATAGTCTGTTATTGTCCTTGAAAAAACGGAATGGATCGGTGCAAGTTCCTCTCTTTCGAATCTGGCCACGTTCTGAAGATTTATACCTGTTACAGCCAGTTCAAAAAATACATTGAACTGCGTATTGAAAAGCCTCTTTTTCCTGCTCGAGTTAAAGCCCAGATCTCCTCTTACATGACTGAGGAAATACCTTTCGTTAACCTTCCTGTAACTTACACTGTATCTCACCGAGGTTGGCCAAGTTGAAAATCCTCGTGACGGATTCGAAATGAATGTGTCCTTCATTTTGTGCAGGTACCTGGGATTGATCTCAAACTCGGCCCTGAGGATAGCAAAATCGGTAGTGTTTATGTAGACCGAGCCCTTAAACAATGGCTCATCAACCTCCTCTCTCTGAACAAACTCAATCAGAAATGCGGCATCATCATCAAATGAAACAATATCCGTTATCCGGTAACTGTAAAGAGGGAAATTCTCCCTTATAATAAAATCAAAATAGTTTTTTGCTCCGTCAAGTTCCAGACAGGTACTCAATCCGGCTTTAAGTCTTATTGTAAGGGTGTCGGAAAGGCTTATGTTTTCAAGTTTACGGCTTTTAAATATTTTGATCTGATCTTTTTGGAGTGACCCTGAATAGGCACTCTTAAATATCTCAATTATAGCTTCGGAATAGCTCTGAAGATCATTTTTCTTGAGTACGCCTTCCCGATAGAAACCTGTAAGAATTGCCGGCGTGTTGCCATAATTGCGGGGTACGGCCGAAATAGTTCTGTTGATTACTTCCTGCGGTATCTGGTTCCTTATTATTATTTCAGGGATCGAGATGAACTCTCTCGTCATTGCAATTGTGAAATTATTGCCAAGCGATTGTCTTACCGGTATTTCACGGCCAATATATCCCAGGTATGAAACAACTATTGTATCGCTGAAACTACCTGATGCGATTTTTAATCCAAACTCACCGTTGTTATTCGATACGGTCCCTTTTCCTTCATTTTTAAGTCCGATAGTTGCATAAGGTAACGGCTCATTTGATTCATTGTCAATAACAATGCCGGTAATATATTCAATACCTGACAGATACATTGAATCAGCAGGAAGTGTCACGGCAGGAACTTCGCGTGAGATAATTATAAACTTATCAATAACTGAATATACAAGCGAATCGTTTCTGATGATACTGTCGAGGATCAGTTCCAGCCTGTTATTTGTGAAGGTCATATCTATCCTTCTTTCAGGATTTATAAGCCGGCTGTCGTATGTAAAATTATAACCCGTACTGCGGGAGATAATATTTAGGGCATTAACGGTTTTTACCGTTCCTGCCCTGAATGAAAATGTTGAATCGAGGATGCCCTGCTGACCTTTTATATCGCTGGTTGGTACCAGTAGCATCAGCAGTGCAATGGCAGGAATGCTTTTACATACAAAGCCATTGATTGAAAACATTTTACATCCTGTAAGTTATTTTTCTGAAAGATGGTAAACATTACCATCCTTTGAATAACTGAGGTTAAAGCTAATACAAATAAGACGAATAATTGTTTCCTGGGGCTGATTATCGATAGGAGAGGTCCAGGTGTTTTCAAGGATACCGGGATCATCGGCAACAATATCCATGTTATAAACTTTCTTAAGATCCCTTAAGACCACATCAAGCTTTTGCCCGTCATAAAACAGCATTCCTGTATTCCATGAGAGATAGTTCGGATCGTTGTTCAATTCTTTGGATGCCTTTCCCTGGTCAATGGTCCCGATAAAACCCGGATCAAGGACCAGATTTCGGGGACCCGAATTGTCGGCGAGCATTACCTGGCCGGTTTTTACAAAGACCTCAACCGCTTCGCCGGTATCATTGGTAAGAACATTGAAAGAGGTCCCGACTACTTTTACAGTGGCTCTTCCGGCATCTACGGTAAACGGCATTGATACATCGGGCGTTATTTCGAAAAAGGCCTCGCCTGAGAGGTTAACGCTTCTTACGTTTTTACCGAAATTCTTCGGGTAACTTAACCTTGTATTCCTGTTCAGGAAAATGACACTTCCGTCGGGAAGGGAAACCTGGAGGTTTTTCTGATTATCGGTTGTTGCGACTACTATATCTTTAGCGAGTATGCCTTTATCATTAAGGTAAAAAAGTACTGATCCGATACCCAGAATTATAACAGCTGTGGCAGCAATCCTAAGAAATATACTTCTTGTGAAACGGTTTTCCCGGGAGCGTTTTTCATTAATCAATCCGTTCCGGTCAAGCCTTGAGAAGAGTTTATCCCAGGCTTTATCAACATTTATCTCATTTTCATTATTCATCTCTTTCAACTCTTTCCAGTTTTTTGCGGTTTCATAGCTGTCGTCAGCCATAAAACGGCTGAGCAAATCATTGTTGTTCTGATCCTTTTCATCTGAGAGCATTGAAGAAAGCTTCATCCACTCATCATTGTTATATTCCTGTATGTTTTTCATCTCTTTCATTGTTCTGCCAGTGCTCTTCTGAACTCTTTTAATGCCCTGCCCATATTGGCTTCAACAGTCTTTACTGATACCGACAGTTTTTTTGCTATCTCGGTATATTTAAGACCCTCAAACCTGCTCATGCAGAATATCCTGCCGCATTTCTCAGGAAGCCGTTCAATCACCCGGGCCACCTTGTCCTGCAGTTCTGCATAGTGCATGATGTCAGTGGGGCTCTCCGGGCTTCCGGGTGATTTGAATGACATCTCACGGGCGTACCTCTCAACCACTTTTGCATGGTTGATATAGTGAATGCAGCTGTTATGCACTGCCCTGAAGAGGTATCCGTTCAAAGAACTTTCTATCACAATTTTCTCTTTATCCTTCCACAATCTGAAGAAAAGATCCTGGACGATCTCTTCGGCTGAATCGTGATCTTTGATAAGAGTCCTGGCATATTTTACCAGGGAGACATAGGAGGACCTGAAAAGTGACTCAAACTGTCCAACATCACCCTGCCTGATCCTCCTTATTATTTCTGCATCCCTGATCATACTGTTTCAATAATCCTGTTATTCCTCGGACCTGTCACTGAACTTTAGCTTCCTGCTGAGGCGGCGGATAGCTGACTCAATACTCTGGTCAGGTTCTATCACGTTATAGTCACCCCAGAATTCCGGATCGGTAAATGCATTTACCTGCTCTGAAAAGACATCAGTAAATCTCAGTTTTTCTTTTCCGGCGAATTTAATTACTTCTTCATTTGTACGGTCGGTAACAGCTATTTCAGACATTGTGGTATAGAATGTGTTAAAGAGTTTTTTCTTCCAGTTTACCTTAAACTTCACTTCAGCTCTTGAATATGCAAAGTACCATTTCCCGTCCTGCTCGCGGTATTTGGTCCTGTAAGTAGCAATTTCCGGAGTAACTTCCATTCCAAGGGGCTTTTTCCTTATAAAGATAGATGAGACAGCGGCTTTATCTTCAACATTGTATCCGAATTCAGCTTCTGTAATGGCATTCCTTTCCATTTCAATGTACAGGTTACCCATGAACAGAGGAATCTCGACTGAAGGTTTCTGCCTGAAGTCAATAACATAATGAGGCTTTTCATCGATCTCAATGACACCGGTAAGGGAATAATCGTAATATTTCATTGCTTCCAGTGTCAGAATTGATTCGGTGTTTTTGGCGATATCGAGCTGAAGAACAGTTACCGGTCCTCCCTGGAGCTTAAAGAGAACAGTATCCATTTTCTCGACATCAGAGCCCTTCCTTCCTTTATAGATCCTTGCTCCGTCAAAACGTATGTCATTGTCATATGGAGCCTTGAAGATCTCCACTACGGCTTCCCCGATAGAAACATATGTCCGGTTCTTGCGGATAGTCTCGCGGTAGAAGGCGGTCATAAGGTTGGGTTCATCAACATAGTTTCGGCCGATCTTATTGATGGCATTTTTTACAATCACTTCCGGGTCAAGAGGTTTAACAACAATCTCCTTTATAGGTATCGGTGCTGTGGTCATTGAAATAACGTTCTTATATCCGTTTTCCTTCAGGTCGGTTAACGGAACGACTTTATTCTTGTACCCCAGGAAAGCTATTTCAATATTTTTCGAAACATCCGTTTCAAAAATCTTGATTATGAATTCACCATCAATATTTGTAATAGTGGCTACATTCGTTTCCTTGACTGAAACGGAGGCAAATACCAGCGGTGTTCCTGTTTCTTCATCAACAACCTTCCCTTTGAATGTAAGGGAGGTCTGCTGATCACTCTTTTTATCGCGGGGAGCTGTTAAGGAAAATGCAGCCTGAGCAAAGAAGACTGACAGCAGGAGCATCGTAATAAGTGATAGACTTCTAATGTTTTTCATAGCATAAAAATATTAAGTTAACAATTTTTTTACTTATTTCCAATGATGTTTTTGGTTTCATTTCACTTATAAGACCATAATGGGGTGCTTTTACCCTATCTGATCTGGTAAATTAATTCTTATATTTCTACCTTATTTCAGATTAACAGCTGATGACCAGATTTGTTAAGCCGGTAAATGCTCTCGCTTCAGGATATGCCTTCTTGATCAGTACTGTGACAGGAAGACCTTCCGGCTCTGCCTGGCCTGTTTCAGTCGCGGCTGAGCTCACAAATCACTGCAATCTGAGCTGCACCGAATGTTCATCAGGATCAGGACTTATGAAACGGGAGAGGGGTTTTATGGATCTTGATCTTTTCAGAAAGGCAATAACAGAGTTAAAACCCTACATTTATTATCTAAATCTCTATTTCCAGGGTGAACCAATGCTTCATCCTCAGTTTTTCTCTTTTCTTGAACAATCAAAAGATATTACTACCACGGTATCAACTAATGACCATTTTCTATCGGCTGAAAATGCAGGAAAACTGGTTTCATCGGGACTGAAAAGACTTATTGTTTCGCTTGACGGGATGGACCAGGAAACCTATTCCGGATACAGGAAAAATGGAGATTTTGAAGAAGTTATCAGAGGGATACGGAATGTATCGGAAGCGAAGAAAAAGAATGGCTCTGATATTAATATTGAGATTCAATTCCTTGTAAATAAATCCAACGAACACCAGATAGCCTCCGTACGGCGTTTTGCAGGGGAAGTAAATGGATCACTGCGACTTAAATCGATGCAGGTTATTAAGAATGAGGATATTGAAAAATGGATCCCGGCCAGGAACGATATGAGCAGGTATGTAAAGAATAATGGGGAGTATGTTCCCAAAAACTCATTTCCAAACCGTTGCATGAGGCTCTGGTTCAATCCTGTGATTACCTGGGACGGGAAAGTGATTCCCTGCTGTTTTGACAAAGACGCTGAATATGTAATGGGGAACCTGATTAAGGATTCTTTCAGAAAAATTTGGAATGGGCAGGAATATACTGCATTCAGGAGGCAGCTTCTCAACGGAAGAAAGCAAATCGGGATATGCAGGAGTTGCACTTCAGGATTAAAAGGTGTCAGGTATTGATAATCGAAGTTAATTTTATAATTTAAACTCCAATTTATTACAACTTAATACAACCAGATAATGAAAGCACTCAAAATCATCCTTCTCTCACTGCTTGGCATAATCGTTATAGCGATTCTGGGCGCCTCAGTTCTTATTACCAACATTAAGCGCGGCGCACTTCCCCGGTACAGTGGGGAAATAAGCCTGAAAGGATTAGGCTCGGATGTTACTGTTTTCAGGGATGAACGGGGCATGCCGCATATTTATGCATCAAATGAAAATGATCTTTATTTCGCGACCGGGTATGTTATGGCACAGGAGAGATTGTGGCAGATGGACCTGATCAGGAGAGCCACAACAGGACGTCTCTCTGAAATATTCGGGGAGGATTATGTGCAGACCGACCTGTTTCTGAGAAGCCTCGACATGACTACCAAATCAAAAATGGTGCTGAGTGCTGAAGATCCTCAAATACTTGAAGTTCTTCAGGCATATGCTGATGGGGTCAATAGTTATATAAGCATACAGGGTAAAAAACTTCCCCCTGAGTTTAAAATCCTTGGCTATAAACCTGATCCATGGAAACTGGAAGATATTGCAAACATCATTGGTTATATGGGTTGGGATCTTGCTTCAGGTAATCTGTCAGCCGATATTTTCAATTACAGACTTGTGAAGAAGCTGGGACCGGAGAAAGCCGGGGAACTTATTCCCGACTGGAAAGCAGTTGAATCATCGGTATTCCCCGACTTTAAACTCGAAGAGGATAAGCTTAAAGAAGCTCTTTCTTTCATAGCATCGCTCGATAAGCTTAAATCACTCGGGATACATTCGTTCACCGGAAGTAACAACTGGGCTGTGAACGGGCAGAAGAGCTCAACAGGTAAACCAATCTTATCGAACGATATGCATCTGGGGCTTACATCCCCCGGGATCTGGATCCAGATTCACCAGGTCATCCCCGGAAAACTTAATGTGACAGGAGTTGCTGTTCCGGGTCAACCCTTTGTGGTTGCAGGCCATAACGAGAAAATTGCCTGGGGAATGACAAACCTGATGGTTGATGATATTGACCTCTTCTCAGAGAAAATAAATCCTGAAAACGAAAACCAGTATTTTTTCAATGGCGAGTGGAAGAATTTTGAAGTTAGAAGCGAGATAATACGGATCAAGGGAGGCGATGCAGATACCCTGCAGATTAAATGCACCCACCGGGGACCGGTCATCTCGGGATTCAGGGAGATTACCGATGCTGTACTGAGCATGAGGTGGTCGGGCTATGACCAGAGCGATGAGCTGAAGGCAGTTTATCTGCTTGACAGAGCTGCAGGATGGGACGATTTCAGGACTGCTTTAAGTTATTTTAATTCAGTCAGCCAGAATTTTGCCTATGCTGATGTTGAAGGAAATATCGGGATAAACACCGGAGGCGGGGTGCCTGTAAGAAAAGGAAACGGTTCAATTATCAGGTCGGGAGAGACCGACGAATTTGACTGGAAGGGATATGTCCCGTTCGATCAGCTACCCTCGAGCTTCAACCCCGAAAAGGGATATATATCATCGGCCAATAACAAAACAGTAAGCGATGATTATCCGTATTATATCTCTTTCAGGTTTTATGTCCCTCACAGGATTGACAGGATAAGAGAAATGCTTGAGGAAAAAGAGACCTTCGGTCTTAATGATTTCAAAAGTATGATAACTGATCAGCATTCAAGCTATGCAGCGCTTCTTACTCCCCGCATTCTCAGGCTGAAGGAAAAAGTATCTGAAATGACACCTTCAGAGGTAAAGGCCCTGGAATTGTTTTCAGAGTGGGACTATGATATGAATAAGGATAAGACAGCCCCGGCCCTTTTTGATTTCTTCATTATTAACCTGGCAAAAAACCTGCTTTCTGACGAGATTGGCGATCTTTATTCCCAGTTACCAGGCTCTGTTAAGGATTATTATATCTACCGGATAATAAAAACCGGGCCTGATGCCTGGGTCGATGATGTAAATACTCCGCAGAATGAGACCCTTGACGACATAATGTTCAGAAGTTTAAGGGATGTTGTAAAGGAACTTGCAGAGAAATACGGAGATGATCCTGATAACTGGGTCTGGGGAAACATACATAAGTTCAGGTTAGATCATCCGTTGGGATCGGTGAGTCTTATTGACAGGATCTTCAATCTCAATTCAGATGAGTTTGGAGCAGGAGGGAGCAACCATACTGTTTGTCCATATACTTATGGAGAGGGTTTTCTTGTTATAGATGGGGCATCGGAAAGGCATATATTCAATACTGCCGACTGGGATGAGTCATTTACTGTAATACCAACCGGAGCTTCGGGTGTTCCCGGGAGCGAGTTTTACCTCTCACAGACAAAGACGTATGTGGATGGCGGATTTTATAAGGATGCATTTTCAGAGGAAGCGGTCAGGGCTGCCGCAAAATATACCCTGAAACTGGTTCCCGGATTGTAGCGACTGGTCTGAGAACTGTCGCTGTATTCCTTTATACCGTCATTACGTCTTTTTCCTTGGTTGCCATAACCTTGTCAACCTTTGCGGAAAAGCCGTTTGTCATTTCCTGTACATTATCGGCAGCATCTTTTTCGTTATCTTCCGGGAGACCTTCCTTCAGAAGCCTTTTCAGTTCATCATTAGCCCATTTGCGGGCATTCCGCAAACTGATTTTTGCAGTTTCCCCCTCATTCCTGACCTGTTTGACAAGCTGATGCCTTCTCTCTTCTGTCAGAGGTGGGATGTTGATCCTGATCACCTCCCCGTTATTTACAGGCGTAAGTCCTATATTAGCTGCCATGATGGCCTTTTCAATTATACCCAACATATTTTTTTCCCAGGGCTGGATCAGGATTGTCTTGGGATCAGGAGTATTGATGTTTGAGACCTGGGCCAGGGGTGAATAGACTCCATAATAGTCAACTGTGATACCGTCGAGAAGCACGGGGGTAGCCCTTCCGGCGCGAAGTCGTGCAAGCTCATGCTCAAGATGTTCCAGGGCCTTTGTCATCCTGTCTCTGGTCTCTTCTATGATAAGTTCAATTTCTTCGTTCATATGCTAAGGGTTAGGTGTTATTGTGGTCGCTATTGTCAGTTAATAATGCATTTATTTTGCTAAAGTCAAACAAAAATAGTAAAACTGTTCGAAATTCAATACTTCATTTAGTTGGAAATCAAGGTTCCTGTTTCGGAACCTTTAACCACATTAGCCAGGTTTCCCTGTTTGTTCATATCAAAAACGATGATCGGCATTTTGTTTTCCCTGCACATTGTAAAGGCTGTAAGATCCATCACTTTAAGTCTCCGTCCGAGAACTTCTTCAAAGCTGATCCTGTCAAATCTGACGGCATCAGAATCTTTCTCCGGATCAGAAGTATAAACCCCGTCAACACGTGTTCCCTTCAACAAAACATCTGCTCCCAGCTCGACCGCCCTCAGTGAAGCGGCTGTATCGGTTGTGAAGAACGGATTGCCGGTACCTCCTGAAAGTATACAAATGGTCCGGTTCTTAAGAGCTTCAGCAACTTTGTCGCGGATATAGAGTTCCCCAACGGGTTCCATCCTGATTGATGTGAATACTTTTGCTTTTCCTCCAAGGTTGTTTATCGTGCTTTCGAGCGCCAGGCTGTTAATGACGGTTGCCAGCATCCCCATCTGATCTCCCCTGACCCTGTCAAACCCTGATTTGGTGCCGCTGAGACCCCTGAATATATTTCCGCCTCCTATTACTACTGCTACCTCGCAACCAATATCAACAACTTCGATGATCTGTCGTGCGTACTCTTCGAGCACCCGGCCACTGATACCGTGATTCCCGTTTTCAGAAAGCGCTTCACCGCTGAGCTTTAATAGTATTCTTGAATATTTCATAAGCAGGATTCTCTTTAATAACTTTAATAATTGCTGTTCAGGTCAGCCAATTTAATAGCTGAAAAACGAAGGTAATAAAAATGGATCAGAAATAGGGAGAGGAGATTGGTAAAACAAAAAAAACCCTTTGCCGGAGGTTTTATCAGGCAAAGGGATCAGAGCTGTCCGGATGAAGATCAGATACCTTATTTTTTTTCTGAGGTATTGAATCCAAATAATTTATAAAGCGGGCAGAAGCTTACCAGGCTTGTGACTGCAAGTACAACCGCCAGGACAAGTAAAATAATTCCCAGGGTCCCATTAATGGCACCGGTCAGATACAATACAGCAATTAGGGCTGCAACCACTACACTGATGATCTTAACAAAATTAC
>Ga0105103_10001604_pt1 | contig 12242 bp, 12 predicted proteins | sample PPLLaktember2015_2_FD_79107 | JGI IMG/M metagenome (GOLD analysis project Ga0105103, IMG submission 79107) | Freshwater sediment microbial communities from Prairie Pothole Lake near Jamestown, North Dakota, USA - PPLs Lake P7 Core (6) Depth... | ecosystem: Environmental > Aquatic > Freshwater >...
CGATGATGTCGGCCGCGTCATCGGAATCCATCTCTTCGACAATTTCGGTCAGGTGGCTGGTGGCCAGGCGGCTGACAATATCCTCGCGGGTGACTTCATCCAGCTCGGAGAGCACATCAGGGGTGTATTCAGGGTCGATCAGATGAAACAGATAAATGCATTCATCCTCGTTCAATTCCTGCAGGATGGCCGCCATGTCCGCCGGATGCGTATCGACGATGAGATTCTTCAGCGCCGGGACATCTTTTTCTGCGACGAGGAAACTGATGTTTTCAACAATCTCTTTTTGGTCTATGGCTTCCATGTAGACGACTCGAGTTTTCAATTCACGGCAGTTTGTCTCTGACTTGACGGGTACAGTTCATTCGCCAACGAGATCCATTCGGCAATGGTCACATTTTCCGGTCGCCGGGTAAAATCAAAACAATCCTGATCAGCAAACTCTTTCAGCGAATTACGCAGCATTTTCCGCCGTTGACCGAAGGCGGTGCGGACTAAAAAGCGCAAAAAAGGCTCGTCCACAATCAGACGGGTCCTTTCCTCGCTGATCCGTAATTGCACCAACGAAGAATCCACCCGAGGCTGCGGGCGGAACACGGTCGGCGGCACATTGAACAACAATTTGACATCGGCAAAAATTTGGCACATCACCGCCAGAATTCCATAATCCTTGGAATCGGGCGTTGAAACAATGCGCTGGGCCACCTCCTTCTGCATCAGCAGCACCACATCATGGACAAATCGGCGCTGTTCAAATATTTTAAAGAGGATCGGACTGGTGATGTTATAGGGTATATTGCCGAAAACGCGCAATTTTTCACTCGCCAAAGCGGCGAGATCAATTTCCAGAAAATCAGCTTTAATCAGTTGAAAGTTGTCGCAGCCGGCAAAAGTTCGCTCCAGATCAGGATATAAGCGCTGATCGATCTCCACCGCCAACAGCCGCTTGACGCGGGGCTGCAGCAGACGCGTGATTCGGCCCTGACCCGGGCCAATCTCCAGCAGCGTTTCCTCGGGTCCGGGATTGATGCTGTGCACAATTTTCAAGGCAATATTTTCATCGATAAGAAAATTTTGCCCCAGACTTTGTTTTGCTCTCATGTCGGCGGGATTATTTCATCTTACAGTGGCAGGTTGAACAACCTGATCGCATTCTGCGTCGTGATTTGAGCGACGGTATCAAAAGAGAGTTCTTTTTCTTTGGCAATTTTGCCGGCGACATGGACCACATAGGCCGGTTCGTTGCGGCGGCCGCGATAGGGTTCCGGCGCCATGAACGGACAGTCGGTCTCGACCAGCATTTTTTCAATAGGAACGTTTTTCATCACCGGCACGGAACGGGAGTTCTTGAAGGTGATGTTGCCGGTGAAGGAGATATGAAAGCCGAAATCCAAAACCTTGCGGGCGGCCGCTTCATCGCTGGAAAAACAATGGAAAACGCCGCGCCAACCACTGCGGCTTTTTTCACGCAAAATGGAGAACATATCCTCGTCCGCTTCCCGCGTATGGATGATCAGCGGTTTTTGCATTTCCCAGGCGACATCCAAAAAGCGGCGGAACACCCGTCGCTGCACGTCGCGCGGCGAATAATCATAGTGATAATCCAGGCCGACCTCCCCCACAGCCACGACTTGAGGATGTTCCAGCAACCGGCAGAGATTTTCAAACTGCTCATCGTCCATGGCGTTGGCGTCGTGGGGATGAACGCCCACCGCGGCATAGATTTGTTCATATTCTTCGGCCAGCCGCACCGCCGCCAGCGACGACGGATAATCAACGCCGATGGTCAACATACCCGCGACGAACGCCTCCGCAGCACGCCGGATGACCTCATCGCGATCGTTGTCATATCGATCAAAATCAAGATGGGTATGAGTGTCAATCAAAAAAGGCGGCATATCGTTCCTAGTTTTCGATAAAGTTCACGCAAAGATGGTTCACACAAAGACGCAAAGATTAACCTCGAACAGAGACACACAGAGAAGGAAACTTTCTGTCACTCGTCGCACACCCTAATCAGATATTTCGATGGGCGTGCAGCCAATTGCCAAGGTGTACGACGAGATGCCTCCTCACCCCCTCACCTCCTCACCCTATCACCTCATCACCTCTTCACCTCGCCCTCCCCCCCGCCTCCACATCCCGATCCAGACCCAGCAGCGCAAAATGCCCGTTCTCGTCCTGTGCCGCCAACAGCATGCCGTTGGATTCGATGCCGCGAACGGTTGCGGGCTGCAGGTTGGCGACGACGATAATTTTCTTGCCGATCATTTCCTCCGGCTGATAGTGCAGCGCAATGCCGGCGACAATTTGGCGCGTCTCCTCGCCGATCTGAATCTGCAGCTGCAGCAGTTTGTCGGCTTTGGCGACCTTTTCAGCCGCCAGCACTTTGGCCACCCTGAGTTGGACTTGTCCAAACTGTTCTATCGAGATTTTCGGCGATTCTTCAACCGCCGGGGCCGCCGGGGCATTATTCAGTTGCGCTTTCGCCTGACGCAATCTTTCAATTTCCGGTTCGATTTCGGATTCCTCCATTTTGCGAAAAAGAATATATAGATCGCCCAGCTTGTGCCTGGGCGGCAATTGATCAATCTTTAGGTCATCCCAACCCTGCTCGTTCACATCTCCGTCGAGTCCGAGCATCCGCCACAGTTTCTGCGCCGAAAAGGGCAGCACAGGCGCCATCAACAGCGCGAGATGGGCACAAATATTCAGGCAAATGTTGAGGGTGGTGGCGCATTTTTCAGGCTGTTCTTTGATCGTCGCCCAGGGCATCTGGTCATTGAAATATTTATTGGCGCTGCGGGCGACATCCATCAGCAAGGTCACGGCTTTGCGCAGTTCATAGCGTTCGATCGCATCGCCGATGACTTGCGGCGCTGCGGCGAGGGTCTTGAGCATCTCCTCATCCAACTGATCTGTCGCGCCGCGCGGCGGCACCAGACCGTTAAAGCGCTTTTCGGTGAACGCCAGCGTGCGGTTGATAAAGTTGCCGAGAATATCCGCCAATTCGCTGTTGTTTCGCTGCAGATACTCCATCCACACAAAATCAGAATCCTTGGTCTCCGGCGCCGTCGTCGCCAGATAATAACGCAAAGGATCCACTTCGAATTTTGTCAGATAATCATCCAGCCACACCGCATAATTGCGGCTGGTGCTCAATTTTGAGCCCTCTAAATTGAGAAACTCATTCGCCGGCACATTATCCGGCAAAACATAATCCCCATGCGCCATCAGCATCGCGGGAAACATGATGCAATGAAAGACAATGTTGTCTTTGCCGATAAAATGAACCAGTTTCGTCCCCTGATCCTGCCAATAGGTTTTCCATCGTTCCGGATCGCCGAGTTGTTCCGCCCATTCTTTGGTCGCCGAAATGTAGCCGATAGGAGCATCAAACCAGACGTAGAGCACCTTGCCTTCGGCGTTGGGAAGCGGCACCTTGACGCCCCACGACAGATCGCGCGTGACCGCCCGATCAGCGAGTCCCTGATTCAGCCAACTTTTGACCTGACCCAGCACATTGGATTTCCAGTCGTCTTGGGAAGCGATCCACGCTTCGACCCGTTGTTGAAAATCACCCAAGGGGATGTACCAGTGCATTGTTTCTTTGAGTTCAGGCACTTGGCCGGTCAAGGCGCTTTTGGGATTTTTCAGGTCGGTCGGCGACAAGGAAGAGCCGCATTTTTCGCACTGATCGCCATAAGCGTCCGCAAAGCCGCATACCGGACATTCACCTCTCACATAGCGATCGGGCAGGAACATGCCGGCCTGATGATCATAAAGCTGCTTTTCCGTTTTTTTCTTGAAAATGCCTTTTTCCATCAATTTCAAGAAAAACTCCTGCGAAGTCCGATGATGCACCGGCGAACTGGTGCGGCCGTAATAATCGAATGACATGCCGAATTTGTAAAAAGCCTCCTTGTTGCGCAGATGATATTCATCGACGATCGCTTGCGGCGATACCTTTTTCTTTTCAGCGGCGATGGTGATCGGCACGCCGTGTTCATCGGAACCGCAGATATAGACCACGTCTCTTTTTTTCAATCGTTGATATCGGACATAAATGTCCGCCGGCAGATAGGCGCCGGCCAGATGGCCGAGATGAATCGGCCCGTTGGCATAGGGGAGTGCGCTGGTCACCAAAATGCGTTGATAATTTTTACTGCTGCTCATAAACCGTGTTATCCTTTCCTGTCAGCCGTCGTGTGTATCTCGAAATGCAGCCTATCGTCGTTTATGCCGAGGCGCCCAAACTGACGCCGGTTCGTCGCGCAACATGAAGGAGTTCATGATCCAATCCCACGGTGCGGGTGCGTCCCCCCACTTCTTCCAGGGATACGTCGACGATTCGACCGCCCTGCAGGGCCACCATCCGTCCATAGCGTCCCTGAACCACGAGATCGGCCGCCGCCACGCCATAACGGGTGGCGAGGATGCGGTCAAAGGCAGTCGGTGTTCCGCCTCGCTGGAGATGGCCTAGAATGGTCGCCCGCGTCTCGAGATTGGTGGCCGTTTCAATATCGGCACTGAGTTTAATGCTGATGCCGCCGAGGCGGATTTTATCCGGGCTGTCGTGAATCACCCGCTGCACCGTCAACTCGCCGCCCAAGGATTTAGCACCCTCGGCCACGGCGATAATGCTGAAGCGACGACCGCGTTTGCTGCGTTGCTCGACGATTTTTTGGATCACATTTAAATCATATTCTATTTCCGGAATGAGAATCACATCAGCGCCGCCGGCCAATCCGGCGCCCAATGTCAGCCAGCCGGCGTATCGACCCATAATCTCCACCAGCATCACCCGGTGATGAGATTGCGCCGTGGTGTGAATGCGGTCGATGGCTTCGGCAGCGATCGAAACAGCGGTGTCATAGCCGAAGGTATAATCCGTGCCGAACAAATCATTATCGATCGTCTTGGGCACACCCACAACCGGCAATCCTTTGTCCATGAGTTTCCTGGCGATGGTCATGCTGCCATCGCCGCCGATGCAGACCACTGCGTCGATGTTCAGTGCCGCAACATTCTGCAGCACCCGATCGGAAACGTCGATGCGCAACAGCTTGTCGTCTTGATGGATGATATGATTGAAAGGATCCGCCTTGTTCGAAGTACCCAGGATCGTCCCGCCCTGCTGGAGAATGCCGGAAACGGCATTCCAGTCCAGTTCACGATAGCGGTTTTCGATCAATCCCTCATAACCATCCTCAAAGCCGATCACATCGACATCATGATTCAAGATCAACGCTTTGGTGACGGCGCGAATGACGGCATTCAGTCCGGGGCAATCGCCACCGCCGGTCAACACCCCAACTCGACGTATTGTTTTGATGGAATTCATTAGTGCTCACTCCAGACAGTTCAAACGTTCTCTATTTATCTTCAAACTGAGCCAGCGAGGTTTCCTGCTGTGCATCGTCCGATGACCCTTCGGCCGGAGGAATGAAGGTAAAATCAGACAATTCGCCGAGTTCGAATTTCTCCACCCGATTCTCGGCAAACTGCAGGGTAACGGTTTCGTTGAATACATCGATATGCGCGACCGTGCCGATGCCTTTGGCGGTGCGGTACTGGGAGCGCAGCGGCGGCATCTTTTCAGTCTGCGCCCGATAAAAATCGCGCTCATACATCAGACAGCACAACAACCGGCTGCATAATCCGGAAAGCTTTTGCGGATTGAGAGGGAGGTTTTGCTCCTTGGCGCACTGGGTGGTGATCGGATCAAATTCCTTCAACCAGGAGGTGCAGCACAGTTTTCGGCCGCACGCTCCATAGCCGCCGATTCTTTTCGCCTCATCGCGGACGCCGATCTGCCGCAGTTCGATGCGCACGCGAAAGATTCCGGCCAAATCTTTCACCAATTCGCGAAAATCAACCCGTTTCTCTGCGGTAAAATAAAAGGTGATCTTTTGACCGTCGAATTGATATTCCACATCGACCACCTTCATATCAAGGTTATGATCAATCACCTTTTTTTTGCACAGATGGTAGGCATCGAACTCTTTGCGCCGATTTTCGCGATAGCGATCGAGATCGCCTACGGTTGGTTTGCGAATGATATTGCGAATGGGTGCGTCGCCTTTCTTGCGCTCTAAATAAGAGCCGATCTGGTTGACGATCCCCAAGTCCTCTCCCTTTTCCGCTTCCACGATGGCATAATCGCCAACCTGAAATGGGAATTGTTGCGGATTATGATATATCTCCTTGCGTTCACCTTTGAACGCCAATTCTATCATCATGTCGAACGACCTTTCAGAATCATGTTGTTCTTTAGTTTTCTCATCAGGACAATTAACACCAGGTTGACCTGGATATTCCGTTCAATCATTTGCACGGCTTTTTCAATTTCTATGAAAACAGCATCGAATTGAATCGATTCAAAAGCACCGGTAAAACGCTCCAGCGTTGTCCGTTGATCCACGTTAATCAGCTGATTGTCCTTTGCCGCATGTTGAAGCATGAACAGAGCATCGCGAAACCACAGCAGCATCAGCGTCAGCATGTCTTTTATATATCGTTTGTCACCGCGCTGCGTCAATGTTTCGATCAGTTCAAGCTGCGACTTGATGTCCTTGAAGCAGAAACGCAGGAAATTGACCGCCTCATCGCGCATTTCGTTCAGACTTTCATCCATCCATTCCAGCGCCCGGCGATAACTGCCCTGGCTGATGCGGGCAAAGACCGCCGCCCGCTCCGGTTCGATCCCTTCTTTTTCCATCAACGCCTTTTCGATATCCTGATCGCTCAAAGGCCCGAGCCGTATCTCCTGGCAGCGGGAGAGGATGGTCGAGAGCATGGTGCTCGGCGCCGATGCGGTCAAGATGATGATCATGCTCTCCGGCGGTTCTTCCAGCAGCTTGAGCAGTGAATTGGCGGCCGGAATCGTCATTTTATCCGCTTCGGCGATGATGACCACGTGTTTGCCCTCGAGGGGCTTTAAAGCCGCCATCCGACGGAGTTCGCGGATTTGATCGATGCTGATGGTGGGCGCCGCCCATGGCGACGTTCTTCGATACGGATTGAGGATGACGCTGTCGAGTACCGCGCGTTCGTCGGCTACTGAGGCCGCGGACGAAGGAAAGACAAATTTCAAATCCGGATGTTGGAACGAATGCACGCGCCGGCAATGGCTGCAGTGTCCGCACGGACGGCTTTGCGAGTCCGAGCAGAGGATGGCCTGGGCAAATGCCAAGGCGAGGGCTTCTTTGCCGACTCCGTCGATGCCTGAAAAAAGGTAGGCGTGAGCCATGCGCTGATGATCCAGCGTGCGCAGCAGAATGCTTTTGGCGCGATGCTGACCGATGATTTCGTCAAAATTCATGTGGCAACAGGGTTAAGTTTATTCAAGCCGAATTAGAGCAACCAGGTTTCGGGATCAAGATTTTCCGTATTCTTCCAAATCTGAAAATGAAGCACCGGTCCGTTGAGAGATCCCGAATCTCCCACAGTGCCGATGATTTCGCCGCTTTGAACCTGTTGCGAGACATTGACGCGGATATCGGCCAGATGCGTGTAGACGGTATAGTATCCATCCTCATGACTGATGATGATGATATTGCCGCGTCCTCTCTGCCAGGTGATGGTCTGTATCAAACCCGCGTCAACCGCGTGAACCGGTTCACCGTAGGGCGCCTCGATCTCGATCCCTAAATTTTCGGTGATCGTATTGAGCGTCGGGTGACGAAATTTCCCAAAATGAGTCACGACTTTCCCGCTCGCCGGCCATGGCAGACGCCCTTTCAGCGTGCCGAACGGATAATTGCGCGTCGATTTGGCGACGTTCTGATCTTTCTTATGAGCCGGCTGCTGTTCTTTTTCGGTTCGTTCGCGCTCAGACCTGGAGATGATATCCAGTATTTCCTTTTGGGCGACATTCAATTCCTGCAGGTGCTGTTGAATGAACTGGGTGTCTTTCTGCACGGATTCAAGGTATTTCCTGCGCTTGGCGCGATTCGTTTTTATGCTCTCTGTCTGCGACAGCTGCAATTGCACGGCGCGTTCTTTCTCGGCAATGCCGTGGTGCAGCAGTTGCTGTTCTTGCTGAAGCTTGATTCGTCGCGAAACCAGCGCTTCAAAGTTGCGGCGGTCGTTTTCAGCAATTATTTTTTGGTAGCGCAGCCATACCCCGGCCCGACGCCACGCGCCTTTATTCAGCAACCATTGATAATCTTTTCTGCGTCCATATTTGTAAAAATAGACCAGCCGTTTTTTAATGATCTCCTTCAACCTGGAAATCTGGTTTTCCAGCTTTTCAACCTGACCGGCCTGGACCTGCACCCGTTCTGACTGAATGTCGACCTGCTTTTTCAGACGGTACAATATATTGGCTTCAACATCAATACGGCGATCAAGATCGACGATGGCGCTGCTGACGTTCTCTTCTTTGGCTTTTTGCTGGGAGAGCTGTTGCTGATATTTGTTGATTTCCTCCTGCAGGGTTTTCAGCTCATTCTGCTGGTCCGCTGACAGCGGCGGCTCTGCGGTGACAGCGGTCGAGAGAAAGAAATTCATGCAAATTAAGAGGAGAATTGTGTATATTAAGCGGTTGTTTATCATCAGCCAAACCATCGAAAATTAAGACGGTTAAGTTAATGGTTCACGAAACGAAAAGCAACAGAAATGATAATTGGAGCCATTGGAGCCGGCATGCAAAACGTCATGGGCAGATTCTCGAACTGGCGGCGCAGGCTGTTTTCGGTGCGTGACCAGGCGACGAACGAGCGCCTGATACGGGAATGCGCTTTTTTTGAATCCTTCAACGAATCCGAAGCCGAATATCTGGCAAGGAGTTGTTATCTACGACAGTTTAAAACCGAACAACTCGTCTATGCCGAAGGGAGTCCAAGCGTGGCAATGTATATTGTCGTTGAAGGGTCAATCGGCTTGTATCAAAAGCGCCGCAGCGGACAAACCGATCGCCTTCTCCTGCTGCAGCCAGGCAAGTTTTTCGGCGATTCCTGCCTCTATTCTGACAAAGATCGGCAGCATAGCGCGAAAGCGCTTGAAAAGAGTGAACTGCTCGTCCTGTTCAAAACGGATTTTGATAAAATATCCTCTGAATATCCGCCAGTTGCGATAAAATTATTAAAGATGGTCGCGCTAAAGCTCGACCATGATCTGACGGTTTTCCAAACTGAATTTCACGAATTGGCACAAAAAATCGCTCAGAACCAGTTGTTGCAATAGGAGCCTTTTTGGTGCGTAATAGACGTTTTCAAATCTTTTTGGCCACTTGCCTCTTTATCAGTATGATCATTCTCGGTTGCGGCGTCATCGCTGTGTTCGATGTTGATCTTCTCGTCGGCGTCATTTGGTATCTGGTTATCATTGCCCTCTATTTAAATCTCTCAAGACGCCGGATCGGGGGTTGGGTGCTCATTTTGCTGCTGCCGGCATTGATCGGCTGGGTGCTGGTCAATCAGGCTGCTTTTCAATGGCTGGAAGGTCAGATCAAGAGCAATCCGTATGGAAGTTATTTTTTGAATCATTTGCAAATACGCCTGACCTTATCGATCGCATTATTAAAATTAATCACGACTTTTTGGCTGACCGATCAGCGCGCTCTTTTTTCCATTCTTTTCTGCGTCATGCACATTTTCATCGCTGCGCCGGTCAAACGGGGATTTTTCAATTTATTTGGTCATCGCTATTTTGAGTTCATCGTCACATTTGTCGAGCGTTCAATTTCTTCCGTTTACCGCTATCTCGCAGCCGGCATCGTGACGGCGCTGATCAGCGGGACGCTGTGGGGTGCGGCGGCCGCATTGTTGCGCTTTGACAACTTTATCATCATGACATTCATCATGGCCTTTGCTTCATTTTTCCCCCGACTGGGTTTATTCATCGGCGCTCTGTTCTCCCTTTTCTATGTCGAAAGCGGCCTCTTTTTGCTGCAGCTCGGGGGAATGCTCATAGCCGCCGCCTCAATATGGTTCCTCAATCATGCCCTTGAATTCGACCAGAGCGGAGAAAATCTGACATCGTTTCTTCCTGAAGGCCTGGTGATTTTCGCGCCGGCATATGTATTTTTATCGTTTTACAGTCTGTTCATCGGTATTCCGCTGTTTTTCATCAGCCGAATGATTGCCCAAAATTTTATCCGCTATCTGCCGCTGCGCCTCCCCGTTTCGGCAAAACCTGCCCAAATCAGGTAAATAGAATGAAAAAGTGATGGACAAAGGAAAACAAGCATGGAAAAAATTCCTCGGATCGCCTTTCAGGGAGCACGTTACGCGTTCAGCGAAATGGCCGCGCGTTCATTTTTCGGAGACGACATCGAACTGGCGCCCTGCAGATCATTCGATGATGTCTTTGACAGTGTGGCCGACAGTGCGGCCGACTATGGCGTCATTCCTGTCGAAAATTCATTGACCGGCAGCATTCACCGCGTTTACGACCTGTTGCTGAATCACTCCTTAAAAATCGTCGGCGAAATCTCTCTGCGTATTGAACAACATCTGATCGCCCATCCCGGCGTCGATCTCGCTGATATCCGTATGGTCTATTCGCATCCGCAGGCGCTGGAACAATGCCGCAACTTTCTTTCCACCCTCAAGAATGCGGAATCCATGGCCAGCTATGACACCGCAGGCAGCGTGAAAATGATCAAAGAGCAAAACCTGCGCCACGCCGCCGCCATCGGCAGCCGTTGGGCGGCCACGGATTACGGCATGCAGATTCTGAAAGAAGAGATCGAAGATATCCCGGAAAATTTCACCCGTTTTTATGTCCTGGCCAAAACAGCGCAGGATTTTGGCGCAGCGGACAAGACATCGGTGGTCTTTTCGATGAAAAGCATTCCCGGCGCTCTGTTCAAGAGTTTAAGCGTTTTTGCCCTGCGCGATATCGATCTGTTGAAGATTGAATCTCGGCCTTTGCGCGGTAAACCCTGGGACTATATCTTTTATCTGGATTTTGCCGGCAACCTTGAAGAGGAGCAGTGCCAAAACGCCATTCGCCATTTGGGAGAAATCACCTCGATGCTCAAAGTGTTGGGGTGTTATCCCTCTGCGTCGAGCAGACGAGGGAATGAAGACAAGTTTTCATTCTTGAAATAATTATATTAATCAAAGTGTTGGCGCCTAAAACTATATTGTATCTAAAATGCTTGCAATTTCCCCAGATATAATGTATCTTCTATATAGATACAATATTCATAAGGACAAAAATGGAAACAAAAATTCAAAAATGGGGAAATAGTCTCGCTGTACGTTTACCAAAAGCATTTGCCGAACAAACTGGAATTGAGAATGGCTCGAATGTGCAAATTTCGATAGAGGATGAGAAAATAATTCTCGTTCCAATAAAAGACCGCGCAAAATTGCTTGATGCTTTGTTGGAAAAAATCGACGAATCTACAGTTCACAACGAAATCAATTTTGGTAAGCCAGTTGGAAAAGAATTATTATGAGCTATGAACCTGATCGCGGCGATATTGTTTGGATTATGTTAAATCCTCAAAGCGGTCACGAACAAGCAGGGCGTCGTCCTGCGATTGTTCTATCTCCGTTTAAGTATAATTCGAAAACCGGGCTTGTGATCTGTTGTCCGATTACTTCTCAGGAAAAAAAATATCCTTTCGAAGTCAAAATTCCAAAAGGTTTCCCTGTCACCGGAGTTATCCTGGCGGATCAAGTAAAAAATCTTGATTGGCAAGTACGCGAAGCGCAATTTGTCTGCAAAATGCCTAATTCAGTAATAGAACAGGTTATTGAGAAAATTTCACTGCTTTTACAAATTTAGTGATCAGGAATCAAGTGCCAACAATAACCTGCAACGGATGCGCACTTGTACCTCGGCTCGTTCTCTTTTGGTTTTCGTATACCATTCAAGGTGCGCATGACAATTTTCCGGTGCGCACCGTTGAGGTCTAAGGGTTATCCCGCACAAAAAAGGAGATAAAATGAGAAATTACCACCTATTGATTGGAGGACTCATGTTCCTGGCATCGACTGCGCAGGCATTGGAACCGTTGGAACTGACCATGCTGAATATTGACGGCGATTCGACAGCGCTCAGCCAATATAAAGGTCAAGTTGTGATGATGGTGAATGTCGCCTCAAAATGCGGTCATACACCGCAATATACGGAGCTGCAGGCACTGTATGAAAAATATAAAGAAAGCGGATTTGTGGTGCTCGGTTTCCCGGCAAACAATTTCTTAGGTCAGGAACCCGGAACCAATGAAGAGATCAAGCAGTTTTGTTCGCTCAACTATAACGTCACCTTTCCCATATTCA
>Ga0105103_10001605_pt1 | contig 12242 bp, 11 predicted proteins | sample PPLLaktember2015_2_FD_79107 | JGI IMG/M metagenome (GOLD analysis project Ga0105103, IMG submission 79107) | Freshwater sediment microbial communities from Prairie Pothole Lake near Jamestown, North Dakota, USA - PPLs Lake P7 Core (6) Depth... | ecosystem: Environmental > Aquatic > Freshwater >...
CGGCCCAAACCGCAAAGCCAAGCCCATGACGAACCCAACGCCTCCCCACAGCGACCCGGCGCCCCCGGCCCGGACCGGCCGATCCGCCAAGCTGCGCATCCTCCTCGTCGATGACCATCCCATTCTCGTCGAGGGATTGACCACCTCCATCGATCACCAGCCCGACCTCGTGGTCTGCGGCGAGGCCGAAGACCGGCCGGGAGCCATGACCGCCGCCGAGGCCGGCACGCCGGACCTGGCGCTGGTGGACATCACGCTGCCGCGCCGTGTGGCCAATCGCCCCGGCGTGAACGATCGCTGGACGCTGGAACGGATGGACACGTCGATCCGCTTCAAGCCGGTCACGTTCAAGGATCCCGACGAGACGTTGATGCTGCCCGTCTCGTCGTCGTCGCTCCGCATCACGCACGGCGCGGGAACACCGCGCCTGCGGACCTCGGTCGAGTACGCAGCCTATCGCCGCTTCCTCACCGGCGCGCGCGTCGTCCAGCCCTGACCGCCGCGGCGCTCCCGCCGCGGATGGAGGATAATTTTCCCTCCGCATGCCAACGCAGCCGCAGACCCGTGTCCTTCGCATCGACATCACCGGCCGCGATCATCCCGGTGTCACCCACTCGCTCACCACCATTCTCGGGAAGGCCGGCGCCCGCATCCTCGACATCGGGCAGGCCGTCATCCACGATTCGCTCGCGCTCGGGTTGCTCGTCGAGCTGACCGATGAGATGAAGTCGTCGTCTCTGCTCACCGAGCTGCTGCTCAAAGCCCACCAGCTGGGCGTGCAGATTCACTTCACCGCCATTTCGGGCGAGGAATACGAAGACTGGGTCGGCGCGCAGAGCAAGGGGCGCTACCTCGTGAGCGTGCTCGGTCCGACCTTGACCGCGGGGCACCTGGCGGTCGTGAGCGGCGTGATCGTGAAGGCGGGGCTGAACATCGATCGCATCGATCGGCTGTCGGGCCGCACGCCGCTGGCCGCGACCGGGCAGGGTCGCGTGTGCGTGGAGCTGTCGGCCTCGGGCAGCCTCGCGCACGAGGACACGATGCGCGCCGAGCTGATGGCGCTCACCCACGAGTTCGATGTCGACGTCGCGTTCCAGCACGACAACGTCTACCGCCGGACTCGCCGGCTGGTGGCCTTCGACATGGACTCCACGCTGATCCAGACCGAGGTCATCGACGAACTGGCACGGCTGGCCGGCGTCGGCGATCAGGTCGCGGCCATCACCGAGGCGGCGATGCGCGGCGAGCTCGACTTCCAGGGCAGCTTTCGCCAACGCGTCTCGCTGCTGAAGGGGCTGCCGGCGTCCGCGCTCCAGCAGGTGGTGGACACCGTGCCGCTGATGGATGGAGCCGAGCGGCTGATCGCCACGCTGCGCCGCCTCGGCTACAAGACCGCGATCCTCTCCGGCGGCTTCACCTTCGTCGGGCGCGAGCTGCAACGGCGGCTGGGCATCGATTACCTGCACGCCAACGATCTCGACATCGCCGACGGCGCCGTCACGGGGACCGTCCGCACCGAAATCGTGGACGGCGCGAGAAAGGCGCACTACCTGAGCGAGATTGCCCGCGCCGAAGGCCTCAGCATGGAGCAGGTGATTGCGGTGGGGGACGGCGCCAACGATCTGCCCATGCTCCGCCTGGCCGGCCTCGGCATCGCGTTCCGCGCGAAGCCGCTGGTGCGCCAGAGCGCGCGTCAGTCGATTTCGACGATGGGGCTCGATGGCATCCTCTATCTGCTCGGCGTGCGCGACCGCGAAGCCCTGGTCTGACTATACTGAGGCCCCTTGCCGCGCTGTCTTGTGCTCCTCGTGCTCTGCCTGCTGGGCACCCCGTCGTGGGCCCAGCCTCCGATGCGTTGGGGGGGCGACGCGGAAGGCGGCGCGCCCTTCGTCGAGGCCGACCCGACCGATCCGTCCCGGATGGTGGGTTTCGATGTGGAGATCGCCGAGCTCGTCGCGCGCGCGCTGGGCCGCGAGCCACGGTTCGTGCAAATCGCGTTCGCATCCCTCGACCAGTCGGCGCGTCGCGGTGATTTCGACATCGGCTTGAGCGGCATCGAAGACACGCCCGCCCGCCGCGCCTCGCTCGCCGCCAGCGTCCCGTACTACCAGTTCCGTGAAGTGCTCACGGTGCGCGCCGCCGATGCCGGGCGCTACACCTCGCTCGCGAGCCTGCGTGGGCGCCAGGTCGGCACGCTGGGCGGGACCATCGCCTACGACCTGCTCCTCGACGCCGAGCGGGAGCACGGCATCACGGCCGTGTCGTACGACGATGACGTCCATCCCTATTCGGACCTCGCGTTGGGCCGCGTGGATGCCGTGCTGCTGGATCACGTGCTGGCGGAGCGAGCGATGCGGCGCACGGCCGGACTGGTGACGCAGGCACAGGTGGTGGCGACCGGGCACTACATCATCATCGCGGGCCCGCAGCAGGCCGCGCTGCGCGACCAGGTGGACGAGGTGCTGCGCGGCGCGATGCGTGACGGTTCGCTGGAGCGGATCTTCAGGAAGTGGAACGTGTGGAACGAGGATCAGCCCGCCCTGTTCGCTCGCGTGCTGGCGGGCACGACGGACATGGCGGCCACCGAGCCGTCGGTGGCGGCACCGGCCGGCGCCGCCACCGTGGCCGCCGTGCTTCCGCGGTATCTGCCCTCGCTGTTCCGGGGCGCCGCGCTCACGTTGGTGCTGTCCTGTGCCGCGATGCTGCTGGCGGTGGGGCTTGGTGTCGCCATCGCGACGGGGCGGGTCTACGGCGGGCCGTTGGTCCGCGGCGCGCTCACGGCCTACGTCGAGGTGATGCGCGGCACGCCCGTGCTGCTCCAGTTGTTCGTCATCTACTACGGCGTGGCGGACGTGATTCGCCTGCCCGCCTTCATGGCCGCCCTGCTGGGACTCGGACTGAACTACGCGGCCTACGAGAGCGAGATCTATCGCAGCGCGCTGGAGTCGGTTCCTCGCGGGCAGCTCGAGGCGGCACGCATCCTCGGGCTCAGCACGTCGCAGACGCTGCGGCTGGTTCGCGCCCCACAGGCGTTCCGCCTGGCCCTGGCGCCGATGACCAACGACTTCGTCGCCCTCCTCAAGGACTCGTCGCTCGTGTCGGTGCTCACCGTCGTCGAGCTGACCAAACAGACGCAGATCTTCGCAACCAACGTCGGCAGCTGGCTGGTGCCAGGGCTGCTGTGCGCGGCGTTGTATCTCGCGATGTCGCTGCCGCTGTCGCACCTGGCACGCCGGCTCGAGCAGCGATGGAAGGCGTCCACGGCATGAGCTTGTTGCGTGTGCGCGGACTGCGGCTGTCGCGAGGCACCCGCACCATCCTGGACGGCGTGGACCTCGACGTGCAGGCGGGGGAGAACGTGGCGCTGATGGGCCTGTCCGGCTCCGGCAAGACCACCATCCTGCGCGTGCTGGCGGGACTCGAACAGCCGGACGCCGGCGAGATCACGGTGCCCACCGCGGGAATGGTGTTCCAGTTCCACTTCCTCTTCGAGCACCTCACGGCGTTGGAGAACGTGTGCCTGGCGCCGATTCATGCGCAGAAGGCGACCCGCGCACAGGCCGAGGCTCGCGCGCAGACGCTGCTGGACGACCTCGGCGTCGGGCATCGCGCGAAGGCATTGCCGCGTGAGTTGTCGGGCGGCGAGGCACAGCGGGTGGCGATCGCGCGCGCGCTGGCGGTGGACCCTTCGCTCCTGCTGCTGGACGAACCCACGGCATCCCTGGATCCCGCGCGCCGTAACGACCTCGGCGACGTGCTGCAGGCGCTGGCGGCGTCTGGGCGGACCCTGCTGCTCACGTCCCACGACGACGACTTCGTGCGGGACCACTCGACGCGCGTGGTCATCCTGGCGAACGGCCGGGTGGTGGAGCAGGGCGACCCGCGTCGCGTGCTGGACGAGGCGCAGCACGCCGAGACTCGGCGGCTGCTGGTGTAGCGACGCCGCAGCGAATCCGGAAGCCAGGCCCTGGGAGCCTGTACAATAGTGAATCGGAGGGCCGCTAGCTCAGTGGTAGAGCACCTGGCTTTTAACCAGAGGGTCGCTGGTTCGATCCCAGCGCGGCCCACCAATCTTCCCTTCGCCTCGTTCGGACCACGTCTGAACATCCCATGCACATAGAACTGCAGCGATGCTTCACGCTGATCGACGAGGCCACGGCCGGTCTCGATGAGGCAGGGGCTACGACCCGGGTCGACGGCCGCTGGTCCGTGGCGGAGATCGTCGAGCATCTCGATCGCACCTATACCGGCACCGTCAAGGGGTTCGAGCGTTGCCTCGAGGCCGGCCAGCCGCGTGCCTCCGCGCCGACGCTGAAGTCGCGCCTCCGTGTCTTCCTGGTGGTGACGCTGGGTTATTTCCCCACCGGCGTCGAGGCCCCGGCTCATGTCGTCCCGACCGGGCGCGTCTCGCTGCCGGACCTGTTGACCAAGGTGCGCATGCACCTGGAGTCGCTGGACAGGACGGCGGCAGCGGCGAAGGGGCGCTTCGGCAGCGGACGCGTGATGGATCACCCCATCCTCGGGCCGTTCACCGTCGACCAGTGGTTGAAATTCCATCGGATTCACACGCGACACCACCAGAAGCAGATCGTCGAGCGCCGAAGGCGCCTCGAGGCCGGCGCGTGAGGCCCCTTGTCGTTTCTGGCCGGATGGCAGACAATAAGTCCGCTCAGCGAAGAATCAGCCTGTGGTCACCGAACCTTCGCCCGTCATCCTCGTCGTCGAAGACGACACCGCCGTGCGGCAGCCGCTGGTGAAGTTCCTCCAGATGCGCCAGTACACGGTGGTCACGGCGGAGACGGCCGACGAGGGGCTGGACGCGATCAAGAAGCAGCGTCCCGCGGCCGCCATCATCGATCTGCGGCTGCGGCGCGGCACGGGCCGCGAGGTGGTGGTCTCGATGCCGCCCGACGTGCCGGTCATCATCTTCTCCGGCCTGCGCTCAGAGTCGGCCGACCTCGAAACCATCCGGCCGCTCACGCGGCTCGTCGAAAAGCCCTACTCGCTCGTGATGCTCATGGACACCCTCGAGGACATGCTCGAGGAAGCCCGGTCCCTGAAGCCATAACCCCTCAGCTCACTTTCGTGGAGGGGCCATCGGCTCGCTGGTTCGACCGGACGGGCGCAAACGATGGGGAGTCCGGGCTGCCGGAATGCTCAACTCGAGTGAACTGTGGGGTTAGAGGATTTTTTTTCCCAACGCGGAGAGCGCCAGTTCGACACCCAACTCTGCCGTGGTGTTACGCAGATCAAGTGTGGGGTTGACCTCCACCAGATCGAGCGCGAGTAGCTTCTCCGACTCCGCCGCCATCTCCATCACGACGTGCGCCTCGCGGTAATCGAGGCCGCCCTTGACCGGCGTGCCGACGCCTGGCGCAATCGACGGATCGCAGACGTCCAGGTCGAAGGACAGGTGGATGCCACCGGTGCCGCGTCCGGCGATCACCAGCGCGCGTTCCATCACTTCGGTGATCCCGAGGCGGTCCACGTCCTTCATCGTGAAGACGTGCACCTTGGAGGCCTTGACGATCTCCTTCTCCACATCGTCCAGGTTTCGGATGCCCACGAGCACGGTGTGCTTCGGGAGGACGGCCGGGCCTTCGCCGTGGAAGCGCGCCAGCTCCAGCGGCTCCCTGCCGAGCAGCGCGGCCAGCGGCATGCCGTGCACGTTGCCCGATTCGCTGGTCCCGGGACTGTTCATGTCCCCGTGGGCATCCACCCAGATGAGGCCGAGCGGCTGGCCCTGGCGTTTCACGTACGCGGCCGTGGCCGCCACCGACCCCGCCCCCAGACTGTGGTCGCCTCCCAGCACGATCGGCACGGCGCCTTCGTCCAGCGAAGCCAGGGCGACGTGATAGAGACGCTGGCAGACCTTCGCGATATCCCGGACGTAGCGCTTGCGCGGATCGCCGGGACCCTTGGTCTCGGGGATCGGGGTGGGGATATCGCCCTTGTCCACGACCGTGAGGCCAATCGCGGCGAGATGATCGCCGATGCCGGCAATGCGGAACGCGGAAGGTCCCATGTCGGTGCCGCGGCGGTTGCCGCCGAGGTCGAGTGGAGCGCCGATGAGATGAACGGTTCGCATGGCGTCAGCGCTTCCGGTAGGTCATCGAAATGCCCTCGGAGCCGGCCGAGACGATACTGGTGACGGCTTGTGGGTGGGTCTCGATGGCGGCGAGAAAGTCGCGCATCTCGTTCTTCTTGTTGACCACGTTGTGAGCAAGGAACAGCCCGCCGGGGGTCACCCGCGGGAAAACCAAGTCGAAGAACTTCTTGTAGTCGGGTTTCCAGGCGTCGAGAAACACCACGTCGAAGGTGCCCTGGAGTTTGGGGATCTCGGCGAAGGCGTCGCCGGGAATGACCTGGACGATATCCGAGAGCCCGGCGGCCTTGATGTTCGCCGCCGCTTCCTTCGCCCGGCCGGCGTCGTATTCGATGGTGACCAGCCGCCCGCCGGTCTCCCGCAGAGCCAGGCCGATCCAGATGCCGCTATACCCGCTGGCGCCGCCGATCTCCAGGACACGCTTGGCGTTGGTCGAGGCGACGAGGGTCCTCAGAAAGCGTCCGTCCTCTTCCGAGACGGCCAACTGGCCCTTGTCGGCGGCCCGGATGGCATTGAGCAGTTGGGTCAGAGCCGGGCTAGGCTGAACGACCGAGACGGGTTGTGTTTTTGGCGGTTGACCGAAGGAGACGCCAGAAGTGACCGCCAGAAGTGCAAAAACAGCAGTAAAAGTGCGCATCCTGCATTCTAGCCGGGCCGCCCGAGACCGCATGCTATAGTATCGCGTTTTATTCTGGAGCCATCCCGGAGGCCGAGTGAGCCCCATTTACACCCGTCCGATTCGCGAACAAGCCGAGCACGATCGCGTCATTCGTCAGTTGCAGATTCGTTACAAGCGCAAGCACGAGGTGGCGATCAATCCGGGAGCGGAGCGAAACCAGGCCGTGATGGTGGGAGACTTCGAGTGCTTTCCGGATCTGGTGCTGTACAGCACCGATCGCAGCCGGAAGATCGAAGGCACGGTTGAGGTCGAGACCGGCGAATCCGTGCACCTGCTCGAGGCGCGCGCCGAATGGGGCGTGTTCAGCAAGCTGAAGGCGCCGTTTCACCTCTACGTCCCGCCCCAGTCCATCGAGTCGGCGCGCCGGATGTGCGAAGAGCAGCAGTTCCCGGTCGCCGAGATCTGGACTTATCACATGGCGCTCGACCAGGTGCGGTTCACCCAGGTCTACCGTTCCCCGAACGCGCCCAAACCCTCTCCAGCGCCGTCCCCGAAGGCGGCCGCCGCCAAGGCGAAGCCGGCTGCCAAATCCAAGCCTGCCGCCAAACCGGAGTCCAGGGCGGCGAAGCCCGCAGCCGACAAGTCCGTACTAGTGAAGACCATCGTCAAGGCGGTGGTGAAGACGGCCAAACCCGCGAAGCCCGAGCCGAAGGCGGCGAAGACCGTGACCAAGGCGAAGGTCAAACCCACCGTCAAACCCACGATGAAGTCCGCCGCGACGTCCAAGAGGGTCAAGCCGGCCGCCAAGGCCGTGCCGGCCAAGAAGCGGCGCTAGGCGGACCCGCGTGCCGTTCCTGCGACTGACTCGCGACCGACGCGGTTATGAACACACCTTCCTCCTGCATGCGGACAGGCCGGGGCAGAAGCCCCGCGTGCTGTACTGGTATCGCACCGCGCCCGATGTGCTCATCGGGCGACCGGCCCTCGACGAGGACGCGATCCGCGGCATCGAAGAGCAGCATCCTCTGATTGAATTCGACTGGCCGGCGATTCTCGCGCTGCGCGAGGCGATGCCGCCCGAGGACGAGGCGCCGCCCGCTCGACCCGCGCGGCGAGGCCGTCCGCCGCGGCGTGAGGCGCCCTCGCGTGCCAGCACTGACGCCTACACCCCGCGGATCCAGATAGCGGAGGAGGAGGCGGCCGCCGTGGACGATATCGCACAGGAACCGCAGCCCTTCGACGAGAACCCGACCACTCATGGTCTGCTCGAGGAGCTCGTGGGCCGCGAGATCGCGACGCGGCTTCGCGCGCGGCACGCCGAGATCCTGACGCGGATTCACGAACAGGGCCTCGACGAAGCCACGACCGCCCAGTGGACGGAACGGGCCGAGTCGCTCGATCCGGATACCTGGCTCACGCCCGACGCCGTGCTCGACGGCGTGCGTGACGCCGACCGGCGCTTCGAGGCGCTGCGCACGGCATTGCTGGCCGGGCGCTGACGACGAGCTGTTCGCCGCGGCGTGGTCCGCGATAGAGTCGTCCCGGTAGCCCGACTCCCCCCAAAGGAGAAGAGAGATGTTACGTCTATTGCTGGTGGGCCTGTGGTCAGGCCTGTGCCTGGCATTGGTGGCTGCCCCGGCGGCGGCGCAGCTTCGCACGCAGGTGGTGGTGCAGGGACTCTCCGCCCCCGTCGCCTTCATCCCGGACCCGACCTCGGCCACTCGCTTCTTCATCGTCCAGCAGGGCGGCCTGATTCGGATGCTGGAGAACGGCGTGCTGACGACGTTCCTCGATCTGCGGCCACCGACCATCAGCTACGGTGGCGAGGAGGGGCTGCTCGGCATGGCGTTCGCTCCTGACGCCGCCGTCACCGGCCGGTTCTTCGTGAACTTCACCAGCCCGAACGGCGACATCGTCGTGGCCCGCTTCCGGCGCTCGCCGGCCAACGCTCCCACGGCCGATCCCTCCTCCCGTTTCGATCTGGTGTGGCCGGGCGATACGCCGTACATCCCGCACCCGGGCGCCACCAATCACAACGGCGGCCATCTGGCATTCGGACCGGACGGTTATCTGTACGTCGGCACCGGTGATGGCGGCGGCGGCAACGATCCCGACAACAACGCCCAGAATCCTCAGTCGCTGCTCGGCAAGATGCTGCGCATCGATGTCAACGTGGCCGATTCGCACCCGACCGGTTACCTCGTCCCGTCGGGCAACCCGTTCCTCGATGGCCAACCGGTCGCGGCGCTTCGGGAAATCTGGTCCTTTGGCCTGCGCAATCCCTGGCGTTACAGCTTCGATGACATGGGTGCGGGCGCGACCGGGGCACTGGTGATTGGCGATGTGGGGCAGGGCGCGCGAGAGGAAGTTGACTACGAACCGTTCGGCGCCGCCGGGCGGAACTACGGGTGGAGCATGCGGGAGGGCACGATTGCCACGCCAGGTGTGAGCGCCTCGAAGCTGCCCGCGTACCTGCCGCTCACCAATCCGCTGTTCGACTACCCACGTACCATCGGACGCGCGATCACGGGCGGTCATGTCTACCGTGGAACCGAGCTGCCGGCCGCGTATCGCGGCCGTTACTTCGTCGGCGATTCGAGCTCGTCGATCGTCGGCTCGATCGGCATCAACATCAATCCCGCAACCAGGGAGGGCACCTTCGCCGACGCCGTGGATCACACCGCGGAACTGGGCGGCTCGCTCGGTGGGGTGGTGTCGTTCGGCCGCGACCTTGCGGGCGAGCTCTACGTGGTGACGTTCGCGGGGCGCATCCTCAAGATCGTCTCGGCCGATCAGCCGGGGCCGCCCACGTCGTTCTCCGCGACGATCGCTGGCCGCACTGTCACGCTCCACTGGCTGGCTCCGTCAGCCGGAGCGGCGCCGACCGGTTATGCGATTGAAGCCGGCTCCTCGAGTGGCGCGAGCGACCTGGCCGTGGCGACGACGGGTCCCGCGCCAGGACTGACCGTCACCGACGTCCCGGACGGCATCTACTTCGTGCGCGCGCGGAGCGTGCGCAACGGGACGGCGAGTGCGCCGTCCAACGAAGCGCGCGTGGCCGTGGGCTGCGCCGCCGCGCCTCCGGCGCCGGCCGGTCTGGTGCCAACGGTCAGCGGCAATCTCGTGAGGCTCGACTGGGTGGCGTCGAGTGGAGCGACCGAGTACGTGGTGGAAGCCGGATCGGCGACCGGTCTGGCAGACCTCGCCGTGCTGCCCGTCGGCGCGAACCCCGCACTCACCGTGACCGCGCCGGCCGGCCGCTACTTCGTTCGCGTGCGCGGCCGCAACGGCTGCGGGGCGGGCGCGGCGTCGAACGAAGCGATCGTCACGGTTTCGTAGCGGGCGTGTCGCGGATCTCGTGCTCGATGGCCTGCTTCGCAATCCTGGTGACGAAGATGGTGACGGCGACGGTGGCGAGGAAGCCCAGTCCAATCATCGCGTAGTACATCGCCCCCTTCGGCTGTGCGGCGCCCGACGCCAGGGTGGCGAGGTCGCCCGCCACCTTGCCCGTGTAGACATACATCGCCACCACGGGCAGCATGCCGATGCTGGCGGCGACATAGTCCACGAGCCGGACGCGGCTGAGGCCCAGCACGTAGTTGAGGAGCACGAACGGCACCGCCGGTGACATGCGCAGCAGCGCGACGAGCCGGAACCCATTCCGCTCCACCGCGCGATCGATCAGCAGCAGGCGCGGATCGCGCGTCAGCAGGCCCTCCACGAACTGCCGCGCGAGGTAGCGTCCCGTCAGGAACGCGAACGTGGCGCCGATCGTGGCGCCAATCATCACGTAGATGACGCCCTTCACGAAACCGAAGATGGCGCCGGCGGCAATCGTCAGCAGAAAGGCCGGCGCGAAGATGACGGGCGCGATGCTGTAGCCGGCGATGAAGGCCAGCGGTCCCCACGCCCCGAGTGACGCCACCCACTGCGTGAACCGCGGCAACAAGGCCGGCACTTCCCGGCCGACGGTGACGAGCAGCGCGAGGCCCACGAGGCCGCCGACGATCTTGAGCAGGGTGTTCATGGAACGGATCACGATCCGGGAAGATGGCGGCGCAGCGACAGCCACGCGCGCAGAAGACGGGCGGCGCGGGGCGTGAGCCGCGCACGATTGCAGGCATCAGCCGCGCGGCGGATGGCGTCGGCGTAACCGGGGTAGGGATGCACGACGTTGGAGAGGCCCGCCAGGCCCATGTTCGCGCGCATCGCCACGGCGATTTCCGACACGAGCTCTCCCGCGCGCGGCCCGACGATGGTCGCGCCGAGGATGCGATCGCTGCCTCTCCGCACGAGCACGCGCAGGAACCCGCGGGTCCGGCCATCGGTCATCGCGCGATCGACCGAGGCGAACGGCACGTCGAAGGGCGTCACGGCCACGCCCCGCGCCTGCGCCTCCTCGGTGGTCAGCCCGATCGCGGCCAGCTCCGGATCGGTGAACGTCGCGCGGGGCAGGACGAGGCCGCTGACGCGGGCGCGCCCCGCGAACAGCGCATTGCGGATCACGAGCCGCGCCGACCAGTCGGCCGCGTGCGTGAACTGCCACGGCAGGCAGACATCGCCCGCGGCGTAGATGCGGCGATTGGCGGTTTGCAGGAAGTCGTTCACGCCGACGCGGCCGTGCGGGTCGGTGGCGACGCCAGCATCGGCCAGGGCCAGGGTCTCGGTGTTGGCGCGCCGGCCCACGGCCACGAGCACGTGGTCCACGTCCAGCGCATCACTGATGGCGCCGCGCGTGATCGTCAGCTGCCAACCCTCGGCCCGTGGCGCGGCATGATGGGCGGTCGCGCCCGTCATCACGGCGACGCCCTCGCGCTGCAGCGCGTCGCGCACCACCGCGGCGGCATCGGCGTCCTCGCGCGGCAGCAACCGTGGCGCCGCCTCCAGCAGGTAGACGCGGGTCCCGAGGCGCGCGAAGGCCTGGGCCAGCTCGCAGCCGACGGCGCCGCCGCCGAGGATCGCGAGCCGGCGCGGCTGCGCGGCGAGCTCGAAGATCGACTCGCTGGTCAGCACGCCCGGGCCGTGCAGGCCGTCGATGTCGGGCATCGCCGGGCGCGCCCCGGTGGCGATCACCGCCCTCGAGAACGACAGCCGCGTGCCGTTGACGTCGACGGATGACGGCGAGGTGAAGGCCGCCGACCCGAAGAAGACGTGCACCCCGAGACCGGCGAACCGCGCCGCCGAGTCGTGCGGTGCGATCGCCGCGCGGGTCGCGCGCACGCGCGCCATGACCGCGGCGAAGTCCACGGCGTTCAGAGTGGCGGACACGCCGAGTGCCGCGCCTCGCGTCACGGCAGCCGCGGCGTGGGCCGCGGCGAGCAGGGCCTTCGACGGCACGCAGCCGGTGTTCAGGCAATCGCCGCCGAGTTTGTCACGCTCGATCAGTGCGACCGTGGCGCCCAGCCCGGCGGCGCCGGCTGCCGTCACCAGGCCAGCGGTGCCGCCGCCGATGACGACGAGATCGTAACGGGGGAGCGGCCGGGGCGACGCCCAGTCGGGCGGTCGGACATGCGACAG
>Ga0105103_10001606_pt1 | contig 12238 bp, 11 predicted proteins | sample PPLLaktember2015_2_FD_79107 | JGI IMG/M metagenome (GOLD analysis project Ga0105103, IMG submission 79107) | Freshwater sediment microbial communities from Prairie Pothole Lake near Jamestown, North Dakota, USA - PPLs Lake P7 Core (6) Depth... | ecosystem: Environmental > Aquatic > Freshwater >...
ATTGTCTAATCAATAGATCATCAAAAAAAATCAAAAGTTATTGAACGTTAGGGAGCGGGTTAAACTAAAATCTGATCAAATAAACTTCCAGCACGCTGGCTTGTCCCTAACTCAAAAACTTAGTCCCTATAAACCAGTAGTTGGGGAGAAGAACAACAATTGGGTTTTGTTGTTCTTCCACAGCTATAAATTGATCTCGCTATGTTGGATTCAACATGGCTCACTCTGAAAACAAGAGAAGAACAACAACAAGTGCCACCGAAAGTGTTGTTCTACCAGAGCACAATAACTTCTCAACCCGATAAAACCCAAAACACAAAAACAGCCGCTATCAACAAACTAGGGACAAAGCGGAGCGTTAAACACATCTCGACCTACGTTGCTACTTTTAATTTCCCTTATTTCCCTGTTCAACTTTACAACTCTGCTTAAACAACGAAACGCTGTCCGCTGGCAAGTCGCGTTCAACCATCAAATTTGCGCCAACTAAAGCGTTCGCACCGACCTTTACGCCAGGCATAAACGAGGATCTAATCCCAGTTTTAACGTTGTCACCCATCACCACACCGAGCTTGCGCCTTCCAGTATCTACAACCTTCCCCTTAACAGTCATCTTGATCTTGCCGTCGTCAAACCGCAAATTTGCAGTTATAGTGCCTGCCCCGAAGTTACATTTTTCGCCGATGACGCTGTCGCCGACGTAGCTAAGATGCCCAATGTGAGTGCCGTCCATGATCAGACTATTCTTAATTTCCACAGCGTTACCCACGCGGACCTTTCTTCCCAAGCTTGTGCCACTACGGATGAAGCAGTTTGGACCCACGTCAGCTTCTTCGTCTATAAATACGGGTCCTTCGATGTATGCGCCTGAGCGGACGCGAGCGGACTCCGCCACAGTTATTGGCCCAATTAACCGTGCACCAGGCTCAACTGTTCCTAAAACGCGGTGTTGCATGCGGTTGAGCGCCCAAACGTTCGCGTCCAGCAGATCCCAGGGTCTACCCACGTCAAACCAGTCGCCTTTATTGAGCTGAACCGCCAAAATGGTTTTGCCTTCCTGTGCAAGCAGTGTTATGGCGTCGGTGAGTTCCCATTCGCCCCGCTCTGAAGCTTTGGTCTGCTTTATTTTGTCAAAAACATTTTTCGAGAAAGCGTAAATCCCAGCATTGGCCAGATTAGACGGGGCTTTGCCGGCTTTGGGCTTTTCAACAATCCGCTTTACTTTACCTTCTTTGTCTTGTTCAATGATGCCGTAGTTTTCTGGCTTCTCAACTGGTACACAAGCCATCACTGCAGCAGGTTTTTGCTTCTTAAACAGAGAGACAACTTCTTTAACAGCGTCTTGACCAAACAGCAAGTCGCCATAAATCAAAACGAAGTCGCCTTCGATGTAGGGCTCTGCGACTTCCACCGCATTGCCTGTGCCCAAAATCGCTTTCTGCTCCACGTAGGTCAGCTTTAACCCCAGTTTTGCTCCATCGCCAAAGTAGTTGCGGATAACTTCTCCCATGTAGTGGGTGACAATTATAGCCTCATTGATACCAGCGTTCTTTACTGCTTCTAGGCAATATTGCAGGATTGGTTTCCCGGCGACTTTGATAAGGTGCTTTGGTCGCGTTGCCGTTATGGGCATTAGGCGTTCGCCTGCGCCTGCAGCTAAGAGGACTGCTTTCATTTTTGTGCCTCGAGTTGTTTGTGTATTAGTGCTGTCGCCTCTGCGGTTATATCTTTTGCCGCCGCTTCAGATTCGCCCTCCACGGTTAAACGGATTAGGGGCTCAGTGCCTGAAGCCCGAATCAGCAGCCACCCTTTTTTGAGAGCAAGACGCATACCATCCACCGTGGAATAATCCGTGTAGGCGGGAAACGCCTCCTTCAATACGTCGCCAAGTTGATCGATTACGCCGTATTTCCAATCGTTTTTGCTAGCGAAATTCACCCGTTTAGTGATATACTCTGGGACTTCAGCTATGAATTCTGAAACGGTTTTGTCAACCTCTTCTAAAGCAGCAAGGAATAGCACAGCCGAAAGCGGTCCATCTGGGCATAGGTGATGCTGAGGGTGCACCCAAGCACCGCAGGGTTCGCCTCCGAAGACCGCTCCACACCGTTTTATAACTTCTGAAACGTAGATGTCGCCAACCGGTGTTCGCTCTACTTTGCCACCTATTTTTTGCGCCATGGTTTCCACACACATGGATGCTTCAATGGTGGTAACTATGGTTCCGCCTCCTCTCCTTTTCAACGCGTAAGCGCCGTAAGCAGCAAGTGAACGGTCAAAATTGACGAAAACACCGTTTTCGTCTATGAATGCAACGCGGTCTGCGTCGCCATCGAAAGCGACCCCGATGTCTGCACCAAGGGCTTTCACGGTTTCTGATAGGTCCCGTAAGGATTCAGCGGTGGGTTCAGATTTCCGTGCTGGGAAGTACCCATCTGGCTGAGCGTTTAACGCTGTTATTTTGCAGCCCAACGCTTTGAGCAGGGTTGGTGCGACGTTGTAAGCGGCACCGCATCCTGGATCAACTACCACCCGCCATTGCTTTTTGAGTTTAACCGCATTGAGCACCATGTCATTGTATATTTGAACTGCGTCGAATGGTTGGGTTTTGCCGAGGTTTTGCCAGTCTGCCAGCTTGAAGCTGCCTTCGCGCACCATTTTTTCAACGGCTTCTTGATCTTGGTTCACATACGATAAGTCAGCTTTGAACACTTTGATACCGTTATACTGCGGTGGGTTATGTGAAGCCGTCAACATGAAACCTGCGTCGGCGCCACTAACTTTGGAGGCATAAGCTAAAACAGGAGTCGGAACCACACCTGCGACCCAAACGTCAGCGCCCGTGGAAACCAACCCTGAAACCAAGGCATCTTGCACCATGTCTCCTGAGGTGCGGGTATCGCGCGCTACAAGGACCTTTTTGGCTTGTGCATAAGTTGCCACTGCTGATGCAACTCTGCAGGCAAGAAGCGGAGTTAAATCATCGTTTACTAAGCCTCTGACTCCGGAGCTTCCGAATAGTTTCCCCATCAAACGTCCCTTTCATGCATGGTAAAGTACAAGTTGCCTTTAAAGCATGTCTGTTTGTATGTGTTTAGCTCTTGCTTGTACGGATTTGTCGGTTTCTGGTTTTCCAATTAAGACGTTGTTTCCCAAATTTTCACTTTTTAACACTTTTTTCCACTTCCCCGCACTTTCCAGCACTTTTTGGCACGCAAACTGCAGACGGCACAAACCCCAAACCAAAAAAGCAACCCAAAACAAGCTTCCCGCAGGGCAATTTCGCCAGTGTTGTTCTACTACACATCGGTGCTTTCCAGGCAATTCAGGACATAAAGCGCAATTCTTGAAAAAAATAGAGCAAAATACAAACGACTGTTTAAGAGTTCGCCTTGAGGAAGGCAGCGAGTTTTTCTCTGGAGGGGTGCATGCCGTCTTCGCTTGAGAGATAACAAGCCGAAACCGCGTTAGCTAAAGTCAATCGGCACTCATCGGAGAGCCCGTTGTGGTCGCCGAACAGGTTGCCTGCGTTCCAAGCGTCGCCTGCCCCGGTTGCCCGCAGAATCTTCACTTTAAAGGTGGGGACCACAACTTCTTTGTTGCCCCTAAGTGTAGCGGAGAAAACGGATGTGTGTAAGTCAATCCTTGCATGAAGATGCAGGGCTAATATGCGGGCGGCTTCCATCGCTGACTCTGCAGATTCTAAACGCATCTGCTTTGCTTTGAAGTTTTCATCTATGAACCCTGCGTAGGTTACCGCTTCATTCTCGTTCAAGCTCAAAATGTCCACGTAGTCGCCTTTCAGAACCCTGTTAAGCAAGGTTGGTATCTCTTTATCGTTGGGGGTGGGGTCAGCTGTGTCAAAGAATGTTTTGCAGCCCCTTGACTGGGCATATCCAAAAACCGCTTCAGCTAAAGAGGTACCAAACTTCAAAGTCCCGGCCCAATTAAAGAGACACAAATAATCCGCCGCTTCAAAGAGTGCGTAATCGTCTTGGTTTAGGTTGCTGGGGCCAAACTCCACCAAGGACCCCAGATCCCTTAGCATTACGTTAGTTTTTTGGTTTCGATGCTGAAACTCCAAGGCGGTTGTTATGGACGCTTTCCCGCAGGTTTTCATATGGGACATGTCCACTGGTGTGTTTCTGAAATGGTATTTTATTTGTTGGAGCCCTAGTTCGCTTGTGCAGATTATGGGGGTCACTTTGACGCCTAAACTGGCAAGCGCTGAAGCTACATTTATGGCGTTACCGCCTTTCATGTCGGTTTGGGATACGCCGTCTAAGCTACCTCCTTTACGATTAGCAACATCCGATACTAAACTTGAGAATTCCTCCACATTCCAGGGGAGGTTTATTATGCGGTCAAGGAAGAAGTCAGGCATAACCACGACGTGGCAGTCTCTAAGCTTGTTGTCTAAAAGGAAATTTTGTAACTCGTTTCTACATTGCTCCAGTCGCATAAAACTGCTCCTTATTAGTATTTTCCAAAAAGCTAAAATAACCTTTTGATTAAAAGAGTAGATTTATTCCACTTGGCAGGGGAGAAAAGTAAGCTTGAAATTTAAAATCGAAGCAGCTTTACTCGTTGTCGCAATTACGTTATTCGCAGTAGCCGTGATGTTCTACTCGCATCAAAGCTCAGTTGCTGAAGACTTGGTTTTAAGTCAAAGCCCGTTTCCGTACCGCGGAGTTGCCTTCCTGTTTTTGGGAGTGGGATCAGTTTCGATGGTGACCGCGTCTATTTCGTATTCCAAGAAAACTAAAGGCGCAATTGCGTAAATTGGGTTTTTAGCCGCCTATAATGAAACGAACCAGTAGCCACACAAAATCACCTATCGTTAATGCCGCAATTAAACCGAATAAAACAAAAATTAACATGGGCAAACCCGGTGTAGTCCAAACGTAACAGTCTATTTTTCCAGCATCTGCAGCATTGGAGAGGCGTTCAACGATTTTTTCTCTTCCTTCATCTTTGGGGATAATCACAAGTTTACGGTTCAGGTCCATGTTTTGGTCGTCAATATCTTCTAGGGGGAAAAGGTGCCACTTCTCTTTTACTTTACAGATATTCATCTTGTAGCCAGTAAATAGCACCATCAACTTCTTGCTGACGCCTTCAGAGGCGAGGGTGCCTGGGAAAAATTTGGTTTTCGTTTTTTTGTGCCAAATCACGTTGCGCATGATCATGTAGATGCCGCTTAAGGCGGCGAATAGGACTGCGTTGCCAAAGATGGTTATTGGGAAAATTATTTGTGATGTGGGTGACACTGCGTTGGGTAGGATTGGCGTCAAAACTGCTAAGGGTACAAACGGTAGTGCAAGTGCAATGCACATTAACGCTTTGGAGTCTGCTCCACCGAAGCTGCCTGTATAGAAAAGTAGTAATGCTAACCCTGCGGTTACGCCGAAGCTAAGTGCGTAGAGGGGTAGTTGGGATTGGGCAAAAAGCAGCAGGTGGGTTAATGATAAAGCTAATGCGATGGGGGCGTAAATTGCCCAGACGCGGTTGCTGACTTCGCGGGTTTTGTAATCGCTCCATGACGCATAGAGGAGTATAATTAAAGATAATGCTATGTTTGCCCCGATTAAAGCAACTTCAAGAGCCTGTATTTGTTCTGCACCCCACGGCTAATCGGTAGCATGTACCAAGTCTATTCTTATAAGATTTTGTTGGTAATTTCTGTATCGCATGACATTCCGTTGCTGAATTCTGCTTCTTCTTCGATACACGCCGTAAGCTCTCGGTTGGATAACGAAGGGGGCTCCTGCGCCGGTACCGATGTCTTTGGCGTAAAATCGCAAAGTACGTGTGTTGCTATTCTAGAGATCGTTCAAATCGCACTTTATTGAGCCCTGCAATTTTCTTTATGCTACTTGAAGGAAATATCAATTCGCCCCGGAAGTGAAAGTTGCTGGAAAAGTCGTTGTTGTTGTTGCCCCTGTGCCCCATGGTGCTGTTGCAACAACTACAGCAAATTAGCTCAGCAGTAATTTTTGTCCTCAAGCCACAACTACCCTATCCTGAACTTAAAACAAAGAATTATTAAACCCTCAAGTTATGAGTTACTCAAACACGCCAAGGAGATGCGGATGAGTCAAACTGTAGAAATCATCAACCAAGCCAAAGGGGAAGGCAGAAAGGTGCTTCTTGAACCTGAAGCCAAAGCAGTCTGCGCAGAATACGGCATCCCCGTCACGAAATCTCTGCTTGCAAAAAACGAAAAAGAAGCCTCAAACATGGCCAAACAGATCGGTTTTCCAGTCGTGCTGAAAATTGTTTCCCCAGATATAATCCATAAAACCGAAGCGGGCGGAGTCTTGGTTAACTTGAAAACCGCCGCCGACGTAGCGGCAGGTTACAGGAAAATAGTAGAAAACGCAGCCAAGTTCAAAGCAGACGCTAAAGTTTTAGGTGTCTTGGTTGCGGAGATGGCGCCGCAAGCCACCGAGGTCATCGTGGGCGGGCTTAAGGATCCGCAGTTTGGACAAACCGTCATGTTTGGGTTAGGAGGCATATTTGTAGAATTGTTAAAAGATGTGAACTTCCGTGTGGCACCCATCACCGAGCAGGATGCCAAAGACATGATTACGCAACTCAAAGCTTACCCACTGTTGGTTGGATACCGCAAAACTCCGCCGGCAGACATTGATGCCCTCGTAAGCATAATCTGCAATACGTCACGTTTGATCATGGAGCACCCGGAAATCAAAGAGTTAGATCTCAACCCGATAATGGCTTACCCCCAAGGAGCCAAAACAGTCGACGCAAGAATAATCCTTGAATAAAAATTTGTTAGGTTCGGGTAATTCCTTTACATTGAACCAAATTTCGATTAGTAATGAAAAAGCCAAGGACATAAATGCTTTTTAACAGGATCACTATACAACCAAAAAAAGGAAAGTTCATTGTGAACGCTGACAAACTAGTCGTTGGCTTGACGGGCATGCCGGGTTCGGGAAAATCGTTAGTTGTGGATACCGCCCGCGACTTAGGCTACAAAATCGTAACTATGGGAGATGTCGTCCGCGAGCAAACCCGCCTTCGGGGGTTGGAGCCTACACCGCAAAACGTCGGCAAAGTCATGTTGGAACTGCGTGCGGAAGGCGGCAATTTCGCTATTGCGAAGAAATGCATCCCAAAAATCGAGGAGCAAGCCAGCGACAAAGTCCTTGTTGACGGTTTACGTAGCCAATTTGAAGCTGACATCTTCAAAGAGCACTTCCAAAAATTCACAGTGGTTGCAGTTCATGCTTCTCCCCAGATTCGATTCCAACGCCTCTCACGCCGAGGCAGAAGTGACGACCCAAAGATGTGGAGTGTTTTTCACGAGCGTGACATGCGGGAACTTGGCGTCGGATTGGGAACTGTGATATCGTTGTCCGAGAAGATACTCGTCAACGATAACAGTATCGAAGGATTCAAGGTTCAAGTTAAGGAAAATTTTGCGAGGTTGGAGAAGAAATGGTTGAAGTAACCGTTTTTGTGGAAACCGAAGTTAACCCGACGGAAGACGAAGACAAAGTGCAAACCGCAGTAAACAATGTCCTTGGAAACGCGTCCATAACCGTGAAAGCTTCGCAAATTGGCAGCACCCTCACTGCAGAGGCAAAAGGACTGGATTCACTGGTTAAACTTCGCAACATGCTGCGAAATGACCGCATCCGCGACGCCTCCCGACGAATACTATTCAAATCCATACGCGGAAACAAAATCAGCTTTTTCCTAAACAAACAAGTCGCGTTCGCTGGGCACATTTCTTTTTCAGAAGAAACCGCGGAGTCACCTCTGGGACCAATACGCTTCATAATTGAAACAGACGACCCGGAGCAACTTGTCGAGTGTATTGCTGAAAAAACTGGAAAGTAAGAGGATAAAAGTTGGCGGAAAGAGCACTGGTAACTAAAAGCGGCGCGATCCTTTTAGGGGACAATGTCGCCTGTGACGCGTTTGACCCAACAAGGCCACTGCGGGTTGTCACTCACGCGCATGCGGACCACCTTGGCGGATTACGTCGAAGCGTCAAATGCTGCGAAAAGGTTTTGATGACTAAAGCAACTCGTGACCTCGCTGAAACTTTGAATGGGTCACTAAAGTTGAGACAAGAATCCGTACAATGCCTGGAGTACGATAAAGTCTTCAAGTACAGCGATGAGCTAATCACCCTCAAAAAAGCCGACCACATTTTAGGAGCTTGCCAAGTCGTCGTTGAAGACGCAGGCGGAATACGTATTGCTTGGTCAGGTGATTTCAGGCTGGAAGGCACCCAAGCAGTTAACTGCGATGTCTTGGTTGTGGAAGCCACTTATGGAAGCCCCTCTTGTCGACGGAACTTTGACGTGGACGTGCGGAAGCTTTTGGTCTCGATGATTGAGAGACGTTTACGGGGGGGTGCAGTCTACGTTTTTGGTTACCACGGCAAGTTACAGGAAGTAATGCAGATTCTTCGGGACTCCGATGTGCAGGTACCTTTCGTTATGCCCGAACGTGTTTACGAGGTTACAAAGGTTTGCGAAAAGCATGGAATGCGGTTAGGGGGCCTGTCGCTTTCCTCCGATAAGGAAGGGCACGAACTTTTAGACGGCAATTTGCCCTGCGTCGCTTTCTACCACATGAATCAACGCCAACACGTAGGTTTGCGGAACGCACGGATATGTGTCAGCGGCTGGGAATTCAATATGCCATGTCGCCAAATCGGAGACCGCGAATATTTAGTTGCATTAAGTGACCACTCTGACTTCGACGGGTTAATCGAGTATGTGAAGCGTACTCGTGCAAAGCAGGTAGTCACTGATAACTTCCGCAGCAACGGCGATGCATTAGCAAAAGAGTTGCGTAAGCGTTTAGGCGTTTGCGCAGTTGCGATGCCACGGAGCCCGGGGCAAACTACTCTTTAGCTTTAGCGTTTGGGAAGTATTGTTGGTTAAAGTTTAAAAGCCATAACCTAACTATCCACCACAAGCTAAGGTTAAACAAGTGAGTAGCCATGACTAAGTCCTCTATAATTTCAGGTTTCTACAAACTCTCGCCTAAAGAGCGATTGTCAATCATTAAAGACCTCGCGGGTTTGACCGACGAAGAAGTCCGATTTCTTGAAAACACTGGTTCATTGCCCATGGATGTCGCAGACCACATGGTTGAAAACGTCATAGGCGTCATGCCTGAGCCACTGGGCATCGGCGTGAACTTCCAAATTAACGGCAAAGACTACCTTATCCCGATGGCGACGGAGGAACCCAGCGTTATCGCTGCGGCAAGTTACGCGGCGAAAATGGTACGTGATGGCGGCGGATTCCACACAAGCAGCACCGCGCCCATTATGATTGGACAAATCCAAGTGGTAAATATAGCTCACGCGGGATATGCAAAAACACAGGTGCTTGACTCTAAATCTGAAATATTGAAGAAAGCCAATGAGCAGGATCCCGTGCTTAATTCCTTCGGCGGCGGAGCAAAAGACCTTGACGCCCGAGTTATCGAAACCTCATTGGGGGAAATGCTCATAGTGCACCTCTACGTTGACTGCCGAGACGCAATGGGCGCCAACGCGGTTAACACGATGGCTGAGGCGGTTTCTCCAATGATTGAGAGGATAACGGGCGGACGCGTTTATCTTAGAATAATCTCTAACTTAGCTGTTAAACGAATGGCTAAAGCCTGGTGCACCGTACCCAAAGAAGCAGTAGGCGGCGAAGCAATAGTTGATGGAGTAGCCTGCGCCTCAGCGTTTGCATCCGCAGACCCATACCGCGCAGCCACCCATAACAAAGGCGCCATGAACGGCATAATCGCCGTCGTCTTAGCTACAGGGAACGACCACCGTGCAATCGAAGCGGGCGGACACGCATACGCAGCTTTCAACGGCGCTTACACAACTTTCTCGAAATGGACTAAAAACAAGAACGGTGACTTAGAAGGTGAAATCGAGTTGCCGATGGCTGTGGGTTTAATCGGCGGCGCAGTAAAAACCCACCCCATCGCACGCATCGCCATGAAAATTTTGGGAGTGAAATCCGCCAACGAATTCGCCGAAATTCTCGCCGCAGTCGGCTTAGCCCAGAATCTCGCTGCACTCCGCGCGCTCTCCAGTGAAGGCATCCAACGCGGTCACATGTCGCTGCATGCCCGCAACATCGCCATTACCGCTGGAGCTAAAGACGAATTGATTGACCGAGTTGCGGAGCGGATGGTTAGGGAACGCAAAGTCCGCGTGGACCGCGCCAAAGAGATCCTAGATGAACTCTCAAAAAAGCTGTAGCCATGCGGCTAAAAACGAAAGTCTAAAACTAAGCTTTCCAGCCTTCTTTTTTGAGGTATGCAACAAGCAATGGTTAAGTTTGTTTGTAAAAGCATTTATGTGTGGTGCTGTTTCTAAAATTATGTGAAGATGCCAAATGTCTGAACAGATGAGAAGCTTCATTGCTTTCGACATACAAAACGACAGCGTCCTAAACAGGATTGCTACAGCACAAAAAATGTTAATTCAAACAAACGCGGACCTGAAACTTGTTGAACCAAAAAACATCCACGTAACCGTGAGGTTTCTGGGTCCAATTAACCCTGACATAGTTGAGAAAATACACGAAGCCATGAAAACGATAAAATTCGCGCCCTTCAACATCCAACTTCAGGGGTTAGGAGTCTTCCCAACCATCAATTACCCACGGGTAGTTTGGGCAGGCATAACGTTGGGCGCACAGGAACTAAGAAGCATCTTTGAACAGTTAGAACCAAAAATACACGATTTAGGTTTCGCACCTGACCCTAACGGTTTCAGCCCACACTTAACCATCGCTCGCGTCCGCTCAGGCGCCAATAAGCAGCGGCTAGTCGATTTAGTGCAGAAGCAGGAAAACTATGATTTTGGCAATATACGCGCGGATTGTCTGCGGCTAAAAAGAAGTCAGCTTTCACCAAAAGGCCCAACTTACACAACCCTCAAAGAGTATTGCCCTTAACTGACCTTTATGAATGAACAAATTACCGCAATTTCTAAGCGGGTTCTCCAGAAAATTTCGCCGCAAAAAGAGGAACGCCTCAAAGTTGAGGCTTTAAGCCGCAAACTGGAAGAAAAAATAGAGGCTGTCTGTAAAGCTGAGGGCATAGCTGCAACAGTGCGTGTTGAGGGTTCAGTCGCTAAGGACACATGGCTCAGCGGCAACCCCGACATCGACATTTTCATGCGGCTGCCTACTTCGATTCCCCGCAGAAACCTCGGTGACGTCGGCTTAAAAATTGCCAAGAAAGCAGCTGGCGACGCAGAACAACTTGAACGTTTCGCTGAGCACCCCTATCTTGAGGTAAACATTGAAGGTTACCACGTGGATATTGTTCCATGCTACGACGCTAAACCTGGTGAGTGGCAGAGCGCAACTGACCGCACACCTTACCACACCGACTACATCAGAAAACACCTAAAGAAGACCTTACGCGACGAAGTTAGACTTCTGAAGCAGTTTATGGTGGGCATCGGTGTTTACGGTGCAGAAATCAAAGTGGGCGGTTTTAGCGGTTACCTCTGCGAGTTACTGGTTATGAAATTTGGTTCTTTCGCCGAAACTGTTGAAGCATTTGCACGTTATAATCAGCGGATAGTGGTTGACATCGAAGGCGAATACAGCGGCAGAGAAAAAGAGCTTTGCTTGCTCTTTACTGAGCCACTGGTAATCGTTGATCCCGTCGATAAAGGTAGAAACGTAGCTTCAGCAGTTCAACCCCAAAAACTCTACACCTTAATCGCCGCTTCAAGAGCTTTCCATACACAACCAAGCGAAAATTTCTTTTATCCCCCAAAAACACACGCCGTAGCCCCTAACTTGATAGCCGATCGCCTTGCTGAATGCGGCGGCGCCTATGTGTTTGTGGTCATAGGCGAATTAACCGCGGTGCCGGACGTTTTGTGGGGGCAACTCTACCGCACCAAGCGATCCCTCTGCAAACTACTTGAAACTAATGAGTTCAACGTGCTTAAAAGCGCGGTTTGGAGCAACGAGACTTCACTTAGCGTCTTCACCTTCGAGTTGGAACAACAGGTGCTGCCAAACATCAAAAAGCACATGGGGCCGCAGCTTGAGCGCGGAGCAGAATCAGAAAAGTTTCTGGAAAAATACGCTTCCGACAGCCAAGTCCTTTCTGGACCTTACGTTGAGGATGGACGGTGGGTTGTTGAAGTCCCACGCAAAAGCCCAGATGCTACTGCACTCTTTAGGGAAAAGTTAGCGGATGGGGGCAAAAACGC
>Ga0105103_10001607_pt1 | contig 12238 bp, 13 predicted proteins | sample PPLLaktember2015_2_FD_79107 | JGI IMG/M metagenome (GOLD analysis project Ga0105103, IMG submission 79107) | Freshwater sediment microbial communities from Prairie Pothole Lake near Jamestown, North Dakota, USA - PPLs Lake P7 Core (6) Depth... | ecosystem: Environmental > Aquatic > Freshwater >...
CGGGAATCCGTGGGCGGTGTGCGTGTCGGGCGGGCCGGGACCGAAGAACCCGGGCAAGCAGTACCTGTACTCTTCCAACTCGTGGCAGGATAGCGCGCCGGCGGCGGGCGCCGAGTTCACCGGCGAGGTCTACAAGATGGAGCTCGACGGCACGATCATCGGCAAGTTCGGCCGCGCGGGGAAGGCGGCCGGCGAGTTTGCGACCATCCACCAGATGGACTGCCGCGATCCCAACGTGATCTACACCGCCGAGATCAACAACTGGCGTTCGCAGAAGATCCTGCTGAAGTCCTCCACCACCACGAGTGCGCAGTAGGAGATCGGACATGACACGCACACTCAAGGCACTGATCGTGGCGGTGGTGGCGGGCGGCTCGGCCCTGGGCGCGCAGGCCGCGGTGCCGGAGATTGCCTTCGACACCAACGCGGACCTGCTGCGCACGCCGCCGGACGTCTACGTCGGCGAGGTCGGCGGCGTCGGCGCGAATTCGAAGGGCCAGATCTTCGTCTACACGCGCACCGGGCATCCCTACGCCACGCTGGGCGACAATCGTACCTTCTATCGCGGCGGCTCGCGCCTCTTCCAGTTCGACCCGAACGGCAAGTTCGTGCGCGAGCTGGGACAGGACGTCTACGGCTTCAACGCTGCCATCGGGCTGCGCATCGATCCCCAGGACAACATCTGGACCATCGACGCCGGCGCCAGCCAGGTGGTGAAGTTCGACACCGAGGGCCGGGTGGCGCTGGTGCTCGGCCGCAAGCCCGAGACGATGCCGGTAAGGCCTGCGGCTCCCCGGCCGGGCGGCCCCGGCGGTGCGGGACCCGGTCCAGGTGCGGGCCCGGGACCTGGCGTGGGCGCCGGTCCAGGCGCCGGTGCGGGGCCAGGTGGCGCGGGTCCAGGCGGCGCCGCCGCCGCTCGGAAACCCGGTGAGGGCACGCCCGGCTCCAGCTTCAATCGTCCCACCGACGTGGCCTGGGACGCGGCCGGCAACATCTACGTGGCTGACGGCATCGGTGCGAACAACCGCGTCGCCAAGTTCGACAAGGACGGCCGCTTCATCAAGCACTGGGGCTCCACCGGCACCGAGCCGGGTCAGTTCCAGGGCCTCAAGGGCCTGGCGATTGATGCGCAGGGGAACGTCTACGTCGCCGACGCCGGCAACAAGCGTATCCAGGTGTTCGATGCCGACGGCAACTTCAAGACCCAGTTCGCGGGAGTCGGCACGCCGCTGGCGATGTGCATGACGCGCGGCGCCACGCAGCACCTGTACATCTCGCACGCGGGGGATACGGACGGCATGGAAGACGCCGCCATCTTCAAGGTGCGCCTCGACGGCACGGTGGTCGGCAGGTTCGGTTCGGCCGGGAAGCTGCCAAAGGAGTTCGGCCTCGCCAACTCCATCGACTGTCGCAGCGAGAACGAGCTGCTGATCGGCGAGATGACCAACTGGCGCGTGCAGAAGGTGACGCTGAAGGGCACATCTGCCGCGCGGTAACGCGCGCTCTCGTCATCGCCGGCGATCGATACCAGACGAAGCGCCGTGATCCTCGAGACCGCAGGGCTGATCCTGCTGGTCGTGGTCGCGGCGTTTCTGTTGACGCCGCTCATCCGGGCTGCCCTTCGGCAGCGCGCGATGGACCGATGGCCGCGCGTGACGGGGTACGTCGTCCAGCGCGAGCTGCCGCTCACGTTGATTGCGACAGTTGCCACGACGATCCTCGTCGGATTCATCGCGGCAACCGTCCGCATCCTCTTCCTGCCCTAGCCGCTACTTCGCGGCCGCCGCCTGAATCGACAGGCTCACCTTCACCTCGTCGCCGACGAGGAACCCGCCCGCTTCGATCGCCGCGTTCCAGTTCAGGCCGTAGTCCTTGCGGTTCAGCGTGATCTCGCCCTCGAAGGCCACCTTCTGGTTGCCCCAGGGATCGGTCGCCTTGCCGAGATACGACACGGGAATGACGATGGCCTTGGTCACGCCCCGCATGGTGAGGTTCCCGGCCACCTCGAACGCCTCCGCGCCCTTGGGCGTGACGCTGGTGCTGACGAACGTGAGGGTCGGATACTTCTCCACCGCGAAGAAGTCCTCGGACCGGAGGTGTGCGTCGCGGTCTGGCGTGCTGGTGTCGATGCTCGCCGCCTGGATGGTGAAGGTCACAGACGACTGCGCCGGCTGGTCCTCGTCGAACTGGATGGCGCCGTCGAAGTCGGCGAAGCGGCCGCGGACCTTCGAAATGAGGTGGCGGACCTGGAACGCGGCTTCCGAATGGGTCTTGTCGATGGCATAAGTGAGGGTGGTGGTGGCGATCATGTCTGTGCTCCTGTGGTCTGTGATGCTAGTTTGAACATTAGGTGTTACAACAGCTATATCGGCAAAAAAAGGGACGAACCGACGGTCACTCCGATTTGCGAACCTCCGCCAGGACGTCGATCAGACCGCGCAGCTTTGCCTGGCTGATCTGCTTGAGGGCGTCGCGGTGAAACTCCCGGACCGGCTCGTCGAGCATTGCCAGCACCTCGAGCCCTTTCGGCGTGATGTAGGTCCGCACCAGGCGCCGATCGCTGTCGGACCGCTGGCGCCCGATCAGCCGCAATTCGGTCATCCGGTCGAGGAGGCGGGTCACATCCGGAACCTGTCTCAGCAGTCGGGCGCCCACTTCGTTCCGGCACAGCCCACCCGGCCCGGCGCCTCTCAGAATCCGGAGCACGTTGTACTGGGTCTGCGTCAGCCCGTACGGCTTCAGCATCTGGGCGATGGCGTGCTCGAGCTGGGCAGCCGTCCGGACGATGCTGAGGTGCGCTTCCTCTTCGAGCAGGTCGAAGGGCCTGGCGGACTTCAGTTCGGTATGGAGCGCCCGCGGCATGAAGAGACAATACGTGTTATCACACTCATTGTCAACCCCTCCTCCTTCAGCCCGTTCAAGCAGGGTGCGCCGCGCCGCGCACCCGGGCCAGAATGATGGATGCCCTTCCACCTGCCCGCCTCATCCGCCGCCATCGCGCTGGTCATGGTCACCACCCTCGCCGCCCAGGCCGGCGACGAAGCCGCACCGCGATTCCGCGCTTCCGACCTGCTGGCGGCAGACGTTCTGAAGGGGCCGCACCTCTCCGTCCATGATGCGCCGACCACCGAGAGCTTCTTCCACGAATTCGACATCGCCTCGGAGTACGGCGAGCTGCACGCGGTGGGCCTGTCGCAGCTGACGACCCGCCTCAACGAAGTGCGCGCGCTGGCCAGTCTCGAAGAGGTATCGAAAACCGAGGTATTCCTCCAGTCGGCCGGCGGCGCGGTCGTCAACGTCGGCAAGAGCGTCGGCAAGGTGGTGACCGATCCCGTCGATTCGGCCAGGGGCATCGGCGCGGGCGTCAAGCGTCTTGGCGTCAACCTCGGTCGCATGACGAAGCGGACCGTGGACTCGGCCGGCAACGACTCGAAGCCGGCGGGCGGCGGTGACGGAGCCGCGGCGGGCGCCGCCAATTCCGTCCTCGGCGTGTCGTCGGCGATGCGGCGATGGGCGCGGAAGGTCGGCGCCGATCCTTACACCACCAATCCGGTGCTGCGCGAGGCCCTCAAGAGCATCGGCCAGATCGATGCCGCCGGTTCGATCGCGACGAAGGTGGTCCTGCCGGTGCCGGGCATCGTGACGGCCGCCGCGGATGTGGGCGACCTGGTGTGGGGCAAGGATCCCGAGGAACTGCGGAAGATCAACGAACAGCAGTTGAAGACGCTCGGCGTGCCGTCCGCCGATGCCGCCGTGTTCTTCCAGAACCGCGGCTACACCCTCACCTCTCAGACGCGGCTGGCGATGGCGCTCGGCCGCGTCAAGGTGCCGGGCAGCGCCGACTACGTCGCCGCCGCCGCCCGCGCGTCGGGCGAGCGCGAGGCGCTGTTCTTCGTCGAGAGTGCGGAGCTGCTGCAGCGCATGCACGCCGCGGAGCCGTTGACCGCGGTGATGACCGACTCACGCGCGCTGGTCGCGGCGCGCGGCGCGCGGGCGATCGTCGTGCTGCCGCTCGACCACCTGCGCTCGACTGCCGAGACGCGCCAGGTGATGACGGAGATCGACGCGCGGGCCAGGGCCGAACTGCACGCCACGGCGATCGAGGTGCAGACGACGGGACGCGTCAGCGATCGCCTGCGCGGCGAGATGGCGGCGATGGGTTGGGCGCTGCGCGACCGGATCCCGCAAGCGCGATGACGCTCACGTGGTCTTAAGTCTTGAGTCTTGGGTCTTGGGCTTGAGGCTTGAGGCTTGGGGACTTCGCACGCGCGGGGTCGCACGTCGACGCGCACGCGTGGCACGAGCGGCCGCGCTCGGCGACGAGTGACGACGCGATTGTGAGTGGAGTGGCCGAGGGGGGAAAAGGCGCGGTCGCTCCGATGGCGACCGCCCATGTGAAACGCGAAGTCTCGAGTGCGGCGGCGTTGTCGGGAACGGATGTTCCCAAGCGCCGCCTTGCCCGTTCGCGGTAGTGCGCGCTCCGGTGGTTAGGCCACGCGGATGTTTTCGGCGCGCGGACCCTTGGGGCCCTGGCCCTTTTCGAACGTCAGCGCCTGACCTTCACGCAGTTCGTCGAAACGGACGTCGGCACAAGCCGACTGGTGGAAAAAGTACTCCGTGCCGTCTTCAGCCTGCACGAAGCCGAAACCCTTGTCGCTAACCAGTCGCTTGATCGTGCCCTTGATGCTTGCCATGTCTGCTCCTATACGGTCGTCGTCGTCACGTCGATCGAACGGCACGATTGCCGTTCGAATGCTCCCCTGCCGGCTGCTGATCGTTCAGCAACTGGCGCAGCGCACGAAACCCGAAGATTCGCGTGTGGCTTCGATGAGGGCTCGAGACGTGGTTCCGGCGCGGGCCGGAACAGCGGCAGGACTCAAGAAAGCGGAACACCCCATAGTGTACCAGCTTGCGGGGTCAAGAGGGCGAATGGTATCGGGGGGGGCGCTAGCCCCGCAGAATCTGCCGGATCGGGTCGGGCAGCAGCCGATGGCCCAGCTTCCAGCAGGTCCCACAGGCCGGACAGTCGTAGAAGTGAATCGGCAGCTGAGGCATGGAGGCGGCCTGCGGCCGGAACGCGCCAGACGAGACTTCGGTGTCGACGTAGGTGAGCGTCGCCCCGCAGGACGGGCACGGCGGATCGGGCGGGCGCTCAGAGGTTTCCTGGTTCGAAGCCACGCGACATTCTAGCGCTCGTATTCGACGCGCCGCGTCACGACCATCGTCCGCGACGCTGCCGACCGGCGGCGTCGCGCGCGGGGTTCCACACTTCGCCACAGCCGAGGCAGCGCCAGTAGGTGTCCGTGGTGGGCGCTTTGCCGCTCTGCGTCACCTTATCGGAACGGCAGAACGGGCAGGCGGTGACGGCCTCGGCCACAGGCTCGCCCTTGTCGGCCAGGCCGGTGAACCGGCTGCGATCGGAATCGTACATGGGATCTCCAGTGCTCTTGGTTGCGGGAAGGCCTACATGAGTACCATACCCGGGACCTTCATTGCTGCTAAGCTGTGAGCAGCCGTCCGCAACGCTTAACCCATTCAGAACCACACCCTGCGCTTCTGGCTCCTCGGCCGCCATCTACCATGTCATTTCGCGACGTTCACGGCGCACCTCGCCGAGGCTATCGTCACTGAACAGTGCCTGCTGCGGGGAAACCCGTCGATCTTCGTGTCGGAAGGCAGGTACGGCCGGGAAGGCGACGCTGGATATGCGGGGACGCGTCAGCCGATTGCTCGACTGGCTGAACCGGACCGGTCGGTAGTGGCGTTCCTAGTTGGAGTGCGACGCCCGGTTCTCGGCCAGCCACCGCTCGCTCATCGAGCCCAGGCTGCCGGCACTCCGCCGTCCGCGCGGGCGGAATCGTGCCGCCAAAGCCAGGATCACGACGACGGTGATGCCAATGGTCAAAATCATGATGGTCCACCGATCATCGCACGCTTTGTGCGTCCGCGTCTCTTCTCTTCAGAATTGAGAACAATTCATGAGCATGCTTTCGATTGCCGGTGATGGTCTGGGCGCGGTGCTGATGGCACTCGCAGTCCCAGTAGCGATTCTCGCGGTGGGCATTCCCTTCGCCCTGGTCATTGGCTTCGTCCTGCGACTGGTGGGCCTCAGCTGATGGCGAGCTGACTCAGCCTGCCTTGTTCTGGCGAACACGCTCGATCGCGCCGAGCGCGTGCAGGATGAAGAACGCCAGCAGCACGGCCACCAGCGGCGGCCACAGACGCCCCGCTCCGACCGCCATCCCGACGGCAGCCGTCAGCCACAGGCTGGCGGCCGTGGTGAGGCCCTTGATCTCATCCTCTTCCGTTCGCTTGAGGATGGTGCCGGCACCGATGAAACCGATCCCGGCCGCGATCCCCTGAATCACCCGGCTCAAACCGTCCAGCGCCATCCCGGCTTCGACCGGCGCCACCGTGAAGAGCGCCGATCCGAGGGCGACCAGCATGTGCGTGCGCAGACCAGCGGCTTTTCCTACGCTCGCCCTCTCGAACCCCAGCACACCGCCCAGCAGCGCTGCCATGCCCAGCCGTGCCGTGATGCGCGTCAACTGCGCGAGCTCTGGTGAGGCGAACAGCGGTTCGGCCATGGGCTCCACGTGACTCTCCTTGGCTCTGCTGGCGCTGCATCTTGTGCGCCAGACGTCCACCGGCACTTCTTCGCGCGCGGTTCCCATATTTGGCGCACGGCTACCCGATGTGAGAGTCCGCGGCACGCACGCGTTCCAACGGCTCAGCACGCGCGCCGGGGCACACCCCTTGCACTTCCCCGTCGTGTGAGCGAACTGCCGCTCAGGCAGTTCGGCTTCGCGAATGGACATGCGCGACCCGATCGTCGCGCCACGAGGAGAACGATGAACGAGAACCTGAACCCCAACCGGAATCAGACGACCACGAATCCTGGCTACGTGAGCGGCTTGTACCGATCGCCGGACGAAGCCTCTCGCGCGTACGCCGACCTGACCACGCGGCACGGCTACAAGCCCGACGATGTGGACGTGATGATGAGCGACGAGACACGCCGTCGCTATTTCGGCGATGCGGAACCGGGCAAGGAACTCTCCGGTGGCACGAAGGCGGCGGAAGGTCTGGGCGCTGGTGGCGCGATCGGCGGCGGCGTCGGCGCGGCGCTGGCCGCAATCTTCGCGGTCGGCACCTCCGTCGCCATCCCGGGCCTCGGCCTGGTCGTGGCGGGTCCGATTGCGGCGGCGCTGGCGGGCGCCGGCGCGGGCGCGGCCACCGGCGGCCTCATCGGCGCGATGATCGGCGCCGGCATCCCGGAAGATCGCGCCGCTCACTACGAGAAGGGCATCCGCGAAGGCGGCATCTTCGTGGGCACGCGTCCGCGTGACGATCGCCACGCGGACGAGCTGCGGCGCGATTTCCAGCGCACCGGCAGCAGCGACGTGCTGTAAGGCGGGGGCAACGGGGTGGCCCGCTTTCGGGGGGCCACCCTGGAGTTCCAGGTTCAAAGTTCAAGCGTTCAAAGTTAGGGAGTTCCAGTTGCGCGCGGGCCCTTGGCACGAAAACCGAATGTCGCAACAGCCATGCCCCTGTTGGACTGGTATCGGCGCAACCGCGCCCGATCAGCTGCCCTCTTCGATCTGCTGGACGATGACGCGTATTACGGCCGCCCGATCGCGCTTCGGCAACCCGTCGTGTTCTACGAGGGACACCTTCCGGCGTTCAGCTTCAACACGCTCGTGAAGCGCGGCCTGGGTAGGCCCGGCATCGACGCCAGGCTGGAAGCGCTCTTCGCCCGTGGCATCGACCCGGAAGAGACGGCGGCCTCGGCCCAGGCCGCCGCGAACTCGCGGTGGCCGACGCGAGAGGAGGTGAAGTCGTTCGCCGCCGAGGCGGATGCGCAGGTCGTCGACGCATTGGCGCACGGCGACATCGATCAGCCCAATCACCCGCTGCTCAACCGCAGCGAGGCAGCGCTCTGCATTCTCGAACACGAGGTGATGCACCAGGAGACGCTGCTCTACATGTGGCATCAGATTCCCCATGCCCAGAAGCGGAAGCCCTCCGGTTATGTGCCGCACGTGGATGGCACCTCGCCGGCGCAGGCGTGGGTGCACGTCCCCGACGGCATCGCCACCCTGGGTGTGGCGGCCTGGAGCGAACCGTTCACCTGGGACAACGAGCGTCCCGCGTGGACCACACCCGTAGCCGAGTTCCGCATCGAGCGCCACAACGTCACCAACGAGCGCTACATGGAGTTCGTGGATGCGGGCGGCTACGCTGACGAGCGTTGGTGGCAGCCCAAAGACTGGGCGTGGCTCCGTGCCACGGGGATCACGCATCCGATGTTCTGGACCTACCAGCGCGGGCAATGGCTCTGGCGCGGCATGTTCGAGCTGATCCCGCTGCCTGCAGCCTGGCCGGTGTACGTGAGCCACGCCGAGGCCTCCGCGTATGCGCGGTGGAAAGGATGCCGCCTGCCCACCGAAGCAGAGTTCCAGCGTGCCGCGTACGGCACCAGGAACGGACACGCGCAGCGCTATCCGTGGGGCGACATGCCACCCGCCAGCCGGCACGGCCTCTTCGACTTCGCGAGCTGGGATCCGGCGCCGGCAGGGACGCACCCCGACGGCGCCAGCGCCTGGGGCGTGGAGGATCTGATCGGCAACGGCTGGGAGTGGACCTCCACGGTCTTCGGCCCCTTCCCCGGTTTCGAGCCGCTCCCCTCCTATCCGGAGTACTCCGCGGACTTCTTCGACGGCGAGCACTTCGTCATGAAGGGCGCGTCGCCGGCGACCGCTCGCGAGCTGCTGCGGCCATCGTTCCGCAACTGGTTCCGCCCGCGCTACCCATACGTCTATGCCACCTTCCGCTGCGTCGACGATGGCGCCGACACGAGGCGCGCGTGAGTGCCGCTCCACGGCGTGTCGCCGTCACGCCCAGCGCCGCTGAAGCGAGCCTCTCGGAATTCGCCGGTGAGGTGCGCTTCTATCTGTCGCAGCAACCGCGCCAGCTGCCATCCTGGTACCTCTACGACGCGCTCGGGTCGGCGCTGTTCGAGGCCATCACGCGGCTGCCGTGGTACCGCGTGACGCGAGCGGAACTCGGCCTGCTCCGAACGCACGCGGCTGCCATTCTCAACCGACCCGGGCCGCCGGCTCGTCTCGTCGAACTCGGCTCGGGAAGCGGCGAGAAGCTCGCGGCCCTGCTCGCCTCCGGCCTCGTCGGCAGCACGCCGCTGGAGTTGCACCTCATCGACGTCTCGTCCGCGGCCCTCGCCGCATCGTCGCTGGCGCTGGGCGCCTTCGCCGGCGCGCGGACGGTGACTCATGAAGCGTCATACGAAGGGGGGCTGGATCGCGTCGGCCGGGGCACGCCGCCAGGGGGACGGACAGTCGCGGCGTTCCTCGGCTCGAACATCGGTAACTTCGAGCCCGCGGCCGCGCGCGAACTGCTGATGCGCATCCGCCGAATCCTCCGCCCTGGCGACGAGCTGCTGATTGGCGTCGACCTGGTGAAGCCGGAGCGCGACCTGCTGCTGGCCTATGACGATCCCCTCGGCGTCACCGCCGCCTTCAATCGCAATCTCCTGGTGCGGATCAATCGCGAGCTCGACGGCGATCTCGACCTTGCCGGCTTTCGTCATGCCGCAGTCTGGAATGCGAAGGCATCACGGGTCGAGATGCACCTCGTCAGCATGCGGAACCAGCGGATTCGCATCCACCACGCCGGATGCGATGTGACGCTGCGCAAGGGCGAGACGATCTGGACGGAGAGCTCGTACAAGTTCGACGGCGACACGCTGGCCCGCCTGCTCGGTGCGAGCGGGTTCACCCCTCAGGCGCAGTGGGTGGACGAAGACGCGCGCTTCGCGCTCACCCTGGCCTGCGCCTGAGGAACAACGCTCGAGTGCGGTTTCTTCGTCGGGTATGGGAGGCAGCCGAGCGAACCGGTTAGCGGCCCGGGCGGGACGCAGCGGACGGCGGCATGTTGCCGAATACGAGCACTCGCGGAGCGACTATCTGTCGGCCGTTTGCGCCGCCCGCCGCCCGCCGGCGGGGTTGATGGCCTGCAACACCGACCTCAGCTGCTCCATGTCCACGGGCTTGACGAGATGGGCGAGAAAGCCCGCGCGGGCAGAGAGGCGCTGGTCCTGCTCCTGCCCGTAGCCGGTGACCGCCACCAGGCGTGTCTGCGACAGACGCGGGTGCTCCTTGAAGCGGCTGGCCAGCTCGTAGCCGTCCATCACCGGCAGGCCGATGTCGAGCAGGGCGATGTGCGGCGCGAACACCTCGGCCTCCCGCAACGCTGACGGGCCGTCGTGCACCACGCGTGTGATGTATCCGAACGTGGAGAGCATATCGGCGAGCAGCATCGCCCCGTCGTGATTGTCGTCGACGATCAGCACACGTGAACGGGACGGCACCTGAACGGGCCGCACCTGATCGACACCCTCGGCCCGCACCTCCGTGTCTCCCGAGCTGATGCGGCCCAGGCGGATGGTGAACTCGGCGCCGTGGCCCTTGCCCTCACTCGTGGCGAACACGGAGCCGCCGTGCATCACCACGAGGCTGCGGACGATGGCCAATCCCAGGCCGAGACCTCCCTGCGAGCGCTCGAGCGTCTGCCGCTCCTGCGCGAACAGATCGAAGATGCGCGGCAGCATCTCGGCGTCGATGCCGATGCCCGAATCGCGCACCGTCAGCACCACATCCTCGTCCTCGGCCCGGCCCCTGACCGCGATGGTGCCGCCAGGCTCCGTGTACTTGGCGGCATTCGTCAGCAGGTTGGCCACCACCTGCGCCAGGCGGCCAGCATCGGCGTGGACGGTCAGGCCGGTCCTCGGGACGTCGACCCGCAGGTCGTGCCGCTGCTGCTCGAGCAGCGGACTGGACATCTCGATCGCGCGGGCCACCACGTCGGCCAGTTCGACCGGCGCCCGGCGCAGCTCGATCTTGCCTCTCGTGATGCGCGAGACGTCGAGCAGGTCGTCGACCAGGCTGACGAGATGCTTGACCTGGCGCTCGATGATGCCGCGCTCGCGTTCGGCCGCATCGACGCCGCGCAGCTTCAGCAGCTGCAAAGCGGTGAGGATGGGCGCCAGGGGGTTGCGGAGCTCGTGTCCGAGCATGGCGAGGAACTCGTCCTTGGCGCGGTTGGCGGCCTCCGCCGCCTCGCGCAGCCCGCTGATTTCGCGACGGGCGACGACCTGATCGGTCACGTCCGACGCGATCACCAGCACGCCGTCCACCTGGCCGTGCGCGTTGCGCAATGGCGTGTAGGCGAAGTTGAGGTAGCGGGTATCGAGCGCGTTCTCGCCGCGGCGCTGGAACTGCCCCGCGGTCTCGCTCCCGGTGTGCGGACGGCCGGTGGCGTACACCTCGTCGAGCAGCCCTTTCCACACCTGGCCACGCAGCTCCGGCAACGCCTCGAACATCGGCCGGTTGATCACCTCCCGATGCCGTCGTCCCCAGATGCCGCACACGAACGGGTTCGCCAGCTCGATCACGTAGTCCGGCCCGCGCAGGACCACGATGGCCAATGGCGCCTGCATGAACAGCGAGTAGAGATGCTGCTTCTGCAGGTCGGCTTCCTGACGGGCCTCCTGCTCGCGCGCGAGCAGTTCCTGGCGCTCGCGAGCCCCGCGCGCCAGCCGCATCTGCGCGTTGAGCCGGGCCACGAGCTCGCGCGAAGGGAACGGCTTCACCAGGTAGTCGTCGGCGCCGGACTCCACGCCCTGGATCCGGGCGTCTTCGCCGGCCCTCGCCGACAGCATGACCACCGGGATCCGGGCGGTGTGCGGATCGGCCCGCAAGGCGCGGAGCAGTTCGAACCCGCCTCGGCCCGGCATCATCACGTCGCTCAGCACCAGATCGGGCGGACGCTGACGCACGGCCTCGAGCGCCGCCTCGCCGTCGCCGACGGCTTCCACGGTCCAGTGCCGCTGCAGCAGCCGTGTGAGGTAGGCGCGCATGTCGGCGTTGTCGTCCACGACCAGCACGCGGCCCGGCGCCGTGGTCAAATCGTCCACGAGCATCGCCTCGGCGTCGGTCGGCATCGTCGGCGCGTCGGGGCCCGGGCCGTGACCGAGCGGCAGCCAGCGCATGGCCTCGGCGACGAACGCATTCGCCGTGGGGACTGGAGCCGTGCCTCGAGGATCGGAGATGCTGTCCGCGGGCAGGTGACCGGTGCCGCGGCGCAGCGTCACGGTCACCGTCGTTCCTCGGCCCAGCGTGCTGTCCACCGTGCAGGTCCCGCCATGCAGCCGGACGAGATC
>Ga0105103_10001609_pt1 | contig 12225 bp, 16 predicted proteins | sample PPLLaktember2015_2_FD_79107 | JGI IMG/M metagenome (GOLD analysis project Ga0105103, IMG submission 79107) | Freshwater sediment microbial communities from Prairie Pothole Lake near Jamestown, North Dakota, USA - PPLs Lake P7 Core (6) Depth... | ecosystem: Environmental > Aquatic > Freshwater >...
CGCATCTTCTCGACATGCAGTTTGCCAAAGCGCTGACGTTACCCGCGTAGAGATGCCGAGCGGTTTACTCGATGCCATTAATGCGTTGCCCGACCGCAAGCCAACGGCGGCCGGTGGGTATCCATGGACGCCCGAGCAGGACAGGGCCCTTTTGGCAGGGTGGGGCAAGAAGCCTGGCCCGTTGGTAGCTAAGGTCCTCGGAGTCAACGTCAAGACAGCTCGCAAGCGATACCGCGAACTGACGGGAGGAGTATAGCATGTGCCCGGAGTGCTTAAAATATCGTGCCATCATCCACCAGCTTCATGGTCGCGTTGAGCAGCTGAAGCTTATCATAAAGGACATGGGTGCGCCGGTTGACTTCGACGAGGACCTGGACACTGCCTTTGGTGAGGGGATGCCGCTAGTAAGCGAGAAGGACGGCGAGGCATGAGGGTATACATCAGCGGCCCGATGACTGGAATACCAGACTACAACAAGCGAGCGTTTCTAATGGCAGAGGTAGTGTTGCGTCTCCACGACTACGAAGTCGTCAACCCGTGGCGTCTTGGCGAGGTACCCGGGTGGGGACACTTCGACTATATGCGCCGAGACTTGGCAGCTCTCGCGACGTGCGACGCCATCTATATGCTGCCCGGCTGGTTGCGTAGCAGGGGCGCCAAGGTAGAGTGGTTTGTCGCGCGGGTTGCCATGGGCATGAGGAGGGTACGGCTGTGACGGTACTTCAAGAGGCGCAGGCGCTTGTTTACGGCGACCGCCAGAAATCGTATAGCCATCCCGCTCGTGACTATGCGAAGACCGCTAAGATGTGGACTGGCATCCTGCTGGAGAAGTTGCTACCCGGCGAGGAGATAACGCCAACCGAGGCGGTGCTGATGATGGCTGCCATGAAGATATCGCGCGAGGTGTTCAAGCACAAGAGGGATAACCTGGTTGACGCTGCTGGATACATCGCATGTGCCGAGCGGATCGAGGACGACAAGTGAACAAGTGTCCCAACTGCGGTACGAACGTGCGACGGGTACGGGGTAGCGCCACGGGGGTATTCTGCCCGAACTGCGGGTGGGCGTACGCCAACGGGGACAGGAAGTTCCGCCCGCTGGGAAGGCCACTGAAGGCTGACGTAACGCTTGAACAAAAGGCCGATTCGTGATACTATACACTGGTTATGTCCAAAATAGGTAGACCAGTCAAGGAAATCAATCTCGAAGAACTCGACAAGCTGTGCGCTATGCAGTGTACCGAAGCAGAGGTAGCGGGGTGGTTCGGTGTAAGCGTTGACACGATAGAGCGGCGCGTTATCGAGATGACCGGGGTTGGTTTTGCGGAATATTTCAAACAAAAGCGCGGAAAGGGCAAGGTATCGCTTCGGCGCAAGCAAATGCAGGTTGCGCTTGGCGGGAATCCCACCATGCTGATATGGCTTGGCAAGCAGTACATGGATCAAAAGGACAAGCAGGAGATCGAGCACAGCGGGTCCATCGACTTCTACTCTAACCTGACGCCCGAGGATCGCATGGCGCGCATCGCGGAACTGGGGAAGAAACTTGCGGGTTGACCTCCTGCTTGGCGACTGCCGCGAGGTGATGGCAGGGATGGCCGAGTGCAGCGTTGACGCTATCGTTACCGACCCGCCGTACGGTTTGGAGTTCATGGGCAAGGATTGGGACGACGGGGTGCCGGGCATCCACTTCTGGCAGGAGGCGATACGGGTAGCCAAGCCTGGCGCGCACCTGCTTGCTTTCGGTGGCACGCGGACGTTCCATCGGCTGGTGTGCGCCATCGAGGACGCTGGTTGGGAGATACGCGACACGGTGATGTGGGTATACGGCAGCGGGTTCCCGAAGTCGCATGACGTTGGGAAGGCGATTGATAGGGAGGCCGGTGCTGATAGGGAAGTTGTTGGAGAGAATCCAAACAATAGACCTAACTGTATTGGCAAACAAACAAGGAGTATGGCGGCACCAATAACTGTGCAACCAATAACCGCCCCCGCTACCGACGCCGCCAAGCAATGGGACGGCTGGGGCACTGCGCTCAAGCCCGCATGGGAGCCGGTGATAGTAGCGCGTAAGCCGTTGCAGGGTACCGTAGCGGCCAACGTGCAGCGGTGGGGTACGGGGGCCATCAACGTGGACGGGTGCAGGGTGGGGACTCGCACTGAAAACGAGAGTGGTTGGAGCAAGACAGGAAGCAAGGCGAGCGAGAACAGGTCCATGTCTGGCGCCAACTATGCTAGGGATGCCAAGGACGAGGTTGGCACCGGTCGCTGGCCTGCGAACCTCATCCACGACGGGAGCGAGGAAGTGCTGGCGGGGTTCCCGGATAGAGACGGTGCTACTAGCAATAGTGCAACTGGTAAAAGTATATGGGGTAGTGGTGGAAAGGGTGTTGAGTTGCGAGACGGCTATGCCGACTCCGGTTCTGCCTCGCGCTTCTTTTACTGCGCCAAGGCGAGCAAGGCAGACAGGGACGAGGGGAACGGGCATCCCACAGTGAAGCCCACTGCCCTCATGCGTTACCTGTGCCGTCTCGTCACTCCTCCCGGTGGGGTTGTGCTTGACCCGTTCATGGGTAGCGGGTCTACGGGCAAGGCTGCTCTGGCTGAGGGGTTCGACTTTATCGGTATCGAGATGAATGCTGAGTACATGGAGATTGCGCGCGCGAGAGTGAGGGTAGAACAACCGGAGATGGTTTATGCCGCTGACGCGTGAGGAGGAGGTCGAGTACCTGGCTCTTCTCGAAACGTCGGTAGCGCCCAAGCTGGAGTGCTTCCGCAAGCCGTCGCGCATCAAGGTGGCGTATGGTGGCCGTGGCGCCGGGGCGAAGTCGTGGTCTATCGCTTCACTACTCGTCCAGCGTGCCCATGCGCAACGGGTCAACATCCTATGCACGCGAGAGATACAGTTATCCCTTGAGGAGTCGGTACACCGACTGATATCAAACACGGTAGAGCGCCTGCACTACACCGGGTGGGACATCACGCGGGAGTTCATTAAGTCGCCACGGGGCAGCCTGTTCCACTTCCGGGGGATGAAGGACTTACGGTCGGCGCTCGCCATCAAGGGATTAGAAGACATCGACCTTGTATGGTTCGAGGAGGCGTCAGGTGCAAGTAACGACTCGCTTGATATCTTGCTTCCTACCATCCGCAAAGAGGGCAGCGAGATATGGTTCTCGTTCAACCGGGAAGAGGAGATGGACCCGGTCTATGATAGGTTCGTTCGTAACTCTCGTGATGACGCAATGGTGGTATGGCTGGAGCCGGGCAGGGCTGATAACCCATGGTGGACGGCCGAGCTACAAAAGGAGATGGAAGAGGACTACAAGCGCGACCCTGACCAAGCGGAGCATATCTGGGGTGGGCAGCCACGCAAGCAGGGGTTGAAAGCTATCATGTCCCGTACGGCCATCAGGGGCGCCATGGACAGGGACATCGAGGCCGAGGGGGCGTATGAGATCGGCGTTGACGTGGCGAGGTTTGGCGACGACTTGACGGTCATGTACAAGCGCCACGGGGTGAAGGTGATTGACAAGCGGGAGTTTGCTGGGCAGGACACGCAGCGCACGGCGATGGAGGCGTGGGACTTGGCGGGGCACGATGCCTCGGTTCACATCAAGGTGGACGACACGGGGGTTGGCGGGGGTGTCACGGACAGACTAAACGAACTGGGGGCGCATGCCATCCCGGTAAACAACGGTGGCGAGCCGCACGACAAGGACTTGTACACCAGCGTTGGGGATGAGATGTGGTTTGAGTTTCCTGTCAACGAGGCGGACATCCCCGACGACCCTATCCTTATGCAGGAGCTCGCCGGGCGGCAGTACGACTACGACACCAAGGGGCGGCGGAAGATAGAGCCGAAGAAGGACTTCAAGAAGCGCATAGGCAGGAGCCCTGACAGGGCCGATGCTCTTTTGCTCTGCTTCTACAACGCGGTGCGGTACAACATCGTTTCGTGAGGTAAACCATGCAACTACAGAAAACCGATAAAACTACGTTGACGAGCGAGGACATCCTCAAGTACATGGAGGACTACGAGCGCGCCCAGGTACCAGAGTACGACAAGCTGTGGCAGTACTACCTTGGCGCGAACAAAGCGATCTTGACGCGCAAGTCACCTGGGCCGAACGAGCCTGATAACAAGGTACCCATCCCTTACGGGCGCAAGATCATCACCACGTTCACTGGGTACGCATACAGGCCACGGTACATTACCTACAAGCCAGTAGACCCGAAGGACGAGCCGAAGGAAACGGGCGTAGAGAAGGCCGCCACGCCTGCCGAAACGTACATCGGGGAACTGCAAGAGACGTTCAACCTAAACGGCGAGCATGTGAAGACCTCGCGCGCGGGTAGGAATACGGGTATCTTCGGGGTGGCTTACGAGCTGCTGTACATCGACAAGGCGCTGGACGCTGCCGCCGCCGTGAAGGCCGAGCCCCGGTTCTTCTCGGTTGACCCGCGCGAGATGATTCTGCTGTACGACTACTCCTCGGAGCCGCGCAAGGCGATGGCGATTCGGTTCTATGCTGTTACAAAGGACTACTACAAGGTCGAGGTATACTATCCCGAGCGGGTGGATACGTACGACCGCAAGCGCGAGGAGAAGCGCGGCAAGTGGGCGCTGACCTCAACGGGTAGCGAGCCTAACTTCTTTGGCGAGGTGCCCGTCATTGCTTACTACTTCGGCGACGACATGCAGGGTATCATCAAGCCCGTGCTGCCCCTGATTGACGCTTACGATGTGCTTATCAGCGACTCGATGAACGAATATGACAAGTTCGCCGTGGCGTATCTGATGATGAAGAACTTTGGCATCACCGATCCCACCAAGAAAAAGGAGGCGGGATCGTTTGCTTCGGCCCTTGCCGGCATCAAGCAGAAACGCGTGTTCGAGCACATGCCGAAGGACGCCGAGCTTGCGTATCTCACGAAGGACATCCCCACCGGGTTCATTGAGTACATGTCCAACTTCATTCGTGACCAGATACACGTCCAGTCGCACGTCCCCGATTTCACTGGCGAGAAGATGAGCGGGGCATCGGGTATCGCCATCCAGCGGTTGCTGTTCGACTTTGAGAACGTTGTGTCCAGCGCCGAGGCGGACTTTGACACGGGCCTAATGGAGCGCATCCGCCTGATCACGCTGCTTTACAGCAAGGCCGGTCGCGTTGTAGGATCACCCTACATGGTTAGCATCAGCCACAAGCGCAACGTGCCGCTGGACATCAAGCAGTTTGCCGACACGGCGTTGACGATGAAGAGCGCTGGCTTCTCTCGCTACGTGGTGGCTGATGTCATGCCCGACGATATCATCCCCGACGTTGAGGAGGAACTGGCGCGGCAGGACGAAGACAGCAAGGCTATGATGCCTGATATCGAGAGCGTCCCCGAAGAGGAAGTAGACGAGGATGGGAAGCCCGTAGAGACTGACAAGAAACCCAATCCTTTCGAGAAGAATCCGTTTGGAGGCAAGAATGGCTAAGGATACCAGGTTCACCATGGCGGACGAGCAACCCATGCCGGCGGCTAGTAACGTCATCGCCAAGAAGGACGCCAAGACGTACACGGCGGCTGATATGCGCTCCGCTTTCCAGCTTGGACACGCATACGGTCGCGCGCACGTCTACAACCCGCAGGAGATGAACGCCGTGATGGCGGCCGAGGAGGCACTGGCCAACTGGCCAGATTGACATGACGTGTGAATCGTGCGGGTGTGTCCTTTGCGAAGACGACGAGATTGACTACACTGGTAGCGCTAAAGGCATCACCCGCCCCGTGAAAGTGCGGTGCCCTAACTGCGACCATATCCAGTACGGGCGCTATATCGACTTCGAGGAAGACACCGACGAACGCGAGCCGGGTGACGAATACTTCGACGAGGACGATAGCGACTGATGGAACAGGATACTCGGGCGCTACTTAGGTTGGAAGCCGTCTACGAACGCCGGGTTGCGTCAGTTTTGCGCAAGGCGCTGGACGAGATACGCGCCGAGATGTCGCGCATCTACGAGAAGTACGCCGTGGACGGCCTGCTCTCCACGGCTGACATGGCACGGTACGCACGGTACGCGGCCATGGAGTCGAACATCCTTGCGTCGATGGAGCCGGCTATCAGGGCGAGCATGGCCACCATGAAGCGGTTACAGCCCGAGCAGTACAACGCGGCTTTCTTCCGGGCGGCGTGGCGTATTGATAGCGAGAGCGGTATGGCTCTCAACTGGGGGGTTATCAATACCGACGCCATCAAAGCGGCGTACGCCATCACCGACCCGGCGAACAAAGCAATGGCCGAGGCGCTGCGCAACTACAGCATGCGCGCGCGGCGGGTTATTAGGGTGGCGCTCAACGATGGGTTAGCGCAGGGGAAATCCTACTACGACATGATGCGGGACATCAGGGACGCGTTGAACAAGACTAATTTCGACGCCATGCGCATCATTCGCACCGAAGGGCAGTCGGCTATCGGCGCTGGAACGGCGGACGCATACGATAGGGCGCTGGAAGACGGCGTCAAGGGTAAGGTGATATGGTCGTCCACGAAGGACGAGCGCACGCGCGACCAGCACAGGCAGATGGACGGGCAGGAGCGCGACGAAGACGGCATGTTCCACTTCCCAAACGGGGAGATAGCCCCTTACCCGTGCTGGGAAGGGTTGAGCGCAGAGAACCGTATCAATTGCCGGTGTGCCATACGCATGGAGATCGACGGGTACTCGCCGCAGCTTATGCGAACCAAGGATCAGGGGGTGCTGCCGCAGATGACGTATGCCGAGTGGGAAAAAGAGTATGGGCCAGTCGTCCATTAACGAAGGGTCCACGGCGTCGATTCTCACCTCTATCGTGGGGGCCGAGGCTGCCAACCGTATCATGCGCACGTTTGGGGGCGAGACGGTGTACATCCCGCGCGTGGACAGGGACAGCCGCGACCGCATCATCAAGCACGAGTTTCGTGACCTTCTCTCGAGCGGGGGTACGTGTATGTCCAGCTATAGGCACCTTGCCGAGAAGCACGACCTGTCGCCTCGCAGGGTTATGGCGATTGTGAACGGGTAGACGACGCGGGGACACCGGCGGTCGGTAGCGAGCCTCATAAACTCGCGCTTCCAGTTCGACCCTGGACCCCGCTAAAGATTTGACGTTTTCTCCTTTTTATTTCAACACCACATCGGTTACACTTCCCGCAAGTCTGATACTTAGGAGGTATCTATGCGGAGAGTGTTTCTTATCGTGCTTCTCGCGCTTGTGGCGTTCGGCCTGAGCGCGCAGAAACTCACCGTTCTGTTCGAGGGGAACCCGCCGTTCATCGGACAGAAGTGGGCCACCATGTACGACAGGCCCAAGCAGATTCTTGAGGAGCGACACCCTGGCGTAAAGGTGGAGCTGCTCGACGCTACTGCGGGGGTGCAGGGTGGGGTCAACGTCATGCTTGAATCGCTTGTGGCGAGCGGGCAGACGCCTAACGTTGTAAGCGTTACCGTCATGCGCGCGTCAAAGTTCTTCAAGCCGGGGCAGGCGCTCGATCTCAAGCAGTATGTACCGAACGATCTCAAGAAGTGGGAACCCATGTTCCTTGACCGCGTTACCAAGGGTGGGAAGGTGTACGCGGTTCCAGGTACCGCCGGGGCGCTTACCCTCGCCGTAAACCTTACCCTTGCCGAGGAAGTTGGCTGGAAGGCCCCCCCGTACGCCACGGCATGGACTCTCGATTCCTTTATGGAGTATGCGAAGCTCCTCAAGGCAAAGGGAAAGTACGCCACGGTGCTGTTCTCGGGGTCGAACCCTATCCCGTATGTGACGGCGTGGTTCGCGTCCTTCGGGGTAGAGTTCTTCAAGAACGGCGACTATAGCAAGGTGACGATTGACAGCCCGCAGACGCGCAAGGCGCTCGCGTGGATGCGCATGATGATCGACGAGGGGTATGTGCCCCCCAACGCTTCACAGATAATCGACGACGACTCGGTGGCTCTGAGCGCGGCGGGTAACATCGGTGCGAATATCTGGATTGCTAACCCACCCGCCAAGACTGCGTACTATCCGTTCCCGCACGCCACTGGCGTGAAGACGGGCGGGGTGTTCTCCAACTACATAGCCAACGTCGCCATGGATAAGAAGGACAAGAAGCTCAACCAGCTCGGCGCTGAGCTGGCTGTGCTTATCACTGACGATGTCTACCAGAAGTACAGCGCGGAAACCTCGGGCGCCATCGCCACCATCAAGGGTATCGTCACGCCGAAACTTCCCGGTAATGACAACTATCAGGCGGCCGAGGTGTTGAAGAAGTTTGGCCTGTTCGACATGGGCGCGGAGACGGCCAAGTACCCCGTGTTCCGTCCCGTGATCCAGCCGTTCCTGTCGCAGTTCTTCGACGGGGTGATCGACGCCGAGACGTTCATCAAGAAGTACGAAGCGGCGGCCAACGAGGCGCTGAACTAGGTGAAACGTTCCTCCCTGCTGATACTGCCGTGCTTGGTACTGTGCTTGATGTTCTCCGTGGTACCCATGGCTTTATCAGCAGTGGCGGGACTGTGGAAGATCGACTTCCAGGACAACGTATTCGTGGGGGTTGCGAACTACGTCAAGGCGTTCCGCGACCCCCGCTTTATGGGGTCACTTCTCAACGGGTTGGTGTATGCGATCCTGTGCGTGGCTGGCAACTTCTCTATTGCCATTCCCCTTGGTCTTGCCGTGTCCGACTTGCCGAAGGGTGTAAGGCGAAAGGTACAGACGGCACTATTCATACCGGGTCTGATAATCGGGGTTGTAATGGCGCCCCTGTGGCGCATGGTTTTCAACCCGGTAAACGGTCCCCTTGTTGGGATATTCAACGTGTGGTCAAACAGGTGGAGCGCAATAGCGGCGGTAAGCCTGATTGTAATAGTCGGTTCGGTGAGCACCACCGCCATGTCGGTTTCAGTGTACGCGGCATCTGTTGGTAACGAGGTTAGGGAAGCCGCGAGAATGGACGGGGCGAGTAACTGGCGCGTGAGATGGTCTATTGTGCTGCCGGGTATTGCAAACGTAATCGTAATCCTGATGATCTTGGGAATGATAGGAGCCACTCAGATATGGGAAAACATACAGACCATATCATACGCCCGACCAAGCTTCACGTCGGGGGGACCGATATGGGAGATTTACGACACCGGCTTTACTCGTATCCAATACGGGCTGGCGTGCGCGAAGACAGCGATATACCTGGCAGCGTTCGGGTTGATAATGCTCGTAGCTCGTTTGGTGAAAAGGTAAAGTACCTCCCGTGGGTTTGGGTTGGCGTGTTCTATATTCCTCTTGTCCTGATCGTTATGATATCCCTCAACGACTGGTCGCAGTACCAAGTGTTCGACTTGAAGGCAATCAACCTGTCGAAGTTGACGTTCAATAACTACTGGCTATTGATACGCGCCAAATCCCTGATCCGTCTCTACATTACAACGGCAGGGTTCGCATTTGTATCGGCAATTGGCGGGGGGATACTTACCGTAGTTTCCGGGTATGCGTTACTGCGCATGGGTCCATTCCTCAAGGCCGTTTCAATCGCAATCATAGCAATGGCAACTGCGGTTCCCATAACTGTGATTATAATCCCGCTGTTTATCGAGATGCACTACCTTGCCCTATCGGGGTTGCCAGCCGTCCTGCTCAAGGGAGTAATGGTATCGGGCGGGGCTGTCGTAGCGTGGCAGTATTTCAAGAGTGTGCCGCAAGGGTATTTCGATTCGGCAACGATAGACGGCGCTAACTCGCTACAGATCATATGGCATATACTCATCCCGATATCAAAACCCCTGTTCGCCATGATGGCGATAAGTAACGGGATCACATTCTGCACTGACTATATGTGGCAGGCACTCAATCTGATAAACCCCAAGATGCAGACGGTTGTGGTGTCGATGACAAACACTATGATAGGGTCTGTGTTTACGTTGCTTGCGGCTGGTGATAACGGAATGCTCAGGACGAATATAGAGATGGCGGCGGGGGTAGCCATGCTCATACCCATGGTGCTGATATTCTTCGCGGGGAGGAAACAACTGATGAACTTCAAGCTTGAGGGAGGTATCAAAGAGTGAACATCGCAATCATTCCCGCACGGGGTGGGTCTGTACGCCTGCCGAAGAAGAACATCCGTCCGTTCTGCGGGCACCCCCTTATCGCGTGGTCTATCACCCAGGCGCGCACGGCCCGGCTGATTGACGCGGTCTACGTTGTCACTGACGACGAGGAGATCGCGGCGGTGTCGCGCCACTACGGGGCGGCGGTGTTCATGCAACCCGACTGGATGAAGACTAAGCCGCCGAGCGGTGGTATGGCGGTGCTGTACGGCCTGCGGGAAGCGATGAAGCTGGGGGACGTGGATGTCCTGGTATCCATGCTCTGCACCAATCCGCTGGTACTACCGGGCGACTTGGACAAGGGCATCAAGCTTATGCGCGACTTGGCTATCGAGGGTATCGGTCCCTTGCAGCCCATGCGCGAGTTGGTGCTGTCGAGGGATCAGGGGCGCTACCGGTGTCGCACGGAGATACTGTCCAAGGACTTCGAGTACCTGCGCGAAGGCGGCAACTGGTGGGTCACCACGGCACGCCACATGCTGGCGTTCGCGGAGCCCGACGATCAGAAAACCGAGTGGGTCGACAAGACCATGGGCGAGTTCCAGCCTTCGAACCGGTACTACTTCCCCGTGGAGGTCTGGCAGTATGCCGACACTGACACGCTGGAGGAGTTCGAGATGGCCGAGGTGCTGATGGAGCACTACATCTGCAAGGGGCGCGGGATGGCGCCATACGAGGAGTACGCTGCCGTTGGCAAGCAGACGTTGGATGACTGGGTCGGCAAGCATGCCGGCAATCTTTCGCAACAGGGGTAACGTATGAAGTACAAGGATTTGTCTTTCGAGTGGCAGGTGTGCTTTGGGATGGCCCGGGGCGCCTTCGAGCACGGCTCGCTGCCTATCGGGTGCCTCATCGTTGACAAGGACGGCAAGCACATCGCGCGCGCCTCGGCTGCCATGGTCTACGGGTCGAAGAAAACCAACATGACCCAGCATGCCGAGATTGAGGCGCTGGCCAAGATTCCCGTGCCCGACTTGGAGCAGCGGTTGACGATGTACAGCACCGTGGAGCCGTGCCCTATGTGCTTCGGCGCTGTCAACGTGGCGCGTATCTCGGAGCTACACTACGGCACGCGCGACCCGTGGGCGGGGAGTACCAACCTGCTTGACGGCAACTGGTACATGAAGCGCAAGCATATCGAAATCAAGACGGGGGGCGCTTTCTTCGAGCGCATCCTCGCGTCGTGGCTTGTCTACGCATGGTCGAGCAATTGCGACGGGTTGCAGGACATGAACAACGAGTTCGTGGAACGGTGGAAGATGATCCTCCCCGACGCGGTACCCATGGCGCACCGTCTCGCGCGGTTGAAGTGGGGTACGTTCGCGCACGATGCTGACCTGTTCCAAGCCATAGCCGACACTGTCGAGGAGGTTGACGGCAATGTCTGACCTTGCGCAGAAGACCGAGGCGACCATCCGTTCCTTCTCTAACCTGTACAACGAAGGCACGAAACAGAAGCAGCTCATATTCGAGGAAGTGAACAGCGCCGCCAACCTGCACACCATCGTTGAGGCGTTCAAAGCAGGGCGTGCACGGGATATCGCGGACGAACCGAAGGCTGGCAAGGCGCCGTGTTTCGTGCTTGGGTCGGGCGCTTCACTTGACGATACGCTGCCACAGATGAAGGGATGGCAGGGCGGGATTATCTGTTCCACGTCGCAAGCGCTCACGCTCATGTACCATGGCATAGAGCCTACGCATATTGTGTGTCTCGACCCGTTCTCGCTGTGGGACGAAATCAAGGGCGTGGACTGGAGCAAGACGCGCACGAAGCTGGTACTACAGCCCGGGATCATGCCGTGCCTCGTGGAGAACTGGCCCAACGAGATGCTGCTGTACATCCAGGACAACGGGCATCCCGACTCATACTACGCGACCACGATGAAGCGGCAGTATACGTGGCGTGACGGGCCCACGAGAACCCCGACGTTCCACTACTACATCCGCACGGCCATAACCATCTTCGCGTGCAGCCCGCCCATGCAGATGTTCGTGGCGGATCTGCTGGGATACGGGACGATCTTCCTTGCTGGCATGAACTGGTCGGAGTACAAGGGCAAGCGCAGGTCTACGGAGTACACATGCGAGGATGGCAAGTGGACGGCGCA
>Ga0105103_10001611_pt1 | contig 12220 bp, 10 predicted proteins | sample PPLLaktember2015_2_FD_79107 | JGI IMG/M metagenome (GOLD analysis project Ga0105103, IMG submission 79107) | Freshwater sediment microbial communities from Prairie Pothole Lake near Jamestown, North Dakota, USA - PPLs Lake P7 Core (6) Depth... | ecosystem: Environmental > Aquatic > Freshwater >...
CTGGCCCCTTTGCCCCGCTGAAGCAGCACGATGATGATCAGAAAAATGCAAACCAGAACGTGGATAATACTGATAAAGATATGCAACAGTCTGTCCTCTTCAGTTCAATAGTCTATGATCTTGCGGAAGGACCCGGCATCGAGGCTCGCGCCACCCACCAGGACACCGTCAATGTCCTTCTGTGCCATGAGCGATCCCGCGTTGTCGGGATTGACGCTCCCCCCGTAAATGACCCGGATTTCAGCCGCAAGCTCCTTCCGGTAAATCCGCTCGAGGAACTGCCGGATGAAGTCGTGTACTTCTTCTGCCTGCTCCGGGGTCGCCGTCTTTCCCGTCCCGATGGCCCAGACGGGCTCGTAGGCGACAATGGATCGCCTTATATCATCGGCGGAAATATTATTCAATCCTTCTTTTAACTGGCGTCTCAGCACGCTCAGCGTCTGGTCCGCCTCCCGCTCGTCCAGGGTTTCCCCCACGCAGAGGACAGGCGAGAGGCCCGCTCTCAGGGCTGCCCTTGCCTTGCGGTTCACCTCGTCGTTGGACTCCCCGAAGAGGGCGCGGCGCTCCGAGTGGCCCACGAGCACAAAGCGGCAGCCTGTGTCGAGAAGCATGGGCGCAGACACCTCGCCGGTGAAGGCCCCCTGTTCTTCCCAGTGAACGTTCTGGGCGCACAGAGCGATCGCCGAATTTTTCAGTATTGATGACAGGGCGTGCAGGGCCGTAAAGGGCGGGGCGATGGCCACATCGCGGTCGGCCCTGGCCGTAAAGCCCCCGGAGAGCTCCCGGGCAAACTCGACGGCTTGCGCCACGGTCTTGTGCATCTTCCAGTTTCCTATAATGAGAGCTTTCCGCACGCTTACTCCCCGCTGCCTAGTGGCCGTCTTATCAACGTGATCGTATTGCCACATTAGCAGCAAGCAGCAAGGTCCAAGCAGCAAGGCTTTCTAAAAGGAAGGGGATCCGAATCCGGACCTTGTTGCTTGTTGCTTGATGCTTGTTGCTCGTCTAGAATCGCTTCGCCATGTATCGCGCCAGGTCGAGCATCCGGTAGGCGAAGCCGCTTTCGTTGTCGTACCAGGCGAAAATCTTCACCAGGCTGCCGTCGAGGACGTTGGTGAGCGGCGCATCGAAAATGGCCGAGTAGGGGCTGCTCACGAAGTCCACCGAGACGAGCTCTTCCTCGCAGTACTGGATGATCCCCTTCATTTTGCCCGCTGCTGCGGCCTTGACGGCGTCGTTGACTTCGTTGACGGTGACGTTGCGGCCCACTTCGGCGACGAAGTCCACGCAGCTGACATTGGGCGTCGGAACGCGCAGGGCGACGCCGTCCAGCTTCCCCTTCAGGGCGGGGATGACCTCCCCGACGGTCTTTGCGGCCCCCGTCGTTGTGGGGACGATGGACATGCCGGCGGCCCTGGCCCGCCTCAGGTCCTTGTGGGACCCGTCGAGAAGCCTCTGGTCCATCGTGTAAGCGTGGCACGTCGTCATGAAGCCCCTTTTGATCCCGAAGGCATCATGGAGCACCTTGACCACAGGGGCCAGGCAGTTCGTCGTGCACGAGGCGTTGGAGACGATGTGGTGTTTTGCCGGGTCGTAGGTTTCCTCGTTGACCCCCATGACGAAGGTGCCGTCGATGCCCTTTCCGGGGGCGGCAATGATGACCTTCTTTGCGCCGGCCTCGATGTGCGGGGCCACTTCCGCCTTCTTCCTGAACTCGCCCGTCGACTCCAGTACGATTCCGACGCCGAGTTCCTTCCAGGGCAGCAACGCGCAATTGTCGGTGATGTTGGTGATCCGGATCTCCCTGCCGTTGACGACAAGCGCCTTGTCGGTGTAGGAGACTTCGCCCGGGAATTTCCCGTGAACCGAGTCATACTTGAGAAGGTGGGCAAGGATGGAAGATTTTGCCCTCGAATTGACGGCAACGATCTCGATGTCGTCGTACCCGAGGGCGGCCCTGACGAGATATCTTCCGACGCGGCCGAAACCATTCACTGCGCACTTGACACCCATGTGTCTACCTCCTGTTCGATATTGGAGCTTCCCGGGGCCGGAGGGCTGCAGGAAGACTGGATTTTCGGCTTATCTGCCTGGCTGGGTCCCCCACGGTGCGGGGCCGGCCTCGATCGGAGCATTTTGGAAACCGTATACTCTTAAACAGCCACGGTTTCTTAGTCAATCTTTTTTTGCCCCGATCCCATCCGGCCGGCATTTGACCCCCTTTTCCCCCTTGACAGGATGTCGGTTGTTTCTATAAAGATTATCTATAAATGCAGGTTCACACGAGCGCATACTGTCCCGCCGGGCGCGCGTCCCGCAAACCCGTCTTGTAGGCGGGGTCAGGGTGCGTGATCATGTTTGGTTCTTCCCTTACCGGGAAGCCTGCCCTGTGGGCGGGGAGCTTCGCTATTTATCTATCCGGCAAACCAACCCCGTAAATCCGCAAGACCGTCAACCGGACTGGCTGCAAAGGAATGCATCATGGACAAGGATATCCGGAAATCCGTCATTGCGGGCACCTGGTACCCCGGGGATCCGGCAATCCTCTCGGGCGATATCCGCAAGTATTTCGCGAAGGTTCCCGTGCATGCTGTCGGGGGGCCTGTCGTGGGCCTCGTCAGCCCCCATGCCGGTTACGTGTACTCGGGGCAGATCGCTGCTCACGGGTACCGGCTCATCGAGGGGCAGCATTATGACGCCGTGATCGTCATCGGGCCGAGCCACCGGGTCCTGTTCCGCGGCGCATCGGTCTGGCCCTCGGGGGGATATGAAACACCGCTTGGCGTTGTCCCCGTGCATGGCGAACTGGCGAGAGCGATCCTCGGGGCGGACCCCGTCCTGAATTCCGAGCGCAACCCCCACGCGGAGGAGCACTCCGTCGAGATCCAGCTGCCCTTCCTGCAGGTGGCACTCGGGGCCTTTGCCTTTGTCCCCATTGTGATGGGGACCCAGGACTTGCCGACCTGCGAGGCCGTTGCCGGCGCCATCTTCCGGGCCGCAAGGGGCAAAAGCGTCCTCGTCGTGGGAAGTTCCGATCTGTCCCATTTCCACACCTACGAAAAGGCCAGGCGCCTCGACCAGGGGGTCATCGACCTCGTGCAGAAACGGGATTACCGGGGGCTTTCGCGCGAGCTCGAGGACGGCTCCTGCGAGGCCTGCGGAGGGGGCCCCGTGGTGACGGCCATGCTCTATGCCGAAAAGACCGGCGCCCGCGGCGTGAAGGTGCTCAAGTACGCAAACTCCGGCGACGTGACAGGGGACTGGCGGCAGGTGGTGGGGTACCTCTCGGCGGCCTTTTTCAGGGAAAACCCCGGGGAAAAAGCGGCGGCAAAAATGAAGGCTGGCATCGACATGGGGCTTTCCGACGACGAGAAGCAGGCTCTTCTGCAGATTGCCCGCGCATCCATCCAGGCCGAGCTGGCAGGGAAGAAGCCGCCGGCAGCGAAAGGGCAGGGAGCTTTGGAGGAAAAGAGGGGGGCCTTTGTCTCCCTGAAAAAGCGGGGCCGTTTGCGGGGCTGCATCGGCTTCATCGAAGCGAAGAAGCCCCTGGCAAAGACCGTTGAGGAGATGGCCATTGCCGCGGCCTTTCAGGACCCCCGGTTTGAGCCGCTGAAAAAAGAGGAGCTGAAGGACCTGCGGCTGGAAATCTCCGTGCTCACCCCGTTGCGCAGGATCGCGGACGTGGGCGAGATCGAGGTCGGCGTCCACGGTCTCTACATCCGCAAGGGGGGCTGCGCGGGCCTTCTCCTTCCCCAGGTGGCCACGGAATACGGCTGGGACCGGGACACCTTCCTGAGGGAGACCTGCTGCAAGGCAGGGCTTGCCCCCGATGCCTGGCGAGACCGGGAAACGGAAATCTATCACTTTTCAGCGGATGTGTTCGGTGAAGAATAGGCAACAGGACAGAGGCAAAAGGAAAAAGGTTGCAAAGGGATGAAAAGTTCCTTATGATCCGCCCGTTGTTTTGTGTCCTTTTCTCTTTTCTTTCTTCAAAAAAATGCTTGACAAAATCCCCTTTTAACACTAACCTTCATTGCTTCTACGCCCGGCGTGTGCCGTGGTGCGGCACAAGCGTGCGATTTCTTTGAAACATTGTATGAAATGGCTGGCGTAGCTCAACAGGTAGAGCAGCTGATTTGTAATCAGCCGGTTGCGGGTTCGAGTCCCATCGCCAGCTCCAGGTTGCCCGTATTGATCATTAAGATCAGGAGGGGTTCCCGAGTGGCCAAAGGGAGCAGACTGTAAATCTGCCGGCGCAGCCTACGGAGGTTCGAACCCTCCCCCCTCCACCATATCTATCACTCATCGGGCGCCTGCGGGAGGCCGATGAGTGATGCCCGAGAACAACGAGCGGGAGTAGCTCAGTGGCTAGAGCGTCAGCCTTCCAAGCTGAGGGTCGCGGGTTCGAATCCCGTTTCCCGCTCCATCATTTACGAGAGAATGCCCCGGGACGGCCGCAGGGTCGGACCCACGGGTGGCGGTAAACCGGTTTTCAGCCCACGTAGCTCAGTCGGTAGAGCACATCCTTGGTAAGGATGAGGTCACCAGTTCAATCCTGGTCGTGGGCTCCATTTCAGCCAGGGTGGAACAGGAAATGAGAAACAACATTACGCTGGCCTGCACGGAATGCAAGCGCCGCAACTACACGACGACGAAGAACAAGCGAACCATGCAGGACCGCCTCGAGATGAAGAAGTTCTGCAAGTTCTGCAAGACCCACACGCCTCACAAGGAAACAAAATAACGGCAGCAAGGAAAAGGAGCACAGGCCAGTAGCTCTAATGGCTAGAGCGCCGGACTCCAAATCCGGATGTTGGGGGTTCGAGTCCCTCCTGGCCTGCCATTTCCTGCCATTACAGGGCATAGCGTTGGACAAGGTAAAGCAGATCTGGTTTGTCATCCAGCAGTTCCTGAAGGAATCCAGGACGGAGCTGAAGAAGGTGACGTGGCCCACGCCCAAGCAGGCGATTGCATCGACTTCGGTCGTCGTCGTCCTCACGGTGATCGTGTCGCTCGTCCTGGGTCTCATTGATTTCGGTCTCGCCAAGATCATCCGGCTGGTTCTGGGGTAGGAAAGACATGGCATTCCGCTGGTACGTTGTCCATACCTATTCAGGCTTTGAGAACAAGGTCAAGGTGTCCCTCCAGGAGCGGATCGAGGCGGCGGGGATGCAGGCCTTCTTTACCGATGTCCTCGTGCCCGAGGAAGACATCGTCGAGTTGGTGAGCGGCGAGAAGAAAACCTCGAAGCGCAAGTTTTTTCCCGGTTACGTGCTCGTGAAGATGGAACTCAACGACGACACCTGGCACATCGTCAAGAACACCCCCAAGGTGACGGGGTTCATCGGGACGAAGGACAAACCCACCCCCATTCCCGACGAGGACGTGACCGCCCTGCGGACCCGCATCGAGGAGGGGACGCTGAAGCCCAAGCCGAAGTTCTCCTTCGACGTGGGGGATCACGTGAAGATCATCGACGGCCCGTTCACCAACTTTGACGGGATCGTCGACGAGGTAAAGCCCGAAAAGGGAAAGCTACGGGTCATTGTCAGCATCTTCGGCCGCTCCACGCCGGTGGAACTCGACTTCATCCAGGTCGTGGCGGTCTGACACGCTGCTTCATTTAATAAACGAAACCATCACAGGGTGATCCTATGGCAAAGAAAGTCATCGCTAATATCAAGCTGCAGATCCAGGCGGGCAAGGCCACTCCTTCCCCCCCGATCGGCCCGGCCCTTGGCCAGCACGGCGTAAACATCATGGAGTTCTGCAAGGCCTACAACGCCATGACGGGCAAGCAGGAAGGCACGATCATCCCCGTGGTGATCACCGTGTACGCCGACCGCTCCTTTACCTTCGTGACGAAGACGCCCCCCGTCTCGGTGCTGCTGAAGACGGCGGCCAAGATCGCCAAGGGGGCCGCCGACCCGAAGCGGGAGTCCGTGGGCAAGGTATCGGCCAAGCAGGTCAAGGAAATTGCGGAACTGAAGTTCAAGGATCTCAACTGCGTGGACATCGATGCGGCCATCCGCACTGTGGAGGGTACGGCCAGGTCGATGGGCATCGAAGTCACTCAATAACAGGGGTTGCAGGTATGGCCAGAGGGAAGAAATACACAGAAGCAAGGAAGACCATCGAGCCGGGGAAACGTTATCCCCTGCGCGAAGCTGTAGAGTTGATGGTGGGAACGGGAAAGGCCAAGTTTGACGAGACCGTCGATGCGGCGATCCGCCTCGGCGTCGATCCCAAGCACGCCGATCAGATGGTCCGGGGCAGCGTGGCGCTTCCCCACGGTCTGGGAAAGACCGTGCGGGTCCTCGTTTTCGCCAAGGGCGAAAAGGAAAAGGAAGCCACGGATGCCGGGGCCGACTTTGCAGGTTCCGACGATCTCGTCGAGAAGATCAAGGGCGGCTGGCTCGATTTCGACCGCGTGGTGGCGACACCGGACATGATGGGAACCGTCGGCAAGCTCGGCAAGGTCCTGGGTCCCCGCGGGCTCATGCCCAACCCCAAGGTCGGGACGGTGACCTTTGACGTGGGCAAGGTGGTCAAGGAGCTCAAGGCGGGCAAGGTGGAATTCCGCGTGGAGAAGGCGGGCATCGTCCACACCCCCGTCGGCAAAGTCTCCTTCGGACTCGATAAACTTCTGGACAACGTGACGGCACTGCTGGAGATGATCGTCAAACTGAAACCGGCATCGAGCAAAGGCACCTATCTCAAGAGCATATCCCTATCCACCACCATGGGTCCGGGGGTCAAGGTCGATCCCCTGGATATCCGGAACATGATGAAGTAGCACCGGCCGTCATGTCATAACGTGCAAACGATAAGTCGAAGACCGCAGGTACAGGGAGTTTAATCGGCCCCCGAGCCGGCCTGCCGAGACGACATCCCCCGAACCGAGCCGCCCCCGCGGCAAAGCGGCGGGATGGAACAGGAAGCGGCGGATTCTCCGCCGGGTGGACCCTCGTTCAGGCAGTCATGTTTCTCCCTGTAGCGCGCTCCGACTTTCGAAGGCCTTCCGGCCCCTCAAACCGGGAAAGGCAATTGACCGTGGGAAAGGAGGTTCAAGGTTGGACAGAAAGGAAAAGGAGCAGGCAGTAGCGGAGCTTCACGAGAGGCTCAAAAGCGTAAAGCTCGCCGTTCTCTCCGGGTACAGCGGCATGAACGTCGAGAAGATTACTGCCTTGAGGAATGAACTGCGCAAGACGGGAACCGAGTTCCGGGTCGTGAAGAACACCCTTCTGGGCATTGCCGCCCAGGGGACGGACTTCGCCGGCCTGAAGGACCATCTGAAGGGCCCTCTCTCGCTGTCCATGATCGGCGGCGAGGTGGCATCCCCCACGAAGGTCCTCATCGACTACGCCAGGAAAAACCCCGAGCTGGACATCAAGTTCGCCTGGATGGACGGCAAGATGATATCCAGACAGCAGCTGGACATGATCTCCGAGCTGCCCAGCAGGGAAGTTCTCCTGGCGAAGCTCCTGGGAACCCTCATCGCGGTCCCGACGCAATTCGTCACGGTGCTGAGCGCCGTGCCGCGCGGCCTTGTGCAGGTCCTCGAGGCCTACAGGCAGAAAAAAGAGAAAGAAAACCAATAAGGAAGGGTGGAGAAACATGGCTATCACGAAGGAAGACGTTATAAAGTTTATCGAAGGGATGACGGTGCTCGAACTCTCGGAGCTCGTCAAGGAACTGGAAGCCAAGTTCGGTGTCTCGGCGGCGGCCCCCATGGCCGTGGCGGCCGTGGCGGCCGGCGGCGCAGCGCCTGCAGCGGCCGCGGCAGAGGAGAAGACGGAATTTGACGTCGTCCTCACGAGCTTCGGCGCCGAGAAGATCCAGGTCATCAAGGAAATCCGCGCCATCACAGGCCTCGGGCTGAAGGAAGCCAAGGACCTCGTCGAAGGCGTGCCCAAGCCCGTCAAGGAAGGCATCGCCAAGGCGGAAGCCGACGAGATCAAGAAGAAGCTGGAGGCCGTTGGCGCCACTGTCGAGATCAAGTAAGGCAATTTGATCGTAAGGCATTCATCACTACACCCCGTGACGGCGTTACGGGTTTCCAAGGATCAGGGAATGGGGGCTCTTCCGGGACAACCGGAAGGCCCACAGTTCCCGGTGCGGCCTGCCCGGCAGGCCTAAGGAAGCCCGGAGACGCAGACGGGGTAGTACATTTTTTTGAGGAATAAAAGAACATGATTCGTGAATTCAGGAAGAATTTCGGTCGGATCCAGAAGATTATCGACGTCCCGAACCTGATCGACATCCAGATGAAGTCCTATGAGAAGTTCCTGCAGAAGGACACGCCGCTCGAGAAGCGCCGAAACCTCGGGCTCCAGGGGGCCTTCAAGAGCATCTTCCCCATCAGCGACTTCAGCGGGAAGTGCTCCCTCGAATTCGTGAGCTACAAGATCGGCGAGAGCCGCTACGACGTCAAGGAATGCATCGCCAAGGGCCTCACCTACGCGGCGCCCCTGAAGATCGTGGTGCGGCTCGTCGTCTTCGACGCCGACCGGACAAGCGAGCAGAAGGTCATCCGGGACATCAAGGAGCAGGAGATCTACTTCGGCGAGATCCCGCTCATGACCGAAAACGGGACCTTCATCGTCAACGGCACCGAGCGGGTCATCGTGAGCCAGCTTCACCGCTCGCCGGGCATCTTCTTCGACCACGACAAGGGGAAGACCCACGCCAGCGGAAAGCTCATCTACTCGGCCCGCATCATCCCCATCCGGGGCTCCTGGCTCGACTTCGAGTTCGACGTGAAGGACCTCCTTTACGTACGCATCGACCGCCGCCGCAAGATGCCCGTTACGATCCTGTTAAAGGCCATGGGCAACACGACGGAAGACATCCTCAACTACTTCTACTCCATCGAGCGGGTCACCTTCGAGGACGGCAAGGTGTACCTCGACGTGGGTCCCTTCCTGGCCAACGAGAAGGCCCCCGAGGACATCGAGACGAAGGCCAAAGGCGGCGAGGTGATCGTGAAGAAGGGCCGCAAGATCACGAAGCTTGCCATCAAGCGGATGGACGAGCTCAAGATCAAGCGGATCCCCGTCAGCGAGGACTACCTCGTGGGCAAGGTGCTCTCCCGCAACGTCGCCGACGCCGGCACGGGCGAGATTCTCGCGCGCTGCAACCAGGAGCTCACGAAGGATCGCCTCGATCTCGTGAAGGCGAAGGGCATCCAGGAGCTGCAGTTCATCCACCTCGACGAGGACCGCACCAACGCCTCCGTCATGGAGACGCTGCTCACCGACAAGATCGAATCGGGCGACGAGGCCATCATAGAGATCTACCGCCGGCTCCGTCCGTCGAACCCGCCGACCCCCGAGACGGCCAAGCGGTTCTTCAAGAGCCTCTTCTTCGACCCCGAGACCTACGACATCTCCGACGTGGGCCGCGTGAAGATGAACTACAAGCTGCGGCTCGACGTGGCCGTCGACGTGACGACCCTGCTGAAGTCCGACATCCTCGAGGCCGTCAAGTACCTCATTAACCTCAAGCTCGGCGAGGGCGACTGCAGCGTCGACGACATCGACCACCTGGGCAACCGCCGCATCCGCTCCGTGGGCGAGCTGATCGAGAACCAGTACCGCATCGGCCTGATCCGCATGGAGCGGGCCATCAAGGAGAAGATGAGCCTTCAGGACGTGGAGACCATGATGCCCCACGACCTGGTGAACGCCAAACCGGTCTCGGCCGTAGTGAACGAGTTCTTCGGCTCGAGCCAGCTCTCCCAGTTCATGGACCAGACCAATCCGCTCTCCGAGATCACCCACAAGCGCAGGCTCTCCGCCCTGGGCCCCGGGGGACTCACCCGCGAGCGGGCGGGCTTCGAGGTCCGCGACGTCCACAACAGCCACTACGGGCGGATCTGCCCCGTGGAGACGCCGGAAGGCCCGAACATCGGCCTCATCGTGTCTCTGTCGACCTACGCGCGCGTCAACGAGTTCGGCTTCATCGAGACGCCCTACCGGGTGGTGGAAAACGCCCGCGCGCTCAGCGACATCAAGTTCCTTACGGCCATCGAGGAGGAGAAGTTCATCATCGCCCAGGCCGACGCCGACCTGGACTCCAAGAGCCGTTTCACGGAGCCCCTCATTTACGCACGCCGGGGCGGCGAGTTCGTCACCGTCATCCCCGAGGAAGTGGAGCTCATGGACGTCTCCCCGAACCAGCTCGTATCCGTGGCCGCCGCCCTCATCCCCTTCCTGGAGCACGACGACGCGAACCGCGCGCTCATGGGCTCCAACATGCAGCGCCAGGCCGTCCCGCTGCTGCGCCCCGAGGGGCCGCTGATCGGCACGGGGATGGAGTCGGTCGTGGCCAAGGACTCCGGTGCCGTCGTCACGGCGAAGCGCCCAGGGGCCGTGGAGAGCGTCGATGCCTCGCGCATCGTCGTCAAGTGCGACGAGGCCGAGCGCGGCAGCTTCGACACCGGTGTCGACATCTACAACCTGACGAAATACCAGCGCACCAACCAGGACACCTGCTTCAACCAGCGGCCCATCGTCGTGGCGGGCGACCGGGTGGAGGCCGGCGACATCATCGCCGACGGCCCGGCGACCCAGGACGGCGAGCTCGCACTGGGCCGCAACGTCATGGTCGCCTTCATGTCCTGGGGCGGTTACAACTACGAGGACTCCATCCTGGTGAGCGAGCGGATCGTGAAGGAGGACGTCTACACCTCGGTGCACATCGAGGAGTTCGAGACGATGGCCCGCGACACGAAGCTCGGCAAGGAGGAGATCACCCGCGATATCCCCAACGTGGGCGAGGAGGCCCTGCGCAACCTCGATGACAGCGGCATCGTCCGGATGGGCGTCTACGTCAAGCCCGGCGACATCCTCGTCGGGAAGATCACGCCCAAGGGCGAGACGACCCTGTCGCCCGAGGAGAAGCTCCTGCGGGCCATCTTCGGCGAGAAGGCGGGAGACGTGCGCGACACCTCGCTGCGGGTTCCCCCCGGCGTGGAGGGCATCGTCATCGACGCCAAGGTCTTCACCCGCAAGGGCGCCGAGAAGGACCGCCGCTCCCAGCAGATCGAGGAGGACGAGGTCCGCAGGATCTACCAGGACCGCGACGACGAGATCCGGATCATCTCCGAGACGGTGAAGAGCAAGATCTACGACCTGCTCGTCGGGAAGCTCTCCGCAGGGAAGCTCATCGACCCGAAGAAGAAGAAAACGGTCCTCAAGAAGGGCGAGGAGATCACCGCCGAGATCCTGGAAAAGATCCCCTTCAGCCTCTGGAAGAGCATTTCGCTCGAGGATGAGACCCTCGAGGAAAACCTCCGGGGCATGCTCGAGAACCTCGGCCGGAAGGTGGACCTCATCGAGGCCTACTTCGAGGAGAAAGTGGACAAGCAGAAGGCGGGCGACGAACTGCCCCCGGGCGTCATCAAGCTCGTCAAGGTCTACGTCGCCATCAAGCGCAAGCTCTCCGTGGGCGACAAGATGGCGGGCCGCCACGGCAACAAGGGCGTGCTGTCCAGGATCCTCCCCGAGGAGGACATGCCTTTCTTCGAGGACGGGACCCCCCTGGACATCATCCTGAACCCCCTGGGCGTTCCCTCCCGCATGAACGTGGGGCAGATCCTGGAGACCCACCTCGGCTGGGCCGCCAAGGAGATCGGCGACAAGATCAACGGCCTCTTCGAGAAGAACGCCGGCGTCGAGGCCCTCAAGAAGGAGATGAAGCGGATCTACAGCTCCGACGAGTTCACCCGGTTCATCGACGGGGCTTCGGAAGAGGAGACCCGCAACTTCGTGCGGCGCCTCAAGAAGGGCATCTCGGTCGCCACCCCGGTCTTCGACGGGGCCACCGAGGAGGAGATCCGCGACATGCTCGGCAAGGCGAACCTGCCGACCAAGGGGCAGGCCATCCTCTTCGACGGCCGCTCCGGCGAGCCCTTCGAGCAGCAGGTGACCGTCGGCATGATCTACATGCTCAAGCTGCATCACCTCGTGGACAACAAGATCCACGCCCGCTCCATCGGCCCTTACTCGCTCGTGACCCAGCAGCCCCTGGGCGGCAAGGCCCAGTTCGGCGGGCAGAGACTGGGCGAGATGGAGGTCTGGGCCATGGAGGCTTATGGCGCAGCCCACACCCTGCAGGAGTTCCTCACCGTGAAGTCCGACGACGTGGCGGGCCGCACAAGGATCTACGAGGCCATTGTCAAGGGCGAGCACTCGCTCGAGCCCGGGCTCCCCGAGTC
>Ga0105103_10001614_pt1 | contig 12217 bp, 6 predicted proteins | sample PPLLaktember2015_2_FD_79107 | JGI IMG/M metagenome (GOLD analysis project Ga0105103, IMG submission 79107) | Freshwater sediment microbial communities from Prairie Pothole Lake near Jamestown, North Dakota, USA - PPLs Lake P7 Core (6) Depth... | ecosystem: Environmental > Aquatic > Freshwater >...
ATCGTGCGCGGCGCCGGAGACCCGGCACTGGCTGCCCGCTCTGCCACCCGTTGCACCGCCTCGAACGGGTTCGCCGCGTTCCTGCGCGAGCACGGCATCGCGCTGGCGCTCAGCTCGCCGCACACGGACGAGCTGTACCTGCTGGGGCACGCACCCGGCGGGCAACTGGTGGTCGACGTGCAAACCTTCCGGCAGCCCACGGGGTTGGCCTACGGCGGCGGCTCGCTGTTGGTAGGCACGCTTGCGCACCTGTACCGGCTGGAAAACATCCTGCGACCGGGGCAGTGGCTCGATGGGCTGTACTCGCACTGCCTGGTGCCGCGCACGGCGCATTGCACCGGCCGCGTCGACACCCACGACGTTGCGCTGGGCGCCGGTGGCCACGCCATATTCGTCGCGACGCGCTACAACTGCCTGGCGGCGACCTCGCCGGTGCACAGCTTCCGGCCGCTGTGGCGGCCCGGCTTCATCGGCGAACTCGTTGCCGAGGACCGCTGCCACCTGAACGGCCTGGCGATGCGCGACGGCGAACCGGCGTACGCGACCGCCGCGTCGACCACCAACCATTACGACGGCTGGCGCGACGCGCTGGCCGGCGGCGGCGTGGTACTCGACGTTTGCCATGAAGTGGTGGTATGCAGCGGGCTGGCGCTGCCGCACTCGCCGCGGCTGCACGGCGGGCGGTTGTGGGTGCTCGACTCGGGCAGCGGCCGGCTCGGCTGGGTCGACACGGCTGCGCTGCCGGCTGAGGCCTTCCGCGCCGTGGCGCAGCTTCCTGGTCTGGCGCGCGGCCTGTCCTTCCACGGCCGCTGGGCGTTCATCGGGCTGTCGCGCCCGCGTTACGACGTCGACGCCGGCCTCGGCCACGGGAACGACCCCGTGCTGGAGTGCTTCCGCCCGGGCCGCGACGCCACCTGGTGCGGGCTGCAGGTGGTCGACCTGGCAGGCGGCGGCTGTGCCCATTGGTTCCGGCTCGACGGCGCGGCGCGCGAGGTCTACGACGTCGCGGTGTTGCCCGAGGTGAGCTGCGCCCGCAGTGTCGGCCCACTCGACGACGACGGCCTGGACCTGGTCACGATCGAAGGTGCCACGGCGTCCTAGCCCTGTACTGCGCCGCCCGCGAACCCTTTCGTTCGTTCGCGGGCTGCGTGAACATCTTGAACGCGTCCCGGGCATGCTGGAACAGAGGTGCCGCTATATCACCCGCCCCGCTCTATCGGACGCGCGGGGGCAGAAGAACGCTGCCGGGCAGGTGGAGTTCAAGACCCCGTGGCGCGATGGAACGACGCACCTGTTGATGTCGCCGCTGGTGTTGATGCAACGGCTGGCCGCGCTGATGCCACGGCCACAATCGCATCCGGCAAGGACTGCTTCGCGGCTGTCAATTTTGGCAGTTGGATGCCCGGTTTGGGTCGGCAGCGCCAGTTCGAGCTGTAGAGAAGCGGTCGCTGGCGCGCCGCGGACCCACCGCCTGATGCCTACGACCGCTGTACCTCGTACAGCCGCCGTTTGTAGTCACCCCGGTCATCAGGCCCAACGACTGCTTCGTGCCATTCAGCGTGAGTACGCCCGCCGACATCGACCGGCTCCTCACGCTGCATCGCTGCCACTTGCGTCGAAGCGCTCAAACACAGCAACGGGTGGTACGCGCGACGCCACGCATCGGCAACGAAGCTCGGCCATACACCGCCGCGCGCCCCAGCCCATTTTTCCCATCCTCCATTGCACGCGGGGTACGGCGCCGGGCGGGCGACGCGCTACGGCCGCATGGCGCAGGGCCGCGTTAGCATGCCGCCGCCATGTCGAACACACTCGAACGTCCCGTCGTCGCGCCGCCCACGCTGCGCCAGCTGTGGGCCGACCTCGGCCCGCGCTATACGGCCAACGGTTTCATCGGCTGGCTGTTCGCAGCCACTGCGCCGGTGGCCATCATCCTGTCGGTCGGCAGCCAGGGCGGCTTGAATGAAGCGCAGCTCGCGTCCTGGCTGTTCGGCGCCTTCTTCGTCAATGGGCTGATCACGATCCTGTTCTGCTGGCTGTACCGCCAGCCCCTGGCCTTCTTCTGGACCATCCCGGGCACGGTGCTGGTCGGCCCGGCGCTCACGCACCTGAGCTTAGCCGAGGTCATCGGCGCGTACATCGCCACCGGGCTGCTGGTGTTGGCGCTGGGTGCCTCGGGCTGGGTACGGCGCGCGATGCTGGCGGTGCCGATGCCCATCGTCATGGGCATGGTGGCGGGGGTGTTCCTGCGCTTCGGGCTGGACCTGGTGCGCGCGCTGCATCAGGACCCGGCCATCGCCGGCGCCATGGTCGCGGCCTGGCTGGGCTTGAGCCTGTGGCCGGCGGCGGGGCGGCGGCTGCCGCCGCTGATCGGCGCGCTGCTGGCCGGCGCGCTGGCCATTGCGCTGCTCGGGCGCTTCGACACCGCCACGCTGGGCGCGATCGAATTCGCCCGGCCGCTGTGGCAGGCACCGGCCTGGTCGTGGGCGGCGATGGTCGAGCTGGTGCTTCCCTTGGCCATCACGGTGCTGGTTGTGCAGAACGGGCAGGGCGTGGCGGTGCTGCGCGGGGCCGGGCACGAGCCGCCAATCAACGCCATCACCGTGGCCTGCGGCATCGGCGCGCTGGCCAGCGCCGCGGTCGGTGCCGTCAGCACCTGCCTGACCGGGCCCACCAACGCCATCCTCACGGCGTCGGGCGAGAAGCCGCGCCACTACACGGCCGGCATCGTCACCGGCGTGCTGGCGCTGGGCTTCGGCCTGCTGGCCCCCGCCTGCACGCGGCTGCTGTTGCATGCGCCCAAGGCCTTCATCATGACGCTGGCGGGGCTGGCCATGCTGCGTGTGCTGCAGGCGGCCTTCGTCACCTCGTTCAAGGATCGCTTCACGCTGGGTGCCCTGGTCGCCTTTCTGGTGACCGTCGCCGACCTGGGGCTGTGGAACATCGGTGCCGCGTTTTGGGGCGTGCTGGCCGGCATCGCCGTGTCGTGGCTGCTGGAGCGGGGCGACTTCAAGGCCAGCCTGCGCTGAGCGGCCCGCCCGCGCCGGCGGCTTATCGTCAGGCATTTCGGCGTACCCCACAGGAGAAGACCATGTCCTTCGATTTCACCGGCAAGCGCGTGCTCGTCGCCGGCGGCAGCCGCGGCATCGGCCGCGCCATCGCGCTTAACTTCGCCGCCACCGGCGCCGCGGTGGGCGTGTGCGCGCGCGGCAGCGCGGCCCTGGAGGCGGCGCGCGCCGACATCGCCCGCCACGGCCAACCGGTGCATGCGATGGCCTGCGACCTGGCTGATGCCGCGTCCATCGCCGCCTGGGTGCCGGCCGCGGCCGAGGCGCTGGGCGGCATCGACGTGCTGGTCAACAACGCCTCGGGCTTCGGCATGGGCGACGACGAGGCCGGCTGGGCGGCCGGCCTGGCGGTCGACGTGATGGCCATGGTGCGCTGCTCGCACGCCGCGTTGCCCTGGCTGCAGCGTGCCGGTGCCGCCGGCGCGGCCAGCATCATCCACCTGTCGTCGATCTCGGCCTACCGGCCTTCGACGCGCTCGGCCGCCTATGCGGCGGTGAAGGCGGCGATGAACAGCTACACCGGCAGCCAGGCGGCGATGCTGTGCCGCGAGGGCATCCGCGTCAACGCCATCGCGCCGGGCTCGATCGAGTTCCCGGGCGGCGTGTGGGAGCAGCGCAGAGGCGACAACCCGGTGCTCTACCAGCGCACGCTGGCCAGCATTCCCTTCGGCCGCATGGGCACGCCCGACGAGATTGCTGAGGTGGCGCTGTTCCTGGCCTCACCGCACGCGCGCTGGATGACCGGTCAGGTGCTCAGCGTCGACGGCGGCCAGCTGCTGGGCGCCTAGCCGCGGGCGGCTGGCTACACTTGCGCGAACCCTTTCGTCGAGAGCCGCGCCATGACCGTCATCGCCATCAACCACCCCCTGGTGCGCCACAAGGTCGGCCTGCTGCGCGAAGACGACATCTCGACCAAGAAATTCCGCGAGCTGACCAACGAGATCGCGCGGCTGCTGGCCTACGAGGCCACGGCCGACTTCCCGCTGGAAAAGACCACCATCCAATGCTGGAGCGGACCGGTCGAGGTGGAGCAGATCGCAGGGCGCAAGGTGACGGTGGTGCCGATCCTGCGCGCCGGGCTGGGCATGCTCGACGGTGTGCTCGACATGATCCCGAACGCCAAGGTCAGCGTGGTCGGCGTGAGCCGCAACCACGAGACGCTGCAGCCCGAGCAGTATTTCGAGCGCTTCGTCGGCCACCTGGATGAGCGCACCGCGCTGATCATCGACCCGATGCTGGCGACGGCCGGCTCGATGATTGCCACGGTGGACCTGCTCAAGCGCCGCGGCTGCAAGGACATCCGCGCGCTGGTGCTGGTGGCCGCACCCGAAGGCATCGCCGCGCTGGACAAGGCCCACCCCGACGTGCGCTGCTGGACCGCGGCGATCGACAGCCACCTCAACGAGGTGGGCTACATCATCCCCGGGCTGGGTGATGCAGGCGACAAGATCTTTGGAACGAAGTGAGGACGCCCCACAGTGCCTGCGCACTGTGGGGCGCTGCACTTCGGGCCCGAGCTCTGCGAGGGCAGGTGAGGAACGAACGCAATGAGTATTTGGCACAGCCGCTCCTGGTCGGACTACACCAGCGAACAGTTCACGCGGCTGCCGCGCGAGCAGTTGATCGCCGTTCTGCCGGTGGGCGCGGTCGAGCAGCACGGTCCACACATGCCGATCTGCACCGACCACGCCACCATCGACGGCGTGGTCGCAGCCACCGTGCCCAAGCTGTCGGATGATCTGCCGGTGCTGTTCCTGCCGACGCTGGCCTATGGCAAGAGCAACGAGCATTCGCGCTACCCCGGCACGATCACGCTGTCGGCGGCCACGCTGATGCAGATGTGGACGGAGATCGGCGCCAGCGTGGCCCGTGCCGGCGTGCGCAAGTTCGTGCTGTTCAATGCCCACGGCGGGCAGATGAACGCGATGGACATCGTCATCCGCGACCTGCGCGAGCAGCACGGCCTGATGGCGGTGTCGGCGCACTGGTACACATTGGGCCTGCCTCCGGGGATGTTCAGCGACCATGAGCTGAAACACGGCATCCATGCCGGAGACCTGGAGACCTCGGTGATGCTGGCGCTGAAGCCGAACACCGTGCACATGGACAAGGCCAAGGCCTTCCACTCGCTGACCGAGACGCTGGCCGAGGAGAACCGCTTTCTCTCGATCACGCCCAGCGGCAAGCTCGGCTGGCAGACGCAGGACCTGAACCCCGAAGGCGCCTGTGGCGATGCCACGCTGGCCACGGCGGACAAGGGCAGGGCGGTGCTGGACCATGTCAGCGACCGCTTCGTCGAACTGCTGACCGAGGTGCACCGCTTCGACCTGAAGCGGCTGGACAACGAACCCGCCTGGCGCTGAGAGCTCAGCCTTCGCCGATGCGCCGGGCCAGGTGGTCCAGCGCCTCCTGCACCTGGTCGACCAGCACCAGACACAGGTCGCCGGGCTGCAGCCGTTCGAGCGCGGTGTCGATGGCGGCGAATTCGCCACGCACCTCATCGATGCGCGTGGTGCGCGCGGCGTTCTTCAGTCCGTCGCGCAGCAAGGCCAGCACTTCGCCGTCGGCGCGGCCGCGCTGGGCCGCGTCCTGGTAGAGGATGACCTCGTCGAAGGCCGCACCCAGGATGACGGTCTGCTCGCGCAGATCCTCGTCGCGGCGGTCACCGGCGCCACTGATCACCACCGAGCGGCGCTTGCCCGGCATGGCCTCGACTGCCCGCACCAGCGCGCGCATCGCATCCGGGTTGTGGCCATAGTCGGCGATCAGCGTCGCGCCCTGGTAGTCCATCACGTTGAAGCGTGCGGGCGCGGTGGAGGCGTCGTTGACGAAGCTGGCCAGGCCGCGGCGCACGGCATCCCAGCCCAGACCCACGCCCCAGGCCGCGCCGACGGCCGCCATCGCGTTTTCCAGCTGGAAACCGATGGTGCCTCCGCGGGTGAGCGGGATCTCGGCCAGCGGCAGCCGCTCGCGCCAGGAGCCTTGCGCGGCCACGATTGCGTCGCCGTCCACGTAGACCACGCGCCGCCCCTGTGCGCGGTGGGTGGCCATCACCGGGTGCTGCCGGTCGACGGCAAAGAAGCAGACCTGGCCCGGGCAGGTGGCGGCCATCGCCGCGACGATCGGGTCGGTGGCATTCAGCACCGCATGCCCGCCCGGTGCCACGTTCTGCACGATCACGCGCTTGAGCACGGCCAAGTCCTCGACCGTGGTGATGAAGTTCAGGCCGAGATGGTCGCCGTCGCCGATGTTCGTGACCACCGCCACCGCGCAGCGGTCGAAGCCCAGGCCTTCGCGCAGGATGCCGCCGCGCGCCGTCTCGAACACGGCCGCGTCGACGTCCGGATGGGCCAGCACGTTGCGCGCGCTGCGCGGACCGCTGCAGTCGCCGCTGTCGATCTGCCGGCCCTGCACGTAGGCACCGTCGGTGTTGGTCATGCCCACGCGCAGGCCGGCGGTGGCCATCAGGTGCGCCACCAGCCGCGTCACCGTGGTCTTGCCGTTGGTGCCGGTGACGGCGACCACCGGCACGCGGCCGTCGTCGCCTGGGCCGTACAGGTGGCCGATGATGGCCTCGCCGACGTTGCGGCCCTTGCCGTAGGACGGTGTCAGATGCATGCGCAGGCCGGGTGCGGCATTCACCTCGACCACGCCGCCGCGCTGCTCTTCCAGCGGGCGCAGCACGCTTTCGCAGACCACGTCCACGCCGCAGATGTGCAGGCCCACCATCTGCGCCGCCGCCACGGCGCGGGCCGCCACCTCGGGGTGCACGTCGTCGGTGACGTCGGTGGCGGTGCCGCCGGTGCTCAGGTTGGCGTTGTTGCGCAGCAGCACGCGCCGGCCTTTGGCAGGCACCGAGTCGGGCTCCAGGTCCTGCGCCCGAAGCCGCGCGATGGCGATTTCGTCGAAGCGGATCTTGGTCAGCGAGGTGGCGTGCCCGTCGCCGCGTTTGGGGTCGGCGTTGACCTTGTCGACCAGTTCGCGCACCGTCTGCACGCCATTGCCGATGACGTGCGGCGGGTCGCGCCGCGCCGCGGCGACCAGCTTCTTGCCCACTACCAGCAGTCGGAAATCGTTGCCGGCCAGGTACTTCTCGACCATCACGGTGCCGATGGCCTCGGCCGCCTTGAAGGCGACGTCGAGTTGCTCGCGCGTGGCGACATTGACGGTGACGCCCTTGCCCTGGTTGCCGTCCTGTGGCTTGAGCACCACCGGCAGGCCGATCTGCTGCGCCACGGCCCAGGCATCGTCGGTGTCGCGCACCGGTCGGCCGATCGGTACGGGCACGCCGGCGGCCTGCAACAGGGTCTTCGTCAGGTCCTTGTCCTGGGCGATGGCCTCGGCCACGGCACTGGTGGTGTCCACCTCGGCGGCCTGGACGCGGCGCTGCTTCGCACCCCAGCCGAACTGCACCAGGCTGCCCTCGGTCAGGCGCCGGTAGGGAATGCCGCGCGCGACGGCCGCGCCGACGATCGAGCCGGTGGATGGCCCCAGGCGCAGGTCCTCGTCGATCTCGCGCAATCGGTTCACGGCCGCGGCTGCATCGAAGCTGCCGCCTTCGGCAGCGGCGGCGATCAGCTCGCGCGCCCGTTCCAGCGCCTGGCGGCCGACCTGTTCCTCGCTGTACTCCACCACCACCTGGTAGGTACCGGGATCGCTGGTGGCGGAGGTGCGGCTGTAGGTCACCGGGCAGCCGGCCTGGGCCTGGAGCGCCAGGGCAGCCAGTTCCAGCACCTGGGCCATCGACAGCGGGCCCTCGTCGATGGGCCAGGACTCGGCGATGGCCGGGAACAGCGCACGCAACCGCGGCTCGAAAGCGGCCAGCCGGGCAATGTCGCTCTCGTCCGCGGTGCAGCGCACGATCGCCTCAATGGCCGTGTGACGGCTCCACAGATTGGGCCCGCGCAGTGCGCGGATGCGGGACAGCTCCATCAGTCGGCCGCCTTTCTGTCGTCGATCACCGCATGCGGCGTGCTGGCGCGCGTGCTCACCGGCGCCGGGCCGAAGGTCTGCACGCCGGCCGTGATCAGGTCGGCCACGATGCCCATCGCCCAGGCGGCGGCCACCGCCGCCAGCAATGCCTCGGGCGGCAGCGTCTCGGCCTGTGCCGACAGCGGCCCCAGCCGCGGCAGCACGGTTTCGGCTGGGCCTTCGGCGAGCACGCAGTCGCCGCCACGCAGGAACACCGCCCGCGCGCCGGCTTCGCGCTGTGCCTGCAGGGGCGGCGCGTGTTCGTCCATCGAATACAGCACCACGCCGCCGTCGCACAGCCGCGCCAGCGCGGCGACACGCTCGTCGCCGGCATTGAGCACGGCCACACCGTCGGCCAGCACCACGTCCACCTGGGTGCGCAGCACCTTCAGCAGTTGGTCGGCATCGTGCACCTCATGCTCGGCCAGCGCCTCGATGCCGCCCAGGTCGGTGACGATGCCTACCGTGCAGCGGTCGTAGGCCAGACCGTCGTTGAGGATGGCGGCGGCGTCGTTCTCGAAGACCGCCGCTTCGACATTGCGGTTGATCAGCAGCCGCCGGCCGGCGTCCCAATGGGTGCAGTCGCCGGCCTCGACGCGGCGGCGGTCCAAGAACAGCCCGTCGCGGCAGGCCAGGCCCACGTGCCGGCCGCCCAGCTGCATCACCCAGGCCACCAGCCGCGCGATCTGCGTGGTGTGGCGCGAGCCGGCCACGCCGACGATCGGGATACGGCCGCTGTCGTCGGGGTCGGGGAACAGGTGGTCGACGATGGCCCGGCCGACCGGCTGCGGCGCGCCTTCGGCCGGACGTAGATGCATCAGCAGGCCGGGCCCCGCGTTGACCTCGACCACCGCGCCGCCCTGGGCGTGCAGCGGCCTGCCGATGTCCTCGGCCACCACGTCGACCCCGGCGATGTCCAGGCCGACAGTGCGTGCGGCCAGCGCCACCTGGTGCGCCACCTCAGGATGCACATCGTCGCTGCAGTCGATGGCCACGTTGCCGTTGCGCTGGATCAGCACGCGCTTGCCGACGGCCGGCACGCTGTCGGGCGTCAGGCCCTGGCGCTGCAGGTCGAGCAGGATCACGCCGTCCTCGCGCGGGTTCAGGCGGTTCAGCGGGTGGTCCTCGGTCAGCCCGCGGCGTGGATCGGCGTTGATCTGCGCCTCGACCAGCTCGGCCACGCTGGCGCGGCCGTCGGCCGTGACCCAGGCGGTTTCACCGCGCGCGGCCGCAACCACCTTGCCGCCGACCACCAGCAGCCGGTGCTCGTCGCCGCGGATGTAGCGCTCGACGATCACCTCGCTGCCATGGCGGTCGGCCACGGCCCACGCGGCCTCGACCTCCGCCTGCGAGCTGAGGTCCAGTGTGACGCCGCGGCCATGGTTGCCATCGGTGGGCTTGACGACCACCGGCAAGCCGATGTCCGTGGCCGCCTCCCAGGCTTCGGCCGCGCTGGCGGCGATCTGGCCTTCGGGCACCGGCACGCCTACCGCTTTCAGCATGCTCTTGGTCAGGTCCTTCTCGCGGGCAATGCCCTCGGCGATGGCACTGGTCAGGTCGGTCTCGGCTGTCCAGATGCGGCGCTGGCGCCGGCCGTGGCCCAGTTGCACCAGGTTGCCGTCGTTCAGCCGGATGTGCGGGATGCGCCGGTCGGTGGCCGCGGCGACGATCGCCGCGGTGCTGGGGCCGAGGTAGCAGTCGTCGATGGTCTCCCGCACCGCCGCCACGGCCGCCGGCACGTCGAAGGGCTCGTCGTTGATGGCGCACATCAGCAGCCGATGCCCCTGGGCCAGCGCGGTGCGGGCGACCTGCTCGTCGCGGGCTCGGAAGACCATCCGATAGACGCCGCGCCGGGCTGTACTGCGCGTCTGACCAAAGCCGGTGGGCATGCCGGCCAAGTTCAGCAGCTCGATGACCACATGCTCCAGCACGTGGCCGCACCAGGTGCCTTCTTCGAGCCGCTGCATGAAGCCACCGCGCTCGCCGACGCCGCAGTGGTGTTCGGGCAGCGCCGGCAGCCAGCTGCACAGGCGCCGGACCATGTCCGGCAGGGTGTTCGAGGGGTGGTCTTCCAGTTCGCCCAGGTCGAGCCAGGTCTCGAGCGCCGAACGATAGGTCCAAAGGTTGGGCCCGCGCAGGTAGTGGATGCGCAGCAGGCGGATGTCGTTCTTCTTGTCCATCATGGGTTGCCTGGGGCTCGGCATGGGTGCATCGGTAGTGTGCGCGCTGCCGCAGGTTCGGCAACTCGGTCGCTTCGGCGAGAATCGCGCCGCAGGCTTGGCACGTGCCAAACGCCGCTGAAGTTTCCGCCGACCTCGACTTCCATGTCCACCTCCTCCGTGGTTCCTGCGCTGCCAGCCGATCTCCTGGACGCAGTGCGCAGCGAATTGCGGGCGGAACTGGCTCCCGGTGAGAACGTGCTGGCGGCGCTTTCCGTTGACCTGGACGAGAGCCTTCGATTCAGTCAGGCCACGCTGGTACTGACCGAACGTCGGCTGCTGACGCGGCAACCAGGCGCTGCGCTCTGGCAGGCCTGGACATTGGCGCCCGAACTGGTGCTGCGACACGCCGACCATGCAGGTGTCGGCAGCCTGGAGCTGTGCGACGCCCGGGCGCGGCTGGCACGCTGGCGCTTCACGCTGGGCGCCAACACCCAGGCGCTGAAGCTTCTTGCGGCATTCGAACGCCAGCAGGCCCGATTGGCCGACCGGCCGGTCGAGGACGAGGAACCGGCCGACGACGACGGCCTGGCCGCGCGCGAATTGCAGAGCTCGCCTTCGACCTGGGTGCTGCTGCGGCTGGGACGTTTCGCCCGGCCGTACCGCAGGCAGTTGATGCTGGGCTTCGGGCTGACGTTGGCGGCCACCGCGGCGACGCTGGTGCCGCCGTACCTGACGATCCCATTGATGGACAAGGTGCTGATTCCGTTCCAGAACGGCCAGCGCATCGATCCGTATTACGTCCTGTTGCTGTTGTCCGGCCTGCTGAGCTCGGCGCTGCTGGCCTGGAGCCTGGGCTGGGCGCGTACCTGGCTGCTGGCGCTGGTGTCGGAGCGAATCGCCGCGGATCTTCGCACGGCCGCGTTCGAGCATCTGCTGGGCCTGAGCCTGGACTATTTCGGCGCCAAGCGTACCGGCGACCTGATGGCGCGTATCGGCTCGGAGACCGACCGCATCTCCGTGTTCCTGTCGCTGCACGCGCTGGATTTCGCGACGGACGTGTTGATGATCGGCATGACGGCATTGATCCTGTTTTCCATCGACCCTTGGCTGGCATTGGTGACGCTGTTGCCGCTGCCCTTCATCGCCTGGATGATCCACCTGGTGCGCGACCGGCTGCGTACCGGCTTCGAGAAGATCGACCGCGTCTGGAGCGACGTGACCAGCGTGCTGGCCGACACCATCCCCGGCATCCGCGTGGTCAAGGCCTTCGCCCAGGAAGGGCGTGAGGCGGCGCGTTTCAAGGAGGCCAACCGGTTGAACCTCGCGGTCAATGACAGGCTGAACAAGACCTGGAGCCTGTTCTCGCCGACGGTGTCGCTGCTCACCGACATCGGCTTGCTGGTGGTCTGGGCCTTCGGCATCTGGCAGGTGAGCCGCGGCCAGATCACGGTGGGCGTGCTCACCGCCTTCATCGCCTACATCGGCCGCTTCTACACCCGGCTGGATTCGATGAGCCGCATCGTCAGCGTGACGCAAAAGGCGGCGGCCGGCGCCAAGCGCATCTTCGACATCCTGGACCATTCCAGCAATGTGCCCGAGCCGGCGAATCCGGTGCCCATCGAACGGTTGCATGGCCGCATCCAGTTGCGCGGTGTAGGCTTCCGCTATGGCAGCCGCAGCGTCATCCGCGGGCTCGACCTGGACATCCGCCCGGGCGAGATGATCGGCCTGGTGGGCCACAGCGGCTCTGGCAAGAGCACGCTGGTCAACCTGATCTGCCGCTTCTACGACGTGACCGACGGCACCATCCTGGTCGACGGCACCGACCTGCGCCGCTTCGGCGTGTCCGACTACCGCCGTCACGTCGGGCTGGTGCTGCAGGAGCCCTTCCTGTTCTTCGGCACCGTGGCTGAGAACATCGCCTACGGCAAGCCGACCGCCTCGCGCGCCGAGATCGTTGCCGCAGCGCGTGCCGCGCATGCGCACGAATTCATCCTGCGGCTGCCGCAGGGATAC
>Ga0105103_10001615_pt1 | contig 12209 bp, 5 predicted proteins | sample PPLLaktember2015_2_FD_79107 | JGI IMG/M metagenome (GOLD analysis project Ga0105103, IMG submission 79107) | Freshwater sediment microbial communities from Prairie Pothole Lake near Jamestown, North Dakota, USA - PPLs Lake P7 Core (6) Depth... | ecosystem: Environmental > Aquatic > Freshwater >...
GCCGACATGAAACCGCTCGATGGCCTCGTTGTGGCGATCAAGAAGGAACTCGAAGCGATGCAGATGTACAGCCAGCTTGCCGGGCTCTCCACCGAAACGGAACAGAAGTTCCTCTTTACCCAGCTTGCAAACATGGAGAGCGGGCACAAAGCCCGACTGGAGGATCTCTACACCAATATGGCGTTCCCTGAAGTCTGGTAAGCAGGTAGTCTGTTTGGTTCAGGAAATCAGATAGATATCAGATAGATGGGGTAGGGAAAGGTAATCGTTTCCGAAAGAGCATGCATCAGGACATTCTTTGCCTTTCCTCCTGATCGCATCCCTGCCTCTTTCTTTCACAGAAAATTATTTTTATCATGCATGGCGGTTTTTTTTATCGAAGCAATGAACACACTTTTTTTCAGAACAGACTGCCCAGGTAATTTTTCGCTGGCATGGTACCACCATCCCTTGGAAAGGAGATAGCGGATTGTACACTGAAAAGAATAAAGACAGCCGTTGGGAATTCGGCAAGGGGCAATATTTTGTCGTTTCCCCAGCCTGCCGGAATCTGAAGTACAGCCAAGATAAATGCGACGTATAGAATAATTCAAAAATAATATATATTTTCATTCATGAATACCTATGTTCGATTATGCCGGTTCTCGATACAGAAAAAGTAGATCGGTTAAAACAGATTCTTAAGTGGCATCCACGTGGTGTAACGATATCGGATCTTGCCGCCAAAATGGATATGAACCGGAATCTGGTAGCTAAATATCTGGACATGCTCCTGATCTCTGGTCAGGTAGATATGGAGGTTGTCGGAGCCGCCAAGGTATATTTCCTCTCCCGGCGGGTTCCCATCTCATCGATGCTGGAATTCTCTTCTGATATGGTTATAGTTCTTGACCGTGAGCAAAAAATAGTCCAGGTCAATGAACCTCTTCTCAGGATGCTCAGCGAAAAAAAGGATGCACTGGTGGGCAGAAACATCCGGGATATAGAAAATCCTTTTTTCAGAGCGGTTCCCATAACAGGACCTTCAAAAGACTCAGATGCCCTTGGAAAGGTTCGCGAAATGGTATGCATGCTTGAGGGAAAGAAACACCACTTTCGCGTGAAACAGTTACAAACAGCATTTGAAGATGGTAATCAGGGAATCACCCTCATTATTGAAGATGTCTCCGCCCAGGTTATGTATCAGGAAATGCTGGAATTAAATGAGGCCCGCTATCGCGGTATCGTGGAGGACCAGACCGAATTTATTACGCGTTTCCTGCCTGATGGAAAGCTTATTTTTGTGAATGATGCATATGCCCGTTATCTTGGGAAGAATAAAGAGGAGCTCCTTGGCGGTCCCCATATCCCTCATCTTGAGGCGGAGGAAGTACCGGCAGTGAGCAGGAGTATCCAATCCCTGAGCACAGATAATCCGGCTGTCACCTTCGAATGCCGGATCCACCATGACTGCGGGAAAGACCGCTGGAACCTGTGGACGGTGCGGGTGCTGTTCGATGATGAAAACAAGCCTGTTGAATATCAGGGCATCGGCCGGGACAACACAGAGAAACGTGAGGCTGCAGCGAGGATTAACCAGTATATTAAAGACATGGAATTCCTTTCCCGCAAAGCGCAGGAGTTTGTCGAAGTACCTCCTGAGGCAGATCTTTACCAGTTAATCGGGGAAGGACTTTCTGAATTACTTCCCAGTGCATTAATCGGTGTGAATTCATTTGATATGATGTCCGAACGTTTTATCGCTACGGCATTTTTACCAGACAAGGATCACAATCTTCTCAAAACCGTCCTCGGCAGGGAATTCATGGGATTTGAGTTTCCTCTTAGTGCGATACCCCAGACAATAAGGACCTTTCTATTTGATGAACTCCTGAAAGGAAAATTATTCTCTAGTGATGAAAGTCTTTACACCCTTTTTTTCCAGCAGATTCCCGAAGATACCTGCGAGCGTATCGGAAAAACCCTCAATCTTGAGGACAGGCACTATGCAATAGGCCTTGTCAGACACGGGATACTCTTTGGTGGGGTGAATTTTACCCTGCGGGAGGGTGAGACCCTCCGTAACCCCCAGATTATCGAGACATTTATCCATCAGGCATCTGTTGTGTTACACCGGAGGCTCACCAATGAATCACTCAAGAGGAGCGAGGACCGGTACAAGGGTATTGTCGAAGACCAGACTGAATGTATTGTCAGGTTCCGGCCGGACTGGACAATCACCTTTGTAAATGGCTCTTTCTGCAGGTACTTCCAGAAAAAGCCACAGGAATTAATTGGCAGGCCGATTTTTTCCCTTATCGGAAATGATGGTCTGACCTCACTGGCCTATGAGCGGATGAAATCCCTTACTGCACAGAATCCCATAAGTTCTTTTGAGTATTGCGACCTTGATCCGTCGGGTAGCCTCAGGTGGTCAATCTGGACAACCAGGGCGATCTTGGATGAAACTGGGACACTGATCGAATACCAGTCTGTTGGCCGGGATGTTACAGACCAAAAAGAGGCTGAAGCAAAGATCCGGCAATACATTGCGGACAGGGAATTTCTGACGCAGACCGCGTTGGGATTTATGAACCTGAGAGATGATGAGAACCTGTATCAGTATATTGCAGATCAGATGTATACTCTCATTCCTGACCAGATAGTTGCGGTAAGTTCAATTAACCCGTCTGAACGAACGGTAACCCTCCAGAGCGTTGTCGGTCTTGATGCTGCCGTCATGGAGGAGTTCAGAAATCTCGGGGTATACCTCCTCGGAAAATCGTTCTCTCTTGATAAAGATCCTGATATCGAAGCCCTCCTCAAGATAAAGAATCTGACACCAGGACCTTCTCTCTATAATCTTTTATTCAGGGAATTTCCAGAAGAAGTATGCGCCGATCTCGAGAATCGGATGGGATTTGGAAAAAGTTGCGTGATGGGATTTAGTTACGAGGGGAACATATTTGGCAGTGTAGTAATTATTCTCCGGCCTGGTCAGGAATTAAAAAACAAGGAGATCCTGGAATTGTTCCTCAACCAGGCTTCCATCGCACTGCTTCACAGGCATGCCAATCAGGAGTTAAAAGAGAGTGAGAAATTATACCGCAGTGTGATTGAGAACATCCAGGATGTGTTTTATCGCTCCGATATCGCAGGGAATCTTATCATGGCAAGCCCGAGCTGGGCGAAAATGCTCGGGTACGCCTCTCTTGATGACTGCAAAGGGTATAATATCGCTGAAAAATTCTGGTTTGAGCCGGAACTCCGGAAAGAATTTCTTAATGCCATAAACAGGAATGGGTCTGTCAGTGATTATGAGGTGGTTTTAAAATGCAGGGATGGTTCACCTCTGTATGTATCAACCAACAGTCACCTCTATTATGATGATGCCGGTTCGTTACTCGGGATTGAGGGGATCTTCCGCGATATCAGCGAACGCCGGACTGCCGCTGAAAAAATCCGGGATACACTATCCCAGATAGAGTTTTTTTCCCGGAAACTCCAGGAGTTCATCGAGCTCCCCCCGGATTCCGATATTTATTATGCCATCGGTCAGGGTCTCAAAGAATTATTGCCCGATGGCATGATTGTTGTCAATTGCTATGATCGCAGTACAGGAAAGTTAACCATAAAAGCCCTTGTTGGCGATAAAGCACGAGCAACCGCACTGAAATACCTACAGAGCGATCTTACGGGAATTTCACTTCAGGTTGATGAGCCTGTCCCGGAAAATATTCAGGCTGGAAAAATATACCCCGTCCAGGGAAACTTCTCTTCCACAGTATCACGGAATTTCTCTCAGGATATCAGTACCGCGATTGTGCAGGACCTGGACCTTGGGAATTTTTATTACATCAGCCTGGTCTGGGGAGGATCCCTTCTTGGGAATGTCACCTTTGGTCTGCCAAAGGGACGGGAACTGGAGAAGATACCCTTTATCGAAATCTATGGAAGGGCAGCTTCGATCGTTCTCCAGCGTGAGATTGCTGAAGAATCACTCAAAAAGAGTCGGGAGATATTCTCCAATGTTGCGACGTATGCACCTGTTCCCATTGCAATTATTGAAGCAGACGGCAGATATCAGTTTGTAAATCAGAAATTTACTGAGATTTTCGGATACGACCTTCACGACTTTACCCTAGGAAAAGAGTGGTTCTCTCTTGCATACCCGGATCCGGAATACCGTAAAAAAGTCATTGCTTCATGGAAATCAGATCTCAGGGCATCAAGGTCTGGTCAGCAAAGACCTGAAATATTTACTGTACGATGTAAAAACGGTCTTGACCGGGAGATCCTGTTCCGCCCTGTCTCCCTGAGCGATGGCAAAGAGTGCGTGGTTTACGAAGATGTCACGGAACAGCATAAAACTGAAGAAATTCAGAGGTTGCTCTCCTCGATTGTAGAAACCTCCCGGGATGCAATTATCAGTAAAAAAACCGATGGGACTGTTATCAGCTGGAACAAGGCAGCAGAACAGCTGTATGGATATACAAAAGATGAGATGATCGGGCGAAATATATCGACCATTATTCCTCGGGAAAGAGTCGGGGAAATGAATGAGATTATCGACAGGATCAAAAAAGGCGATTCTGTAAATAACCTTGAAACAATTCGCGTCCGCAAGGATGGCAAAATCATGGAGGTGGCAGTAACCATATCCCCCATTACCAATGAGGCTGGAATGGTAATCGGGGCTTCCACTATCGGAAGGGATATTTCATTTAAAAAATCTGAAGAGCGTTTACTGGAGAGCGAGGAGAAATACCGCACTGTCGTTGAAAATATGAAAATCGGTATGTACCGGAGCACCGGGGATCCCAAGGGCAGATTTGTATGGGGGAATACCTCGCTCCTGGATATTTTGGGATATCCTTCATTTGATACCCTTAGTCAGATTGATGTGGCCGATCTCTTTGCCGAACCCGGGGGAAGAGACACGCTCCTTGCAGATTTAAGGCAGTCAGGATTTGTGATGAACCGGGAGACACATCTGAAACGGGCAGACGGAAGCCGGATCTGCGTCCGTGTCACCGCCCTTGCCAGGTATAACCTGGCCGGTGATATCGAATTTATCAACGGAACTGTTGAGGATATCACCGAACATAAAAAGGATGCAGAGCAGCTTCAGCAGCTCCGGCAGGAACTGCTTGACATAATCGAATTTTTCCCGGACCCTGCCTTCCTTATCGATCAACACCATCATGTATTCGCCTGGAATTCCGCTATGGAACACCTGACCGGTGTCAGCAGGAAAGAGGTTGTCGGGAGTTCCCGATATGATCGTGTATTCGCAATGAATGGTGCTTCACAACCTGTGCTTATCGATCTTCTTGAAGTGCCTGATGATGAGATCGGGAACGCATATTCATCTGTAATCCGTGAAGGAAGCTCACTTGTAGCGGAAGGTTTTATCCCCTCCCTCTATTCAGGACGAGGTGCATATGTATGGATGAAGGCATCACGGCTGTATGATCCTGCAGGCAACAAAATCGGAGCAATTGAGATTATCCGCGACATATCAAAAGTGAAGGAAACCGGGGAATCGTTGCACTATTCAACCGTAGCCGGTTCGGATGAACGAGAAAAGTGGTCAATGCCGGCAGATGCCAATCGTGGATTTCCGGATCAGGGTACGATTGACACCCCGGGCATCTTAAGTCCCCTCTACCTCTCCCAGGCGCTTAAAACGGCTCAGGATTACATCGCCATTCTCGATAAATCGGGTAAGTGTCTCTGGGCAAATGATTCACTCGTTCAAGCCGTAAAAGCAGAAAACAGCAGCGATCTTGCCGGCAAGAGCCTTGCACTCTTCATTGCACCGGAGTTCCGGAAGCTTGCGCTGAACTGCCTTACGGATGCCAGGAAGAACGGGCATAAAATCATACCCCTCATGATGCTCTCATCCTCCGGGAGGATCCCTGTAGAAGCGAGTATTTCTGCGATTATGGCAAAGAACGGAAATTTTTTCGGTTTTTTCACCGTCGCACGACACGTAGAGCGGGAAAAAGTCGAGAGACCCAGATAATACTCTGATTGTTTTTCCACCAGAGACCCGGACAAAGTCTTTCCCTGTCGGGGGCAGCATTCATGACCCCCTGAAAAGAACTCAGAAGTCGTGCTCCCCCAGGATACGCGCTAAGATTGTCATGGAATTAAATGTGGAAGTTTTTCTCAGGACTGAAATATCTGATAAAAATCACGGTTTACCAGGATCACAAACAATATGAATGTGGGATTATATATATGTAAGAATGGAACGTAATCCATTAGCCGACCTCCTGCCCGTCTCCAGATTTGATCAGTTCCTCGGACATGCATTATCTGAAATAACCGGTGAAGAAATTTCCGTATATTCTGTTGCTGAAAATCGCGATCTAATCTCCTGTATTTCCCGGAAACTTGCCCTTGATACAGGTCTTGATTCATGTGATATTGCTCAATGGATTTCGAGGTCATTAAAACAATACTGGGCAGAAACCGAACTATCTCATGGATAAAAGGGTACTTATTTTTCGGTTCAGTGGAAAAAACTGAAATATTATTTTTGTGTTTTCCTTGTACATAAAATACTTAATTTCTTATGAAAAATATTAAAAAAATTTGTTTGATATTGATTGAAGATATAAAATTAGTATTTCACAAAAAAAACAATCATGATAATAGATTTAGTTCAGGCCAGATGGTATCTATTGTCTTTGCGCTGAATGAATCCCTCGTATTCGAGAGTCCGGAGAATTCTTGCAACCCGATAACTATCTTCGTGAAGACGGACCATTAATTCATCCTCTTCAAGGGAATGTTCCGTCAGTAATATCTTCAGGATAATCCCGCGGATTTTCCGGTCAGAGCCTTCGAACGGGGATTGTTTTGTGTAGTGAGCACTTCGCCGGTTGGGATTTATGACCGTCTTTTTGAGCGCCGAGCCAAGATCCATCAATGCCCAGTACCATGTCCGGGGATCGGGGCGATACAATGTCTGCTCAACAAGAGGAAGGATCTCTGCGTCACTGACAGTCGGTGAATGGGGAAAGAAAAAATGGATAAAGACCCTCCGGATATTGGTCTCGATGAAAACAACGGGCATACTGAACGCAAACGCCCCGATGGACGAAGCAGTTGCCCTGCCAATCCCAGGGAATGTTGCCAGGGTATCAATATCGGCCGGAAACCGCCCATGATACTCTCTTATTACTCTTTCTGCACATTTCTGTAATGAGATTGCCCTGCGGTTGTAGCCCATTCCCTGCCAGACAGAAAGAATATCCTCCAGGGAGGCACTTGCAAGTGCTGCAAAGTCAGGGAATGCTCTGATGAATTCAGGAAATTTTACGGCAACGCGTTCAACCTGGGTCTGCTGGAGCATAATTTCAGAGACAAGGATCTGGTAGGGATCAGAAGTATGTCTCCAGGCAAGATCACGACCATGCTCTTTGTAATACGAAAGGACCAACTGCTGAAAGTCCTGAATTCCAGGACAGGATCTACCGTCACTGAAAATTTCAGACCCATGAGGATCGAATATTTTATTTTCAGAGTGTTTCTTTTCTGAATGTTTCATAGAACATCGTCCAGGTCAATGAAATGTTTTTTTACCGTTTCATAGCATGACGATAGACCCGGTTGATGGCAGTTACCGGGAAAATATGCGTGGCCGGATATCCATGGTTATTCAGGTGCGTTTAAACATCGCGTCAAGGTCTGAACGGGTGAATCTCACTATCGTGGGTCTCCCGTGAGGACACGTGAATGGATTTTTCACCGACCGTAACTGCTGAATGAGTCGCTGGCATTGTTCCATGGTACAGACCGTCCCGGCCTTAATCGCCCCCCGGCATGCAATGATGCGGGTAATTCTTTCTCTGTTGTTTACCGCACCCGTGGATCCCTCACTGACAAGATCATGAATCATTTCATCAATAATTGCCATATCTTCAGGTTTACCCAGTACTACCGGGATAGCCCTGACAAGAAATGTCTCTTTTCCAAACTCCTCAAGAATCAGGCCCGCCTGCGCAAGTGCAGGTATGAGATCCCTGAGAACTGCGGCTTCATGCACTGACCTGTGCAGGATGAACGGCACGATCAGTTCCTGTGAACAGTGATCACCCGACATGCGGGCATTGACGAGTTCGTAAAGAATACGTTCATGTACCGCATGCTGGTCGATAATCACCAGATCGCCGGTTTCTGTTGTAGCCAGGATGTAGATCCCCCCGAACTGACCGATTACATCCAGGACCGGAAGTCTGGTCTCAAGCGGTACACTGCCGGTAGCAAGTTCAGTCTGCCGAAGCTGGCGATCGGTAACGAGGGTCCCCGCATGAGTGGTTTCACTTACCCCGTAAGGTGCCGGTGTACCCGGATCATATGCATGGACGGTATCCGGTCCTGGTCCTTCTCCTGATGCAACAGGGTATGATCGTGAAGGAGCTACCATGCCCGGGATCAGGTCATGCTGAAGTAACGCCGAATTCACTGCTTCAGTCACAGAAGAGGCAATCTCTTTTTCATGGGAGAGGCGCACCAGTTTTTTTGCCGGGTGCACATTTACATCAACAAGATGGGGATCAATCGTCAGGGAAAGGAACGCGATCGGGAACCGGTCTTTGGGAAGCAGGGTGCCATAACCCTGTATTACGGCCCCGCCGATTGTTGTTGACGATACATACCGCTGGTTGATGAACACCATTATCCGGGACGTGTCCTTTCGTGTGAGTGCCGGACGTGAAATATACCCGAAAATTTTCACGAGAGGGAACGAGACATCCACCGGAATAAGATCCTTTACCGTGGTACTTCCAAATATCCGCGCAATCGTATCGAGAATATCTGAGGATCGATCCGTTATGATCTTGTTGTTCCGGTCAGTAACAACCCGAAAGGAAATCTCCGGATGCGTAAGGCAGATCCCTTCAAGCAGGGAGTAGATATACGCAAGTTCAGTGTTCCTGCTCTTCTGGAACTTTTTTCGGGCCGGGGTATTAAAAAAAAGATCCTGGACCTGAATGCTGGTTCCCTGAGGCACACCTATGTCGCATGTCTGAAGTATTTTCCCTCCCTCAGCAACAACTTTTATCCCGGCAATAATTCCCGGTTCACGGGATCGTGTTGTCAGGGTGACTCGTGCAACTGCGGCAATGCTGGCAAGGGCTTCTCCACGGAATCCGAGAGTGTGTATCGTGTTGAGATCCTCTATCCGGAGAATCTTGCTTGTTGCATGGGGGGTGAAGGCAAGTACTGCATCTGAAGGTGACATTCCACATCCATCATCAGTAACCTGTATACTACCGATCCCTTCTGCTGATGTGGTAATATTGATACGGATAGAACGGGCACCGGCATCAATAGCATTTTCTACAAGCTCCTTTACAACAGATGCAGGGCGCTCCACTACCTCCCCTGCAGCGATCTGGTTGACCGTTGCCTGATCAAGGATATGAATGGCAGAACCAGTGTTTTGTACTGTCATGATTGGTTTTCCTTTTTCTCCAGCATCTTCTGAAGCTCAGCAATTTTCGCAAGCGCCTGCATGGGGGTTATCTCATCGGTATTGATACGGGCAAGGTGATCGAGTACCGGGTCTGGCACAGGCTTTTTTATGGAGTTCTCGTTATCGACAAGGAGGATCTGCGTGTAACGCTGCGGGCGGGTACCAGCCGGGACATCACGGTTCATTGTTTCATTCAGGATAGAATCAGCACGATCAGTCACTTTTTTTGGAATACCGGCAAGACGTGCTACATGAATCCCATAGCTCTTATCGGTTGCGCCACAGATGAGCTTTCGCAGGAAAATAACTTCATTATTGGTCTCTTTTACCACAAAATGGTAATTTTTCACCCGTTTTAATGAGCCCTCCACGTCAACAAGTTCGTGAAAGTGTGTGGCGAACAGTGTTTTTGGGCCGGCACCGGCCCGCCCGTGCAGGTATTCGAGAACTGCTTTTGCAATCGAATGTCCGTCTGCCGTACTTGTCCCTCTCCCAATCTCATCAAGGATTACAAGACTCCTTACCGTTACATTGTTGAGAATATTTGCCAGCTCGAGCATCTCCACAAAAAAAGTACTCTGCCCGCTGGCGAGATCGTCAAAGGCGCCGACACGGGTGAATATGCGGTCAAGAACGCCGATACTTGCATATCGTGCGGGGACATAACAACCTGCCTGTGCCATGATACAGATCAGTGCCACTGCACGCATGTACGTGGACTTACCAGCCATGTTGGCACCGGTGATGATCATCACCTGTGTTCCTGAACTTGCAAGCTCGGTGTCGTTCGGTACAAAAACTCCCGACACACCCTGTTCTACGACCGGGTGACGCCCGTCACGGATGATAATCGCATCACTCCGGTTCAGCTGGGGGCGGACATAATCATGCACCTGCGCAATTTCGGCAAGGGATGCCGACACATCCAGGACAGATATTCCCCTGGCAGTTGCCTGAAGATCCGGAATAGCCGTCCGGAGTATTTCGATAATACCTGCATAGAGTTCACGCTCAAGTGCAAGGATCCGCTCGTCGGCGTTTGTGATCAGGGTTTCCTTTTCCTGCAATTCAGGAAGAGTGTAGCGCTCTCCAGTTGCCGTTGTCTGGCGGCGCTGATAATGGGACGGCACGAGATGAAGATTTGGCTTTGTTATATCGATGTAATAACCAAAGATCCTGTTATATCCAATCTTCAGTGATTTTATCCCGGTCTTCTGCCGCTCAATATCCTGGAGTCTGACAATCCAGTCCTTCCCTGAATGCAGTACTCCCTTGAGGGAATCCAGTTCTTTTGAATAGCCGGGCCGTATAACCCCCCCGTTTCGCGCTATGGCGGGGGGATCATCAATGACTGCGTTCCCTATAATACCGATTAAATCCGGAAAATCCCGGAGATCTTCCAGAGCGCCGGAAATATGGGATGGGATCTCATCGCTGCCAGATTCCTGCAGAATGGTCCTGATTTCCGGGAGAACTTCGAGTGAGGCTGCAAGCGCGACAAGGTCACGGGGGCCTGCATTTCCGTATGCGATCCGTCCTGCAATTCTCTCAATATCTGTGCATCGGGAAAGAAGGGTCCTGAGTTCAAGACGCCTGGGGGTACTTGCGATCAAATAACCGATCGCGTCCAGCCGTTTATTAATTTCATCGGGATCGGTCAAAGGACGGGAAAGCCGGTTCACCAGCATCCGGCTCCCCATCGGTGTTTTTGTAAGGTCCAGACAGGAAAAAAGAGTAGCCCCTCGTGGATCGAGGCGGATATTTTCTTTCACTTCGAGGTTACGCAGCGTGATAGCATCAAGGATGAGGCCCTGAGCCTGGGAGCGCGTGGAGAGGCTCCTGATGTGAGCGAGGGGGGCGTTCTGTGTCTCTTTTGCATAGGCAAGCGCAGCACCTCCGGCACAGACTGCTGCGGAAAATTCATCGCACCCGAACCCGGCAAGTGAGGCGACATGGAAATGGTCCATGAGATTCTGGCGAGCCCGCTCTTCAGAAAATCCCTCGTTTCTGTAGAGGGTAACTGCAACGCCCCGCTCCCTTATACGTTCTGCAAGACCAGAAGGAACTGCTGAAGGGATGATGCATTCTGCCGGGCGGTAACGGGCTACTTCGGAAAGAATATTTTCAAATCCCGGGTCGTAATCTGCAGGGACAATAAAAAATTCCCCGGTTGAAATATCAAGAAATGCCATACCCCATTGCCTGTTTTTCCTGTCGGGGCAGAGGGCGAGGAGGAATGATGGTGCCGATGAGGACAGCATCGTGGAGTCGATTACCGTTCCGGGGGTGATGACCCGCACCAGCTCACGCTTCACGATTCCTTTGGTATTTTTTGTATCGCCAACCTGGTCGACAACGGCTACCTTGTATCCTTTGCCGACAAGTTTTGCTATATACCCGTCCGCTGCATGATAAGGTACACCTGCAAGAGGGATCCGGTTTTCGCCGCTTTTTGAGCGTGATGTAAGGACAATTTCCAGTTCCCGGGAAATAAGTTCCGCATCTCGTTCAAAGGTCTCGTAAAAATCACCAATTCTGAAAAACAGGATAGTATCGGGATATTTTTCCTTGATCTCCCGGTACTGCCGCATGACCGGTGTGAGGTGGGCGCTGTTATTGATATCGCCACTACTATGTGCGGGCGGGTCAGAAGTCATGTACGCAGAAAAATTGCGTTTCCGGATCAATTAATACCGATCTTATCGCTACGGCCGGACGGGTCAGGAATTTTTGTGTA
>Ga0105103_10001617_pt1 | contig 12205 bp, 12 predicted proteins | sample PPLLaktember2015_2_FD_79107 | JGI IMG/M metagenome (GOLD analysis project Ga0105103, IMG submission 79107) | Freshwater sediment microbial communities from Prairie Pothole Lake near Jamestown, North Dakota, USA - PPLs Lake P7 Core (6) Depth... | ecosystem: Environmental > Aquatic > Freshwater >...
ACCGCCCAGCGGGACGGGTTGATCGCGCTATGGCCTCCGATGGCCGATCCCATGAAAACGGCGTCAATTACTCCGCCTTTTTCCAGAATCTTCGACCGTTCCATCAGACCTTTAATCGTCATGCCGGCCAGTTCTTCGCCCAAAATATTCCGTAAAGTTTTTCCCAATGTGCCAAAAGGCGTACGAAGACAATCTACAAAAACAACTTCTCTGTTCATAATCCCTCCTTAATATCTTAGTTTTTTACGGTGAAATCGTTATATGAAGTTTATCGAGACTTAAGCCTCAAACATGTCTCTCAAAATTAACTTCAGGCGTTATCATACCTACAAGGTCAGGTCAAGCACGCTTTCAAAGACTTCTATTGTTTCCAATATGCTTGATAATATTGAATAAATCACGAATAATTCATTTTTTTACACGTGAGGTTTTGCCCGCCCAGAAGTAAGCATGCCTCTCCATGGATATGAACCCATCTCTCTTATTGTCAATCTCTTTGAATCTCATGGGCACAACCACAATAAATTTATCCATTGGTCACATTCTGGTAAAAAAACAGCAATGTTTATGTTTGTTCTTCCACCCTTCTTGAAACGAAAGAAGGAAAATATGGCTATTAGGTGTTCTTAAAAAAATCTTCGATTAGCGGATTGACCTTTTCTGCTTCCTCATGCTGAATCCAGTGTGAAGCGTCGGGAAATTTGATGAGCTTTCCCTGTTTGCAGTAGGCCATGCTTTCATCGGCCATTTCAGCAAGCATCGCGATATCCTGTTCACCCCACATCAAAAGCATGGGCACTGTCACGTCAAAGCTTTTCGGCGGCTCTTGCTGCGTTTGAACCATGGCCCGATACCAGTTCACCATCGCCGAAAAAGCGCCCGGCTGCATGAAGGCTTTCCTGTATTCTTCGAGTTCTTCCGTTTTGAAGGCACCGGGACGGCTTGTTGTCGCCAGCAATTGCACGGGCCAGGCATAGTTGTTGGCGGAAGCGAATTTTTCCACCGCACCCGGTAGCTGAAAATAAAAGATGTACCAGCTTTTTTGCATCTGTTGGGGATTGGTAAACATGGTCTTGGCCATCACTTTGGGATGGGGCACATTCAGAATGACCAACTTCATGATGTGGTCGGGATATTTCAACGCCACCCACCAGGACACGGACGCGCCCCAGTCGTGGCCAACGAGATAAATTTTTTTGCGCCCGTAAGCATTGATCAGACCAACAATATCTTTGGCCAGTTCATCAATCTTATAGGAGACTATCCCTTGCGGCTTGTCGCTTAAGTTGTAGCCACGCTGATCGGGTGCGACGACCAGATAACCCCTATCGGCAAAATAGCCGACCTGTTTGCGCCAAGCGTACCAGAATTCAGGAAAGCCGTGAAGGAACAAAATCATCGGGCCATCCGACGGCCCCGCTTCCATGACGTGCAACTTGATTCCGTTGGTTTCAATAAAGCGTTCACGCAAATCCATTTCGGCCTCCTTCATGGCTCTTGGCTGGTCATTTGTCGTTCGTAAGGTCGCGATCATTCCCTGCACAGAATTGCCTAAGGCATCTTTTGAATAATGCCGAGGAATCCGTCGGGCTTTAACGAAGCCCCGCCAACCAGCGCGCCGTCAATGTCCTCTATAGCGATCAACTCGCCGATGTTATCTTTCGTCACGCTGCCGCCGTAAAGAATTCGAACATCAGCGGCAACACAGCCATACATTTCAACGAGAAGACGGCGCATGAAATCGTGAACTTCATCGGCCTGGGCGGAAGTGGCCACATTGCCGGTTCCGATGGCCCAGACTGGTTCGTAGGCAATAACGACATTGTCAATATTATCAATACCCGTGAACGCTCCTCTGACCTGCCGGTTCACAACAGCCTGCGTAAAGCCTTTGTTTCTTTCGCCATCCGTTTCACCGACGCACACCATCGGCTTCAACCCGGTTGCCAGCGCTTTCTTCACTTTTAAATTGACGTTTTCATCGCTTTCATTAAAATATTTACGGCGCTCGGAGTGGCCAATAATCACGTATGTGCAGCCGACATCTTTGAGCATCAGCGGAGAAACTTCGCCCGTGAATGCTCCCTTGTCTTCATAATACATGTTTTGCGCGGCAAGAGTCACAGCGGAACCCTTGATGGCCTCACCGACGCTTCGTAGGGCGGTAAACGGCGGAGCAACAACGACCTCGCCATTTTTCAAACCGGTTGTTCCTTCTTTAATCGCATAAGCCAGCGCAACGGATTCGCTGATTGTGTTGTGCATTTTCCAGTTGCCGGCAACGATCCACTTTCTCATTTGTTTCCTCCGTTTTAACCGAGTGCGTCCACTGCCGGAAGCGTCTTGCCTTCCAAAAGTTCCAGAAAGGCTCCGCCACCGGTCGAGATGTAGGATATTTGATCGCTCTTGCCTGTTTTATGGATGGCCGTATCTGTATCGCCGCCGCCCACAATGGTCAGCGCGCCGGAAGCAACGACCGCGTCCACCAGCTTAAACGTACCAGAAGAAAACGGCACAAGTTCAAACATACCCAGCGGTCCGTTCCAGACAACTGTCTTGGCGGTTTTTACGGCGTCTGAAAAAGTCGCGATCGTTGCGGGACCGATGTCCAGACCCATCCAGCCATCGGGAATATCTTTGACGGCAACAATATTTCTTTCAGCGTCTGCTGATGGTTCCTGAGCGATCACCGTGTCCACCGGCAGCAGGAACTGCACGTTTTTTGCTTTGGCTTTGTCCATGATCTTTCTGGCCAAATCCAGCATTTCCTTTTCACACAGGGATTTGCCGACATTAAAACCCTGGGCTTTCAGGAAGGTAAAGGCCATGCCTCCGCCCACGATAAGGCAATCCACTTTATCAATGACATTTTCTAAAACCTTGATCTTGTCGGACACCTTGGCTCCGCCGATAATGGCGACAAGCGGCCGCGCAGGATTCCCCATGGCCTTGTTAAAATATTCAATTTCATTTTTTAAGAGGAAGCCCGCAGCACAAACGGGCACAAACTTAGTGATGGCCGTGTTGGATGCCGCCGCGCGGTGCGACACGGCAAATGCGTCGTTGATATATACGTCGCAAAGCTTGGCAAGCTCCTGAGCAAACGCGTCGTCGTTTTTGTCTTCACCCGGATGGAAACGCAGGTTCTCCAGCAGAATTACGTCGCCTGCTTTCATATCGGCGACAGCCTGCAGAGCTTTTTCGCCGACACAATCATCGACAAAAGGAACATCTTTCTTGAGCAACCCTGACAGAATCGGCGCAACCGGCTTCAACGAGAATTCGGGAACCCGCTTGCCTTTTGGCCGTCCGAGATGGGACATAACAATTACTCTGGCACCCTTTTCCCGGATATAGTTGATCGTGGCTAAACTTGCTCTTACGCGGGTATCATCCGTGACTTTGCCTGACTTGTCCATCGGCACGTTGAAATCCACGCGCACCAATACCTTCTTTCCGCTGACATCAATCTGATTTAAGTACTTCATATCCACAACCTCGCTTCACGTATTTTCATTTCATGATAAATGACAGGAGTTCCAACATGCGATTGGAAAAGCCCCATTCGTTGTCATACCATGAAAGTATTTTCACCATTTTCCCGCCGATGACGATGGTGTTGGGCAAATCCACAATCGACGAATGGGGATTGCCGTTAAAATCTTTGGAGACCAGCTCTTCTTCCGAACAGAACAAAATGCCTTTCATCGATTTCTGTGCATATTCTTTGAGTTTCTCATTGATTTCCTGCTTGCTGGTTTCGCGCGACAACGTCGCCACAAAATCGACGAGCGAGACATTGGGTGTGGGAACGCGAATTGCTAGGCCGTCCAGTTTGCCTTTCATCTCGGGAATCACTTCGGCAATGGCCCGAGCGGCGCCCGTTGTGGTCGGGATCATGGAAAGGGCGGCGGCGCGAGCCCTGCGCAAATCCTTATGCGCTTCGTCGATTACCACCTGATCGTTGGTATAAGAATGAATCGTTGTCATCAAACCGTATTCCACACCGAATTCCTCGTGCAGGATTTTCACAATCGGCGCCAGGCAATTGGTGGTGCAGGATCCCATGGAGATAATGTGATGTTTGTTCTTGTCGTAATCTTCCGAGTTGACGCCGAAGACAAAAGTCACATCCGGTGCTTTGGCGGGGGCGGAGATGACCACTTTTTTGGCGCCGGCTTTGAGGTGCTTTTCCGCGCCGTCGCGGTCTGTGAATCTTCCCGTACTCTCCAGAACAACATCCACCCCAATATCTCTCCAGGGAAGTGTTTCCGGGTCGCGAACGGCAAATGCCTTCATCTCTTTGCCGTCAACCATGATCGCGTTGGGTGTGGATTTTACTTCAGCATTGAGCGTGCCATGAATCGAATCATATTTGAGCAGGTGAGCGAGCGTTTTTGCATCGGCGAGATCATTGACTGCCACGAATTCCACATCCTTGTTTTTATAACCGGCACGAAAAACCAGTCGGCCGATTCTTCCGAATCCGTTAATTGCAATCCTTACAGCCATATTCGCCTCCTCCGAAATTTATGTAAAAAAGACTAAACAAAAGCCTAGGGGGTTGTCAACCCATTTCTCCCAGGCGATGAAGGCGTATTCGGCAAAGGAGTGTTCTAAGACATGATGGATGCAGAGGAATTTGTGATGTTGAAGTAAACCCTTTTATTTGCTACAAACTACCCTCACTTGGAGGAATGCAGTATTATTTTTTAAGGTGGTCACATCCATAAAGGAGTCTATGAAAAAAACAAAAATTGTCTGCACGATCGGACCGGCTTCCGAAAAGGAAGACGTTCTGCAAGCCCTGCTTCAAAACGGTATGAATGTGGCGCGGCTGAATTTTTCGCATGGTTCACACGAGGGCCATCTGCAAAAGATCAAAACGATTCGCGAGCTATCCAAGAAACTTGACCGGCCGGTAGCGATACTACTGGATCTAGCCGGACCGAAAATCCGTATCGGTACGATCCCTGATCCTGGTATTGTATTGACGCCGGGCCGTAAATTTATTTTAACCAATCGCCCGATTGAAGGCAACATGGAGGCGGTATCGCTTACTTACAAAGATCTGCCGCGTGAAGTCAAAGCCGGCGACAGACTACTTTTGGCCGACGGTTTGATGGATCTGCTGGTCGAATCGTCCAATGAAACGGATATTATTTGTAAAGTGGTCACCGGCGGCCTTCTGACGTCGCACAAGGGGATCAATCTGCCGACGAGTACGATCCGCACATCATCCCTTACCCAGAAGGATCGAGATGATTTGCTGTTCGGCCTGGAAAATGCTGTTGATTTTATCGCTCTGTCTTTTGTGAAGACAGCGGATGATATTAAGGTTGTGAAGGATATTATTGCTGCAGATGGCAAGGACACGCCGGTCATCGCTAAAATCGAGAAACACGAAGCCCTGGAGAACATTGACGCAATCATGGATATCTCCGACGGCATCATGGTCGCGCGCGGCGATTTGGGCGTGGAAATACCGTTGGAAGATGTTCCGCTGATTCAAAAGAGACTGATTGCCAAAGCCAACGCCTCCGGTAAACCGGTCATCACCGCCACACAGATGCTGCGCTCAATGGTTTCTTCGCCGCGCCCCACCCGCGCCGAGGCCGCTGATGTGGCCAACGCGGTGCTCGACGGCACCGACGCCGTGATGCTCTCCGAAGAAACCGCTTCTGGCGAATATCCGGCAGAAGCGGTTTTGTATATGAGCCGTCTGGTCGCAGCCGCCGAGAGCGGTTTTCCGTTTGAAAAATTTCTGGCCATGATCCCCAAGAAGGATATTTCCGAATCCGTTGCTCATGTGTCATGCATTCTGGCCAATCATCTGGAGGCCAAGGTAATTGTCGCTCATACACAATCCGGCATGACGGCGCGTTACATTTCACGGTTTCGTCCCCGGCAGCCAATTGTCGTCCTGTCACCAAATATGAAGACTGTTCGGCGTCTGGCTTTGAGCTGGGGCTGTCGTCCCCGTCTGATCGGCCAGTTGCAGAACACGGATGAGATGATTGAAAAAGCCTCTCAGGCTGCTTTGGAATCCGGTGAAGCAAAGCCGGGAGATTTGATAGTCATCACCGTCGGCCATCCCATCTGTGTGTCGGGAACAACGAATATGCTGAGAGTAAAAAGACTCAAGGCGTGAAGCGTAGGGAACGGTTTCCAACCGTTCCCTACGCTTCTGACGTATCACGAACGACGAGATACGAGTTAAAGGAGGATTGATGCATATTTTAGCGTTTAACGGTTCTCCCCGTCCTCAAGGAAATACATCCGCCATCACTGCCTCCATAATGAAGGGCGCACGATCGCGCGGCGCCCGGACCACCGAGGTGCGGCTTCATGACATCAACTTCAAGGGCTGTCTGGGCTGCTTCGGCTGCCGGAAAAATCCAGGGCTTTGCAGTGCGAAAGATGAGTTGAGCCCCTATCTGGAGGCTATAAAGACCTGTGCGGGAGTGATCATCGGATGCCCCATTTATATGTATCGCATAGCCGGGCAGATGAAACTGTTTGTGGATCGCGTTTACTCTCTTTATGCCAATTTGCCGCAGGGTGGCTACAAGTCAATGGTGCCGAAGGGTAAAACTTACGCGCTGGCGATTTCCCAAGGTGCGCCCGATCCCTTGCAATATCAGAAATCCATTACGTATCTGACCGGTATGATCGGTAAGGGTCTGGGCCTTGATGTTGTGGGGGAAATTATTCATACAGATAGCGCGGAGAAGCCCGCGGCAGGAAACCGGGAGCTTCTGGAGCAGGCTTTTGATATCGGCCGTAAAATGGTCAGGTAAATATAGATTCTATGAGCGAGGAAAAATTATACATTGTCCTGATGGGACTACCGGCCCGTGGCAAATCCACACTGGCCGTTCGTCTTCGTGAATCCTTCCATAAGGATCACATCGCCACGCGCTTATTCAACAACGGCAATCTGCGCCGAATTTACCGGCCACTGGCGGAGACATCCTGTGCCGAGTTTTATTCTCCAAAAAATTCAGCCGCCGTGAAGCTGAGAGAAAAATTCACCCGCATGAATATGGAAAGGGCCAAAGCCTATCTGCGCAATTCCGGACAAGTGGCAATTCTGGACGCGACCAACGCAAGCCGCCATCGCCGCGAACTGATCGAGGAATATCTTAACGACTATCCCCTGCTCTTTATCGAGTGCGTCAACGATGATGAGGATATTTTGACTTTGAGTATTCTCGAAAAAACGAAACTGCCGGACTTCTCTCATCTGGAACGAAAAGCAGCCGAGGCAGAGTTTTTGAAAAGAATTCATTACTATAAAATGATCTATAATCCCTTGAAGCTAGAAAGAAATTTTGTCCGCCTGGATTCTCTGCAAAACAAGATTATCGGAGAAAAACATACCGATTCGATTCCCCTTTACGCACGCCTGCGCGATTATCTGGTCACGGATGAAGTCAAAAATCTTTTTCTGATCCGTCATGCCCAAACGGAATATAACATGGAAGACCGCATTGGCGGAGATTCCGGTCTTACCGCAAAAGGAAGGGAGCAGGCTAAAGCCTTGGGGCAGTTTTTCGCCAAAAAGAATATTTCCTACATCTTCACCAGCAGCAAGCTTCGCACAAAACTCACAGCGGAAGCTATCGCTCGAACACAGGATAATTGCCGGATCATCGCACTCAAAGAGTTTGATGAAATCAATGCCGGCGTCTGCGAAGGCATGACTTACGCTGAGATTGAAAAAAAAATGCCGCAGGTTTTCCGTGAGCGCGAAGTCCGTAAATACGCTTATGTGTATCCGGAAGGTGAAAGTTACGCGACGATGAAACCGAGAATAGAAGAGGGAATTAAGAAGTCGTTTTTTCTGAACCGGCACGCACGCAACATTATGATCGTTGGCCATCAGGCTGTTAATCGTTTGATCCTGTCGCATTTTCTCTACCGGCGCGATGTTGATGTTCCTTACATTTATATCCCGCAGGACCGTTTCTATCACATCGTTTCCACGCAAAACAAAAAACTGTTCGAACTGAAAAGATATGATTAATCACGCGATGGTAAAAGGCTAAAGTCTAACAGCCTTAAGGCAAGTGCTTTTTCCCCTTGCACTCAAAAGGCGTTATTCATATACTTAACCGGCAATATAAACTGTTTTTAAGGATGGTTTTGACTTTTTTAGGAGGACACTATGAAAAAAACATTTGTTTTCGTGATAGCGATTTTTATACTCTTTGCCTTTTCCGGCTTGTTGCAGGCTGCTGATCCGTCCATTGTCGGCGTTTGGTCTTTACCGTTTCTTAAAGGCAAGGATAAAGGCAAGGAAAGATCAAATGTAGAAATATTCGAAAAAGACGGCGTTTACTATGGCAAAATTGTGAAGCTCTCGCCTGGTGTCCCCGCCAATGCGTTATGCATAACATGCAAAAAAGATCGAAAAGACAAACCGCTGATGGGATTGCTGGTTCTATGGGGCCTAAAAAAAGAGGCAGGCAGGTACGTTGAAGGAAAGGTTTATGATGTTGACGAAGGCAAAGAATACAAATGCAGTATGGCGCTGGTGTCCCCAGAAAAGCTGAAAGTTACGGCCAGTTTGCTGTTTATCAGCCAAAGCCATTACTGGACGAGGGTGAAATAGATTTAGATTCAATGCAAAAGGCAAAAAACGAATCCTCGATGGAAAATTATTTGTGCCTTGTGGAAAAATATAAGCTGGCGTGTGCGATATTTTACTTTAAGAATTTATTTTCAATAAAATCGGCGATTGCTTTTGGCTCATTGATATCCAAACAGGGAATATCTATGTCCAGTTGCACGTCCGAGGCCACAGCCATCAGGTTATTTTCTTTGGCGTTGATCAATTCCCGTTTGAGTTCGGCACGAAACACTTCTATCTTTGGATAGTCATTGACCTTGAACCCCTCAGTAAGAATGATATCCACGTCGTGAATAAATTTCTCCCGAATCTCCTCAAATGAATAATCATGATCAACATCCTGGATGAGTGCGAGCTGATGCGGTGATGAAACAACCGTGATATGCGCGCCTGCTTTTTTGTGGCGGTAGCTGTCCTTGCCTTCGTGATCAATGTTAAAACCATGCTTGTTATGTTTTATTGTTGCAACGCGCCAGCCCCTGCCGACCAGATCGGCGATAAGTTTTTCCAAGAGTGTAGTTTTGCCTGTGTTGGATTTGCCTACAATGGATACGATAGGAATCATTATTTTTCTCTAAAATTTCCTTTATTTGTTGAATACATACCACAATATGAAGGGCATGCCAAATTTTTAAACCAGCCATCCATGAAGATTGCTTGACATCCTTGAAAACTGTATGGTATAGAACGAACGTTCTAAATGTGGTATGGCCATATTTTTTCTGTAAAGGCTGGAAACGACGTTTAAAAAATTTGACACTTCATTAAAAAAAGGCTACGCTTTCAAAGTGTAACTATTTGATAATAAATAATATATTTTATAGGAATAGATGTGGAAGCGGCCGGGAAAAATCGAATTCTCAAGATAATGGCAACGGGCTTCGGCGCGGGTCTGTCGCCTGTCGCACCGGGAACCGCAGGCACGTTGGTTGGTGTTCTGATCTGCCTACTTTGCTACCCCATGCCCTGGACTATTCGACTGCTCTTTGTGATTGCAATATCGGTTTTCTCTATTTATGTTGCTGGGCAAGCGGAAATTCTTTACGGAAAAATAGACGATCAACGGATTGTAATTGATGAAATCGTGGGCTTGCAGGTGACAATGTTGCCGGTGGCGATAACCGGCCTGCATCTGTGTCTGGCGTTTGTTCTTTTTCGGATTTTTGATATTTGGAAACCTTTTCCGCTGGATCATTTCCAGAAGTTTCCCGGTGGCTGGGGCGTGGTGGCCGATGACCTCGGCGCCGGTGTTTGCGCCGGATTAATTTTGTTTTTATTGACGCTGGCAGGTGTTTTATGAGAATCGGTATTCTGACTATAGGCAACGAATTAATGAACGGTCGCACCGCCGACGCCAATTCGTCGTTTATCGCGCGGGAAATCAATTTACAGGGCTGGCACGTCGAGATCATGATGTCCGTCGGCGATGATTTCGATAAGATCAAAACCCATCTGCACTACCTGCTGACCTTTACCGATGCGGTCATTTGTACCGGTGGTTTGGGACCGACGGCCGACGACATTACAACGTCCGCGGTGGCCAAAGCGTTCGACCTTCCCCTGTACACGGATGAAAAGGTTCTGGCGTATCTGAAAGAGATATTCGTCCGCTTTAACCTGCGCTGGACGGACAATAACGCCAAACAGGCCGTGTTTCCACAGGGCGCGGAAGTGATTCCCAATCCCGTCGGCACCGCCGCGGGATTTGTCTTGCCGGTTCAGGAAAAACTCGTTTTTGTCATTCCCGGCGTTCCGTCCGAAACATACCGGATGCTGCCCGAAGGCGTTATTCCCGTTTTGCACCGGTATTTCCCTCAATCCGTCCGGCATAGTATCAAGCAAACCATTAAAAGCTTCGGTCTTGGAGAGGGGACGGTGGATCAAAGACTGGCTGATGTAAATTTTAACGCTCTGGGCGTCAGCGTGGGATTTTATCCCGTATTTCCCGAAAATCATCTCGTGCTGATCGCGCGTTCCGATTCCCGGGAGCAGGCACAGAAAAATATGCAAAAGGCCGTTGATGAGGTAACGGCGCGTCTGTCCGACTCCATTTTTGGCTACAGCGAACAAACGCTGGAAGAAATCATCGCCGTGGCGCTCACGGAAAAGAGGCTGACCATTGCTGTGGCGGAATCCTGCACGGGCGGGCTCATCGCCAATCGCCTCACCGATGTTCCAGGCAGCTCCGTCTATTTTGAGCGAGGCCTGGTCACCTACAGCAACGAAGCCAAAATTCAACTCCTGGGGGTACCGGCTGAAATCATCAATCAGCACGGCGCTGTGAGCGAAGAAACGGCGCGCCTGATGGCCGAAGGCGTCCGCAGGAACGCCAAAACAGCCCTGGGTCTGTCTTCCACCGGCATTGCGGGACCTACCGGCGGCACGAAAGAAAAACCGGTCGGCACGGTTTATGTGGCGCTGGCCGACGGCGCTCAGACCATCTGCCGTCATTATGCCTACCGCTGGGACCGCAAAAGAAACAAACTCGTGTCTTCCGAAGCGGCGTTGTTTTTGCTCAAAAATTATTTACAAGGAAAAGTTTAACTCATGGCCGATCCGGAAAAAAATATTCGCGCTTTTCTTGCCATTGAACCGCCGGAAGGCATTTTACAGTCGGTGATCCGTTTGCAGGAAAAACTGAAAATGGAAATCAGCGGGCGGATAAGCTGGACAAGGCCGCTGGGGCAGCATCTGACATTGAAATTTTTTGGCGATATTTCAACGGAGGATGTAAATCATATCCGGACGGCTGTGCAAAACCGGGTTGCCCCAGGATGGTCATTGAATCTGAAAATTGAAAAAACGGGCGTATTCCCAGATGCTCGCAAACCAAGGGTTCTCTGGTGCGGCGCAACAGGCGACGTGGAAAAGCTCTCCGCCCTCCAGAAACAACTGGATAGTGACTTTGCAGGGATCGGCTTCCCCAGGGAAGACCGGCCGTTCCGGGCGCATCTGACATTAGGCCGGATAAAGGAGTCGCATGGTTTATCCGGACTCAGTGAAACCTTGACAAAACACAACGCTTTTATCGCCGGAGAATTTACCTGCAAGGAATTGGTACTGTTTCAAAGCAAGCTGACAGCGCAGGGAGCGGTTTATACAAAGCTGGCGGTTTTCCCGCTGGTCGGGTAATAATGGGGAATGGTTTGAATAACCTTACCAGCTGTGATGCCCTGAAGGGCACCCGAGGTGGCACGAGGTCACAAGTTCGTTCTCTACCAAATAATAGAAAACTACAGGGTGAAGGAGGTCATCGTATTATGTGCGCAGATATGGACAGATCGAAAGCGGTGGATTTGGCAATTACGCAGATAGAAAGACAATTCGGCAAGGGATCGATTATGAAACTGGGCGGCGCGGAGCCGGTTGCCGATGTTCCGGCAATTTCCACCGGATCGCTTAGTCTTGATATAGCACTAGGAACTTTTGGTGTTCCGCGTGGCAGGGTTATCGAAATATACGGGCCAGAATCAGGCGGGAAAACCACGCTGGCTCTGCACATCGTCGCCGAGGCGCAAAAGAAAAACGGGATTGCGGCTTTTATCGATGCCGAACACGCGCTGGATGTGA
>Ga0105103_10001618_pt1 | contig 12196 bp, 18 predicted proteins | sample PPLLaktember2015_2_FD_79107 | JGI IMG/M metagenome (GOLD analysis project Ga0105103, IMG submission 79107) | Freshwater sediment microbial communities from Prairie Pothole Lake near Jamestown, North Dakota, USA - PPLs Lake P7 Core (6) Depth... | ecosystem: Environmental > Aquatic > Freshwater >...
GGCAGGATGTGTCACGATCCCCGGGTTGGAAATGTTTCTGCATCAAGCAGCCGCGCAATTCGAGTTGTGGACTAATCACACTGCTCCAGCGGATGTCATGCGAGCCGTGTTGGAGTCTCGTTTCCGATGAATATCGTGCTGATCGGATATCGTGGGACGGGGAAAAGTACGGTTGGGAAAGTACTGGCTGCGAGGCTCGGATGGCCGCAGGTCTCGACTGATGCGGAAATTGTTCGAGGGGCTGGGCGATCAGTTCCGGAGATAGTCGCGCAGCATGGGTGGGAACATTTCCGCGATCTTGAATCAACGGTCTGCCGGGAATTTTCCGCACAAGATAGATTGATCATCGATACGGGTGGAGGGGCGATCCTTCGTCAGGAGAACGTGGATTGTTTGAAGAAGAACGGCGTGCTGTTTTGGCTGACCGCTTCTGTCGCGACGATCGCTTCGCGCATCGGGCGTGACACTCAGCGCCCATCACTGACGGGCACCAAGTCATTCGTTGAGGAGATTGAGGAAGTCCTGGCGGTGCGAACGCCCAAATATCGGGAGGCCGCCGACCATGTTGTGCCCACCGATGGATGCACTATCAATCAAATCGTCGAGACGATTCTTTCTTCCGTCCAGCCGTAGATCGAGTAGTTCTCCATCCTCTGTGTGGAAATATGTGGAAATATAAGGTAGTAACCCGGTCATCCTTGACATTTCTGCCGCAGAAGTGATTGAACTGTCGGCGTGCGCCCGTAGCTCAGTTGGATAGAGCGCCGGGCTTCGAACCCGTAGGTCGCAGGTTCAATTCCTGCCGGGCGCACCACTCGAAGAGACTGACTGCTAAGTGATTGAGAAGTAAGAAGCGTACCATTCCCGGTGCCTTCAATTCCCTGTTAGTTTCCACACCCTTCTCCCGCCAATGGGGAATAGTATTCATATAGCCCATGTTCTATAGTAAGGACAGTTCCGGTAGGGGGTGTTCCATGGGTGATTATCGCCGAAAAGTGAGACATGGAAGGAACTGGCCTGGTAAGCTTCCAATATCAGCTCGGTGGCGATGGACTCGTTCTTGTCCTTGCTGTGGTCGGATCCTCCAAAAAGAAGAGCCCATGGGCGCCTGGTACTGCACGTGTGGATGGCGGTGTGGGTAAATAGATTGGGAGGAAGCGATGACGATCCCCGTATTGCATGATGTAAAGGCAGGTTTTCTTCTTGCTGTGGGTCTTGCGATGCTGGCGTTAATCTGTGCCGTTGCCGGATTGGGGACGATTATGCGACCGGCCCGGTGGTCGGACCGCAGGGCTTCACGCTAGTTTCCTCCAAGCAGAATGGTGGATTATAGTAGCTCGGTATCTCGTTCGCTCAGTCCTTCCCTCCCTCCTGCTCGCTACAGTCCTCAAGTATCAGTATTTGCTCGTATAAATTAATATCTTGCGCCCGCCAGCCTAAGTCTCTCCAGGGTATTTTGAGTCAAATTTTGGGGGTCCCTGTCATCCCCGATCGAAAATTTTGGGAAGTGACCTAGGGAGGCCTCTCTTGGGGAAGACAATTCTCAGCCTGGTGCTATAGTTGTTCTAACGATTTGCATCGGTCGTCACCATGCAGGGACGCGAAAGCCTCTTATAGAAACTGGAGTTCGTGCTCATTCGACTAGGAGCGATGACGATCGTTTCTCGATAGGACTTACTAACTGAGGGAGAATTGTATGACGGGAAGAAATGTATCTGTGGGTAGCGTAGTCATGTTAGGGCTGGTCATGATCATGAGCCAGGGTTGTAGTATGAAATGGCTTCAGTCTGATGGAGATGTCACGTCGGCGCAATCAGATAAGTCAGATAAATCGAAGGCTTGGAATGGGGAGGGCGTCAATCCCAATTTCCCAGGAACGGCACGTGGGGGCGCATCAGGAGAACTCAGAGGATTTTCTCAGAATCCCGATGAAGAGCGATTGGCTCAAAGTGGATATCGAGCCTCCCTAAATCCTTCTGATGTCACCGTAAGACGGCGCGCCGAGTTGACGAAGGAAGAGAAGGCGGCCATTGAAGCAGGACTCCAGGACGTATTCTTCGGTTACGATCAGTGGACCGTATCTGATGCCGCTATGGAAGCACTGGACCGTGATGCGAGCTGGTTGAAGGATCATCCTGGTGCTGTCTTGAAAATTGAGGGCCATTGTGACGAACGGGGAACTACCGATTACAATATGGTTCTTGGGGACAAGCGGGCTAAGGCAGCAAAGTCGTACCTTCATGAAGCCGGGATCAATCCCAAGCAAGTCGCGATCGTGTCATTCGGTAAAGAGCAGCCGTTTTGCTTTGATCACGCCGAGTCATGCTATCAACAAAATCGGCGTGGACACATGTTGCTTCAGATCAAGCAGTAGAAGGCCAGAGTCGGCATCTCCGCGAGGCGTCCTTCGGAAAATCATGCCGAGGGATGCCTCATGTGAGAGTCTTTTTCGTCAAACGAATTTGTAGTTTGTCGATATGCCAATTTCAGCAGTGAAAAAAATGGCTCCGCTGCTCAAGTCTGAGAAGAAGTCGGCTGAGACTGGCTTCTCGAGTCCCGATGAGCGTCGGAATCAACCTCGCTTCACCACGCAGTTTCGAAGCACCTTCTCGGGCGGCCAGAGCGAAGGGAATGGACGAACGCTCGATCTGTCTATCGGAGGGTGCAAGATCGAAAGTGGAACGGTTGTCGGCCAAGGGGATAAGTTTGAATGTCGTCTTCATATTCCAGACCTCGATTGGCCGATCATGATCGATGAAGCGATCGTTCGCTGGGTTGAAGGAAAGACATTCGGGTTGGCCTTCACACATATCAAGTCAGGGGAGCAGGATAAAATCACTGCCATTATCCGCAAGATTGAGCAGGAACAGCAGGCCTGACCTTTCACCACCTACGCCCCACGCCCATCCGTTTCGAAAATAATACGTGCCGGACTCCTTTCCTTTCCCTGACTATACCTCCAATCAAGACGACTCTCGGCTGAACTCATGCCTCGATGGGCGGTCTCAATTTGGCTTGGGGTGCCAGCTGGGAGCACATCATGAGGGGGACTACCGATTGACATGCTCCCTCTCGCTGTAACAAAGTACCGACACTAGACAGGATGAAACGGAGAGTCTCTTCGTGACCCTCGTTCTCAGCCATTTCATTTTTGCAGTGGAACCGAAAGGAGTGTGGAGTGGAGCAACGGTATGCGATTACAGTCAAATTCTTGGTCAACGCTGATTCGGCTGAAGATGCTGAGGAAATGATAGAAACTGCCTGTGAAAAGGCTACTGCCGCGTTTCCAGAAATGAGCTATGAGGGTATTGAGGATATTGAAGAGGAAGAAGACGACTAGTATGCCGGAGAGCCTGACGTAATGAAGATAAGTGAACGATTCGGAAGCAGACAACTGGGACGCGGTAGAAGGACGGCTACGCGATGAGCACCGGAACCGAAGTCGTCACTCTGGCGGGCGGATGCTTCTGGTGTCTGGAGGCGGTCTATGACCAAATCAAGGGCGTACTCTCTGTTGAATCCGGTTACATCGGAGGCGCCCTTGAGCATCCTTCGTACGAAGCGGTGTGTGGCGGAAGGACGGGCCATGCCGAAGCGGTGCGTGTCACCTATGATCCCACGCTCATCTCCTGTCGGGAGTTGATCGAAATCTTTTTTGCGATCCACGATCCCACGACGTTAAATCGCCAGGGCAACGACGAAGGCACGCAGTATCGCTCCGCGATTTTCTACCATTCTCCTGAGCAGCGGCAGGTGGCCGAGGCGGTCAAAGCCGCGGTCATAGCCCAAGGGTTATATCCTAATCCTGTAGTTACTGAGATCGTTGTCGCGACAACGTGGTACGAGGCCGAACGATACCATCAAGAGTACTTTGCCAGAAATCCGCTTCAAGGCTACTGTCAGTTTGTGGTCAATCCAAAGGTCGCCAAGTTTCGGAAGCAGTTTGTGTCAAAGCTGAAGCCCTGACGCGAGTCCTACCGTCACTTTCCAACAATCCACGACAGCCCTCGTTTGGGCGCATCCAATGGATCAGGCTTTTGAAAAATCTGATGAGTGTTCACACGTACCCGGGTGTGGGGTGGGCAGAACGGCCATTCGGAAACAGGATTGCCTTGTACAGTGGCGAGTATCTCACCTTCCTCCCGCTCATCTCGCGATTCGAGAATGATGAGGGGGGTATCAGGGTCGAGCAGGCAGGTTTCCAGTGCCTGAGGACCTACAGTTGTTCCGGGAACAACGACGCGGACTTGCTGTTGACCTTGGGAGAAAATGGTGTCCCCTGTGCGCAGTGGACCTGACGGCGCGAGCGAATACAAAATCAAAGGGGCGGCGAGGATGACGAGGACGGCCAGTCCTATCGACCAGAGTGGTGGGTCGGAACTTCGGCCGTCGTTAGAATCAGACGAGACGCTCATTCTTCGACAATATCTGAAGTGATTCGGTTCTCTGTCGAGCGTAAGATCCTTTGCGGAGCTACAGAGGTGGGTGTGCCTCAACATCCAACCAGGCGTCGCCTTCGCCGGTACTGTCTTGTGCCGTACGAAGCGTTTGAAAATCGAACAGGTGCTGATCCATGAGAAGCGCCGGGGCGACATTGGCGATAGCCGCCGCGATGCTGTCAGAGGACCCGGGTGAGCGTTGCTCCCATTGACGGAGGAAAGCCTTTACTTCCTTCCGCTTCAAGTCTTCCTGAGATCCGCACAGATCGCAGGGGATGATCGGGAATCTCCGGAGTTCCGCATAACGGGCCAGGTCTATCTCCTTCACAAAGGCAAGCGGGCGAATCACAAGATGCCGGCCGTCTTTTGAACGGAGTTTTGGTGGCATGGCTTTGAGCTTGCCTGTGTACAGGAGATTCAGAAACAGTGTTTCATTGATATCATCACGGTGGTGGCCGAGTGCGATCTTGCTGGCGCCCAACTCAGAGGCAATACGATAGAGGTGCCCGCGTCTGAGTCGCGAACAGAGGGAACACGTAGTCTGGCCCTCAGGGATCAGACGCTTCACGATGGAGTAGGTGTCGCGCGTTTCAATGTGAAACGGAATGCCCCGGTTCGTCAGGTATTCCGGCAGAATGTGTGCGGGAAAGCCAGGTTGTTTTTGGTCCAAGTTGACCGCAACGAGGTCGAAGTGAATCGGTGCACGCTGTTGCAGGAGAAGCAGGATGTCGAGTAGACCATAACTATCCTTCCCGCCGGACAGGCAGACCATGATCTTGTCCCCGTCTTCAATCAGTCGATAGTCGGCGATGGCTTGGCCGACCAGGCGACAGAGTCGGGTCTGGAGCTTTTCCGTCTCCTCGTCTAACTTTGCGAGGGGCGTCGTGGGAACTGGTGATGAAAGCATGGGGCGATTGTACCTGCTCGCTTGTGCGGCTGTCGATGGAGCCGGAGTGGAACGACGATGGTGCAACATTCAGTAAGATCAATTCTCTTTGTCTGCACCGGTAACATCTTTCGGAGCCTGGTCGCGGAGTATGCACTCAAGCGGTATCTTGGGCCGCAAGGCGTGTATTGTGTCGGCTCCGCCGGGATTGAGGCCAAGCCACAATCGATCCATCCGATCGTGCGTGCCAGGCTCCTGGAGCGTGGCGCTGACCCTGTCGGGCACATTCAACGCAAGCTGACACAATTCTTACTTGATGAGGCGGACTGTGTCGTGGCGATGGGGCGCGACCATCAAGAAGCGGTGCAGCGATTGTTTGGACTATCGATCCCACTCTTCAATCAACTGTGTTGTGATCGCGACGAGCCGGTCCTCGATCTGCATGAAGCGATTCCCACATGGGAACAGGATGTCGAACTGGCGCAGGCCTATGTTGTATCGGTTGTGGATCACATTTGCGATTCGATTCCTCGCTTCGCGGCACGATTGCCTCATCTTTTGTAATTTTCGACTCAATATTCTCGCTCCCTGGTTCATTCTTGTACGCTCAGTGACAAAATATTTCGTTCTTTCGTCATAAACAGGCGAAGTCATGCCCGGTGGCCGACGAATTCCACTTCGAATGCTATAGTTTCTTAAGTAGGGCGATTATTTTGTCGAGAACGTACGAGACGGTTGCACGATGCATCGATCAGCTCTTGAGATAACCAAACATCCCGCACATGATTTGATTGATCCGGAGTGGGTCGGGTGGTCTGACGACCAATTGTTGGATCTGCCGATGGGCCGGCTCAATCTGGAGATCAAGGGCAGTTTTCTGGAAGGGCCGATTGCCGAGTTGGACTGTGAGCTGGAATCCCGGCGCTTGCGGTTTCGTCCACACTATTGGCTGTCGAATGAATGGTTCACGCCGGATGGCGTGCCGGGCATTGCCATTCCGTTCTATCTGGCGCATCCGCGCCTGGCCAAACTTGAGTTGGCACAGATGCTTGAAGTTGAAGGTGGTACGCCTGATTGGTGCCTGCGTATTTTGCGGCATGAAGCCGGCCACGCGATTGAAAATGCCTATCGCATCCGCCGCCGTCGCACGCGGCAAGCCATCTTCGGCAAATCGTCCCAGGCCTATCCCAAGTACTACAGTCCCCGGCCGTACAGCCGGAGTTTCGTCCGGCATCTCGATGTGTGGTACGCCCAGAGTCATCCGGACGAAGACTTCGCCGAGACTTTTGCTGTGTGGCTCACGCCGGATTCCACGTGGCATGACCGGTATCGCGGATGGCCGGTGCTGAAGAAGCTGAAATATGTGGATGCGTTGATGCAGGAGTTGGCCGGGGCCGAGCCGGTAGTTGTGACCACCGACGAGATCGATCCGCTCCCCAGCCTCAAGAAGACACTACGTGAACATTATGAGAAAAAGCGTGCGCACTATGGCGTGGAACATTCATTACTGTACGATCCCGACCTCAAACGGCTGTTTTCGGAAGGGGCGGCGCAACCGGGTAAGCCCAGTGCGTCGGCTTTTCTCAACCGGTTTCGCCGGGAGGTGCGTCGCAAGGTCGCGAGTTGGACGGGTGAGTATCAGTACACCATCGACCAGGTGTTGGAGGACATGATCCAACGGTGTCGCCAATTGGACCTTCGTGTGTCGGTGGCAGCAGAGCAGGCCAAACTGGACTTCACCATTTTGCTGACGGTGCACACGATGAATTATCTGCGTAGCGGCCGACATAGGGTGGCCCTATGAGGCGGTTGCGTATTCTCGTCCTGATGCATGAAGATCTGGTACCGCCGGATGAGCTGAACGGCCATGATCTGAGCAAGGTCGGATGGAAGACAGAATATGATGTCGTGTCGACGCTCAGGAAATTGGGCCACGAGGTGCACCCACTCGGAGTGAAGAGCGATTTAGGGGTGATCCGGACAGCGATCGAAGCATGGCGTCCGCACATTGCCTTCAATCTGCTCGAAGAGTTCGACGGGATATCGGTGTATGATCAGAATGTTGTGTCATACCTCGAGTTGCTGCACGTGCCGTATACCGGCTGTAATCCCCGCGGGCTCATGTTGGCGCGCGACAAAGCGCTTACGAAAAAGGTTCTTTCATATCACCGGATTCCCTATCCCGACTTCATGGTTGTACCGCAAAGTCGGAGCGTGAAGCGACCCAAAGAACTAACGTTCCCTCTCATCGTCAAGTCCCTCAGCGAAGAAGCGTCGTTGGGCATCTCCCAAGCGTCGATTGTGGAAGATTATGAGAAGCTCAAAGAGCGGGTTGCATTCATCCATCACAGCGTTGGGACCGGCGCCTTGGTGGAACGCTATATCGAGGGACGAGAGTTTTATGTCGGGATTATGGGCAATGGTCACATTCAGGTGTTGCCGGTATGGGAACTGATCATGGATAAACTTCCCGAGGATGCCAGGCGAATTGCCACCCAACGAGTGAAGTGGAGCCGGAAGTACCAGGACAAGTACGGCATCACATCGGAGGAGGCCAAGAATCTTCCAGCCGGCAAGGCGGAGGAGATCCAACATATGGCCAAACGGGTGTATCGAGCGCTCGGTCTCAGCGGATATGCGCGAATCGATGTCCGGATGGATGCGGAGGGGAAAGTCTATGTGCTTGAGGCCAATCCCAATCCGCAAATCGCGCATGACGAGGACTTTGCCGATTCCGCCGAGAAAGCCGACTATAGCTACAAAGATCTCCTCCAGGAACTACTCAATGTCGGCCTGCGCTGGCAGCCGGCGAAAGCCGCCTAGTCTCCGGCAAGATATTTCCCCTACATCTTCAGAGAACTCATCCCGTGCTCGGCCTGTTGCATCGTCAAGCGGCGATCGCTACGTGCGAGGCTTCAGGGTGTCAGGTGAGAGCGGGATTTTGTCTACGGACCCCAACGGAAGCCAAACATCAAGTTTATGCTGGTCCGGTCCTTTTCAGGGGAGGGAGGGCTGAAGATTAATATCGTGGAGATTCACCATCAGTGTTGATGACAACGCGATACTGTGACTGACTTGATACTCGAGCGAGAGGCCGATGGGAATGTACCAACTGGTGTCGTTTCGATCGATTTGGGAGGGCCCTGTGCCGCGATCCAGATCGGCATGGATGAGACCAATACCGGTGAAGGGGACGAGGTTGAACCCGTTATTCAGCCGGAGGTGGTATTTCCCGACTCCGGCAAACGCAATCTGAAAGAGATCGCCGGTGGGACTGATCTGCATCATCGGTCCGAAAGAAAAGTTCCGATCAGCATAGTAGTCGACATTGAACCCGATGGCGAAAACGGTTTCATCGACCGTGCCGGTTGCCAGTCCGAGGTCTGATCCAAATCCCCACCGGTTCTCATCAGCACTGACATATGTCGGAGAGGCCAATGCCCAGAGCAGGATGGTCAGCGTAAATGTTTTGAGCAGGAGGTGCGCCAAAGAGCGGGAGAAAGTTCGTGCGCACATCGGCGGACAATAGCATAGCGTTTAGGCTCGAACAAGGCGCTTGAGAGTCAAGTCGCAGGTGCTGTACCCTCGCATTTTTCTCATCGACCTCTTGGGGGAGATCCGTTGCCATGACACCGAAAGACGCTGCTACCGGCCTGTTCGCCGCTCTTCCGAAACCCATCTCGGTCGATCTGATCCAAGAATACGGGATTGAGGTTACCGAGTCTCAGGCCCGCCATATCGCGCGGGAAATCCTGTCGCTGAATCTCTATTGGATTCTTGCGGCGGTCGATGCCCACATTCTGCAGAAGTACCGTGCGTTGATCGGCGGGCTCTTGCTTGAATCGGTCACCGCACAATGGTCGTCGGATACATTCGGCCTGGAGAAGTGGGACGGGTACCGGCAGGAACTGGATGAGCGACGCGAGTACTATGCGCGGCTGATGGACGATCAGTTGAACCCAATGGGGCTCAGCGCGGAAGCCGCCACGCTGCTGGAAGACCAGGGTGTGGTGTCATCCGATGACCGGCAGAAGTTGCTGGTGCTCTTGATCGACTACGCACCGGTCGATCAGTATGCGGAACTTCTCGACGACGTCAGGTAAGTTCCTGACTCGAGCGAGCGCTCTCTACAAATATCGGTGGGACAACACCTTCCCGTTCTTGTCGAGTTCGTAGAGGAGTGGCGCGCCGGTGGGGATGTTGAGTTCCAACACCTGTTCCCTTGTGAGTTGCTCCAATTCCATGACCAGTGCGCGCAGGCTGTTGCCGTGGGCGGCGATCAGAATCGTTTCATCCTTCAGGACGTATGGCTTGATCTTGCTTTCATAGTAGGGAAGCACCCGCTCGGCCGTATCCTTCAAACTTTCTCCCCCTGGCGGACGCACATCAAAACTCCGACGCCAGATCTTGACCTGGTCGTCGCCATACTTCTTGGCCGTCTCGGCCTTGTTCAATCCCTGTAACTCCCCATACATCCGCTCGTTCAGCGCCTTATCTTTCTCGATTGGAATATTCGTTTGTCCGATGCCTTCAAGCGCCAGGCGCAAGGTTTCATTCGCCCGGGCCAGCACCGAGGTGAATGCCCGGTTGAAAGTGAAGCCGCGCAGCTTATCGCCGGCATTCTTGGCTTCCTGGATGCCGCGCGGGGACAGCGGGACATCGACCCAACCGGTGAACCGATTTTCCAGATTCCATTGCGATTCACCGTGACGCAGCAAAACCAAGCGAGCCATAGTCATCTCCTTTTCTCATGACACCAGGTGCATGTCAGCAAGAATACTGGATCGGCTGATCAAGTCAAGCCGTTGCTTTCATCCGGAACCGGCAGTACCATGCCGCTCTATTCGCTCCACGCAGGAACAGACGATCCATGACGGTCCCGCCGGCAGCTGATATGAATTGGTCCGCGCTTGAAGCCTGGTGGTGTGGCATGGGCGCGCGACTGGCCGTCCTCGACCGGGCGCAGGCATTCTTCACAGCCGTTCAGACCGGGAATCATTTCGACCGCATTGCCCAGGTCGGCGCGCAGGCCGACTATGTTCTGTTTGTGCTCATGCGCTACTGGGTGCCGACCGTGCTGCCCCCGCCGGGTCGTGAACGGTTGACCAAGAACGATCCGGACTACTGGCTTGAATCTGAACACATTCTCAAGGCGGCCGCCGTTCGCTTGCGGGAACTGAAGCCGCTGATCGAATTGCTCACGGCTCCCGGTCCCCTGTCCGAAGCATCGCAGGGTAAAGGCATCAGCCCGTCGCCGGTTACGGAGCTCGAACTGGCGAACATCGTCGAAGGGATTGCTGAAGCTGCAGGGACTTATGGAGGCCCGGACTACACCTCGATTGTCAAAGCCTTTGATCCCGTTCCGCTCCGCCAGACCCAGCCGTTCAAGCACAACAAGAAGCATAGTGCCGAACTGTGGGTCGTCTTTTTGTTGCGTGAACATTTCCGCAGTCTCGGGCTGGGGAAGGACCGCTACTGGCCGCTGGTCGCCCCGCTCTGCGCAGCTGCCGGCATTCTGAGTCCCAATGGCCAGCCCTATCCGCCGGACGAACTCAAGTCCTGGTGGCAGAAAAACTGGCCGCGCACCTATACGCAGCTCGAACAGCGACAGGAAGCGACCGATGCGGGCGGGGCTGCTTACGAACAGGACTTTCAATGGTTCCGGGCGTGGATGGGATGGCAGCAGGGAAGAGGCTGATGGAGTTTCTCAGGCCTGTCGTTTAAAGGAACTAGGTCGAGACAGTTGAAACAGGTTTCGCAGGACGTGTCGGTATCTTGTCTCCGTCCAGCTGCCCTTCCTCAATCATCTTGGCAAGACCGGCCAGCGCAATCACATAGAGGACGATTCCCACATAGATGACATAGGGTTGGACTCCACCGGCGTCCTTCAGCGCGGCCTCCTGTGCTGCCGGATTGAGCTTTCCCGCTTTCTTGATCTCCGCGATCTCTTCCTTGCAGTGCCAGTAGTACAGGTAGTTGGCCGTGGCGCCGGCCATGACGCTCCACACGAGGCCGACGGTCATGTCACCGGTGACATAGGTCGAGGCCATCGGGCCGATGGCGTATACAAAGGCGTGCAGATACATCTTCCGATAGAGAAACCAGAGGAACGAAATATACAGGAAGGCGGGCCAGTTCCAACTGAGGGCAAATTTAGGTTGCCCGTCGGAGGAAAACTTTTTGAACTGTTCGAGGTAATAATCGGCCTTCGGGCCGACGAACTGCCGCCAGAGGTCCTGGTCGGATGCCAGGGGAGCATAGTGAGCTGCTTCGGGTGACGCATCAGCCGTCGTGCTTCCTGCCGAGTCCGCAGGGGATGTCACAGCGAGCGCACGGCCGCATTGAGCACAGAAGTTGGCGTCTTCAGAATTCTGTTGCCGACAGTGCTGACAGGGTTTCATGGACGTGCAGCTTAACACACTCGGACATCCGGGCTGAGGTCTTATTGCGAGGAGCCGGATGGGTCACAGTCTGACACAGGGTGAGGGAGCGAGCCCTGGAATATCTGTATCAGATCACCATGAAAACCGGACTGCAATCCTCCCGGCCGGCCTTTGCCGTTATTGATTTCGACTCAACCCTATGCTAACTTTCCCCTTCTTTCTTGAGGGGATACGTCTGCTATGCCGACAGAGGAAATCAAGGAGTTCGCCGCCAAGTATTTGATGCAAACCTACGCGCGCCAGCCGATTTCAATCGTGCGGGGGCGTGGGGCCAAGGTCTACGACATGGAAGGCCGGGAGTACATCGACTTTGTCGGTGGCATCGCGGTCAATATCCTGGGCCACGGCCATCCGGATTTGGTGCAAGCGATCCAGCGCCAGGCGGCGCAGCTGATCCACGTCTCGAATCTCTACTATACCGAGCCGCA
>Ga0105103_10001619_pt1 | contig 12194 bp, 8 predicted proteins | sample PPLLaktember2015_2_FD_79107 | JGI IMG/M metagenome (GOLD analysis project Ga0105103, IMG submission 79107) | Freshwater sediment microbial communities from Prairie Pothole Lake near Jamestown, North Dakota, USA - PPLs Lake P7 Core (6) Depth... | ecosystem: Environmental > Aquatic > Freshwater >...
GCCGCCCTCGGCGTCACCCAGATGTGGCTCGATCGCTCGCTATCGGCCCAGAGTCGGCCCGGCGTACAGGCACCACGATTCGAGGTGGATCCGTTGTGGCCCAAGCCGCTCCCGAACCACTGGGTGCTTGGTAACGCCGTGGGCGTGTGGGTGGACGAGCGGGACCACGTGTGGATCGTCCATCGCGGTTCCGACACCTTGAACAACAACGAGAAAGGACTCGAGCTGAAGTCCGCGGAGTTCTGCTGCGCCGGCGCCCCGCCGGTGCTCGAGTTCGATGCCGACGGCAACCTGCTCCAGCACTGGGGTGGGCCCGGCAACGGCTACGACTGGCCCGATTCGAATCACGGCATCTTCGTCGACCACCTGGGTAACGTCTGGATCGGCGGCAACGGCCCGGGCGACTCGCACATCGTCAAGTTCACGCGTGATGGCAAGTTCCTGGCTCAGTTCGGCAAACCGAACGCGCGCGTGAGCGGCAAGTCGGCTCAGGGGCAACCTACCTTCGCGCGGGGCAGCACCGACCCGGAGAGCTTCGGCCGGGTGGCCAAGGTGTTCGTCGAACCAAAGGCCAACGAGGCCTATATCGCCGACGGCTACTTCAACCGGCGCGTGGCGGTGCTCGACGCGACGACCGGAAAGATGAAACGGTTCTGGGGCGCTTACGGTAAGCCGCCCGACGACTCGGTCAACCTGGGACCGTACAATCCCAGCGCACCTCCGGCGCAGCAGTTCCAGAACCCGGTGCACTGCGCCGACGTCTCGAACGACGGGTTCGTCTACGTGTGCGATCGCCTGAACGACCGCCTGCAGGTGTTCCGTCAGGACGGCACCTTCGTGAAGGAGGTGTTCCTGGCGAAGAACACGAAGCTGTCAGGTTCGGTGTGGGACGTCGCGTTCTCGCGCGATCCGCAGCAGCGCTACCTGTTCGTGGCCGACGGCATCAACGATCGCATCTACATCCTGCAGCGCGACACGCTGGAGCTGCTCACCAGCTTCGGCGACGGCGGCCGCCAGCCGGGCCAGTTCTACGGCGTGCACAGCATCGCCATCGACTCGAAGGGCAACATTTACACCACCGAAACGTGGGAGGGGAAGCGCCTGCAGAGGTTCGTCAACAAGGGCCTCGCACCGGTGACGACGATGCACCAGGGCACGGTGTGGCCGCGATCAGGCCGCTGACCCGCGACGCAGGCCACGCGTGGCGACGTAGGCCAGCGACGCGGCGGCGATGCACACGGCAAACCCCAGCCACTCGTCGACAGTGAGCCCGGTCAGCAGCCACAGGATCACGCCGCACGCGAGCCAGGGTGTGAGGCCGGCCAGCGGGGCACGAAAGGCCGTGCCCGTTCCCCCACCCTCCACACCCATCTGCCGCAGCCGCCAGGCCGCGAGCGCGCAGCCAAGGTAGAGCGCGAGTACGGACGCGTTGGCGAGAATCGCCAGCTTCTCGAAAGTGCCAGAGATCGCCAGCGCCACGGTGAGCACCGACTGCGTGACGATGGCGGCGTGCGGCGAGCGATGGATCGGGTGAACCGCCGCCAGGGCTCGGGGAAGAAACCCGTCCCGCGCCAGCGCGAACAGCATTCGCGGCATCGAGAGCGTCATCCCGCCCAGGTAGCCGAAGATCGAGATGGAAGCGCCCGTCAGCAGCAGCGACCCGGCCCATCCCCCCAGTGACGCCGCGGCGACATCGGCCAGCGGGGAGACGGTGGCCTGCGCCAGGCCGGCGCCCAGCACGCCCTGCGACACCACCTGCAGCGTGATGTACAGCAGCGTCACTCCGACCATGGCAAGGGCGACAGCACGAGGGACGGTGCGCGCGGCGTCGCGCACCTCGCCACTCGGCACCAGCGCCACCTCGATGCCGGCAAACGCGAAGATCAGCAGCAGCGACATGCGTGCCACGTCGCCGGCGGACGGCATCGCCGCCACCTGCAGATTGTCGGGATCGATGAAGAACGCGCCGCCAATCGCCACCAGGAGGAGCGGCAGCAGCTTGGCCACGGTGGCGACGGCATTGAGGCGCGCGCCCAGCGCGACGCCGCGCAGGTTCACCAGCGACCAGAACCCGAACACGACGACCAGGATGGCCGCCTGCATACCCGGGCCGGCCAGTTGGGGCACGAGCTGGCCAAGGCCCGACGCCAGCACCGTCGAGACAGCGGCTGTGGCGAACGTCCCCGCGATCCACAGCAGCACGCCGGACAGAAAACCCGCATAGGGTCCGAACGCGGTGCCGACATAGGCATACGGTCCGCCCGTGAGCGACACGCGGCTGCCGGCGTCGGCGATGCAGAGCACGATGAGGCCCATGGCAACGGCGCACACCAGGTAGGCCAGCGGCGCGGCTGCGCCGAGCGAGCCGGCGACGAGGGCAGGCAGGCGAAAGATGCCGCCGCCAATGGTGATGTTGATGATGCCCGCGGCAAGGCCCAGCGTGCCGATGGCACGAATCAGTGATTCACCCTGCGGCCCTGCCTTCGATCCGGTCATGCCGCGTAGCCTATCCCAGGCCGCGGAACGGACGCCCCAAGACCTGCTATCGTCTCCCTCGTGATCCTCTGGGATATCTCGCCGCCCGTGTCGCCGGCCACGCCCGCCTTCCCAGGCGACACCGTGTATTCGCAGCAGTGGACCGCGCGGATCGGTCCCGGCTGTCCGGTGAACCTGAGCGCCATCACGATGTCGCCACACCTCGGCGCTCACGCGGATGCGCCGCTGCACTACGCCGCTGGCGATCGCACGATTGGCGAGCTGGACCTCGAGCCCTATCTCGGGCCCTGCCGGGTGATTCATGCCCTCGATTGCGGACCGCTCGTCGGGCCCGAACACCTGGCGCACGCCTCGTCGGGCCTGCCCCCGCGCGTCCTGGTGCGCACGGCCAGCAGGGCGCCGACGGAGTGGTCGGCGGCGTTCTCGGCCTTCGCGCCGGAGACCATCGCGTGGCTCGCCGGCCTCGGCGTGCGGCTGGTCGGCATCGATTCGCAGTCGGTGGATCCGGCCGACAGCAAGACGCTGGACAGCCATCAGCAGCTGCGACTTCACGATATGCGCGTGCTGGAGAATCTGGTGCTGGACGCGGTGGCGCCCGGCGACTACGAACTGATTGCGCTGCCGCTCAAACTGACGGGCGCCGATGCCTCGCCGGTGCGAGCGGTGCTGAGATCGCTGTGATGATGACGAGAGAACAGTGCGCGGCGCGCGACGCCGCGGATCCGCTGGCCCCCCTCCGCACCCAGTTCGCCCTCGAGCGCGTCGATGCCGAGAGCCTGATCTATCTGGACGGCAACTCGCTCGGTGCGCTCCCGGCATCGGCCTCGGACCGCATCAAGATGGTGGTCGAAGACGAGTGGGGCGTTGGCCTGGTGAGAAGCTGGAACACCGCCGGCTGGATCACCGCGTCGCAGCGGATTGGCGACAAGATCGCCCGGCTGGTGGGCGCGGGCCGGGGCGAGGTCGTCGTCGCCGATTCCACATCGGCGAACCTCTACAAGGTGCTGAGCGCCGCAATCGCGATCGCGGACGCGCCGTCGTCGCAAGGCTCAGGGACCGCACCTGTGGCACAGGGGGCTCGCCGTCGTCGGATCGTGTCGGAGCGGACCAACTTCCCCACCGACCTCTACATCGCCGACACCCAGGCGAGCGCGCATGGATTCGAACTGGTCCTGGTGGATGCCGATGATCTGCCGGCGCACCTCGACGACCGTCTCGCCGTCCTCATGCTGACGCACGTGAACTATCGCACCGGCCGGATGCACCGGATGGCCGAGGTCACGCGGGCCGCTCATGCAGCCGGCGCCCTGGTGATCTGGGATCTCGCACACTCCGCCGGTGCCGTGCCCCTCGACCTCCATGGCGGCGGCCAGGCGATCGACGCCGCCGACTTCGCCGTCGGCTGCGGCTACAAGTACTTGAACGGCGGCCCGGGTGCCCCGGCGTTCGTGTGGGCGCATCCGCGGCACACCGCGTGGATGGACCAACACGACTGGCGCCAGCCGCTGTCGGGCTGGCTGGGCCACGCCGCGCCCTTCGCGTTCACTTCGGACTACCGGCCTGCGCCGGGCATGGCCCGCTTCGTCTGCGGCACGCCGCCGATGCTGTCGATGGCCGCCCTGGAGTGCGGTGTCGATACCGTGCTGGCCGCCGAAGGCTGCGGCGGTCTCGACGCGCTCCGCCGCAAGTCGATCGCGCTCACGGAGCTCTTCATCGAACTGGTCGAGTCCCGTTGCGCGGGCCAGGGTCTGGCCCTCGTCACCCCGCGCGACGCCGCCGAACGCGGCAGCCAGGTGTCGTTCGCGCACGACACCGGCGGCTACGCCATCATGCAGGCGCTCATCGCCCGGGGCGTGATCGGCGACTTCCGCGCGCCCGAGATCCTCCGGTTCGGCTTCACGCCGCTCTACACCCGCTTCGCCGACGTCTGGGACGCGGTCGATCGTTTCCAGCAGGTGCTCGTCAGCGGCGAATGGCGCGATCCCCAGTTCGCCGTTCGTGCAGCGGTGACCTGACGTCTGCCGCGGCTATTTCGCCCAGGCCGGCACGATGCCCATCTGGATGTCGAACACCAACGGTCCGATCAGCAGCAACAGGATCACTACCACCGGGACCAGCACCACGTTCAGCAGGAAGCCGGCTCGGGCCATCTCCGACAACGGCACGATGCCGCTGCCATAGACGATGGCGTTCGGCGGCGTGCCCACGGGCAGCATGTACGAGCAGTTGGCGGCGAGCGCGGTGGGAATCAGGAAGAGCATCGGATTCTCGCCGAGGCTGAGCGCCAGCGCTCCGGTAATTGGCAGGAACGTCGCGGCAGTGGCCGTGTTGCTGGTCAGCTCCGTGAGCAGCAGGATGCCGAACGCGACGATCGACAGGATCCCGATGGTCGGCACGTCCCGCAGGCCTTGCGCGAGGCTGCCGAAGTAGGCGGCGAGACCGTGGGTCTCGATGTTGCCGGCCAGGCTGAGACCGCCCCCGAACAGCAGCAGCACGCCCCAGGGCAGCGTGCGCGTGGCCTCCCACGTCATCACGAACTCGCCCCGGCGCGGGTTCACTGGAATCATGAAGAGCACCAGCGCTCCGGCGATGGCGATGGTGGTGTCGGAGACGAGCGGGACGACACGCGTGATGAGCGGCTGGAACACCCACCCCGTCGCGGTCAGCACGAACACGACGGCCGTGGCCAGTTCCCCTCGACTGAGGGGGCCCAGACGGGCCCGCTCGTCCGCAATCAGCGCGGCCATGCCGGGCAGCTCGCCCGCGCTCAGCGTGAACATCACCCTCGTGAGGACTATGTACACGAAGGCCAGGGAGACGATCGCGACGGGTACGCCGACCAGCATCCACTGGCCGAACCCGATCGTGATCTGATACACCTCGCTCACGTACGCGGCCAGCAGCGCGTTGGGCGGGGTCCCGATCAGCGTGGCCATGCCCCCCGTCGTGGCGCCATAGGCCACCGCCAGCATGAGGGCGGTTCCGAAGTCGCGCATTTCGCGCGCGGCGGGGCCGGTCTGCGGGCACAGGTGCACCACCGACAGGGCAATCGGCAGCATCATCAGCGCCGTGGCGGTATTGCTCACCCACATGCTCACCAGTCCCGACGCCAGGAGGAACCCGGCGACAATCGCGGAAGGCCGGGTGCCAAGACGGCCGACCAGGGCGATGGCGATGCGCCGGTGGAGGTGCCAGCGCTGCATCGCCAGCGCGATGATGAAGCCGCCAAGGAACAGGAAGATGATCGGGTTGGCGTAAGGCGCCGCGGTCGCGCGGATGTCGCCGAGCCCGAGTGCCGGAAACAGCACGAGCGGCAGCAGCGCGGTGGCCGGAATGGGGATGGTCTCGGAAATCCAGAACACGGCCATCAGCAGGCCCGCGCCGGCCGTGCGCCACCCCTCGGGGCTCAGCCCTTCGGGTGGCGGCAACACCAGCGTGAGCAGCAGCGCCGCCGGCCCCACAACCCACCCGATCCACTGCCGCGTGCCGAGTCGGCCGGCCGAATCACCGGCGCCGGAGTCACTGGCGACAGCGGTGTCCTCCTTCACGATGCGGTCGGCTGGTGCAGATGGGTCACGGCTCAGGATGATACACGGGCAGAGTATCCTGAGCCCCGACCGTTGGCTGCGCACCCACTCGACGTCGCCGTCGTTATCACCTACGCCCTGGCGATGCTCGCCTTCGGGCTCTATTTCTATTTCAGGGTCGAGCGCTACTCCGACTACTACGACGGCGGCCGCACGTGGGGCGTCTGGATCGTCGGGAGCGCGGTGGCGGCCACCAACATCGGCGCGGGCAACTCCATGGGCTCGGTGGCGATGGCCTACCGCGACGGCTACTCGGCGGCGTGGTACGTGACGCTCCAGGCCCTGGCTTTCATCCCGTTCGCATACGTCGCGGTCCACAAGATCCATCCGCTGAAGGAAACCACGCTCGCCGAGTATCTGGAGACGCGCTACCAGCCGTGGCTGCGACCGATCTCGGCGGTGGCTCTGGCGCTGGCCACCTTCGCGATCCTGCCGGCGCAGATCGTCGGCGGCGCCACGGTCCTGACGGCGCTCATCGGGCTCGACTACACGACGGCGTTCCTGGTCGTCGGCGTCACGCTGATCCTCTACTCGGCGCTCGGCGGCATGCCGTCGGTGACCTACGGCGACGTGTATCAGTGGGTGCTGATGCTCGGAGGTTTCCTGATCGGCGTGCCCATCTTCATCAGCGCCGCCGGAGGCCTGCAGCAGGTGATGGCCGGCGTACCGGAGACCCACGCGTCATGGTGGAGTGGTGCGACCGGCACCTGGAATCCGCCCACGATCGCCGCGTGGCTCATCACCGTGGTGATGGCGCGCTTCGGCAGCCAGGAGTGGTACCAGCGCATTCGCGCCTCGAAGTCGGTGGAGGCGTCGCGCCGCGGGTTCATCCTGGGCGGGCTGATGGCCGCGCCGTTCGGGTTCCTGACGATGCTGGTCGGCATTGCGGCGCTCCAGCAGATGCCAGGCCTCGCCAACCCCGAGGAGGCGTTTGCCCGCTCGATGATGTCGGCGATGCCCGTCGGGCTGCGCGCGCTGATGATGAGCGCCATTCTCGCGGCGGTGGTCACCAGTGGCGAGAGCAGCGTCAACGCCGCGACGGCCCTGTTCGTCAACGACCTCTGCAAACGCGTGGTCCCCGACCGGACGGATCGCTTCTACCTGCGCCTGTCTCAAGTGTCGTGCGCGGTTCTGGGACTGCTCGCGCTGCTGCTGGCGCTCAATGCCCCGCACATCGTCGAATACATCCGCCTCGGCTTCATGATCCGCACGCCCGTGGCAATCGCGGTGCTGCTGGGGCTGTACTGGCGCGGCGCGAACGCCACCGGCGCGGCCGCCGGCATCATCATCGGCACGCTGGCCGTGCTCGGGTGGCAGACCTTGGGCGACCCACGCGCCATCGACCCGTTCTGGATTGCGGCGCCCGTCACGCTGGTCGCGATTGTGGTCGGCTCGGTCGCCGGGCGCGACCGGGCGGCGTACCGATAATCTGTAGCCTGGACCTTTTGCCATGACCAATCGCACCGCCCTTGCCCGCATGCAGTCTGCCGTCGACGCCGCGACTCTCCAACGCCATCTCGAGTGGTTCTCGACGGTGCCGCGCGATACGGGTGGCGAGGGGGAGGATCGCGCGGCGGCGTATCTCGCCGCCGAACTCGAAGCCGCCGGTGTGCCGGTCGTGGTGCACGAGTTCGATGCGTTCCTCAGTTATCCGCGTCACGCCGCTCTGCGCGTCTCGGCGCCATCCTCGCGCGAGTTCCGTTGCGTGACGCACTCCTTCGCGCGATCGACGGCCGCCGACGGCCTCGCCGCGGATGTCGTCTTCGTCGAGGGTGCGCAGTTCGCGAGCGCTCGCGACAAGATTGCGCTCGTGGATGGACTGGCCACCCCCGTCACGGTCCTCCAGGCCAGCCAGGCCGGGTGCGCGGGCATCATCTTCGCGAACGAAGACCGCTTCATCCACAACATGATCGGCACCACCATCTGGGGCACGCCGGAGTTCGATCAGCTCGACCGCATGCCGACCGTCGCCGCGGTGTCCGTGGACGTGGAGTCCGGCGCGGCGTTGAAGGCGATGCTCGCCGCCGGCGGCAGCGTGCAGGCCGTGATGACCACGACGGTCGAGACCGGCTGGTATCGATCGAAGCTGCCCGAGGTGCGGATTGCGGGCTCGCGCGAGCCCGAGCGCTTCGTGCTGGTGGGCGGCCACTACTGCGCCTGGCACGAGGGCATCACCGACAACGCCACCGGCGACGCCTGCGTGCTGGAGATGGCGAAGCTGCTGTGGCGGGAACGGGCCAGCCTCGAACGGTCGGTGCGCCTCTGCTGGTGGCCCGGCCACTCGCACGGCCGCTACAGCGGCTCGACGTGGTACGCCGATACGTTCTTCAACGATCTGGCCGAAGGCGGCCTGGCCTATTACAACATCGACTCGCCCGGCGTGAAGGGGGCAACCACGTACTACTGCCGCAACACCTGCGCGGAGTTCGACGGATATTGCCGGTCCGTCATTGCCTCGGTCACCGGCCAGACGAATGCGCCAGTGTTCCGGCCGATGCGCGCCGCCGACCAGTCGTTCCTCGCAAGCGGCATGCCTTCGTTCTCGGCCTACCCATTCCTGCCGGACGGCCACCCGGACAAGCGCCCCTGGACCGGGGGCTGCGGCAACGCCTGGTGGTGGCACACCGAGCACGACACGCTCGACAAGGCCGACGTCTCGATCCTGGCGACCGATGTGAAGGTGGGCCTCGAGGCCGTGTGGGGTCTCGTCAACGCGACCTTCCTGCCGCTCGACTACCGTGCGACCGTGCAGGAGTTGCGCGACGTGGTGACGGGCTTCCAGGAGAAGGCCGACGGCGTCGACTTCGAACCGCTGCTCGCTGACGCGCGCGCGCTGGCCGAGGCCCTCGACCGCTTCGAGGCGCGCCGGTCGGCGGCGGATGCGAGCGCTGACGATGTGGCGTACTGGAACGCCACCGCGATTCGGCTGGGCCGCATCCTGAACCCGGTGATGTACACGCGGGGCGGCCGCTTCCATCACGACCCGGCGGAGTGGTCGCCGATTCTGCGGGCGACGAAGCGCTTCACGCTGCCAGGCCTCAACAAGGCCGAGGCGCTGCCGCAGCTCTCCGGCCAGCCCGAGCAGGGCTTCCTCAAAGCGCAGCTGACGCGCGAACTGAACCGCGCTCGAGCCGCGGTCCGCGAGGCCATGCGGGAGTTGGAACCATACCGGTTACCGGCGTAACGCCTGTGGTAGTGTGCGCGTCACCATGGCGGGATCAGCAGGACCCTCCTCTCGACAGATGACGCTCCGGCGCGCGGCCGGGTGGACGATGGCCATCGCCGCGGTTCTGGTCGGCACCCCGGTGCCAGCGCAGGTCCCGGCCTCGAGCCGCACCGTTCTGGTGAAAGCGGCCCACATCATCGATGGTCGCGGCGGGCCGCCCCTGGCAAATGGCGCCGTCCTGATTCGTGGCGATCGCATCGAGCGGATCGGCCCCGCGGCGGGGCTGACGGCCGACCAGGTCATCGATCTGGGGAACGCCACGGTGCTCCCCGGCCTGATCGATCTGCACACGCATCTGACCGACGAAGTTGGCACCAACTGGGAGTCGGCGCTGCTCACCACGACCCCCGGCCGCGCGGCCCTCTACGGCGCAGTCAATGCGCGCACGACCTTGATGGCCGGGTTCACCACCTGCCGAGACATGGGTCCGACGTGGCCCTACGTGGACCTCGACCTGCGTTACGCGATCGACAAGGGTTCGATACCTGGGCCGCGTCTACAGGTGGCCGGCAACTATGTCTCGGCGACGGGTGGAGCCGGCGATGCGCGGCAGTTCTCCATCTACGTGGACGTGCCCATCGTCCGCAACCTTGCGGACGGCGTGGACCAGGTGCGTCAGGTCGTGCGCACCAACCTGAAGAACGGCGCCGACTTCATCAAGATCCTGGCAACGGGCGCCGTGATGTCCAAGGGCATCCCGCCCGGCGCACAGCAGTACTCGGATGCCGAACTAGCCGTCGCCGTGGAGGAAGCCACGCGATGGGGCCGATTCGTCGCCGCACACGCACACGGCACGGAGGGCATCAAGGCGGCGCTGCGCGCCGGTGTGCGCACCATCGATCACGGCAGCATGCTGGACGAGGAGGCCGCCCGGCTGCTGAAGGAGAAGGGCGCCTACTTCGCACCGACGCTGTATGTCGGCCACACCATCCTCAACGACAACCAGGCGCTGAACATCCCGGCGCACCAGGTGGAGCGCGAGCGCGCCATGCAGGGGACGCAGGAGCGCGCTTTCAAGATTGCGCTGGCGCAGGGATTGCCCATCGCGTTCGCCACTGATGCAGGCGTCTTCGCGCACGGCGAGAACGCGCGCGAGTTCAAGATTCGCGTGGGCCTGGGACAGTCGCCGATGGCGGCGATCGAGGGTGCCACCCGTATCGCGGCCGAGGCCATGGGCTGGGCCGACCGCGTCGGCACACTGCAGCCCGGGCTCTTCGCCGATCTCATCGCCGTGGCCGGCAATCCCCTGACCGACATCAGCGAGCTCGAGCGCGTCCAGTTCGTGATGAAGGGCGGCACCGTCTACAAGTCGAAGTGACCGCTCGCGTCGAGGCGGACGACGCAGCCGTCGCGCGCGTCACTCGTGTCCCTTCCGGAACGCCCCGAGCGTCCATTCGTCGAGCTGCTCGTCGTGCCGAAGCACGTACGTATCCCCGTCGCTCGCCGCCACCTTGAAGTAGCGATAGTCGGGCCCGGCCCAGCGATCGGTGATGGCCGTGACCTCGAGGCGGGTGTCGCCCAGCACGAAGGCGCGTGGCTCCTGGGCACCCCGATAGGCGGCGTAGCACTCCACGCGGATCGTCATGACGCTCCTCGGCTGCCCTCGCTGATGCCGCAGACGCTTGACGGCCAGTGCGCCGCGCCTACCTTCCGATCGCGAACACGTGCCCGTCCGTGCGGATGAAGATCCGTCCACCCGAGATCGCAGGCGACGCCAGCGCCCGCTCGCCGAGGTCGTTGCGCGCGATGATCGACGGGCCCTCCGTCGAGAGCACCACCGTCTCGCCCGTCTCGCTCAGGAAATAGATCTTGCCATCGGCGGCAACGGGAGACGCCGAGAACACGCCGGACGTGCGCTCCTGCCACACCCGCCCGCCGGTCTTCGCATCAATCGCCGACAAGACGCCGACATCGTTGGCCATGTAGACGCGGCCCCGATAGTGCACCAGGGACGACACGTAGGGGGCACCGGTGGACACCTGCCACGCCACGTTGGTGGCCGACACGTCGCCCCGACCGCCCGGCCGGACCGCCATATAAGGACCGCTGCGATAGCCGCGGCTCATGTAGATCACGCCGTTCTCGTAGGAGCCCACCGGAATCGGGAACTGATTGGTGCCGCCCACGTGCCACAGGAGCGTCCCGTCCTTCGCGTCATAGGCGTCCACGCGTTCGCTGGAGTTGACGATGACCTCGCTGCGGCCGGCGGCCTCCACCACGAACGGGGTGCTGTAGGACGTCCGTCCCTTGCCGCGGTCGGCCTTCCACACCTGCTTGCCCGTCTCCTTGTCTACCGCGAGCAGATACGAGGCGGGCGCGTGATCGCACAGCAGGAGCAACAGGTTGCCGTGAAGAGTCGGCGAACTGCTGTGACCCCAGTTGATCTCGAAGGGCGAGATCTCCTGGCCAAGGTGACGGCTCCAGACCATCTTGCCGGCGCGATCCAGCGCGACGATCTGCCCCGTCGCGAACCACGCATACACCATGCGCCCGTCGCTGACCGGGCTCGACGACGCCATGTTGTGCTTGTCGTGCACACCAGGAAGCTCGCCGCTGGCCTCCATGCGGTGCTCCCACAGCAGGCTGCCGTTCGCGCGGGAGAACGCCTGGACGACGAAAAAAGTCTTGCCGTCTCCGGCGGCCGCGGCCAGCGCACGTTCGCCCGCCCCCGCGGCACTTGCGCCTTGCGCCAGTCGGGGGTGATTCCCTGGCTGACGGATACCCGAGCCCACCTGCGACGTCACGTACACCTGGTCACCCGACACGATCGGCGACGACACACCAACGCCCGCGAGCGCGGCTTTCCACGCCACATTCCTGGTGGCGCTCCACGTGTCGGGCAGTCCGGTTTCCGTGGACACGCCGGATCCCAGCGGGCCACGCCA
>Ga0105103_10001621_pt1 | contig 12186 bp, 12 predicted proteins | sample PPLLaktember2015_2_FD_79107 | JGI IMG/M metagenome (GOLD analysis project Ga0105103, IMG submission 79107) | Freshwater sediment microbial communities from Prairie Pothole Lake near Jamestown, North Dakota, USA - PPLs Lake P7 Core (6) Depth... | ecosystem: Environmental > Aquatic > Freshwater >...
GAACTGTTCGACGACGAGATCGAGAGCCTGTCGCTGCTCGACCCGCTGACCGGGCGCATCCGCCAGAAGGTGCCGCGCTTCGTGATCTACCCGTCGAGCCACTACGTGACGCCGCGCGAGCGTGTGGTGGCGGCCATCGAGACCATCAAGGTCGAGCTGCGCGAGCGGCTGGACGAGCTGGTCAAGGCGGGCAAGCTGGTCGAGGCGCAGCGCCTGGAGCAGCGCACCCGCTTCGACCTGGAGATGCTGCAGGAGGTGGGCCACTGCAAGGGCATCGAGAACTACACCCGGCACCTGTCGGGCGCGGCGCCGGGCGAGCCGCCGCCGACGCTGGTCGACTACCTGCCGTCGGATACGGTGATGTTCCTGGACGAGAGCCATGTGCTGATCGGCCAGTTCGGCGGCATGTTCAACGGCGACCGCGCCCGAAAGACCACGCTGGTGGAATATGGCTTCCGCCTGCCCAGCGCGCTGGACAACCGGCCGCTGAAGTTCGACGAGTTCGAGGGCAAGATGCGCCAGGCGGTGTTCGTCTCGGCCACGCCCGGGCCCTACGAACAGCAGCATGCCGGCCAAGTGGTGGAGCAGCTGGTGCGGCCCACCGGGCTGGTCGACCCCGAAGTCGAAGTGCGGCCGGCAACGCACCAGGTGGACGACGTGCTGCAGGAGATCCGCGAACGGATCAAGCTGAACGAACGCGTGCTCATCACCACGCTGACCAAGCGCATGGCCGAACAGCTGACCGACTACCTGTCGGACAACGGCGTCAAGGTGCGCTACCTGCACTCGGACGTGGACACGGTCGAACGTGTGGAAATCATCCGCGACCTGCGCCTGGGCGTGTTCGACGTGCTGGTGGGCATCAACCTGCTGCGCGAGGGCCTGGACCTGCCCGAGGTATCGCTGGTGGCCATCCTCGATGCCGACAAGGAAGGCTTCCTGCGCTCGGAGCGCTCGCTGATCCAGACCATCGGCCGGGCTGCGCGGCACCTGAACGGTCGCGCCATCCTCTATGCCGACAAGGTCACCGACTCGATGCAGCGCGCGCTCGACGAGACGCGGCGCCGCCGGGAGAAGCAGACGGCTCACAACCTGGCCGAAGGCATCACGCCGCGCAGTATCAGCAAGCAGATCCGCGAAATGATCGATGGTGTGGTTTCCGACAAGACCGCGCGCGACGACCTGAAGGCAGCGCAGGCCGCGGCGCAGGTCGAGGCGATGAGCGAGAAGGACCTGGGCAAACGCATCAAGCTGCTGGAAAAGCAGATGCTGGAGCACGCCCGCAACCTGGAATTCGAGAAGGCCGCCCGGGTCCGTGACCAATTGGCGCTGCTGCGCGAGCAGGCCTTCGGTGCCGCCGGTCACGACCTGCCGGGCGCTGCCTAGGGCCGAGCGGCGCGCGCGGCAGCACGGAACTCTTCGCGTCAATCTCGACCAAATCAGTCGGGTTCGGGTATACTTGACTGCGTTAGTAGGAATCAGGCGAGGGTAATCCCTCGATGGTTCTTTTGATGAGCCAAGGCTCGGCCTGAGCGAGCAAGCCGATTGTCGGCCTGCTGTCCTGCCGCAAGGCTTATTGGAGATTTCGATGCGACTGACCACCAAAGGCCGTTTTGCCGTCACAGCGATGATCGACCTGGGCCTGCGCTCGCATGCCGGGCCGGTCGCACTGGCCGCGATCAGCCAGCGCCAGCAGATCTCGCTGTCCTACCTCGAACAGCTGTTTGGCAAGCTGCGTCGTCATGAACTGGTCGAGAGCACGCGGGGGCCCGGCGGTGGCTATTCTCTGGGCCGTGGTGCTGCCGAGATCACCGTAGCCGACATCATCGTCGCGGTCGACGAGCCGATCGACGCCACAGGCTGCGGCGGCAAGGAAAACTGCATGGGCGACGACGCAGGCCGCTGCATGACGCACGACCTGTGGGCCAGCCTCAACGCAAAGATGATCGAGTACCTCGATTCCATCTCCTTGAAGAAGCTGGTTGACGAGCAGATCGCCAAGGGCGTATCGATCCAGGATGCGCCGGTCAAGCGCGCCATCTCGTCGCAACCGGTGGTGCGTCCGATCAAGATCACTGCGCCGAATTCGGTCTTCGCACTGGGCAATTCCATCACCAAGTAGGCCCGGGCCGGACGCGCCGCGGGCACCGCACAATTCACCCAATTCACAGATTCGATCCATGACCCCGCATTTCCCGATCTACATGGACTACGGTGCCACCACGCCGTGCGACCCGCGCGTGGTCGATGCGATGGTGCCTTGGCTGCGCGAACACTTCGGCAATCCGGCGTCGCGCAGCCATGCCTGGGGGTGGGAGGCGGAGGAAGCCGTCGAACGGGCCCGTGGCCAGGTGGCGGCGCTGGTCGGCGCCGACCCGCGCGAGATCGTCTGGACCAGCGGCGCCACCGAATCGATCAACCTGGCGTTGAAGGGTGCGGCACACTTCTACCAGACCCGCGGCAAGCACATCGTGACGGTGAAGACCGAGCACAAGGCGGTGCTGGACACGGTGCGCGAGCTGGAGCGCCAGGGCTTCGAAGCCACCTACCTGCCGGTGCAGGAAAACGGCCTGATCGACCTGGACCAGTTGCAGCAGTCGCTGCGCAAGGACACGATCCTGGTGTCGGTGCTGCTGGTCAACAACGAGATCGGCGTCATCCAGGACATCGCCGCCATCGGCAGGATGTGCCGCGAGCGCGGCATCATCTTCCACGTCGACGCGGCCCAGGCCACCGGCAAGGTGGACATCGACTTGGGCCAGCTGCCGGTCGACCTGATGAGCCTGGCCTCGCACAAGACCTACGGACCCAAGGGCATCGGCGCGCTGTACGTGCGGCGCAAGCCGCGGGTGCGCATCGAGGCGCAGATGCACGGCGGCGGGCATGAGCGCGGCATGCGCTCGGGCACGCTGCCCACGCACCAGATCGTCGGCATGGGCGAGGCCTTTGCCATTGCACAAGCCGAGATGGGCGCCGAGCGCGAGCGCATCCGCATGCTGCAGCAGCGGCTGCTGCGCGGCCTGTCGGACATCGAGCAGACCTTCGTCAACGGCGACCTGGAACGCCGCGTGCCGCACAACCTGAACATGTCCTTCAACTTCGTCGAAGGCGAGTCCTTGATCATGGGCGTGAAAGGCATTGCCGTGTCCTCGGGATCGGCCTGCACCTCGGCCAGCCTGGAACCGAGCTACGTGCTGCGCGCGCTGGGCCGTTCGGACGAACTGGCGCACTCGTCGCTGCGCATGACGATCGGCCGCTTCACCACCGAGGCCGAGATCGACTACGCCGTGAGGACATTGCAGGAGCAGGTGGCCAAGCTGCGCGACCTGTCCCCGCTGTGGGAGATGTACAAGGACGGCATCGACATCAGCACCATCCAGTGGGCTGCCCACTGATTCGCCTTCGAGGAGATTGACATGGCATACAGCGAAAAGGTCGTCGAACACTACGAGAACCCGCGCAACGTGGGTTCCTTCGACAAGGGCGATGAAAGCGTGGGCACCGGCATGGTCGGTGCGCCGGCCTGCGGCGACGTGATGAAGCTGCAGATCCGCGTCAACCCAGCCACGGGACTGATCGAGGATGCTCGCTTCAAGACCTATGGCTGCGGCTCGGCCATCGCCTCGTCGTCGCTGGTCACCGAATGGGTCAAGGGCAAGACACTGGACCAGGCAATGGACATCAAGAACACGCAGATCGCACAGGAGCTGGCGCTGCCGCCGGTGAAGATCCATTGCTCGATCCTGGCCGAGGACGCCATCAAGGCGGCAGTGCAGGACTACAAGGCCAAGCACGGCCAGGCTGAGAGCGAACAGGCGCACTGAACATGCCGGTGACCCTGACCGAAGCCGCGGCGCGCCACGTCACGCGCTACATCAGCAAGCGCGGCAAGGGCGTGGGCGTGCGCTTGGGTGTCAAGACCACCGGCTGCTCCGGACTGGCCTACAAGCTGGAGTATGCCGACGAGGTGGCTCCTGAAGACCTGGTCTTCGAAGGCCACGGCGTCAAGGTGCTGGTCGACCCGAAGAGCTTCCCCTACCTGGATGGGACCGAGCTGGATTTCGTGCGCGAGGGCCTCAACGAGGGCTTCAAGTTCCACAACCCGCGCGAGAAGGACCGTTGCGGCTGCGGCGAGTCGTTCCGCGTCTGAACTTCGCACCCACGCACACTTCCATCCCCCGGCCCGGCCGCCGGCCGTGCCGTGAACCCGAGCGCGCTGCCGCGCTCCAATGCCCCGGCCATGGCCCCGTCCCAGCACATCCGCGACATGCCCGAGATCCGCTGCGAAAGCCCGGACCAGCCGAACGTGCGCACATTGCTAGGCGCGCTGGACGGCTACCTGGGTGGCCTGTACGAGCCGCAGCACAACCACATCCTGAGCGTCGAGGAACTGCTGGCGCCGCAGGTCTTCTTCCTGGTGGCGCGGCGGCACGAGCGCGTGCTCGGCTGCGGCGCCGTGCGCCGCATGCCCGGCGAGGCCGCGACGGCCGGTCAGGCCTATGGCGAGATCAAGCGCATGATGGTCGAGCCGGCGGCGCGCGGTGGGGGCATCGGGGCCGCCTTGCTGGCGCGGTTGGAGCAGCACCTGGCCGACGAGGGACTGGGCCTGGCACTGCTGGAAACCGGTGCTGCGCAGGCCCAGGCGGTGGGCCTGTACGAGCGAGCCGGTTACCGGCGCCGGGCGGCCTTTGGCGGCTATCCGGACAACGGGCTGTCGCTGTTCTACGAGAAGCATCTGGGCCGATGAACATCGACGACGACGACTTCACGCTATTCGGCTTGCCCGAGCGCTTCACGCTCGACGCTGCGAAGCTGGACCAGCGCTGGCGCGAACTGCAGACCGAGGTTCACCCGGACCGCTTTGCCGCGCAGGGCGCGGCGTCGCAGCGCATTGCGGCGCAGTGGTCAATGCGGGTGAACCAGGCCTACCAGCGCCTGAAGGACCCATTGAAGCGCGCCGCGTACCTGTGCGAACGCCGTGGCACGCCAGTGGGTGCCGAGCGGAACACGACCATGCCGCGCGAGTTCCTGATGCAGCAGATGGAATGGCGCGAAGCACTCGATGAAGCCGCCGACGGCGCGGCGGTGCAGGCACTGCAGGCCCAGGTCGCGGCTCGCGAACAGGCGTTGCTGGGCCGGCTGCAGGTGTTGCTGGACCAGGACCGCGACGCTCCGGCCGCCGCCGAGCAGTTGCGTTCGCTGATGTTCGTGGTGCGCTTCCGCCAGGACGTCGAGCAGCGGCTCGATGCCCTCGAATCATGAGCTTTCCAGCACATTGACATGGCGCTTCTGCAGATTTCCGAACCTGGCCAGGCGAGCGACCCGCACCAGCGGCGCATTGCCGTAGGCATCGACCTGGGCACCACCCATTCGCTGGTGGCCGCGGTGCGCCACGGCGTGCCCGAATGCCTGCCCGACCTGCAGGGCCGCGTGCTGTTGCCGTCGGTGGTGCGCTACCTGGATGGACAGCGCCGCCAGGTCGGCCACGAGGCACGTGCCCACCAGGCCGAGGACGCGGCGAACACCATCGCCTCGGCCAAGCGCCTGATGGGCCGCCGCCTGGCTGACCTCAAGGGTGCGGCGCAACTGCCCTACGACTTCGTCGACCAGTCGGGCATGGTGGCGGTGCGCACGCGCCAGGGGCTGAAGACTGCGGTCGAGGTCTCGGCCGAGATCCTGGCCACGCTGCGCCAGCGTGCCGAGGACAGTTTCGACGACGAACTGTTCGGCGCCGTCATCACCGTGCCGGCCTACTTCGACGACGCGCAGCGGCAAGCGACGAAGGATGCCGCGCAGCTGGCCGGGCTGGAGGTGCTTCGCCTGATCAACGAGCCCACCGCCGCGGCGGTGGCCTACGGTCTGGATCACGGCAGCGAAGGCCTGTATGCGGTGTACGACCTGGGTGGTGGCACCTTCGACGTGTCGCTGCTGCGCCTGAGCCAGGGCGTGTTCGAGGTGGTGGCCACCGGCGGCGACGCAGCCTTGGGCGGCGACGACTTCGATCACCTGCTGGCGGCCTGGGCGCTGCAGCGGTCAGGACGGCAGGCGGTCAGCGCGCAGGACAAGGGCGCGCTGCAGATGGCGGCGCGGCGCACGCGCGAAGCGCTCACCGACCATGCCCACGCCACGCTGCATTGCCCGCTGGATGGCGGCGACATGCGCATCGATGTGTCGCGCGAGCAGCTCGAGACTCTGACGCAGCCGCTGCTCGAGCGCACGCTGGCTGCGCTGCGCAAGGTGCTGCGCGACGCGCGCGTGCAGCGCGGCGACGTGCTCGGTGTGGTCATGGTCGGCGGCGCCACGCGCATGCCGGCGGTGCGCCGCGCAGTCGGCGAGTTCTTTGGCGAACAGGGTCACGTGCGCGTACTCACCGACGTCAATCCCGACGAGGTGGTTGCCCTGGGCGCGGCGATCCAGGCCAACGCGCTGGCCGGCAATGCCAAGGACGGCCAGCTGCTCCTGCTCGACGTGATCCCGCTGTCGCTGGGCATCGAGACCATGGGCGGTTTGGTCGAGCGCATCATCGAGCGCAACACCACGATTCCGGTGGCCAAGGCGCAGGAGTTCACCACCTACCAGGACGGTCAGACGGCGATGGCCATTCACGTGGTGCAGGGCGAGCGCGAGCTGGTGGCCGACTGCCGTTCGCTGGCGCGTTTCGAGCTGCGTGGCATTCCGCCGATGGCGGCCGGCGTGGCCCGAATCCGTGTCAGCTTTCAGGTCGACGCGGACGGCTTGCTCAGTGTCTCGGCGCTGGAAACCGGCAGCGGCGTGCAGGCCAGCGTCGTGGTCAAGCCCAGTTACGGCCTGGGCGACGACCAGGTGGCGCAGATGCTGCGCGACGGTTTCTCGCACGCCCAAGACGACATGCGCCTGCGCGCGCTGCGCGAGGCCAGGGTCGACGCCGACCGGCTGCTGCTGGCCACGCAATCGGCCCTGGATGCCGACGGTGAATTGCTTGCCGACGCCGAGCGCGCCAGCATCGGCGCACTGATGCAGCAGCTGCGCGAACTGTCCAGCGCCCAGGACCATGACGCCATCAACGCCGCGGCCGAGGCCCTGGCCAAGGGCACCGAGGAGTTTGCCGCCGCCCGCATGAACCGCGGCATCCGCCAGGCACTGGCTGGGCGCAGTATCGAAGACGTCTGAACCATGCCGCACATCCGCATCCTGCCCCATGCCGAGCTGTGCCCGCTGGGCGACGAGATCGAAGCCGCTCCGGGTACCTCCCTTTGCGAGGCATTGCTCGAGAACGGCATTGCCATCGAGCATGCCTGCGAGATGAGCTGTGCCTGCACCACCTGCCACGTCATCGTGCGCGAAGGCTTTGAATCGCTGGGCGAGATGGACGAGTCCGAAGAAGACCTGCTCGACCGTGCCTGGGGCCTAACGCCGACCTCGCGCCTGTCCTGCCAGGCGATCCTGTCGCAGCAGGACGTGACCATCGAGCTGCCCAAGTACACCATCAACCACGCGCGCGAGAACCACTGAGCTGCCGATGAAGGTGCTGGGCATCGAAAGCTCCTGCGACGAAACCGGCGTGGCACTGGTCGACGCGGCCAGCGAAGGCACGCCGCAGTTGCTGGCGCAGGCGCTGCACAGCCAGGTCGACATGCATCAGGCCTACGGCGGCGTGGTGCCCGAACTGGCCTCGCGCGACCACATCCGCCGCGTGCTGCCGCTGACGCGGCAGGTGCTGGCCGAGGCCGGCTGCAACCTGCAGGACATCGACCTGGTGGCCTACACCCGCGGGCCCGGCCTGGCCGGCGCACTGCTGGTCGGCGCCGGCGTGGCCGTGGCCCTGGCCGAGGCGCTGGGCCGACCGACGCTGGGCATCCACCACCTGGAAGGGCATCTGCTGTCGCCCTTCCTGTCGGCCGATCCGCCGCAGTTCCCTTTCATCGCGTTGCTGGTGTCCGGTGGCCACACGCAGTTGATGCGCGTCGATGCCGTGGGACGCTACACGCTGCTCGGCGAGACTATCGACGACGCGGCCGGTGAAGCCTTTGACAAGAGCGCCAAGCTGCTGGGGCTGGGCTATCCGGGCGGCCCGGCGTTGTCGGCGCTGGCCCGGCAAGGGCGCGCCGACGCCTTTGTGCTGCCTCGGCCGCTGTTGCACAAGCCGAGCCTGGACTTCTCTTTCGCCGGGTTGAAGACCGCGGTGGCCGTGCGCCTGGGCCAGCTCGGCGCTGCACTCAGCGGCGGGCAACGTGCCGACATGGCGGCCAGCGTTCAGGCCGCTATCGTCGACGTGCTGTGCGCGAAGTCGCTGCGCGCACTGCAGGCCAGCGGCCTGCAGCGTCTGGTAGTCGCTGGCGGCGTGGGAGCCAATGCCAGCCTGCGCCAGCGCCTGGGCGAGGCCTGCCGACGCATCGGCGCCTGCGTGCACTATCCGGAGCCGGCGCTGTGCACCGACAACGGCGCGATGATCGCGCTGGCCGCGGCCATGCGCTGGCAGCGCGGCCTGGGCGATGGCGAGCGCTCAGGCGCCTTCGACGTACGGCCGCGCTGGGACTTGGCGCAGATCAGTTGACGGTGATGCGCGCAGCGGCCGGCGTGCCGCGTTTGGTGAGGGTCAAGGTCAGCACGCCGTTTTCCAGCTTGGCGCTGGACTCGGCCTGGTCGACGTCAGCCGCCACGCTGAAGCTGCGCGCATAGCTGGCCAGCGAGCGCTCGCGGTAGACGACGCGCTCGCCTTCCTTCTTTTCCTCATCCTTGCGGGTCTGCGCCTCGATGCTGATGCGTCGCCCGTCAATGGCGATCTTCACTTCTTCCTTGGCCACGCCGGGCAGGTCCAGCTTGACGGTGTAGGCACGTTCGGATTCCGACACGTCCAGTGCCGGACTGCGCAGGCTGCTGCCCTGCGCGGCGGGGGCGAAGAAGCGGTCGAAGCTGTCGTCGAACAGGCGCTCGAAACTACGTGAGAGTTCGGATGCGTTGCGGCTCAGAGGTACTAAGAACATGATCACTCCTACAATGGTTAACGGTGCGGGAAAAACCCAGCCACCACAGATACTTTCTAGATTGACGCGCAGCCTTGGTTTTCAAGACCACCTCGTTTTGTGCTGCGTCAAGCCCGCAGCCGCGAGCGCCTCTCACACGAAGAACACACCATGCGCGAGACCATTGCCCGCCTGCCCGGATCGAAGATCCGCGAGGTGGCCAACGCTGCCATGGGCCGGGACGACGTGCTGGCCTTCTGGTTCGGCGAAAGCGACGAGGTCACTCCCGAGGCGGTGCGCGATGCTGCCGCCCGCTCGCTGCACAACGGCGAGACCTTCTATTCACACAACCTCGGCCTGGCCGAGTTGCGCCAGGCGCTGGCCGAGTACTGCACGTCGCTGCACGGTCCGGTGGATGTGGAGCGCATCGCCGTCACCTCGTCCGGCGTCAACGCGCTGATGCTGGCCATGCAGCTGCTGGCCGGGGCCGGCGACGAGGTGGCCGCGGTGGTGCCGCTGTGGCCCAACCTGGCGGCACAGGCCGAGATCATGGGCGCCCGCGTGCGGCGCATCGCGCTGCGGCCGGTGCAGGGACGCTGGTCGCTCGATCTTCACAGCCTGCGCGCGGCAGTGACGCCGGCCACGCGCGTGCTGCTGGTCAACGCGCCGAACAACCCCACCGGCTGGACGCTGACGCGCGACGAGCAGCAGGCCATCCTGGCGCATTGCCGCCGCACCGGCACCTGGATCGTCGCCGACGAGGTCTACGAGCGCCTGTACTTCGGTGGCGGACCTGCCGCCCCCAGCTTTGACGAAACTCGGCCCCTGGCGGCGCCAAGTCTTGGTGAAACCGGACCCGTGGCGGCTCCCAGTTTTCTGGACATCGCCGCCGACGACGACCGGCTGGTGGTGGCTCACAGCTTCTCCAAGAGCTTCCTGATGACCGGCTGGCGCCTGGGCTGGCTGGTGCTGCCGCGTGGCCACCTCGACGCCATCGGCAAGCTGATCGAGTTCAACACCTCCTGCGCGCCGGTGTTCGTGCAGCGCGGCGGCCTGGCGGCGCTGCAGATGGCGGCGGACTTCGTGCCGGCGCTGGTCGAGCGTCTGCGCGGCTGCCGCGACCGCCTGATCCCCCAGCTGGCGGCGCTGCCCGGCGTGGAAGTGGCCAGCCCGCCCGGCGGCATGTATGCCTTCTTCCGTGTGCAGGGGCAGGACGACTCGCTGGCCTTTGCCAAGCAGCTGGTCGAGCGGCATGGCCTGGGCCTGGCGCCGGGCGTGGCCTTCGGTGCGGAAGGCGAGGGCTGGCTGCGCTGGTGCTTTGCGTCACGCGACCCGCAGCGTCTGGACGAAGGGGTGCAGCGCCTGGCACGCGCCCTTGGCCTATAATCCGCAATCTTTCCCGCAAGGGAGAGTTCAAAGCACGGTACGGGTCGGTTTCACCTGTATTCGCAAGTCGCAACGGAAACCGTCGCAGCGCCGCACGAATTTGCAGTCGTGGCCTGGACAGGCGGATTCCCCACTCTAGGAAATCCCATGACCATGGCAGGCGCGCAAGTCGCAGAAATCATCAAGTCCAACGCGCGCAGCGCGGCGGATACCGGTTCTCCCGAAGTGCAGGTGGCTTTGCTCACCGCACGCATCAACGAACTGACCCCCCATTTCAAGCTGCACCTGAAGGACCATCACGGCCGCCGCGGCCTGCTGAAGATGGTCAACCAGCGCAAGCGCCTGCTGTCCTACCTGAAGGACAAGGACGCCGACCGCTACACCGCGCTGATCGCCAAGCTCGGCCTGCGCAAGTAAGGCCTCGATGAACAGCGACAGCCCGTACGCCAGTGGCGCCGCGGGCTGTTTCGGAGCAGGGCACTTGAAGGGCATCCGCTTGTCATTCCATCGACGCCCCAGCACGGGTCTCGCTGGAATGGCATGCCGCCAAGAGAAGGCCGCTCCTGGTCAAGGGCACCGCCGCAAGTGTGCCGAAACCCAATAGGAGTACCGCCATGAGCATCTTCAACAAGGTCACCAAGACCTTCCAGTGGGGCCCGCATACCGTCACGCTGGAAACCGGCGAGGTGGCACGCCAGTCCAGCGGCGCCGTCATCGTCAACATCGACGACACCGTGGTGCTGGCCACCGTGGTGGCCTCCAAGACCGCCAAGCCGGGCCAGGACTTCTTCCCGCTGACGGTGGACTACACCGAGAAGACCTACGCCGCCGGCAAGATCCCCGGCAGCTTCTTCAAGCGCGAAGGCCGCCCCAGCGAGTTGGAGATCCTGACCTGCCGCCTGATCGACCGACCGATCCGCCCGCTGTTCCCCGAAGGCTTCTACAACGAAGTGCAGGTGATCGTGCACGTGCTCAGCCTGAACCCCGAGGTGCAGGCCGACATCGCCGCGATGATCGGCACCAGCGCCGCGCTGGCGATCAGTGGCATCCCCTTCGACGGCCCGATCGGCGCCGCGCGCGTGGGCTACGTCAATGGCGAATACGTGCTCAATCCGGGCAAGACGCAGCTGCTCGACTCCAAGCTCGACCTGGTGGTAGCCGGCACCGAAGCCGCCGTGTTGATGGTGGAGTCCGAAGCCGACATGCTGTCCGAGGAAATCATGCTCGGCGCCGTGGTCTTCGGCCACGAGCAGGGCAACGTCGCCATCGCCGCCATCAACGAGCTGGTGCGCGATGCCGGCAAGCCCGAATGGGACTGGAAGGCCCCGGCCAAGGACGAGGCCTTCATCGCCAAGCTCAACGCGCTGGCCGAAGAGCCGCTGCGCGCCGCCTACCAGATCCGCAGCAAGCAGGCGCGCACGCAGGCCTGCCGCGAGGCCTATGCCAACGTGCTGGCCGCGCTGAAGGCCGAAGGCGCCGAGTTCGATGCCGTCAAGGTGGAAGCACAGCTGTTCGACATCGAAGCGCGCATCGTGCGCGGCCAGATCCTGGCCGGCGAGCCGCGCATCGACGGCCGCGACACGCGCACCGTGCGCGCGATCGAAATCCGCAACGGCGTGCTGCCGCGCACCCACGGCTCGGCGCTGTTCACGCGCGGCGAGACGCAGGCACTGGTGGTGGCCACGCTGGGCACCGAGCGTGATGCGCAGCGCATTGACGCGCTGGCCGGCGAGTTCACCGACTCCTTCATGCTGCACTACAACATGCCGCCCTTCGCCACTGGCGAGGCCGGCCGCTTCGGCAGCCCGAAGCGCCGCGAGATCGGCCACGGCCGCCTGGCCAAGCGTGCGCTGATCGC
>Ga0105103_10001622_pt1 | contig 12186 bp, 11 predicted proteins | sample PPLLaktember2015_2_FD_79107 | JGI IMG/M metagenome (GOLD analysis project Ga0105103, IMG submission 79107) | Freshwater sediment microbial communities from Prairie Pothole Lake near Jamestown, North Dakota, USA - PPLs Lake P7 Core (6) Depth... | ecosystem: Environmental > Aquatic > Freshwater >...
TACGAGATGATCCGCTTCTCGATCGCGATCCAGCGGGGCTGCTTCGGCGGCTGCACCTTCTGCTCGATCACCGAGCACGAGGGCCGCATCATCCAGAACCGCTCCGAGGACTCGGTGATCCGCGAGATCGAGACCATCCGCGACTCGGTGCCGGGCTTCACGGGCGTGATCTCGGACCTCGGCGGCCCCACTGCGAACATGTACCGGGTGGCCTGCAAGTCGCGCGAGATCGAGGCGGCGTGCCGCCGTCCCTCGTGCGTCTATCCCGGCATCTGCCCGAACCTGAACACCGACCACTCGGCGCTCATCCACCTCTATCGTCGCGCCCGCACGCTGCCCGGCATCAAGAAGGTGCTGATCGCCTCGGGCGTGCGCTACGACCTCGCGATCGAGTCACCCGAGTATGTGAAGGAGCTCGCGCAGCACCACGTCGGCGGCTACCTCAAGATCGCGCCCGAGGCCATCGGCGAGGGCCCGCTCTCCAAGATGATGAAGCCGGGCGTGGGCACCTACGACCGCTTCAAGGCGCTGTTCGACAAGTACTCGAAGGAAGCGGGGAAGGAGCAGTACCTCATCCCCTACTTCATCGCAGCGCACCCGGGCACCACGGACGAGGACATGCTCGAGCTGGCGCTGTGGCTCAAGAAGAACGGCTTCCGCGCCGACCAGGTGCAGGCCTTCCTGCCCTCACCCATGGCGACCGCGACGGCCATGTACCACTCGGGCAAGAACCCGTTGCGCAAGGTAACGCGCGGCTCCGAGGAGGTCGTGATCCCGAAGGGCATCCGCCAGCGGCGCCTGCACAAGGCCTTCCTGCGCTACCACGACCCGAACAACTGGCCGGTGCTGCGCGAGGCGCTGCGGCGCATGGGCCGCGCCGACCTCATCGGCAACGGCAAGCAGCACCTCGTGCCGACCTACCAGCCGATCGGCACCGGCCAGTCGCACGAGGGCAAGCGCCGTCCGAAGGCACCGCCCGCGGCGCGCGCCAAGCCGTTCAGGACCCAGCACACCGGACTGCCGCGCGTGCCCCGGCCTCCGAAGTGAGTTCGCGCTGGGCACGACGGCTGGCCGAGGTCCTGCTCGTCGTGGTGATCGTGGGCGGCATCCAGGCGTGGCGCATGCACGACCTGCTGCCGGCCGGCGAGCGTGTGGCCGCGCCGCCCTTCGATCTCGTGGACCTTCACGGCCGTCCGTGGACCCTCGAGGCGCTCGCAGGCAGGCCCGCCGTGCTCTATTTCTTCGCACCCTGGTGCGGGGTCTGCGCCGCGAGCGCCCCGCAACTGCGCTGGTTCGATCGCTGGATGGGCGACGAGGTGCAGGTCGTGCTGGTCGGGCTCGACTGGCCGAGCCGGGCCGAGCTCGAGGCGTACGCTGTGCGCCACGCGCTGCCCATGCCGATCCTCGCGGCCAATTCGCAGACCGCGGCCGACTACCGGGTTCGCGGCTATCCGACCTACTACGTACTCGACGCCGAAGGCCGCATCGCCGGTCGCGACTTCGGCTACAGCACCGCGCCCGGACTGTGGGTGCGGACGCGGGGGCTGTGATCGGCAACGGACCGCCAGTCGCTTTCCGGCGTCGGGATTCGTCGCCGGAACCTGTATCCTTCACCCGGCCGCGCACCTGCGCCGGCCGCGTTCCATCACATCGGAGAGTTCATGGCCAAACCGAACTATTCACACCAGAAAAAGCAGCGCGAACTCGCGGCCAAGAAGAAGCGCGAGGAAAAGCAGCAGCGCCGGCAACACAAGAAGGAAGAGCCGACGCCGCCGCCCGCCTGACGCGGGCCTCAGATGAAGCCCGGCGTGCCCTTCTTCGCCTTCTTGGCGGCCTTTTTCTCTTCCTTGGTCTTGGCGGGCTTCTTCTTGTTTTCCTTCTTCCGGTCCATGCCTTTGCTCATGGCGTTCGCTCCGTTTGGCATTGCACCCGATCGATCATACAGGCAGTCGCGCCGCTGACGGCCGTCAGCCGATGGCACCCATCTCCGCGGCGGTCAGGCTCATCCCCGCGGCCGCCACGTTTTCCTCCAGGTGCAATCGCCGCGAGGTCCCGGGAATCGGCAGCATCGCGGGGGACCGCGACTGCAACCACGCGATGGCGGCCTGCGCGAACGTGATGCCGCGGCGGATCGCCCAGGCCTCGAGCTGCCGGCGCGGCGCCGCGTCGAGGTCGCGTGGGCTCTGCGTGAGCGGCGACCACGGAATGAAGGCGAGGCCGTCCCGTTCGCAGATCGCAAGCACCGGGTCGGACGAGCGGTCCGAGACGTTGTAGCGGTTCTGCACCGAGACGACCGAAACGATCCGGCGGGCCCGCGCCAGCTCGTCTGCGTCGAAGTTCGACACGCCCACGTGGCGGATCTTGCCCTCCTGCTGCAGTCGCGCGATCTCGCCGAGCGAGTCCTCGAGCGGCACCCGCGGATCGATGGCGTGGAGCTGGTACAGGTCGATGCGGTCGACGCGCAGGCGCCGGAGGCTCGCCTCGCAGGCGGCGCGCAGGTGCGACGGCCGGCCGTCGCTGTCCCATCGCTCGGGCGATGGCCGCACGATGCCACCCTTGGTCGCGATCACGAGCCCCGGCGGGTAGGGATGCAGCGCGTCCGCGATCAGCGACTCGTTGGTCTCCGGACCGTAGGCGTCGGCCGTGTCGATGAAATCGACGCCGAGCTCGACCGCGCGATGCAGCACCCGTTTCGCCTCGTCCCGGTCGGCCGGGTCACCCCAGATGCCCGGCGCCGATAGTCGCATCGCTCCGTAGCCGAGGCGATTCACGCTCAGGTCACCGCCGATCACGATCGTCTCCGGCATCGCCGCACATCCTCCAGCCCGGGCCCGCAGGTTACGCCGTTTGACGTAACCGGCGCGGAACGCTGTGACCGCGGTCACGCATTCACGAGCGCACCCCACGCCGCGCGGCGCCCCGGATTAGCTTGCGGGTCAGCCCCGGGGCCGGCCGACGCGGCCCCGCGACGCCGAGGAGGAACGCATGAACCTCGCAACCTACGTTCAGTCCGTGCCGTCGATCCACGACTTGAGCCCCCGCACCCGCCGGGTGCTCGTCCGCCTGCTGCTGGTGCTGCTCATCGCACTGCCGTGCATCGCACTCGCCGCACCGCCGTCCTGGGCCCCGGCCCACGGCTGGCGCAAGAAGAACGATCCCGCCTACGCCGGCTACAGCGGCCGGCAGTGGGATCGCGACTACGGCGTGAGCCTCGGTCGCTGCGACCGGGCCGAGGTCGGCGCCGTGCTCGGCGGCGTCGCGGGCGGCGCCCTCGGCGCAGCGGCGGCCGAGGACAGCCAGCGCGCGGTCGCGATCGTGGTCGGCACCGTCGTCGGCGCCGCGATCGGCGCAGAGATCGGCCGGCGCATGGACCAGGCCGATCGCTCCTGCGTCGGCCACGCGCTCGAGCTCGCCCAGCCGGGCCAGACGGTGGCGTGGAGGAATCACAATACGGGCATCGCCTACCAGCTCACGCCGATGAAGGACGCGAGCGCCAGCGACGAAGGCTGCCGCAAGTTCCGCCTCATCGCGACCGGCGGCTTCGGCCTGAGCGAGGGCCGCGCCGTGGCCTGCGCCGGCACGGACGGGAAATGGAGGCCCGGGCCCGAGGTTCGCCTCGGCCAGCGCTAGTTGCAGGGATAGGCCTGCTGCAGGCCCTCGAAGAACACCTCGCCGATCGGCCGCTGCAGGTCCTTCGGGTTGCGCTCGAGGTGCGCGAGCACGGTGCGGACGTAGTCCACCGCCGGCGTGGACGGCAGGCTGCAGATGCCGAGCAGCCGCGCGGGATCCTGCGTCTGGAACAGCTTGAAGACCTCGTCGGCATCGAGCTCGTAACGGATCGCGAGCCGCGACCCGAAGCTCAGCGCGCCGATCTGGCTGCCGATCCGCAGGCCGTTGAGCAACCCCTTGGTGACGCCGAGGCAGTAGGTGATGTCGAGGTCGTTGCCCTGCGCGTCGCGGTCGACGGCCTCGAGGTACGCCTTGCAGTAGCCGCGCCACTCGCTGGCGGACGGGGACATTTCCTGGGCACGCGCGGTGCCGGGAGCGGCGACCAGGAAGCCGCCGAGCAGGCTCGCGGCGAGCGCCGATGCGATGCGATTCATGACTCGATTCTCACCTCGATGACCGCACTCGTGCGGGCCTGCATTGTGCGGGTTCAGCCCGTCGCCTTGTAGCGGGTCGGAAACATCCGGACGGGCGGCGAGGCTTCAGCCGCTGACCTCCGGCACCGTCAGCTTCGCGAGCACCTCCTCGACGTACGACGGCACGACCTCGGCCATCGGCAGGTCGCGACCCGTGCGCTCGGACATGTACCAGCGGTGCTCCAGCAGCTGATGGAAGATCTCCGCCGGGTCGAGCTTGGCCGCTTGCGCGGGCGGGATGGCCGCGAGCGTCGGCCGGTACGACTCCTCCAGCCAGCGCTTCGCCGCTTCCTTCTCGGGAATCGGCCGGCCCTCGATGCCGCCCTGCCAGGCGCGGAAGTGGTCGAGGTCGTTGAGGAGCCGTCGCGCCTGGTTCTCCTGCACGTCGAGCCCGGTGAGCGCCTCGAGGCGGCGCCGGTGGTGCCCCGGCTCGACGACCTGCACTCGCAGCCGGATCTTGTGCCCGCCCTCGATGGTCTCGATGTCGAGCTCCTCGACGTCGAAGCCGAGCTCGTTGACGCGCCTGATGCGCGAATCCACGCGGTACTGCTCCTGTGCGGCGAACACCTCCTCGCGCGTGAGCTCAGCCCACAGCTGCTCGTAGCGGGAGACGAGCCCGGCAGCGAGTTCGACGGGATCGAGTCCGTCCGGCAATCCGAATCCGGCCTTGAGGTCCATGAACTCGCCGGCGACGTTCTCCTCGGCGATCGCGAGGTCGTGGCGGCGCTGGCCGTTCGAGAGCGTCACGTGCATCTCGCCGGTCTCGGCGTCCACGAGGTAGGCCGAGTAGCGGCCCGCATCGAGGCGGAAGAGCGCATTCGACAGCGAGCAGTCGCCCCAGAAGAAGCCGGCGAGGTGCAGGTTCACCAGCAGGTCGGCCAGCGCGTCGAGCAGCTGGAAGGCCTGCGTGGCGCTGACGCCGCGCGAGATCACGTTGCGGAACGGCATCGAGTGCTGCAGGAAGCGCGTCACCAGCAGGCCGCGCCGCTCGCCGCCGGGGACGGTCGGCCGGTCGGTGACGAGGCCGACGGGCTCGACCACGGGCAGGCTCAGCTCCTCGAGCGAGCGCAGCAGCGCGTATTCCTTCTCGGCGACGCGCTCGAGCAGTTCCTTGATGGCGTAGATGGCGCCCTCGTGCGCCACGAAGCGCACGGGATTGCGGTGCAGGCCGCGCTCGACGTCGGTGCAGCGCTCGTCCGGCCAGTCCTCGAGGGGCGTCGCCCAGGGCAGGTTGAGCCCGGCCGGGTAATCCTCCGCATTCGCCAACCTGAACCGCACCGCTGCGCTCCGGCCGGCGGACCGGTTACGAGGCCCGGACCTGCCGCACGTCCGCGAACAGCCTCAGGGTGGATTCGCGGCCGAGGGCATCCTCGATGTCCGTCGTCACCTTGCGCTGCCAGTTGGCGTGCTCGTGGCTGGTGCCCGGCACGTTGACCGGGTCGGTCATGCCGATGAGGTCCTCGAACTGGAACACCACGAGGCCCGCCGCGCTCATGGCGAGGTAGCGCTGCACCGCATGGGCGAGCGACTCGCTGAAGGCCGGATCCCCGGCATCGCCCGCCGCCGCGCCGAGGCCGACGGCGTCGAGCGCGGCCCGCAGCTGCGCCCGGTCGCGCACCCGCTCATCGTAGACATGGCGGCGGATCTCCTCGCCCGGGAAGAGCTGCAGCCGGTCGCGCAGCTCGAGGTCGCGGCCTTCCCAGTAGCCGCGCAGCGTCGGCAGGTCGTGGGTCGTGACCGTGGCGATGGCTCGGCGCAGGTACTCCTCGGGCCGGCGGAAGCGGCCGTCGCCATGCTTCTCGAACAGCAGCACCTTGTACGAATACACGGCGAACTCGGCCATCGCATGGCGCATCTCGTCGGGCACGGTGCCGAGGTCCTCGCCGACCACGAGGCAGCGGTGCAGCACGCTCTCGAGCGCCAGCACGGCCATCAGGTCGTCGAGCGGGTAGTGCACGTAGCCGCCCTCGGTGGCGCCGAGGCCGACCGGCACCCACCACTGGCGGCACAGCGCCATCACGTGATCGAGGCGCAGCGCGCCGAAGTGACGCATGTTCGCGGCGATGAGGTCGCGGAACGGGCGGTAGCGCTCGACCACGAGCGCGTGGGGGTCCTGCGGGGGAATGCCCCAGTCCTGTCCCTTGAGCGCGAGCGGATCGGGCGGCGCGCCGACGCCGGCACCCATGCGGTACACCTGCTGGTCGGACCAGGTCTCCGCGCCGCTCGGGTTCACGCCGACGGCATAGTCGCCGTACAGCCCGATGGGCATGCCGAGCTCGCGGGCCAGCCGCTGGGCGGCGGCGAGCTGCTCGTCGGCGATCCACTGCAGCCAGGCGTGGAACTCGACCGCGGTCCGGTGGCTCGTCTCGAACTCGCGCACGCCCGCGCCGGCGGGATCGCGCAGTTCCTCGGGCCAGGCCGGCCAGCCCCAGTAACGGTCGGAATCCTTCGAGCGCAGGTGTGCATCGATGGCGTCGTGCAGCGCCTGACGGCGCAGCGGCTCGCCGCGCTGGTGCTGGAAGGCGCGGAAGGCAGCGGCCCGCGGCGTGTCTCGATCGAGCTCGGTGCGGCGGAAGTGGTCGTAGAGAACCTGCAGCACGGGCAGCTTCGCGCGCGCTACGCCCGGGTAGTCCACGTCGTCCGTGGCGCGCAGCCGCTCCAGCTCGCGCTGGAAGGGCGCGCTCTCGACCGTCATGCGCGCCTCGTCGCAGCCGGCGTAGCCGGGCACGTCCGGTACGGACACGTACAGCACGTTGAGGAAGTGCCGCGACGACGGGCTGTAGGGACTGAAGTGCCCGGGGTTCGAGGGGAACAGCGCGTGCAGCGGATTGAGCCCGATGAACGCCGCGCCCTGCGCCGCACACAGGCGCACCACGGCCTGCAGGTCGGCGAAATCCCCCATGCCCCAGTTGCCCGGCGAGCGCAGCGTGTAGAGCTGCACGGCGACGCCCCAGTAGCGCTGCCCGTGCGCAAGCGCGTCGGGTTCGTGGCAGCGGCTCGGGGCGAACACCAGCGTGCCTTCGCCTTCGCAGCCCTGGCTGCTGCGGACGCGCAGCGTGTGATGCCCGGGCGGCAGATTCTCCGGCAGGATCAAGGCACGACGGGTGAGCCAGCGCCCGTCGAGCTCGCGACGCTCGACCTCGCCGAGTTCGCCGGCCCCGATCCGTCCCGTGAGCTCGTGGCCGTCGGCGAGGGAGATCCGCCATTCGAGCGGCTCGCCGAGCGTGTCGGCCGGCAGCGCGACGACCACGGCGGTGCGTCCGGGCCGGAGCACGCACACGGGCGGGAGCACCGAGCGCCAGCGCTCCTCGTCGAGGTCCGCCAGCTCGCGCTCGATGGCGTCGGCGTCGGTCACCTTGCAGCCCATCGCGGCGAGGATCGCGGTCTTGGTCCGGGCGCTGAACGGCCGCCATTCGCCGCGGTAGTCGTGGTAGGCCTCACCGAGGCCGCGACGGCGGGCGAGCTGGTCGAGCAGTGAATCGAGCATGGTCTAGAGCTCGGCGAGGATCTTGCGGCGCAGCTCGTTGAACTCCGCCTGGGTGATCAGGCCGTCCTCGAGCAGCTGGTTGAGGGTACGCAGGCGCGCCGGCACGGTGCGGCGCTCGGCACCTGCGGCCGGGGCTGCCGGCGCGCCGCCTGCGGCGCTGTCGATGCGCGCGGCCTGCTCCATGGTGAGCGGCTTGCCGGTGGCCGCCACGGCGACGTTGCCGTCCGGTGCGAGCCCGGGCACCGCGGCGAGCCGACCAGCGACGACGTCGAAGTCGGCGAGCACCGTGGGCTGCACGTCCGGGTCGGGCGAGAGCAGGTCGATCACCGGCGGCGTCGCCTCGTCGGCGTCGCCGCGGATGCCCCACTGCGACCAGCGCACGCCGCGCGCCACGTTCATGGTCATCATGGTTGGGCGCCGCGACCCGAGGTTGCCGGGACGACCGGTCTGCTCGAGCTCGGCACCGGTCACGAGCACCGTGTACGCCCAGGACGCCTCGGGCACCCCGCCCAGGAACTCGGTGGGAACGTGGAACTCGACCTGCCGGCCGCTGACGCGCACCCGGGTGGGGAAGAAGTACAGGTCGTTGACGCGCTTCTCCGAGCGACCCTCGACGTCCTTCAGGTCCTCCTTGGAGGTGCGGCCCTTCTCGGCGCGCAGCTCGGCCTCGAACTGCTCGTCGAAGTGCATCTGCATCATGGTGCGAGCGATGTCGGGACGCGGCGTCAGCACGATCGCCTTCTCCCAGGCGAAGTTGCGGTCCACCGCGACGCCGCGACCGGGCACGGCAACGGTCTCGCCCGCGCCCGCGATGCGGTCGGTGTCGACGTAGATGTCCACGTTGAAGGTGTAGAAGCCGTTGCGCGCGAGGCGCTCGATCGGGGTCTGGCCGAGCTCGGTCACGCGGCCGACCGGGCTGCGGATCGCCTGCGCCATTTCCACGACGAACCACACGCCGTCGCTGCGCTGCTCGGCCGACACCCGCACGAGGTCGAGATCGCCCTGCTGCATGTCGTCGCGGTTGGGATAGATGAGCGAGCCGTTGCCGACGTCGTCACCCTTGATGTCATCCAGCGAGAGCAATCGCTCCGCTGCCGCCGCGCCCGCGGTCGAGCCGAGCAAAGTGGCAGCGGAAAGGATCCAGCGACCGAGCGGACGGAGACGAATCATGCGACCCACCTAAAAGTCGGGGCGGCGACGCTGCCGCGTTGCCGCCCCGCGAGATTAACAACTCGATCCGGTCAGAAGCTGACTTTCATGAAGATCTTCATGCGGTACTGGCGGTAGTCCACCGAGCTGAGCGGGATGTTGCCGAGCGGCGTCGCGAACGCCGTGATCCCCGGCGCCGGCGCCAGCCTCACGCGGCGACCGCCCGAGTCGGTGTAGAAGGACGGGTCGTAGTCACCCCAGAGGTAGTCGATCGTGCCGCCGAACTCGACCCCGGAGAGGAAGTAGCTGAAATCCAGGCCGATGCGGTTCTTGGTGGTCTCGCCGGTCATGTACTCGGCAAAGCCGAAGTCGTTGCTCGCCTCGAAGCCGAGCCCGACGGGCGCCACGTCGATCGTGCCGTCGATCAGCTCGACCTGGTGGAACTCGTAGATCAGCGTTGCGTACAGGTCGGGGGTCAGCTGGTAGCCGGCGCTGAGCCCGAAGGTGTCGTAGTCGGCCTCGCGATCGTCGCAACTGATGCAGCCACCGAGTCCCACGTTCGGGATCCAGTCGGGGTTCATGGAGCCCACTGCGCCCGGGAAGCCGTCGTAGGCATCGGTCAGCGACGAGCGCCGGGTGACCCGATCGTCCTCGTCGGAGATGTACTTGTAGCGCGCCATCAGGTCGACGCCGTTCCCGAAGTCGAGCGTGTACATCGCGCGGAGCGCGAAGATCTGCATCAGGCGATCCTGGTACGGCGAGTACGGCGAGCGGTAGGCGCCGCCGAGACCCCAGGAATTCAAGCCTTCGTTGCGCGGGTACGGGTCGCAGCCGGTGTCCTTGTCCTGGCTGCCGCAGGCCTGCCAGTTGGTGTTGAAGTCGATGTAGCTGTACTCGCCCGCGAACTGCCAGTCGCCGACCTGGTACTTCGGCACCAGCGTGACGCCCTTCCAGCCGATCACCGAGTACGCCACCGGCTCGTCGAAGTCCGTGAAGTCGTTGTCGGCCATGCCGGAGACGACCTGCTGAACTTCGCCGTTCCAGCCGCCCCAGCCGAGGCCGGCACGCGAGTTGGCGTTCTCGCGATTGCCGAAGTTGTAGTCCGGGCGGCCCCACTGCCAGGTGCCTTCCTGGCCTTCGGTGAGCAGCACGTCCTGCTCGCGGCGCGCGGCGGTGACGGACACGTAGTCGGAACCCACGTTGAAGAACTGCGCGCTCAGCGACAGCCCGTCGATGAACAGCCGGTTGAAGTTGATGTTCAGGGTGCCCGAGATGTCGTCCATGTCGCGCAGCGGCACCGGGCTGAACCGGCAGGCGCCGTTCCAGGAGCCGGGGCCGCACAGCGAGTCGCGGACGCTGTAGTCGCTGTAATAGACGGACGCGCCGAAGTCCATGAAGTCGAGCCCGGTGTACTGGCCCTTCAGCGCGACGATCGTGTTGTCCCAGCGGGTCTTCTCGCTGACGCCGTTCAGGTCGCTCGGATCCGCGGGGTCGAGGTCGTGATCAAACGCGTACATCGTGATCAGCGTGGCGTTCCAGTCCGGGCTCGGCGTGTACTTGGCCTGGAAGATCCAGTTGGCATCGTTCGCGTAGATGTTGTCGGTGCCGATGGCGCCGGTGCTGAAGCCCAGGCCCTGGTACTGGGCCAGCGTCACGCGAGCGAGATCCCAGCGCAGCGTGCGGTCGAGCGCCGAACCCTGCAGCAGCACGCCGCCGATGTTGTCGCGGTCGATGTAGCGCGACTTGCCCTGGGTCCAGGCGTCGAACATGCCCCAGTCGCTGTTGCCGATGGTGGCCGAGTCCATCCACTCGTAGCCCGGCGTGATGCGGGCCCAGGCGCCGCGCAGCTTGATGTACTGGTTGCAGCGCGGGTCGTCCTCGCCGCAGTTCGTGGTGTCGTTGTCGGGCACCGCGAAGCCGCCGTAGTTCGACCAGTAATTCTTGTTGAACCGGCTGTGGATGCGTCCGCCGATCTCGACCTGCTTCGAGACCTGGGCGTTGAACATCAGCTCGAACTCGATGCCCTGGCCCTGGTCGCCGCCGCCCTCGCCGGGGGTGGTCTCGGCGTTGGAATAGAGGCCCTGCTCGGTACGGCGGTTACCGTCCAGGAACTTGGCGTAGATGCTGCCGTACCACTTCAGCGGCGAGGCGCTGTCCTGCGCGAGAGTCGCCTCCGGAGCCATACCGAGCGCGGCGGCGACGGCCGCCGCCAGAGTCGCGTTGCGAAGATGCATGTTCATCCCCCGGGAAACTTTCGTCAGAGCCTTACTTGCGGATCATCTGCAGCGTGGCGCGCTTCACCGAGCTGCCGTCTGCGCCGCACTCGAACTTGACCATGTCGTACTGGGCCTGCGCCTCGTCCGGCGTGCCCGCGCCCTTGCCCGCGAGGACGTCGATGACGTGCGGGTCGCAGTCGCCGTCGTTGCCGCCGCCGAAGCGATGCTGGCCCTCGAACTCGTTCACCTTGCGGGTCAGGAGGTCGGACTTGTCCGGGAAGCCCTCGTTCGACTGCATGACGACCTGGTAGCCCCACTTCGAAGGATCGCCGCCGCCGAGGTCCTCGAGCTTCACCTTGGCGCTGACGGTCTTGCCGGTGCCCGTGGTGCGTCGCGGGATCACGATGTCGGCAGCCAGGTCGGCCGCCTTCGCCTTGACCTCGGCCCCGACGCGGGAGGCCGGCTGCGGGGACAGGATGATCACCTTGTCCCAGGCGCTGTCCTCGGCGAAGGCCACGTTCAGGCCCGGCAGCGACTTGGTGTGGCCCTTGCCCGGGGTCGTGTCGATGAAGATGAAGGCCATCTGGGTGGCGAAACCGACGCCCATGCCCCAGGGATCGGCCAGCCGGTCATTCACGGTGACCTTGAAGTCCGGGTTGTCGCCGCCCGTGACCTCGAACTCGACGAGGTCGAACGAACCGGCGGTGTATACGCCATCCGTCGGATAGGTGTAGCCGCCCGGACCCTTGTCGTCGCCCGTCGGATCCATGAACTTCACGCCCTCGGCCTGCGCCGCCCCTGCCAGCGCGAATCCCACCGCAAGTGCCGAGATCGAAAAGCGAGCCTTGTTGTTCATCAGCTGTGTCCTCTGGTCAGCCTGTTGCAACGCCCCCGCGGGGGCCGACATCCGTCATCCCTTGACGCCGCCGGCCGTCAGGCCGGAGACGAGGTATTTCTGCAGGAACAGGAACAGAACGACGACCGGTAGCGACACGATGATCGACCCGGCCGCGAAATATCCCCATTGCGAGGTGAACCCTCCGACGAAGAACTTGAGGCCCACGGGGGCCGTGTACTTTGCTTCTTCCTCGAGGAAGGTCGCCGCAAGAATGAACTCGTTCCACCCGGTCATGAACGAGAACAGCGCGGTGACCGCCACGGCGGGCTTGGCCAGCGGCAGGATGATCCTGAA
>Ga0105103_10001623_pt1 | contig 12186 bp, 11 predicted proteins | sample PPLLaktember2015_2_FD_79107 | JGI IMG/M metagenome (GOLD analysis project Ga0105103, IMG submission 79107) | Freshwater sediment microbial communities from Prairie Pothole Lake near Jamestown, North Dakota, USA - PPLs Lake P7 Core (6) Depth... | ecosystem: Environmental > Aquatic > Freshwater >...
ATTCATCGTTTTCTGTTTTTGATTTAAATAAGCTGACTGTTTCAAAAATACAACATTTTTTTAATCTTTTTTAACTCTGTGAAATTTAGCAATCTGCCGGAGAAAGGTCAGCAGATGTTGATTTCTTAATACATCGGGCTGATGAGATGGGCCAGAGATTCCTTCATGTGCGCCAGTCTTGATCTTTTTTTCCAATCTCCGGCCACTATTTCCCGGCTGTTCGACAGGTCGGCATGATAAAACCCGGTTAGTTGACGGGTGAAAGCCGCATCATAAATAAAGGTATTGATCTCAAAATTAGTTTCCAGGCTTCTGAAGTCGAGATTGGTTGTTCCAATGCTGCAAAAAATGCCATCCACCATGATCAGTTTGCTGTGGATGAACCCCTTTTGATAAAAGAATATGCGGACGCCTGCTTCCAGCAATTCCTCCACAAAGGAGAAGGAACACCATTTCGGGATCCGCGCATCGGAAAATTCAGGCATCAGGATCTGGACGTTAACGCCTCCCAAAGCGGTAATCTTCAGCGCCTCCAGAATAGGTGGAGGAGGCATCAGGTAGGGGGTTACAATAAATACATCTTTCTTTGCGCTGGCAATGGCTGCAAAAAACGCCTGCCCTATGCTGTCCCAGTCGGAATCGGGGCCACTGGCGCTGATTTGTACGGCCGGTCCTTTCAGGTCAGACTGCGTTTTGAAATAACCCGGCCCTTTCAGGTTTTCCTTTTTGACGAAATACCAGTCGGCGGCAAAAATCACCTGAAGACAGGCTACTGCATCCCCTTCGATCTGCAAATGGGTGTCCCTCCACGGACCGATTTTTTCAATCCCCTTCAAATAGCGGTCTGCAAAATTTATCCCTCCCGTAAATCCGATCTCCCCGTCGACAATGGCTATTTTACGATGGTTCCTGTAGTTCACCCTAGGGGTTAATCTTGGGAACCTTACCTCCATAAATGACTGAATATCCACTCCCGACTCCCTGAGCTCCCTGATAAAACGTGAGGACAATCCCCAGCTCCCCACATCGTCAATGATCACACGGACTTCCACCCCTTCCCTGCTTTTCCTGATCAGCAATTGTTTGAGACGGTTTCCCACCTCATCATCGTCAATAATGTAGTATTCCAGGTGGATGTGGTGTGAGGCCTTTTCTATGGCTTCAAAAATGGCATTTACCGTTTTCTGCCCGTTGTTCAGGATTTTCAACCGGTTACCGGTGGTCAGCAGGGAATGGGAGTTGTTCATCAGTAACCTGACGATGTTCTCTTTATCTTTGGCATCATCAGCCAGTACCAGCTCCTTCTTTTGCAGTTTTTTAAGCTGACGGCTGGCAAGGATTCTGAACCGGCCCAGGTTTTTCAGGCCCCGGCGGGAAAACATTTTGGTTTTCCGGTATTCCTGACCAAATATCAGGTAAAAAACCAGCCCGACAACGGGTAAAAGGACCAGTGCCAGAATCCAGGCTGCTGTTTTTTCAGGCGACCGTTTTTCAAAAAGGACAATACCTGCAATGGCCACCGATGTGATCAGAAACAGCAGCAAAACAACCTCCCGGAAAGCGAGGTGCGTTAAATTCAGGTTACTCCACATATCCTCTTCTCCGAAAACCGGAACCGTTTAAATAAGATGGCAATTTAAGCGTTCTGAAAAACAAATCCATCAACCGGGCAATGAAAATATACATTTTCGTTCAAAACAGCTGCCGAAATAAGAATGAACTGTTGTACATTCGTACAGAATGACACAAAAGGATGGATATGGACACTGAAACAAATCAAAAAGTTACCCGGCAGGCTGAATATGCGGGCAAATTTTATTCGGGTTCCGCAAAGGAGCTGAAGGCAGAAGTAGAGAAGTACTGCCGCGAAGGGAAACCTCCCCTTTTTCCTCAAAGATTTCCGGGAGCGCTGATTGTTCCGCACGCGGGGTATGTTTTCAGTGGTAAGGTAGCTGCTTCAGGGTATAACCAAATGATACCGGGTCACTATCCGGAAAGGGTGTTCATACTCGCCTCGAGCCACCAATATGCTAAATCGGGGGTTTCCGTCTTTTCATCCGGAAATTACGAAACCCCCCTTGGACCGGTCAGGGTGGATACCGCGACTGCAAAGGAGCTGCTGACAGCGAATGACCTTTTCAACGCCAGGGAAGAGATTCATCGCCGGGAGCACAGCCTGGAGGTTCAGTTGCCTTTTCTCCAGCATAAGCTGGGGAATCACCTCCGGGTGGTACCTATGGTGCTGGGCATCCGGCATCCCGGGGATTGCCTCAGGCTGGCAGAAGCACTGCAACCCTGGTTCAACGGGAAGAACCTCTTTGTGATCAGTTCTGATTTTTCCCATTACCCGGATTACCAGAACGCCCAAACAACAGACAAGGCCACTTCGGAAGCCATTCTTTCCAATTCCCCGGAGCAACTTCTGAAAACACTTGACCACAACAGCAAACTGAACATTCCCGGACTGGCCACCTCCTTATGCGGATGGACCTCCGTGCTTACCCTGCTTTATCTGACGGCGGGTAAAACGTTCTCCTACCATTGGGCAGACTATCAGAATTCCGGGGACCAGCCCTTGTTCGGAGATCACCACAGGGTGGTCGGATACAGCTCCATTGCCGTTTATGAGGAGCAAAACAGCACTTTTTCATTAACAGAACCTGAGAAAATGAAACTCCTGGAACTTGCCGACCGGGCGCTCCGGAAGTTCATAGTGACGGGAAGCAGGGAAAAGGAGGCCTTTGAAACCTGTTCCGGAAAATTATTGGAAAAAGGCGGAGCATTCGTCAGTATTTACATCGGGGGCAAACTGCGCGGGTGCATCGGCCGGTTTGAAAATGGTGATTCGCTGGCCGATGCTGTTCACGACTCTGCGGTTTCTGCCGCCACCGACAGAAGGTTCTCCCCGGTTTCCCCTGAAGAGCTGAATGATCTGACGATTGAGATTTCCGTCCTTTCCCCCCTGCGTAAAATCAGTTCACCTGAAGAAATTGAGCCGGGCAGGCATGGCATCTATATCCGGAAGGACTGGTCATCAGGTACCTTTCTCCCTCAGGTGGCAGATAAATATGGCTGGACAACCAGAGAGCTGCTGGAAAGGTGTGCCAGGGATAAGGCCGGGATTGGCAAAGAGGGTTGGAAAACAGCTGAATTGTTTGTCTATGAAGCAATTGTGTTCAGTAATGCCCATAGTTAAGTCAGGTACTCAACTTCCCTGCAAACCTTATTAACCTGGAAGCTACCTCTTCGAGGGTTTCATTTTTCTTGGCAAAACAAAAACGGAGGTATTGGGTGTTTTTCACTTTATGCATAAAAACAGAGAGGGGCATGGCGGCCACCCCGGTTTCATTGATCAGCCGCAGGGCAAATTCCGTATCGGGTTCGTCGGAAATCCTGCTGTAATTAACCAGCTGGAAATAGGTTCCCCGGGCAGGGGTTAGTATAAACGGGGAGCCTTTAAGCAAACGGTTGAAATAATTCCGCTTTCCCTGATAAAATTCAGTGATCTCATTGGTATCCGGTTGCGTATTCAGGTAATCCGACAAAGCATGCTGAAACGGTGAATTCGCATTAAAAACCTGGCATTCGTGGACATTGCGAAATTCAATCATCAGCCTTTCAGGAGCCAGGCACCAGGCCAGTCCCCATCCATGGATGTGAAATGCCGGTCCCGGAGAGGAAATGATGAAACTCCGGGAAGCCAGGCCTTCAAATTCGCCGGCACTTTGATGTTTCTCCCGGTCATAAATCAGGTGTTCAAAACTCTCCTCGCTGATGACATATATACCGGTCCCCTGGGTTAACCGTTGCAGCTGCATCAGGTCTTCACGGCCAAATACCATTCCGGTGGGATTGTGTGGAGAATTGAAAATGATAAGCCTGGTTTTCGAGGTGATCATTTTTCGGACATCTTCCCAGTCAATCCTGAAATCAGGCTCTGCCAGCGGAACATAAACCGGTGTTCCTCCGTTCAGTCTTACCGCAGGACTGTAGGTAAAATAGGATGGCTCCATAATGATCACCTCGTCTCCCTCATTGACAACAGTCGTGATGGCAGAGCATAAGGCCTGGACAATTCCTGCACAGACGGTGATTTCCGATACCGGAGAATACCGCCTTCCGTATTGCCTGAAGTAGAGGTCGGAAATATGTTTCCGAAGTGACAACAACCCTTCTCCCGGGGCAAAACTATTGAATTTCTCCCTGACATACCAGGCAGCCAGGCTGGCCAGTTCTGTCGGACAATTGAATTCGGCAATGCCCACCGACATGTCTATCTGACCCGGCTCTGTCGCCAGGTTTCTCATTTTCCAGAAAGGACTTCCCTGTGTTGCCGGAATTTTAGTTTGCATTGGCAGGTCTGTATATTTTACCGGTGGAAAACCATTTGAGATCTCTGTTTCAAAGATAGAAATATTTTCGGTATCATGACTGAAACACCTCGTGCAATACGGCCAGTGACCTGAAATTTCCCATATTTTCAAAATGGAGGTGATAATACTCCAGTAATTTCGCGGTCAGCTGATTCCTGTTCGCCTGATTAAGCGACAGGTTGCCCGTCTCCCCGATGCTCATTCCGGCGATTTCACAGAAAAGAGCGGTGGTCTCCCGATCCATGTAATAGGGATGAAGAGGTTCTTGCTGGCTGATGGTTCCCTTTTTCAGGTCAAACCAACCGCTTTTATCCTCCTCCAGCAAGGGATATATTCCCGCCCATTCTGTTAAATGCACCAGGAACCAGAGGTGAAAATTGGCCGTTCCCTTAGCCATGTTATCCAGAAAGAGTAAGGCGTTCTCCAGGAAGGCATAGATTCCGGGGTTGGCTTCCTCTTCGCGGATCAGTTTATATAATACTTCAGCCAGAAAAAGCACCTGGGCCGATTTAACCACCTGAAAGGGAATCGAGTGATAAGGGTATAAAAGCCTGACCTCTTTCATCCGTTGCAAATCCCGGGTTTTCTTCTGGTAAAATTCAATTTCCAGAATAAAAAGGGGTTGAAGAACTGAAGATTTATTCCCTGATTTTCCTCCCCTGGCACTATTGACCATACAGGAAATCCTTCCCGAACTTTCTGTAAAAAGCGTAACAATCAGGCTGTTTTCGCTGTAGGGCAGCGAATGGAGAACAATGGCCCGTGTTTTTACCAGCATAGCTGAACTTCAGAAATTACGGTTTAAACCGATGAAATGCCAGTCCTGATCAACATCTCCATCAGTGAATAACCAGGAGTTTTGCAATATGGGTTTTATCTCCTTCCGGCTGGGCACAGAAAAACAGATAAACACCCGTACTGACTCTTTTCCCGTTCAGGTTCCTCCCGTTCCAGGTCAGGTTGCTTCCCAAAGATACTCCCTTAAAAACCAGGTTCCCGGAAATATCGGTTATTTTAACATCCGTATCTTTCATCAGGCCGGTGATGGTAATGTCACCGGTCCATGTTTCCCTGACCGGATTGGGATAAACGTAAACCCCGTTAAAATCGTTCTTGCCCGGAGGGGCATCCCCCTGATAGGAGACAAGTCCTTTGTCGGTTCCGATATACAGCTCCCCGGTGGCACCATTCATGGCAAGGCAAATGATGGTATTGGAGATCAATGGGCTGTTCTCGGAAGTAAAATGTTGAATTTCTACATCTCCCTGTTCTGAAACCAGGTATATCCCGGAATTCTTGGTGCCCAGCCACTTCCTGTTTGCCCCGTCGACGACGATGGCGGTTACGGTTTCCGTTTCCAGAAGGGGATGGTAATTGCCATCGTTCAGTTCGAGACTGGGCTGATAGGCATAAAAGGCGCTCTCTTTCCATACGCCCGCCGGATTTGGGAACACCGCCACGCCTTTGGAAGTCCCCAACCATATTTCTCCCTTCAGGTCTTCAGCAATGGCATAGATGTCGTTCATCCGGTTGAAAATCTCCTGTTCACCATTGTTGAAATAGGAAATCAGGGGAAGAAATTTCTTTTTTGAAACGTCCCCGTTGACGACATAGAGGTCTCTGCCCCTGGGAAGGATGATCCATTTGTCGTTTGTCCCGGAAACGATGACCTGGCCAATCGTATATTGCTGTCCGGCTACCTCCGTAAGTTCAAAGCTTTTCCATTCCCCGGCTGCGGTGAGGCTGTGCAGCCCTTTGGATGACTGCGAATTGGTCATCCACAGCGTTCCTTTTCTGTCATAAGCCATTCCGCCGATACGGGTATAAGGTTCAAGTGGTTGTTCGGGAATGGCGGTTTCGAGTGGGCTGTTCCGGTTGTTGTACCTTTTCACGAGCTGCTTACCCTTGAATTCCAGCACTCCCCCACCCCAGCTGGCAGCATAGACATGACCCGGATCAGAAGGATCTGCCACCACCTGGACGATGTCAAAAAAACCGGTCATTTCCGGAAATTCCTTCTTGCTGAAGTAGCTCCACTTTCCTTCATTCAACTGCTGGAACAACGGCTGGCGGAACTGATTGTTCCAGGGATCGTTGCGGCCACCCTGTGAAATCCACAGATTACCCCCGGAAGTGGTCAGGGAAAAAATAGAATTGCTCAACGGTCCCGGGGGAAGATGTTGTTCAAAATTCTGCCCGTTATAATGGATCAGGCTGTAGCCATCATCGGCAATCCAGGCTGCTCCGTCGGTGGTAAAAACGGCATCCCTGGGCTTTATCAGACCGATGGTCTGGTTTCCAATGGAATACTGGGATATTTTGCCCAGGTTTTTGAGTGAAGTATCGTACACCGTAATGTGCTCCCTGTCGGTTACCGTAAGGTATTTCACATTGCTTTGGATCTGAGTGAAATAGCCTGCTCCGGTCAGAATTCTTTTCCATTGGCCTCCTTCCAGCAAATAGGCTTCATCACCGTCCCACTGGTCTCTGGTGCTGACGGCCATCAGCTGGTTATTGAAACGGGCCAGGTGGCTGAACTTTCCGGTATTATTAGGAATGGCAGTATCCCTGATCCAGTTCCTGTAATCCTGCAAATTGGCATTTCTGATATTTGCCCTGAAAATTCCCGATTCGGTGGCAGCATAAAGAAAATTACCATCGGTTTCCAGATCGAATACCTTAACCTGGGTGCCGTTTTCTCCTATTATGTAGGTACCTGAAATCTCAGATTTGTTGAGATCAATGTCAACGATGCCGAAACCACAGGCCAGATAAGCATGGTTCTCATAAAAAACAGCGCTGTACACCGACTTATCTCCTGAAAGCAACTTCCTTTTTATATCGTTCAGATTGGTAACCCCATCCTCCCGGATCAAATCCAGGTTGCTGTTTTCATAGGCAACCAGGAGGGTCTTCCGGTCACCATACCATGCCATGGTACGGATACCTACATCACTGAGCCCGTTTTCAGCAGAAAGCTTATGGAGTTCGTTATCTGATTTATCCAGATAAAACAATCCACCGGTGGTGGCACAAAAAACTTTATCCCCGGCATCTGCCACCTTCACGGCATTGGTGTAGGAATAATAATCCCGCCATACTCCCTGCTGTCCCCAAACAAGGAAGGAGATCAGGCAACCCAGAAAACAAAGTAAATGCTTCATCACAGAAATGCTTAACATTTCACGGCCATCAGGTAATTCACCAGCTTTTCAAAGGCCATGCCCCGGTGGCTGATCTGATTTTTTGTATCCAGATCCATCTCTGCAAATGAGTCGGTAAAACCCACGGGGCAAAACACAGGATCATATCCGAACCCGTTGTTCCCTTTTCTTTCCTGCAGAATGTTCCCCTCCGCAATGCCTTCAAACAAACTCTCTTTACCCTCCGTAACCAGAGAAATAACAGTTCTAAAACGTGCTTTCCTGTTTTTTATTTCAAACAGGCTGGCCAGGAGTTTATTTATGTTGTCATCCGCATTTTTTCCCTCACCGGCATACCTGGCCGAAAAAACCCCCGGTTCTCCGCCCAGCGCCTCCACTTCAAGGCCGGTATCGTCTGCAAAACAATTTTTTCCGTACCGGGTATAAACATACCATGCTTTTTGTGAAGCATTTTCTTCCAGGGTGGGGTAATCTTCCGGAATTTCTTCAAAACAACCGATCTCTGCAAGGCTTTTTATCTCAAAGCGCTCTTTCAGCAACTTTTTAATCTCTGTTATTTTGTGCAAATTGTTGGTGGCAAAAACAAGTTCCATGGGTTTCAGGTCAAAAGGTAAAAACGCACAGGGATGATGCTCCGGTGGCGATATCAATTGTGCTGATCACAGGTACATTTATTGATGCATTCCAAAATCTGGCTCAGCATTTCATGCTTCAGAAAATAATAGGTGTTTTTGCCATCTCTCTTGGAACACAACACGCCTTTGTCTTTAAGGATACCCAAATGGTGTGATGCAGCAGCCTGCTCGATGCCCAACGACTCGTATATTTCCGTGACGGTCAGCTTTATTCCCCCTTCCAGCTGTTTCAGAATGGCTATCCTCATTGGATGAGCGATTGCTTTCAGCAGGTTGGCAGCCAGTTCCAGTTTTTCAATGTTCAGCTCTTCAGTTACACCCATTGGTTGCAGATATTATGCAAATATATAAATATTCAAATTAAGCAGAAATAATTGTGTTGCAGATGATTTTTAATATTTTTGACCCGCTGAATTAAAGTGAATTTAATTCAGGAGGGATCAATAAGCGGTTATCAGCAAACAAAATAAATGAGGATGGTGACCTTACAGGAAATAAAGAGACCAATAGAAAAAGAGCTCAGGGATTTTGAGCCTTATTTCCGGAAATCGCTCCGGAGTGATGTTCCCCTGCTCGGCACCATCCTTGATTATGTCTACCGCTCCCGGGGCAAGCAGCTGCGTCCGGTCTTTGTATTTCTCTCTGCCCGGCTGTTCGGGGAAACCACTGAAGATTCTTACCTGGCGGCCTGTTCCGTAGAATTGCTGCATACTGCCTCCCTGATCCATGATGATGTGGTGGATGATTCTTTCGAACGCCGGGGTCTCCTGTCGGTGAAGGCGCTCTGGCAAAACAAACTGGCTGTGCTGGTCGGGGATTACATTCTTTCCAAAGGTTTGATCCTGCAACTGGAAAATAAGAGGTACGGATTTTTACACCTCATTTCCAGGGCAGTAAAAGACATGAGTGAGGGGGAAATACTCCAGATCAAAAAAAGCAGGAACCTGGATATGGATGCCGACACCTATTTCGAAATCATCCGTAAAAAAACGGCATCCCTTATTGCAACAAGCATGGCCATCGGTGCCTCTTCGATAACCAATGAGGAGGAGGTGATTGAAAAAATGTACCGCATAGGACAGGATGCAGGAATCGCTTTTCAGATCAAGGACGACATTTTTGATTATCTCGCCAAGGGGCTGATTGGAAAACCCACCGGAAACGACATCAAGGAAAAGAAAATCACACTTCCGCTGCTGCACCTTCTGTCCCGCTCATCCTTACCTGAAAAACTCAGGATATTGTGGCTGGTGAAAAGCAAAAACAAAAAAACGGAAACGATAAACAAGCTGGTGAAGCAGGTGGTTGATTCGGGGGGTATCGAATATTCCACTGAAAAAATGATCTGGTTCAGGGACAAAGCCATTGCCGGATTGATGGAATTTCCTGAAAACGAAGCCAGAAATGCCTTGATTTCCCTGATGTATTACATCACCGAAAGGAATAAATAAAACGATAATGTAGAGACGCGATGCATCACGTCTCTACAATTGTTGTTTTCAGAAATGAACCACCGGTTTTCCCAGAATATCTGACAGCAGGTGATTGGCCAGCCGGCTGGCACCAATCCTGAAAAGCTGTTTGTTCAGCCATTCTTCGCCGAGCAGGTCAAGGACCACCGCCATGTAAACCAGCGCATCTTCTGTTTGCACAATTCCCCCGGCCGGCTTAAAACCTCTTTTCTCTCCGGTTTGTTCGTACCAGTAGTGAAGGGCGGAGCACATCACCACTGCCGCTTCCGGTGTTGCCGATACCGCTGCTTTTCCGGTGGATGTTTTGATGAAATCGGCCCCGGCGTCAAGAGCCAGCAGGGAAGCCTGCCAGATCTGCTCCGGATCTGCAAGAATACCGCTTTCCAGGATGACCTTCAGGTGTGCATCGCCGATGGCTTTTTTTATTGCGGTCATCTCATCCAGGCAATACCGGAAATCTCCTTCCAGAAAGGCCCATAATGGCAGGACGATGTCAACTTCGTCGGCTCCATGGAGCACTGCCAAACGGGCTTCTTCCGTTTTCACCTGTTGAAAGGTCATGGAATGGGGAAACCCCCCCGCTACCGCAGCAATGTTCACCTCACCCGCAGCCAAAGTTTCCCTGACTACCTGAGCCATATGGGGAAAGACACAGATGGCGGCCACATTGTCGATTCCTTTGAACTCCCTGTCAAAGGAATTTACCCTGGCTGTAAAAGCGGCCACAAAAGAGCTGGTATCTGTGGCATTCAGGGTGGTCAGGTCTATACAGGAAAAAGCTGTTTTCAGCAGGGAGGAGGTTTTCATTGTCGAAGCGGCCGCCCGGTAATGGGCCGACAACCGGGACACTTCCTCCTGCCGGAGGGGACAAGGGATAAATTTCATGATATGGTCATTTAAGTTTTTCGTTCTTAAGGTGCCTGTCGGCATCACGGAGGCTCTTTTTTTCCATGTTCCGGGCGAATGCTGTTGTGAGGTCAATACCCGTCTGGTTGGCCAGGCATATCAGCACCCACAGCACATCGGCCATTTCGTCGCCCAGATCGTAGTTTTCATCCTGTTTTTTAAAGGACTGCTCTCCGTAACGGCGGGCTATGATCCGTGCCAGTTCGCCTACTTCCTCGGTCAGTAACACCATGTTGGTCAACTCATTGAAATAGCGCACCCCATAGCGGCTGATCCATTGGTCAACCCGGCGCTGTGCTTCTGAAAGGGTAATTTCATCGTATTCCATCAGGTCATTTTAAAGGTTATTCCTTGTTTTTTGAATCCAGTATAATGGTCACGGGACCATCATTGACCAGGGAAACCTCCATGTGCGCTCCAAAAATACCGGTACCTACCTTTCTGTTTATCACCTTCTCCAGTCCGGCAACGAATTGTTCGTAGAGCGGAACAGCCGTCTCTGGCCGGGCAGCCCTGATGTAGGAAGGACGGTTTCCCTTTTTGGTGCTGGCATGGAGGGTGAACTGGCTGACCACCAGGATCTCCCCCCGGACATCCGTCACCGGAAGGTTCATCACCCCTTCCCCGTCATTAAAAATCCTGAGCTGTGTTATCTTTTTAACCAGCCAATCAATATCTTCCTGGTTGTCGGCCTCTTCAATGCCAAGCAGGAGCAGGAGACCCGCTCCGATTTCCGCCACCCTGCTGCAGTTGACTGTCACTGCGCTTTGCGATACCCGTTGAACAACGACTCTCATCTTTAAAACATATTTTATAAGCCTATTAAATTCTCTCAACTCTCCCCCAAGCTTACAATGCGAGAATGATATTGTCCGAAACCTCTGACTTTTTCCCGATGCGCACCCCTCTCTTCGGGAAGAGAGGGGCCGGGGGTGAGTTGGTATCCATATGACATTATTCCTTATCAGGCAAAACTGAATGGGTAAAAATAACAATAAACTGAATTGCTTAACCCTCCGAAAAATTACCTTTGTTAAGCTTTCATTTTTTGAAACCATGAAATGGTGTTTGATTGCGGAAGAAACAGATCCCTGGTTTTGCCTGGCCGCAGAGGAATATCTTTTGAAACACCACCAGGACGATCTGGTGATGATCTGGCAGTGTCACCATACGGTGGTGGTCGGAAAACATCAGAACCTGATGGGTGAAATCAATTACCGTACTGTCAGGGAGAACCGAATCTGCCTCGCCAGGCGAATTTCCGGCGGGGGTACCGTATTCCATGATCAGGGAAACGTGAATTTCTCCTTTCTGAAGAGCTTTGAAAACCCACAGGAAGTTAGTTTTGCCCGGTTCACCGAACCCATTATCGGGGCTCTCGCCGCCTGGGGCGTGGAAGCGGGAACATCCGGAAGAAATGATCTTTTGGCCGGTGGGAAAAAAATCTCCGGAAATGCGGAACACATCTTTAAAAACCGGGTGCTTCACCACGGTACCCTGTTGTTTTGTTCCGATCTGACCCACCTGGGACAGGCCCTCCGCCCCTCGTCCGGGCAATACCTGAGCAAAGCAGTTCCCTCCAACAGAAGCCCTGTGGTCAATATTTCAGACTTCCTACCCCATCCGTCATCCGTAA
>Ga0105103_10001625_pt1 | contig 12167 bp, 8 predicted proteins | sample PPLLaktember2015_2_FD_79107 | JGI IMG/M metagenome (GOLD analysis project Ga0105103, IMG submission 79107) | Freshwater sediment microbial communities from Prairie Pothole Lake near Jamestown, North Dakota, USA - PPLs Lake P7 Core (6) Depth... | ecosystem: Environmental > Aquatic > Freshwater >...
CCTTAATTGATCATTCTGCCGCTTTTGTAGGAAGATATTTACCCGCGAGCTTGTTCTCATGGTATGCTTTTTGAAACAGTGAATTAAAAGTACTTTGTGAGAAATCATCATGTCCTCTCCGATTCGTTTGAGTATATCAGCTGTCTGTTTCATCTTGTTTGCTTTTCAATTGGTTTTTGCTCAAGACAGCACCCAGGTATCAGGTGTTTCCAAAAGCAGCCAATATCTATTGGGTGATGAGGAGCGCCTCGAAATGCTCGTCTACATCTGGGGCGAAGTTCGTAGTCCGGGAGAGTACAGAATTCCCTTCAATACCAACGTGGTTGAACTTATTTCCATTGCGGGTGGACCAGTCAGGTCTGCAAAGCTCGACAATGTTCAAATCACCCGCCAGGCTTCTCAATGGTCCGTGAATTCAGAAAAGATCGAGAACATCATCGAATCTGCTCAAGAACCGATGACTGAAGATATGTTGAAAAGAAGTTTGCAAACGGCTTCACGCAAAATTTTGTTTTATAACGTAGATAAATATTTGGGTGACGAGGATATGGTGATTCCTCCGCCGATTTTAAAGCCGGGTGATGTGGTGAATGTCTCAACCAATAATTGGTATTGGTGGCGTGAGATGATCAAAGTGTTACATGAAGTGGCCGTGATTGCAAGTGTCTATGCATGGTTTCTGCGATCTAAAATTTGAGGATAACGGGTGAATTCATCGGAAAAAGAGCAGTCTCCTGTTCATACGTTGCTGGAAATCTTGTTTCGTCGGGGCTGGTATGTTTTGGTCTGCGTTGCCGCCATACTATTGCCGGTGATGTATTATAACGCTGCTGCGCCACGAATTTATCAGGCTACAACCACAATCATTTATGAAAATCCACGACCCCCTATTTCTACTGTTGAACAACCTTATCGTTTTCCAGTAAAGGAATCCCTGCTCAATCAGATCCAGGAAATTAACAGTCGTTCGGTCGCGTTGGAAGTTGCCAAGGCGCTACCCGACTGGGCAAAAAGTAATTTCACATTGCCGGAAAATCGAGGCCCCCAATTTGATGAAACCGCATATCTGGCGGCGATCATTAAAAACAATATTGAATCCGCGCCTGTATCTGAATCAGATGTCATCCAAATCAAGGTGCGTGCGAAAAATGATCCTTATATGGCCATGACCATTGCCAATGCGCTTTGCGATGTGCTTCAGGAACGCAATTTGCGCATCCGACGCGAGGGCGTCAGCGATATGAGGGTGTTTATCGAAGAACAGCGGGAATCGTACAAAAAAAATTTGGATGTCGCCGAGGATGCCCTGCGCCGATTCAAAGTCGCCAACCGAGTCACTTCATTAGATAAAGAAGTCGAGGAAGAACTCCAGCTCGCCAAAAACATCGAGCTCCTGTATCAACAGGCCAAAAATGAGCGTGAACGGACAGAGCAGTATTTTCAGTCGATTGGAGAGCAAATCAATACCCAGCAGGCAAAGCTGGCGCCTTCGCTGGCCAATGTGTCCAGCCAAATTGTGCAGCAATTGAAAACCCAACTGACTGACCTGCAGGATGATTATATCAAGCTGCAACTGCAGGGAGTTCCGGATAATAATTCAAAAATGCTGCAGATGAAAGATGATATGGAACGCGTGCGAGTGACTCTGGCTGAAGAGGCGCGTCGTTTTGCCGAAAACGAGCATATGATTGATCCAGTATCGCAAATGTCTTCGCTCTACCAACAACAAATAGAATTGGATCTGAAATTGCAAATGCTGCGGACCCAGGAGAAATCACTCGCGTCATCTCTGGCGGAATATGAACAATCTTTGCGCCATTTGCCTGAAAAAGAATTTGAATTGGCGCGTCTCACGCGGGAGCGCGATTTGGCCAATAATCTCTATATTATGCTTTCAGAAAAACGTGAAGAAGCCAGGATCAGCGAGGCCGAAAAAGTCGGCAATATGAGGATCATTGATCGGGCGCAGCTGCCCAAAAGACCGATTCTGCCCCGTAAAGAACTCAACCTCGCGATCGGCTTGATGTTGGGATTGACGGTGGGATTGGGTTTGGCGTTTTTCATGGAATCCCTGGACACCACCCTCAAAACACCGGAGGAAGTGGAACGGAAAACCGGTTTGACGATTTTGGGCTCTATCCCCAAAATTAAAAATCTATCGTCCGTGGATGAAGAAATGAATGGCGGCAGAGGAAATCCTCAAGTGTTGGTGACCCATTCGGAGCCCTCTTCGCCGGCATCGGAAGCCTATCGAACCCTGCGCACCAATCTGCAGTTTTCCAACTTGGCTCAAAAAACTCGGGCCATTATGCTTACGAGTTCCGGTCCGAGAGAAGGCAAGTCAACGACATCCGCTAATTTGGCGGTCGCCACTGCGCAAATGGGTTTACAGACTCTGTTGATCGATGCCGATCTCCGTCGTCCGACGCTGCATAAAATATTTAATATCAACCGTGAACCGGGACTGGCAGATATCCTGCTTCATCACAATGATTCCCTTCCCGGCGACAATGGCCGGAACGGTGATGAAAACGATTTGGATAATGATCTTGATGATCAGCATCCGTTGCGGCATACTTCATTGCGCGCGCGCAAAGCGGTGCAACAAATGGTTTCATTGGATCACTCACTCGCGGCTGCTGTTCATCACAGCCAAATCGAACATCTCGATGTATTGACCTGCGGTCTTCTGCCGCATAATCCCTCTGAAATTCTGTCAAGCGAGACCATGCGCGATCTGCTGGCGCTGGCCAAACAAAAATATGAATTCGTGATTATCGATGCGCCGCCGATTATTGCCGTCACCGATGCTGCGGTTTTAGCGCCGCAAATGGATGCAGCCTTGATGGTGGTGGAATCTGCGCGAAACGACCGTGACATCATTCTCAAGGCCAAAGTACTGCTGGAACGCGTGGGTGTCACTATGATTGGCGCGGTTTTGAATAATGTTCGCGAACGCAATCTATATGGAGATTATGATTATTATTATACCTATTACTCGGAAAAGGAGCGTAAGCGTAACACGAAATACAAAAAAAGTTCATACTAACATTGGCTTGATATTTGCCCAAAAATCCATGGCTGAAGCTGTTTGATGTTTGAACACGGTAAACATCAAGCCATTTTTATGCTGTGGATTTTATCTATATAAATCCATTAACAACACATCTGCATGAATGGAAATGAAGTAAAATGACCAATATACGAAGAAAAGCGATTGATAATATCACCCGGGTGTTCGACGTTTTTGTCATGCTGATTACATTTACGTTTTCACTCTATTACCATTCGCCAATAGAAATATCACGCAATTTAATCGGTTTCTTTTCGTACAAATTATCACTCATCAATATTATCTCACTCTTGTTGCTGGTTTGGGGATGGTTGTACCTCTTTACCAGTTTTGGTCTCTATCAGGCGCGACGGTTTTCCAACATCATCAAGGAGTGGTTTGATACCATCAAAGCCGTAACCGTTGGAGTTCTCCTGGTTGGCGCGGTCAGCGTTGCTTTCGGCCGTAATAATGTCAAACAAGAAGTGCTGTTAACCTTTTGGATTTTATGTGGATTAGCGACGATTGTAGAACGTTGGCTCTTTCGGCAATATGTTTTACATTTGCGCAGCAGCGGCCGCAATCTGCGCCATGTCATGTTCATCGGCAGCAATCCGCGCGCGATTGAACTGGCGCAAAAAGTGATGAGCCGTCGTGAGTTGGGCTATCGGTTGGTGGGCTTTGTCGATGACGAAATTCGTCATGATTTGCCGCGTGGTCCCAAAGCAAAGATCATCTGTACGCTTGATAAATTACCTGATTTTCTCGAAAAGCATGTTGTTGACGAAGTGTATATCGTTCTGCCTGTGAACAAGTACTATGAAAAAATTCGTTATATTATAAAGTTGTGCCAGGATTTGGGCATCGTCTGTCGTGTACCGTCGAACTGGTTCGAAATCCAGACGCTTCACACAGCCGCATTTGATTTGGAAGATGAGCCCATATTGACCGTTTACACCGGATCGCCACACCAATTGGAATATTTGTGGCTCAAACGCCTCATTGATATGGCCTTCTCCTCCATTTCGCTTTTGCTTTTTTCGCCCTTTATGGTGATCATTGCTTTATTCATCAAACTGACATCCCCAGGCCCTGTTTTTTTCAAACAGGAGAGGATTGGCTATAATCGCCGCAAATTCAATATGATCAAATTTCGAACCATGGTGCAGGACGCCGAGGCGATGCAGGCGGACCTTGAACATTTGAATGAAGCTGATGGTCCCGCTTTCAAAATCCAGGATGATCCGCGCATCACGAGAATCGGTAGAATTTTGCGTAAAACCAGTCTCGATGAGGTGCCGCAATTGATTAATGTACTCAAAGGTGATATGAGCTTGGTTGGCCCTCGTCCCTTGCCTGTGCGGGATGTGGAAGGCATCGAAAAAAGGTGGCAGAAGCGTCGATTCAGCATGCGGCCGGGGCTCACTTGCCTTTGGCAGATCGGCAGCCGAAATCAAATGCGCTTTGAAGAATGGATGAAATTGGATCTCGAATATATCGATTGTTGGTCGATTCAACTCGATTTGAAAATCATTGCGAAAACGATTCCGGTGATGCTTAGAGGAACGGGTCAGTAGAGTTCCTTGTTCTTTCATTAAAGTGTGATCAATTATGTTGGTTTCAGTCGTAATGCCGTGTCTGAACGAACGGGAGACATTGGGTATTTGTATTAAAAAAGCTCAGGAAACTTTGGTACGCCTGCGTATTGAGGGAGAGGTTGTTGTTGCTGACAATGGCTCAGTAGATGGTTCTATCGAAATTGCCAACGCTGCGGGTGCTAAAGTTGTTGAAGAGACGCGCAAAGGTTATGGCAATGCCTATCGCGCCGGAATAGCGGCTGCTCAAGGGGAGTATATCATCATCGCTGATTCGGATGATTCCTATGATTTCACCGATTTGGGAAGATTTATCGAAAAACTGCAAAATGGATATGACTTGGTCATGGGTACGCGCTTCAAGGGAGTCATTGAAAAAGGCGCCATGCCATGGCTTCATCGATATGTCGGCAATCCGCTCTTGACCGGCATCCTGAACCTTTTTTTCCATTCCGGCATCTCCGACGCTCATTGCGGAATGCGTGGTTTCACCAAAGAGGCTTATAAAAAAATGCAGCTGCAGACCATCGGGATGGAATTTGCTTCGGAAATGGTGATCAAGGCTGCATTGATTGGGCTCAAAATTACGGAAATTCCCATCACCCTCTACCCTGATGGACGCAGTGGGGCGCCGCATCTGCGTTCATTGCGCGACGGCTGGCGTCATCTTCGCTTTATGTTGCTGCACAGCCCCACACACCTCTATCTGTGGCCGGGCTTTTTTTTATTCATCGTCGGTATGATCTCTATGATTTTGCTTCTGCCGGGGCCTGTGCAGATTCTTGGCCATAGTGTTGATCTGCATATCATGGTATTGGGCAGTTTATCAGCGATATTGGGATATCAAACCATCTTGCTGGGCCTCTATGCCCGTATCTATGCGGTTACGCACAATTTTCTTCCCCAAGGAACCTTTCTCAAACGGATGTTCCATATTTTTAATCTTGAACGAGGTCTGGCTGTCGGCGCGATTATATTGGTTGTCGGCCTGACGCTCGGCATATTGATCTTCAGTCGTTGGGTTCAAAGTGAATATGGACCGTTCGATCAAGTTCGTCTCGCTCTATTCGCTTCCACGCTCATCATCATTGGTTCACAGACGATTTTTGCCTCCTTTTTCCTCAGCATGCTGGGGATTGAGCGCCGATAAGAATCGTCAGTTCATCAATCAAGGAGACTTGGCTTTCAATGATCATCCTCGGTTTCAATGATATTGCCGGCACACATCACAACAGCAGCGTTGCTTTGGTTGAAGATGGACGCGTTGTTTTCGGAACTTCGGAGGAAAGATTTTCCCGCATCAAATATGACATGAATTTTCCTCTTCAGTCTCTCAAAGCGGCTTTGGCCTTTCGCGGCATCGCCTTGGCGGATGTTGATTATTTTGCGGTCGGATATCCGCCTTCTGCCTTTTATAATGATCTGTTCTGCCGTAAATTTACCGACTTGCCGCGTTCAATTTGGGGATTATTCGGCCATAACCTGACTGGAGTGCTCAAATACCTGGCGCCGAACGTGAGAAAAATGTTCAAGCCTTCACGCTTTATGAATGGGCTCGAAAAACTGGGCGTGCCCAGCGACAAGATATTTTTTCTCGATCATCATCTTTCCCACGCCTCGAGCGCCTATCGCTGCAGCGGATTCGATTCCTGTCTGACGATCAGCATGGATGGCTTTGGTCCCAATCAGTCCGGCCGCAATATTGCCGGTCAAATCTATCGCTGCCAAAATGGGGACATGGAACTGCTCGAAGAAATACCGTTGTACGCAACGGCGCTATGGTTCTCTGCGGTCACGGTTTGTCTCGGGCTGAAATACATGGATGGAGAAGGAAAAACCATGGGTCTGGCCGCGTACGGTGATCCGGCGCGTTGCTATGAACAGATGAAGCACCTGGTTTTCAAATATGATCAGGGAGAATGGTACGGATACCCTTATTGGGTCGATTATATCATGGTTCCACGCGATACGGTGCTGATGAAGACCGTTTCCGGACGCCTGATCATGAAATTAATCGATCAATACGGCAAAGAACACGTGGCTGCCGCGGCTCAGCGGCTCCTTGAAGAACGGATTCTCGATTTCGTTCAGCAGCTCCATGCAAAATATCCGTTTAATAAAATCGCCCTTGCCGGCGGCACATTTTTAAATGTCAAAGTGAATAAACTCATCCGTGAATTGCCGTTTGTCGAGGATATATTTATCCATCCGCATGCCAGCGACGGCGGTACCGCTATTGGAGCGGCACTTGAACTTTATCATCAGAAGACAGGTCAAGTCACGGTTTTTTCAATGAAGGACGCGGCGCTGGGGGTCGAATATTCAGATGAACAAATCGAAGCAGAGCTGAACAATTTTTCCTCACAAATCGAATGGGAGAAATTGGATGGTAGCCTGCCGGAATATGTGGCTTTGGCGTTAATTGACGGAAAGGTTGTCGGATGGTTTCAGGGTCGCGAAGAATGGGGGCCGCGCGCGCTGGGGCGAAGAAGCGTCCTGGCAGATCCTCGTGATCCTTCGATCCGCGAAACGATCAACTCCAAGATGAAAAGCCGAGATTGGTTTATGCCTTTTGCTCCCAGTTGTCTCGAGGATAAAAGCAGCAGCCACTTTGAAAATTTTTGTCCGACACCTTTTATGACGCTTGCCTTTGACGTTGTCAAAGGCAGGGAGCAGGATATAGTTTCGGCTATCCATATCGACAATACCGCACGCGTGCATAGCGTTCGACCGGATAATCTCAAATACTATCAGGTGATCGAACATTTTTACAAAAAGACAGGGGTACCAGTCATCCTCAATACCAGTTTCAATAAGCATGGCCTGCCGATCGTTCATCGACCGAGTGAAGCGGTCGAGCATCTTTTGTGGGGGTGTGTGCATGAATTGGCTATCGGCAGTTACATCGTGCGTAAGAAGGGTGAGAACGGTCATGAGCCGCCGCGCACAACCTAGGGTGCTGTTGGTTCTCAAAATTCCTCCGCCGTTCGGCGGTGGTGAACTGATGCACCAAATGATGGCAGCGGCATTTGAAAGTAAATATAAAGTATTGTCCTTCAATCGAAAGACGCATTCGAAAAGCACCCAGGGACGATTTCTGCTCTCCAACTTGATTTTCGGAAGCTATTTTTTGCTGCGGGTATCGTTCACCTGTCTCCTGCAACGGCCGAAAATCGTTTTTATTTGGCTTCCCAAAGATTGGTATCCATTTTTGCGAACCTTGCTGTTGGCTCATGTACTGAAAAAGATGGGGATCCGAGTGATCGGTGATCTCCATGGTATGGATTTTGATTTTTCGAAGCGTCGGTTTCGTCAGGTTCATTCTGCTGATGCTTTTTCCGCTGTTCGGGTTCTGAGTGGGAGTATCGCCCGCTCATTGAGGGCAAACGGTTATCCTCATCACTTGGCAGTGATCGATAACGGCCTTGAAGCGCCGAGTTTTGTACACCAAAGGCAACCCCGTCATCCTCAGGAGATGCGGCTCCTTTATATGGGAGCGATTTCTGCCGCCAAAGGATTTGCGGATGTGGTGAAATGGCTCGATCTGCTGGAGGCTGTCTCGCTACCGTGGACTCTGAGCGTGGTGGGTGAGTGGGTAAATGCTGATTTTCGTGAAGAGATGCTGACGACACTCCGTGCGAAAGCCTACAGTTCCCGCGTGATTTTTACCGGTGTTCTCATCGATGAGGCAAAATGGCAGGCGTTGATCGCGCATGATCTGTTGATCCATTTCAGTTCTTGGGATGGTCAACCCCTTACCATTATTGAAGCCATGGCGGCGGCTGTGCCCACTATTGCCAGGCCTGTCGGCGCCATTCCGGAGATGATTCAGGATGGCGTCAATGGTTTTTTGATTGATGATCTCGAAGAGGCGGTGCAGGTGACCCGGCAACTCTACGCTGGGGAGATATCGTTATCTGCCATTGCAAATAATGCGAGAGAGTTGTTTCAACGACGTTTCCGCCATGATATTTTTATTGGTGAAATTGAGCGTTTGATCGCCAGGATATCAAATTCTTCCGGATTTTCTCTGTCGAAAACCGAGGAGATGTTCACCATGAAGACGAATGCGAGGAGTGGTCATCATTGCAATCCGTGACAGCAGCTGTTGTTGTTTTTAACGGCGCAGAAAATATTCGGGCGTGTCTCGATTCACTCGTCAGGCAAAACTATCCGCGAGAACTGATCGAAATATTGATCGTGGACAATGATTCGACAGATGAAACCCAGCAAATCGTGAAAGGATACTGCAGCCGCTTTGCTCATGTCAGAATGGTGATCAATCCGATACGTGGAATCGCCTGCAGCCGGAATTTGGCTCTCGAACAGGCTCGCTTTGAGTGGATCGCCTTTACTGACTCGGACTGTGTTGTGCCGATTGATTGGCTGAGCCGTTTGGTCGAAGGTTTTGAGCGACATGCTCAGGAACAGCATAATCTTGCCGGCGTCGGAAGCGCCAACGAACCGCCTCAGAATGAAAGCCGATTTTATCGTGCACTGGGTGTTTTTTTGCAGACCTTTCTGGGCAATCATGGATCTGCACAGGGGAAACAGTGGAGCTCAGATCGTGTTGTTTCCCATCTGCCGACGGTGAATGTGTTGTATCGCAAAGAATGCATTGAGCAAGTCGGTGGTTTTGACGTGACCTTTGGCAATATCGGCGAGGATCAGGATCTCAGCTATCGACTTGGCGATCGAGGATTTGTCCTGATCTATTGTGCCGGCAATGCGGTGACGCACAAACTCCGGCCCACCCGGACTGCCTGGTTCAAAAATATGGCTCTTTATGGAAAAGGCCGCATGTGGCTGATGTTTAAACATCCGCAAAAGATCAAATGTGTCTTGCTGCTGCCCATGCTGTTGGTTGCTGTTATTTTGCTTCCGGTGGTATTCGGCCTTGGCTATTTCGGCTGGTTACCTGTATTATATTTCGGCAGTGTCTTGATATACAGTATCATGATCTGCTTCAAATACAAATGTCTTGACCTTTTGTTCGATTTGTATTTTTTGTATATTGGAACTCATATTGCATATGGTGTGGGCGAGTGGACGGGAATTTTGAAAAGAAGAAAAACGAAGCAGCCTCAAAAGTAATAACACTAGTTGGGCTGCCGAATTCATCGGCGAGGTCGCGTCAGGTTGAGGAAAATCAGTTTGTTCAATGAACGATTGCAGAATATGTTTCAACAGCGACTGCTGCTCCTGGTATTATTGCTCGCGCTTGTCGCCCGGTTGGGATTGATTGCTTTATTGAATCCTCAGGGTTTTTATTTCAGCGATGCGCGCCACTATGATCAGGCGGCGACGAGTATTTTAGCCGGAGAGGGTTGGGGTGATCAATACAACCGTGCGCCGTTCTATCCGCTGGTCATGGCTGCTGTTTATGCGGTTTTTGGCCACTCTTTTACGGCCGTCAGGGTGATCGAAGCATGTGCCGCCCTGTTGTTATGTCTGATCATTTTTCAAATTGCCCGGCGGATAGTTGCTCCCAAAACCGCGCTCGCTGCTGCCGCTCTGGCAGCCATTTATCCTCATTTTCTTCTCGTATCCGTTATCCTGTATCCGACGCACCTCTTCACTGTATTATTGATGGGATCAATTTACGGCCTGATACTCTACAGTGAGAACATGAAATGGATTTTTCTTTTCATGAGCTCTTTATGTGCCGCCTTGGCTGCATTGACCATCCCTGCTTTCTTTTTCATACTACCCTTTTTGTTGCTTTGGGTCCTGTTCGAACCGCAGGGCTGGCGGCGTAAAGTAGGGGGATTCGTTCTTTATGTGCTGGTGTTCACTGCCGTGCTGACACCGTGGACAGTTCATAATTATCAAAAATATGGCCGATTGACCTTGAGCCAGCCTGTTCCGCATACGGTTTTTCCAGATTTGAATAATCTCGAAGGACAAAAACAGCAAATTGAGAATGGCTTTACCGACACCACGGAATATTTTAAGCAACACCCTTCTGGAACCGAACAAGATCGCCTTGACCGCATTATTTCGCAATATCTGCATCATCCTTTACAGTCGATTAAGTATATGGTCAGTGAATTGGGTCATTTCTGGGCTCTTTATCCCGATCGATTGGATACACAATCTTCAACCTATCAAAAGTCGATACAAAAAGAGGATCAGCGCATGATGACCACCAGTTCGACGTTGTGGCGGACGGCAAAGATCATCAGCATTTTATTCATGGCGCCCATTTTTTTGTTTGCCTTGATGGGATTCATCGCTTCCTTTCCTCTCAACAGCAAGAGTGTGCTGCTTCTGGGTTCGATAGTGTGCTTCTCATTCGGTTATTCATTGATTTATGCTGAAGTGCGGTATCGAATTCCTATCGAACCCTTTGTTTTAATATTTACGGCGCATGGAATTTTCTTTTCATTTGAGAAACTGAAAATGAATTTTCAACTGAAATCGATCGCCCGGCAATCCCACAGGGGTAAAAAGTGTTAAATTCTTTGCCCAAAGCGCGCCTGTTGCAGAGCGTTTTATTCGGCGCCATCGGTGTGTTTGTCGGAATCGCCGTCACTTTTGCGGCAGATTTCCCGCAAAAATTTTTGATCGTTTTCGTCGCCGGCTTATCTTTTCCCTTTGCTGCATTATTGATTCGAGACATTCGTCGTTTTTTTCTGGCGGCTACGGTCATTTCAGTGCCGGTCCATTTCGACATCAATTTTATGCATCAATTTGAACAGCAGGCGGGAGCATCAACGGCAGGCATCAATCTGACTGATCTATTTGTTCTCGGTCTTTTGCTCGTGTGGCTGATTGAAATTGCCTCACAAGAAAGACCCTACACTTTGTTTTTCTCGAAATTGACAATTCCGGCCATCATCCACTTCGAGGCTGTCGCCCTCTCCATGCTTTGGGCGCCGCGACTCGATCTTGCTTTTATGGAAGTTTTCAGGATGTTCAAGGTTTTTATTCTTTATTTTATTCTGATCAATCACATTCGCGATAAGAAGGATGTCCGACTGGTCGTCTGGGTACTGATTGGATCGCTAGCCTTTGAGGGAATCATCTCATCGCTCCAGGCTATCACAGGCGGCAGGTTGGGACTTGACTTTCTGGGTGAGGCGCCGCCCGATTTGGACGGTGACAGTTCTTTGTGGCGCGTGATGGGGACACTGGGACATCCCAATAAACTGGCGACCTTTATGGAATCGTTACTTCTATTGCCGTTTGGACTGTTTTTGGTCGAAAAAAGCAGACGAAATCGTCTGATCTGTCTGATCGTTTTTATTATGGGATGCATCATTCTCATTTTAACAGGAACGCGAGGAGCATGGATCGGCTTTATGTTGGCATTTTTGCTGTTTATGTTCTTTGTCATTAAAAGCCGCCATTTCAGCCTTCGCAGTTTTCTGCTGCCCGCAGCATTGGTACTCATCCTTTTGCCGACGATTACGGCATTATTCTGGGGCATGGTCGAAGAACGTGTTTTCGGCGACGATTACGGTTCTGCCGCCAGTCGCGTACCCATGTTTAAAATCGCTCTCAATGTCATTGCCGCG